>Ga0208694_1000093_pt1 | contig 129788 bp, 145 predicted proteins | sample AD_UKC078_MetaG_FD_184442 | JGI IMG/M metagenome (GOLD analysis project Ga0208694, IMG submission 184442) | Active sludge microbial communities of municipal wastewater-treating anaerobic digesters from USA - AD_UKC078_MetaG (SPAdes) (version 2) | ecosystem: Engineered > Bioreactor > Anaerobic...
AATAGAAGAAGGCTTGAGATTCGCTATACGTGAAGGCGGAAGAACAGTCGGATCAGGTGCTGTTGCATCGGTAATCGAATAGGCTGCGCCTATTCGCAGGTACGAGGTTGCCAGGTGCGAGGCACGAGCACTTGGAAAGGCTTCAAGGACTGGGATTATCCCGGTCCTTTGAGGCTGTAAAAATGGACAGTAAAAAAATATTTAAACAATGGTTTTAAAGGTATTGTAATTTGTCCTAAAATGTTATAAAATATATAAGGTTGCGATACTTATTCAGCATGCGATGAAGTAAGAGGTTGCAGATTAAGCCTTAATGGGCGTATTCTGGAAAGCCGCAGTTGAAGTGATTTGCGGCTGAATTCTTACAGAGTAATGTCCGTTTCTAGAATTCGGGCGACTCTACTGATTATGCTGCTGCGGGTGAAAATGAAGTGTCCGGGATGCCGGACACTGATAAAAAAATAGAACACACCCGGATAAGTGTATAACAGTATGCGGTTGCACGCCAGCAAAATAAGGCGTGCGATGAAAAGGAGGGAATTGAAAATGGCAAAACAAAAAATCAGAATCAGACTGAAGGCATATGATCACATACTGATTGACCAGTCAGCAGAAAGAATAGTCGAGACAGCAAAAAGGACGGGTGCAAAGGTATCAGGTCCGGTGCCGCTTCCGACTGAGAAGGAAATAGTCACAATACTTCGTGCAGTGCACAAGTACAAGGATTCAAGAGAGCAGTTCGAAATGAGGACTCATAAGAGACTGATTGACATACTGAACCCGACACCAAAGACGGTTGATTCGCTTATGAGACTTGATCTGCCGGCAGGTGTCGACATCGAAATAAAGTTATAAAACAGGTGCGAGGTACGAGGTACCGGGTGCGAGGATTGAGAAGGGCTTCGAAGCCGGACAAAAACCCCGAACCACGGACCCTGAACCACGAGCCAGATCAAATTTAGTATGACCGGCAAGCGGTCCGCTGTAAATTTCGGAGGTGTAATTAATGAAAAAAGCAATACTGGGTTTAAAAGTTGGAATGACTCAGATATTTGATAATGAAGGCAAAGCGGTTCCCGTAACTGTAATAGCTGCGAATCCCAACATAGTTGTACAGAAAAAAACTGTAGAAAATGAAGGATATGAAGCAATACAGGTTGGCTTTGATGATAAAGCCGAGAAAAAGGTCACAAAGCCATTAAAAGGACATTTTGCCAAAGCAAAGGTTGCAACAAAAAGATATCTTAGGGAATTCAGACTTGAAGATGCAGCATCTTACGAAGTCGGCCAGGAAATAAAGGTGGACATCTTTAAGGAAGGCGACAGAGTAGATATTAGCGGCGTATCAAAGGGTAAAGGATTTGCAGGCGCCATCAAGAGGCACAATTTCCACAGAGGGCCAATGAAGCACGGCTCCAAATACCACAGATGGGCAGGTTCAATGGGTGCGTCATCCAGTCCCTCAAGAACAATTCCCGGGAAGAAGCTTCCGGGGCATATGGGCGCAGAAAATACAACAGTGGTAAACCTCGAAGTAGTAAAGGTTGACCCGGAAAAGAACATTATCCTTGTAAAAGGCGGTATTCCGGGAATAAGAGGTTCACTGGTAATGATAAAGGATACAGTGAAAGCTTGATAAAGCATTCGAGGTAGAAAGGAGGATGTAAAATGCCTAATGTAGCACTTTACAATATAAGTGGCAAACAGGTTGGAGAAATCGAACTAAATGAAAATATATTCGGCGTAAATGTAAACGTTGAAGCAATGCAGCAGGTAGTTAAGATGTATCTTGCAAACCAGAGGCAAGGAACTCAGTCAGCCTTAACCAGAGCTGAGGTAAGAGGCGGAGGAATAAAGCCCTGGAGACAAAAGGGAACAGGCAGGGCAAGGCACGGGAGTATTAGGTCCCCGCAGTGGAAGAAGGGTGGCATAGTATTTGCTCCAAAGCCAAGATCATACAGGTATACAGTACCTAAGAAGATAAAGAGAATAGCAATGAAGTCTGCATTAAGTTCAAAGGCTAATGAGAATAGCATAGTTGTTATTGAAGAGCTGAACTTTGATGCACCAAAGACAAAGCAGGTTGTAAGCTTGCTTGAGAATCTCAAGATTGATTCCAAGACTCTCATTGTTTTGGCTGACAACAATGAAAACGTTGTTAAATCAGCAAGGAACATAGACGGTGTAAAGGCCACTTTTGTAAATACATTGAATGTATATGACATTTTGAAGTATGACAAGTTCGTAATAACAAAGGATGCTGTTAAAAAAGTCGAGGAGGTGTATGCATAATGAATGCTTACGATATAGTTAGAAAACCTGTAATAACCGAAAAAAGCATGAGCGAAATGGCAGACAAGAAATACACCTTTATAGTTGATGTTAATGCTAACAAGACTGAAATAAAAAATGCTGTTGAAGAGATATTCAAGGTAAAAGTAGACAAAGTCAACACAGTCAAAGTATTGGGCAAAATGAAGAGAATGGGAAAATATGAAGGAAGAAGACCCGGCTACAAGAAAGCAATCATAAAGCTTACAAAAGATAGCAAGGGCATCGAATTCTTCGAAGGACTGTAAAAGGAGGAGAAAAAATGGCAATTAAAAAGTATAATCCGACTTCTCCAGCTAGACGTAATATGACGGTTTCAACCTTTGAAGAAATTACAAAAACCGAACCGGAGAAATCCCTGGTTGAAATATTAAAAAGTAAAGCTGGAAGAAATAATTACGGCAAGATAACAGTAAGGCATCAGGGGGGCGGACATAAGAGACAGTATAGAATAATTGACTTTAAAAGGGACAAAGTTGATATACCGGCAAAGGTTGCGGCAATCGAGTATGATCCTAACAGGTCTGCCAATATAGCACTGCTTTATTATGCTGACGGCGAGAAGAGGTATATTATTGCTCCTAACGGACTAAAAGTGGGAGATACGATAATATCGTCAGAAAATGCCGACATAAAGGTCGGAAATGCTTTACCTTTAAAAAGCATACCGATAGGTACAGTGATACACAACATAGAACTTAAGGCAGGCAAGGGAGCGCAGCTGGTAAGAGCAGCAGGAAACTCTGCACAGCTTATGGCAAAAGAAGGGGAATATGCACAGGTAAGGCTTCCCTCCGGAGAAGTCAGGATGATTAGAATCGAATGCAAGGCAACAATAGGCCAGGTAGGGAACCTAGATCATGAAAATATTTCAATAGGCAGTGCCGGCAGGAAGAGGCACATGGGCATAAGACCGACAGTAAGAGGCTCTGTAATGAATCCTGCAGACCATCCTCATGGAGGCGGTGAAGGCAGGTCACCAATAGGAAGGCCGGGGCCTGTTACCCCTTGGGGCAAGCCGACACTTGGATATAAGACCAGAAACAATAAGAAAGCTTCGAGCAAGTTTATTGTTAAGAGAAGAAATGAGAAATAGTACTCGAAAGGAGGCAAATCAATGAGCCGCTCAACAAAAAAAGGACCTTATGTTGATGAGAAGCTATTAAAGAAAATTATAGATATGAATAAGACCAACAAAAAGGTTGTGCTTAAGACCTGGTCAAGGAGTTCAACAATATTCCCTGAAATGGTCGGCCATACCATAGCTGTATATGACGGCAGGAAGCATGTTCCTGTATACATGACAGAGGATATGGTAGGACACAAGCTGGGTGAATTTGCTCCCACCAGAACTTTCAGGGGCCACGGACACCATACGGAGAGGTCCTCAGCTTTAAAATAGAAAGAGTGCCAAACTAAGCGATAATACGGAAGGAGGTATTTCCTGTGGAAGCTAGGGCAATAGCTAAATATATTAGAATTTCCTCAAGAAAGGTTAATATAGTTATAGATTTGATAAGAGGTAAAAAGGTCAGTGAAGCCTTTGCAATATTGAAACATACGCCAAAAGCCGCATCAGTGTTACTGGAGAAGCTCTTAAAATCAGCGGTGGCAAATGCTGAGAATAATTATGAAATGAATGTTGACAAATTGTATATCTCAGAAATTTATGCCACTCAGGGACCCACTCTTAAGAGGTTTAGAGCAGCTTCACACGGCAGAGGTGTAAGGATACTAAAAAGAACAAGCCATATTACATTGGCGGTTAAGGAAAAAGAGTGAAGAAGGAGGGATTTTAGTGGGCCAAAAGGTAAATCCGCACGGACTAAGAGTTGGCATTATTAAGGATTGGGACACAAAATGGTATGCAGATGATAAGAGCTTTGCAGATTTTCTTGTAGAAGATAATAAGATAAGAGAGTTCTTGAAAACCAAGCTTTTCACCTCAGGAATTTCAAGAGTTGAAATAGAAAGAACTGCCGGAAAAATAAAGATTAATATACACGTGGCAAAGCCGGGTATGGTAATCGGAAAAGGCGGAGCCGGTATTGAAGAGCTTAAGAAACAATTGGAAAAGCTCACTAACAACAAGGGTGTTACAGTTAATATTACAGAGATAAAAGTACCGGAACTGGATGCTCAGCTTGTTGCAGAAAATATAGCGGCACAGCTGGAAAAGAGAATATCATTCAGAAGGGCAATGAAGCAGTCAATGCAAAGGACAATGAGAGTAGGGGCCAAGGGTATTAAGACTATGTGCGCAGGCCGTCTTGGCGGAGCAGAAATTGCACGAAGCGAATGGTATCGTGAAGGAACAATTCCTCTACAGACTTTGAGAGCAAATATAGATTATGGATTCGCAGAAGCAAAAACCACCTATGGAAGGATAGGCGTTAAGGTCTGGATATATAAGGGGGAGGTTCTTCCACAAGCCAAAACTCGTAAGAGCGAGCAGGCTAAGCTGAATGAAGCAGCTGCGGAAGGAGGAGAAGCATAATGTTGATACCAAAAAGAGTCAAACACCGTAAGCAGATGAGAGGCAGCATGAGTGGCAAGGCAACAAGAGGCAATTTTATAGCATATGGTGAATTCGGGCTTCAGGCTACTGAGCCGGGCTGGATCACAAACAATCAGATTGAAGCCGCCAGACAGGCAATGACAAGGTATACAAAAAGAGGCGGAAAGATATGGATAAAGATTTTCCCGGATAAACCGGTCACTCAGAAACCTGCTGAAACACGTATGGGTTCCGGTAAGGGTGCTCCTGAATACTGGGTGTCAGTTGTAAAGCCGGGCAGAGTATTATTTGAAGTAGCGGGTGTTGAGGAAGAGATAGCCAGAGAAGCTCTTAGGCTGGCGCAGAATAAGCTTCCCATAAAGTGCAAGTTTGTAACCCGCCGGGAAACTGAGGAAATGGTTGGTGATACAAATGAAAGCTAACAAGTTTCGCGATATGTCGGTAAAAGAACTGGAACAGAAGTTGAATGAATTAAAAGGAGAGCTTTTTAATCTTAGATTTCAAATGGCTACAGGACAGCTTGAGAACCCTATGAGGGTAAAAGATGTGAAGAAATCTATTGCTAGAATAAAAACCATCCTTAAAGAAAATGAACTTAAGTCTGTACAGGCAAAGTAGTAAGAAGGAGGTTTAGACATTGGATAGAAATAATAGGAAGACAAGAATCGGCAAGGTTGTAAGTGACAAGATGGACAAAACAATAGTTGTAGGCATTGAGACATTGGTTCGTCATCCTCTTTACGGCAAATCAATAAAGAGAACAACTAAGTTCAAGGCCCATGATGAAAACAACGAATGCAAGATAGGCGATAAAGTTAAAATTATGGAAACAAGGCCATTAAGCAAAGATAAGAGATGGAGACTTGTTGAAATAATTGAGAAGGCCAAGTAAAATTCCGAAAGGAGGGTTTTAAATGATTCAACAGGAAACACGGTTGAACGTAGCGGACAATTCCGGGGCGAAGGAACTGCTGTGCATTCGCGTAGTAGGCGGTTCCACCAGAAGATATGGAAACATAGGCGATGTAATAGTTGCTACTGTTAAAGATGCAACACCAGGCGGTGTTGTTAAAAAGGGAGAAGTTGTAAAAGCTGTTATCGTAAGATCTGTAAAGGGCAAGAGACGTCCGGACGGAAGCTATATAAGATTTGATGATAATGCAGCAGTAATCATAAAAGAAGATAAACAGCCAAGAGGAACCCGTATATTCGGGCCTGTAGCCAGGGAGCTTCGTGAAAAGGATTTTATGAAAATAATATCCCTCGCACCTGAAGTGCTTTAAGGGAGGTGTTTTGAATGGCAAATGCAGAAGTTAAAAAATTACATGTTAAAAAGGGAGATACGGTGGTGGTGATCTCCGGCAAGGATAAAGGCAAGAAGGCCAAAGTGCTTATAGCTTTACCGCAGGAAGACAAGGTACTTGTTGAGGGTGTAAACATGAGCGTTAAGCATAAAAAGCCCGGCAAAAATATGCAGCAGGGCGGAATAATACATCAGGAATCGCCGATATTCAGTTCCAAGGTTATGCTTTGGTGCGACAAATGCAAAAAAGGCGTAAGGCTGGGACACAGAATACTGGATGACAAGTCAAAGGTCAGATACTGTAAAAGCTGCGGCGAAATATTGGATAAATAGTCTCTGAAGGGAGGTAATAAGAAATGGCCAGACTAAAAGAGAAATACCTGAACGAAGTAGCTCCTGCAATGATGCAGAAGTTTCAATATAAAAGTGTGATGCAAATACCAAAACTTGAGAAGGTTGTTATAAATATGGGCTTGGGTGATACTAAAGACAATGCCAAAGGCCTTGACTCCGCAGTATCTGAGCTTGGAACAATAACAGGACAGAAGCCGGTTATAACAAAAGCAAAAAAATCGGTAGCGGCATTTAAAGTGAGACAGGGAATGTCTGTTGGCGCTAAGGTTACTCTTCGCGGCAATCAGATGTATGAATTCCTTGATAAATTATTCAATATAGCTCTGCCGAGAGTTAGAGACTTCAGGGGCGTATCCGTTAATTCATTTGACGGAAGAGGCAATTACTCCCTCGGAATCAAGGAACAGCTCATATTCCCTGAAATAGAATATGATAAAGTTGATAAAATAAGAGGCATGGATATAATTTTTGTAACCACAGCCGAGACTGATGAGGAAGCAAGAGAACTCTTGAGACTCCTTGGAATGCCTTATGCAAGCTAATACAGAAACTTTGCGAAGGAGGTAAAATTGTGGCTAAAAAATCAATGGTATTAAAGCAGCAGAGAACACCAAAGTACAAGACCAGAGCTTACACCAGATGCAAGATATGCGGAAGGCCTCATGCTTATTTGAGGAAGTTCGGTATCTGCCGTATCTGCTTCAGGGAATTGGCTTATAAAGGGCAAATACCAGGTGTAAAGAAGGCCAGCTGGTAATTTCGGAAGTCGGAAGTCGGAAGCCGGATGCCCGAAGGCAGACAAGACAGGCGGAAGAATTGTATATAAAGTTAGAATAAAAGTTTATGGCGGAGTTCAGAACAGGAGGGAAAATCAGTCCTCCGATTTCTGGTCTCAGACCTCAGAAAGATGACATCTGAAAAAGGGAGGTTAAGATTAATGGTTACAACTGATCCAATTGCTGATATGCTAACAAGAATCAGGAATGCCAACACAGTCAAGCATGAAACTGTTGATATTCCTGCATCCAATATGAAAAAAGCTATTGCGCAGATCCTGCTTGATGAAGGATATATAAAGGGTTATGAAATAATCGGAGACGGAAGCACAAATTCTATCAGAATCAGTCTCAAATATGGATCAAACAAGCAGAAGGTAATAACAGGATTAAAGAGAATTAGCAAACCGGGACTTAAAGTATATGCAAAAAATGAAGATATACCAAAGGTACTTGGAGGGCTAGGCATAGCAATCATTTCAACATCCAAAGGCATAATGACGGACAAGAATGCGAGACTTCAGGGCGTCGGCGGAGAAGTGCTTTGCTACGTTTGGTAATATCTTACGTATAGAGGAGGTGCAAGCATGTCACGTATAGGGAAATTACCTATTGAGATTCCCCAGGGAGTTGAGGTAAAAATAGCTGATGACAATACGGTTTCAGTCAAGGGGCCTAAAGGTCAGCTTATAAAAAAGATGCATGAAGATATTAATATAGAGAAAAAAGACGGCAAATTATTAGTAACAAGGCCAACCGACCAGAAAATGCACAGGGCACTCCACGGACTTACCAGAGCGCTTTTGAACAATATGGTTGAGGGTGTTTCGAAGGGATTTGAGAAAGTACTCGAAATAAACGGCGTAGGATACAGAGCTGCCAAGTCGGGCAAGAAGCTCACACTTACGATGGGTTACTCACATCCTGTTGAAATGGATGATCCGGAAGGGATAACAACAGAGGTACCGGCTCCGAACAAAATAATTGTGAGGGGCGCGGACAAGGAAAAGGTCGGAACACATGCTGCCAATATCAGAGCTGTAAGAGAGCCGGAGCCGTATCTCGGCAAAGGCATTAAGTACTCTGATGAAGTAATTAGGCGTAAAGAAGGAAAAGCAGGTAAGAAATAAATAGCAAAGGGGTGACACAGGGTGATAACTAAAGCCAGTAAAAACAGTACAAGGCAGAAAAGACATTTAAGAATGAGAAAGAAGGTTTTCGGAACATCAGAGAGGCCCAGATTAAATGTTTACAGAAGCCTTAACAACATATATGCACAGATAATTGACGACACAAAGGGTGTTACTTTAGTATCAGCCTCAACACTGGATAAAGAGTTAAAGGATAATCCAGGTCACGGCGGAAACAAGGAATCAGCTAAGGCCGTTGGCACGCTGGTAGCAAAAAAAGCATTAGATGCAGGCATTAAGCAGGTTGTTTTCGACAGAGGCGGATATATATATCATGGCAGAGTCAAGGAACTGGCTGACGCAGCTAGAGAAGCCGGATTGGAATTCTAGGATAAGGGAGGGAAATAGATGCAGCCAATAGATTCAAGTAAACTTGACCTTAAGGAAAAGGTTGTTGCCATAAATAGAGTTGCTAAGGTTGTTAAAGGCGGCAGGAACTTCAGATTCAGCGCCATCGTAGTGGTTGGCGACATGAATGGCTATGTGGGAGTCGGCACCGGAAAATCAGTAGAAATACCTGAAGCAATAAGAAAGGGTATCGAAGATGCCAAGAAGAATCTTATAAAGGTATCCATAGTCGGAACTACAATACCTCATGAGGTTATTGGAGTTGCCGGCGCAGGCAGAGTGCTTCTCATGCCGGCAAAAGAAGGTACCGGAGTTATAGCAGGGGGCCCTGCTCGTGCGGTTCTTGAGCTGGCAGGCATTAAGGATATAAGAACAAAATCCTTGAGATCAAATAATCCAAGAAACATGGTAAATGCAACGATTCAAGGCCTTGCTTCATTGAAAACGGTTGAAGATGTAGCAAAGCTGAGAGGCAAAGCGGTTGAAGAGATAATAGGCTAGGAGGGAAGTACCTTGGCTAAACTTAAAGTCAAACTCATAAAGAGTACAATCGGTAGGAAAGATGACCAGATAGCTACAGTTAAGGCTCTGGGACTCAAAAAAATCAACAGTGAAGTTGAACATAACGATACACCTCAGATAAGAGGTATGATTCAGAAGGTTATACATTTGGTTGAAGTAAAGGAAATGTAATCAAGGAGGTGTAAATATGAAATTACACGAGCTTAAACCTGCAGAAGGTACAACGAAGTCTAAGAAAAGACTTGGCAGAGGTACGGCAACAGGTCAGGGCAAAACCGCAGGCAAAGGCCAAAAAGGACAGAAATCCAGGTCCGGCGGCGGTGTAAGGGTCGGCTTCGAAGGCGGACAGATGCCTTTGTACAGAAGGCTGCCAAAGATTGGTTTCACCAATGTATTCAGAAAAGAATATGCTGTTGTTAACCTCAGCGACCTTGAAAGATTTGATAACGGAACAATTGTAAATCCGGAGGTATTAAAAGAAGCAGGCTTGGTAAAAGCTATGCTTGCCGGTGTTAAAATACTTGGCAATGGCGATCTTACAAAAAACTTGACGGTTCAGGCACATAAATTCAGCAAAACAGCTGCAGAAAAGATTGCAGCAGCAGGAGGAAAGGTAGAGGTGATTTAGGGTGTTTAACACATTAAGAAATGCTTGGAAGATTCCTGATCTGAGACAAAAAATGCTTTTTACACTTGTAATGCTTATAATATTCAGACTGGGAAGCTTCATTCCTGTACCTGGTATGAATACCGAAGCTCTGTCACGGCTTATTCAGAGCGGCGGTTTGCTCGGATTTTTTAACACTATTTCAGGTGGAGCATTTGATAACTTCGCAATATTCGCAATGAGCATAACACCTTATATTAACTCAACTATTATAATGCAGCTTCTTACAATTGCAATTCCGAGCCTGGAAGCCCTGGCTAAAGAAGGGGAAGAAGGAAGAAGAAAAATAGCACAGTACACAAGATACGGCACGGTTGTCCTTGCACTAATTCAGGCGGCGGCTTTGTCTTATGGACTCAGAGGGTATCTTCTGAGAACAGATGCTGCATCTGTTATATTGGTAGCACTTTCCCTCACAGCCGGAACAGCCTTCCTGATGTGGCTGGGCGAGCAGATAAATGAAAAAGGTATCGGAAACGGTATATCTCTTTTGATTTTTGCCGGTATAATCTCAAGAGTGCCCGGCGGAGCTCTGAAAATTTTTGAACTCTACAAGGTAAAATCAACCAATCTTATTGAGATCGCCTTCTTCCTGATATTTGCGATATTGATAATAATGGCTGTAATATTTATTCAGGAGGGTGAAAGAAGAATACCGGTACAGTATGCAAAGCGGGTTGTCGGCAGAAGGATGTATGGGGGACAGAGCACTCATATTCCGCTTAAGGTAAATCAAGCCGGAGTAATACCGGTTATATTTGCAATGTCATTAATAGCATTCCCGGGACAAATTGCACAATTCTTTCCGAATTCCTGGGCATACAGGTTTTTCAACACATATTTGGGTTGGGGATCCTGGGCTCACAGCATACTATATGCATTGCTGATTATTGGATTCACATACTTCTATACAGCAGTATCCTTTAATCCTATAGAGGTCGCTAACAATATCAAGAAGTATGGCGGATTTATACCGGGAATCAGGCCGGGAAAACCGACCTCCGATTTTATAACAAAATCACTTAACAGAATTACGTTGGTAGGAGCATTTTTCCTCGCTGTAATAGCTATAGTTCCGATATTCCTTATGAACTTTACAGGTATCAAGGTGTATTTCGGAAGCACTTCACTGCTCATAGTTGTCGGTGTTGCAATGGATTTCGTAAAGCAGGTGGAAGCGCAGATGGTGATGAGGAATTACCAGGGATTCTTAAAATAAATTAGGTTTATATTGAACGCAGTTGTGTAAAATTCTGCACAACTCCGGATTGGAGAGGTAGAAATGAGGATAGTGCTGTTGGGTTCGCCGGGATCCGGCAAAGGTACACAAGCGAGCTTTATAGAAAAGGAGTTTGGAATACCGCACATATCCACCGGGGATATATTCAGAGACAATATCAGCAGAAATACAGCCATCGGAGCAGAAGCAAAGAAGTTTATTGAGAGAGGTTTATTGGTTCCGGACAGTTTGACTGTAAGCATTGTTGAGAGCAGGCTTCTTGAAGAGGACTGCAATGAAGGATTCCTGTTGGACGGTTTTCCGAGAAACATAGCTCAGGCTGAAGCTTTAGACAAGGACCTTGAAAAAATGGGAAAAAAACTTGACGCAGTTGTGAACCTGGAAGTATCCGCCGAAACAATTATTGAAAGAATGGCCGGCAGGAGAATATGCAGTGATTGCGGAGAAAGCTATAATCTATGCTTTTTAAAGCCCGCGGCGGATGGAATTTGCGACAAGTGCGGAGGGAAGCTTTATATCAGGGAAGATGATAAGCCCGAAACAGTCATGAACCGTTTGAATGTATATAAAAACCAGACATTCCCTCTTATTGAATATTACAAAGGAAAAGGAATTCTGATTTCTGTAAATGGTGAACAGCCTGCCGATAAAGTATATGGAGACATCTGCAGGGTATTGGAGAGATTTAAATGATTAGCATAAAGTCTCCCAGAGAAATCGAGTTGATGCGAATAGCGGGCAGGATAGTTGCGGAAACCCATGAGCTTTTGAGTAAGGCAATCAGACCGGGTATTACTACATTGGAACTTGATACAATTGCAGAAGAGTTTATAAGGAAAAGAGGAGCAATACCTGCATTCAAAGATTATAACGGATTTCCAGCCAGCATATGTTCATCAATAAATGAGCAGGTCGTACACGGAATACCGGGGCCTACAGCGTTGAAGGACGGAGATATAATAGGCATAGATATCGGAGCCGTTTATGACGGATATTATGGGGATGCAGCCAGGACCTACTGGATAGGGAGCATTGATAAAGAAACGGAAAGGCTTTTAAAGGTAACTGAAGAGAGTTTTTTCAAAGGGATTGAATACGCTCTGCCAGGTAACCGATTGTCTGATATTTCCCATAGCATACAAAAACACGTGGAGTCAAACGGATTTTCTGTAGTCAGGGATTTTGTCGGGCATGGAATAGGAAGAAACATGCATGAAGATCCGCAGATACCTAATTACGGGCTGCCGCACAAGGGACCCAGATTAGCGGCCGGTATGGCGCTTGCAATTGAGCCCATGGTAAATCAGGGCAAATATGCAGTAAAGGTCCGGGAAGACGGTTGGACAGTGGTAACGGCTGACGGAAAACCATCGGCACATTATGAGAATACGATTGTCATTACAAATGGCAAGCCTGAAATACTGACGCTTTTGTAGCTGTTCGGAAGGTGAATATATGCAGGATATAAGTTTGGGACAGATAGTAATATCAGCCGCAGGACGGGATAAAGGCTGCAAATTAGTTGTTTTATGTATAATTGATGAAAAGTATGTCTATATTTCTGATGGGGACATAAGAAAAGTAGATAAGCCTAAGCTTAAGAAAGTAAAGCATCTAAAAAAGCTGAATCATGTTGCCGAGAATATTAAAGAAAAACTGGAATCTTGTGAGAAACTCAGTAACAGCGAGATCAGGAAATTGTTAAAATCTATTGATTGATATCGGGAACGGGAGGTTTGATTACCTTATGTCAAAGCAGGATGTAATAGAGGTAGAAGGAAAAGTAGTTGAGGCATTACCAAATGCAATGTTTCAGGTAGAGCTGGAAAACGGTCATAAAATTTTAGCACATATATCCGGCAAGCTCAGAATGAATTTTATTAAGATTTTGCCCGGAGATAAAGTTACAATAGAGTTATCGCCTTATGATCTTACCAGAGGCAGGATCACTTGGCGAGGCAAATGATACAGGGAGGGTTTAAGATGAAAGTCAGACCATCAGTAAAGCCTATATGTGAAAAGTGTAAGATAATCAGAAGAAAAGGCAAAGTAATGGTTATCTGTGAAAATCCTAGACATAAACAGAAACAAGGATAAAACCAGTTCGGGGGACGCGGCTGGCCCATGATAAATGGGTGTTCCCGATTGATTTTAGTATAAACAAAAAGCAATTAGGAGGTGCAAGTACTAATGGCGAGAATTGCCGGTGTTGACTTACCGAGAGACAAAAGAGCAGAAATTGGGCTCACATATATATTTGGCATTGGAAGAGCAACATCAAACAGAATTTTGGCAGAAGCAGGTGTAAGTCCTGACACAAGAATAAAGGATCTTACTGAAGCAGAAATAGGCAGGTTAAGGGAAGTAATCGACAGAAGCGTTAAAGTTGAAGGTGACCTTAAGAGAGATATAGCTTTAAATATCAAAAGATTAATGGAAATAGGATGCTACAGGGGATTACGCCACAGAAGAGGTATGCCTGTAAGAGGGCAGAGAACCAAGACAAATGCGAGGACAAGGAAAGGTCCGAAGAAGACTGTTGGTGTAAGAAGAAAGTAAATTGGTAAATAAGGAGGTTTGCTTTAATGGTAACAAAGCCAAAGGCTAAGAAAACCAGAAGAAGAAAAGAAAGAAAAAATGTTGAAAGAGGAGCTGCACATATACAGTCTACTTTTAACAATACCATAGTTACCCTGACAGACAGCACAGGGAATGCATTGTCTTGGTCCAGTGCCGGTTCACTTGGCTTTAGAGGATCAAAGAAGAGCACACCCTTTGCTGCACAGATGGCAGCCGAAGTCGCTGCAAAAGGTGCAATGGAACATGGTCTAAAAATAATAGAGGTATTCGTAAAAGGACCTGGCGCAGGCAGAGAAGCAGCTATAAGATCACTTCAGGCTGCAGGACTGGAAGTCAGCCTTATAAAAGATGTTACTCCTATACCTCACAACGGTTGCAGACCGCCAAAACGCAGAAGAGTTTAGTTATTGAGGAGGTGTGATAGATGGCAAGATATACAGACGCTAAGTGCAGGCTTTGCAGAAGAGAAGGATCCAAGCTGTATTTGAAGGGTGACCGCTGTTATACGGATAAATGTGCTGTTGCAAGAAGGGCATACGCTCCGGGTCAGCACGGACAGGGCAGGAAAAAGGTGTCAGAGTATGGAATACAGCTTAGAGAAAAACAAAAAGTAAGAAGAATATACGGAATACTTGAGAAGCAATTCAGAGACTACTTTGTTGAAGCTGAAAGACAGAAGGGTGTAACAGGTGAGAACCTTTTGAGACTTCTTGAGCTCAGACTTGACAATGTGGCTTACAGAATGGGATTCGGTGAATCAAGAGCCGAAGCCAGACAATTGGTTAGACATGGCCATTTTACAGTTAACGGCAGGAAGGTAGATATTCCATCCTATCAGACAGGTCTTAACGATCTGATAGCTGTAAAACCCGGGAGCAAGAGTACTGACAAGTTCAAGGGACTTGCGGAAAACGCAGCAGGGAAAACTGCTCCACAGTGGTTATCTATAAATACGGAGATGATGGAAGCAAGAATAGTTGCTCTTCCGGCCAGAGAGGATATTGACCTTCCGATAGAAGAGCATCTAATAGTCGAGTTGTATTCAAGATAATAAGTTTTAGTGCAGCATAAGCGATAGAAGATGAAGTTTCTTTATATAAACTTGACGTATCAGTTGCCCTCAGAATAAAAAAGCCATAGATAAAAGGAGGGTTTGTAGGATGATTGAAATAGAAAAGCCCAAAATTGAATGTATCGAAATGTCGGAGGATTATACTTTCGGGAAGTTCGTAGTGGAGCCTCTGGAAAGAGGTTACGGTACTACCCTTGGAAACTCTTTAAGGAGGGTATTGATTTCGTCACTTCCGGGAGTTGCTGTAACTTCCATTAAGATTGACGGTGTGCTTCATGAGTTTTCAACAATTCCCGGTGTAGCGGAAGACGTGACGGAAATAATATTAAACATCAAGAATCTTGCGCTTAAGATGCACGGGGAAAATACCAAGATTATCAAAATAGATGTTCAGGGTGAAAAGGAAATTAAAGCTTCCGATATCATATGTGATGCCGATGTTGAAATTATTAACAAGGATCTTCATATAGCAACGGTTGATGAAGGCCATAGGTTATATATGGAAATGACGGTGGAAATGGGCAGAGGATATCAGATATCGGAAAAGAACAAACAGCCGGGACAGCCAATCGGAATAATCCCGATAGATTCGATTTTCACGCCGGTCAGAAAGGTCAACTATCTGGTAGAGAATACAAGAGTCGGACAGGTTACTGATTTTGACAAATTAGTGCTTGAGGTCTGGACAGACGGTACAATCAACCCGGATGAGGCAATAAGCTTTGGTGCCAAAATACTCAGCGAGCACTTGAAGTTATTCATAACCTTGACTGAGCATGTTGGCAATGTTGAAATAATGGTGGAAAAAGAAGAAGACAAGAAGGAAAAGGTTCTTGAAATGACCATTGAAGAGCTGGATCTTTCGGTCAGATCCTTTAACTGCCTGAAGAGAGCCGGAATAAATACAGTTGAGGAGCTGACCCAGAGGACAGAGGAAGATATGATGAAGGTAAGAAATCTGGGTAAGAAATCATTGGAAGAAGTGCAGCAGAAGCTTGAAGCCTTGGGATTAAGCTTAAAAACGAGCGAGGACTAGGATTCTGGTGCGTAAGCAGTTTAATACGGATATTGATTAACAATACAAAACAAAAGGAGGTATTGCAATGGCTGGATACAGAAAGCTGGGACGTCCTTCAGATCATAGGAAAGCCATGCTTAGGAACTTGGTTACTTCTTTTCTTGAGCATGGAAAGATTGTGACTACCGAGACCAGAGCGAAGGAAACTCAGAGCATTGCCGAAAAAATGATTACACTTGGCAAGCGCGGTGACCTGCATGCAAGACGTCAGGCCTTGGGATATATTACAAAAGAAGATGTTGTAAAAAAACTCTTTGATGATATAGCGCCGAAGTACAAGGAGAGAAACGGCGGATATACAAGAATAGCGAAGGTTGCTCCGAGACGCGGCGATGCAGCGGAAGTAGTTGTACTGGAACTGGTGTAGAAGCGTAGATCATATCGAATTATTAGGGATTAAGTGACTGCTTAGTCCCCTTTTGCTATGAGGCGTTTTGTGCGCAAAACGCCGGCACGAGGTTCGAGGTTCGGGACACGAGGGGTTAAAGACTGGATTCGAAGAATATCTATAGGTTGGGCAGACTAAACGACTGCTCGGAAGAAAAAGAAGGAATTAAAAATGGCAAATATGATTACCACTGAAAACGTAAGATTTGAATACGGGACTAACAGCGGAAGCGCCAAACCGGCTTTGGATGATATAAATATTAATATTGCCAAGGGTGAGTTTGTGGCTATACTTGGGCACAATGGGTCAGGTAAGTCTACCCTGGCAAAACACTTTAATGCCCTGCTGCTGCCCGGAGCAGGTACTGTATACGTAAAAGAAATGAACACCAAGAATGAAAAGCTCTTATGGGATATCAGACAGACTGCGGGAATGGTGTTTCAGAACCCTGACAACCAGATAGTAGCTACCATAGTTGAAGAAGATGTAGCCTTCGGGCCTGAGAATCTTGGGATCCCGCCTTTGGAAATAAGAAGAAGGGTAGACGACTCAATAAAAACGGTAGATATGACCGAATATGCCAAGCACAGCCCGCACCTGCTGTCGGGAGGCCAGAAGCAGAGAGTGGCCATAGCAGGGATTATTGCCATGAAGCCGGAATGCATCATACTTGATGAACCTACTGCACTTCTTGATCCGGTTGGAAGGAAGGAAGTGCTGAATACCATTATAAAGCTCAATAAGGAGGAAGGTATAACCATAATCCTCATTACCCACTACATGGATGAAGCCATACAGGCGGACAGGATATATGTAATGAAAAACGGCAAGATTATTATGGAAGGAAAGCCTAAGGATGTATTCAAGGAAGTGGAAACGGTAAAAGCCGCAGGACTTGATGTTCCTCAGGTTACAGAACTGAGTCACAGGCTGAACAGGGAGGGGCTGCAGCTTTCTCCGGATATTCTGACTGTTGAAGAAATGGTGGTGGAATTGTGCCGGTTAAAGTAGAGAACCTTACCCATATATATATGAAAGACTCTGTATTCGAACATGTTGCAATAGACAATATAAGCTTTGAGATACAAGACGGGGAATTCATAGGCCTTATTGGCCATACGGGCTCAGGGAAGTCGACACTCATACAGCATTTAAACGGACTATTGAAGCCCAGCAGCGGAAAGGTATTCATCGATGGGGAAGAACTGGGCTCCAAGGAAGTACAGATGAAGAAAATCAGACAGAAGGTAGGTTTGGTTTTCCAATACCCCGAGTACCAACTTTTTGAAGAGACGGTGTATAAAGACGTGGCTTTCGGCCCCCGGAACCTGGGTTTAAGTGAAGATGAGGTTGATGCAAGAGTCCGTAAAGCAATTGAGCTTGTAGGATTGGATTTTGACAGCGTAAGCAATGTATCGCCCTTTGAACTCAGCGGAGGGCAAAAGAGAAGGGTTGCAATAGCGGGAGTGCTGGCGATGGAGCCAAAAGTGCTGATATTGGATGAACCTGCCGCAGGTTTGGACCCCAAGGGAAGGGATGATATACTCAAGGGGTTCAAGACACTTCATGAGACGCAGAAAATAACAGTAGTGCTGGTGTCGCACAGCATGGAAGATATTGCTAACCTGGTGGACAAGGTATTGGTTATGAATAAAGGCAAAATAGCATACTTTGATACACCAAGAAATGTTTTCGGAGAAGCAGAAACCTTGGAAAAAATCGGGCTGGGTGTTCCTCAAATGACATACCTGGTAAGAGAACTCAGAAAAAAGGGGTACCCCATTGCTGATTGCATAAATATAGATGAAGCAAAAAATGAGCTGCTGAAGCTTTTTAAGAGGTAATAGAATATGATTAAGGACATTACAATAGGACAATACATTCCCGGAGATACAGCCGTCCATAACCTGGATCCCAGGATAAAAATAATTATAACCTTTGTCTTTATAACATTATTGTTTTTAGTCGGGAATTACTTTTCTTACCTTTATATTATTGCGTTCATGGGTTTGGCTATTGGGCTTTCAAAGATATCCCTGAAGTTTATTGCCAAGGGCCTGAAGCCGTTGATTGTTATAATTGTCTTGACGGTGATATTGAATGCTTTTATGACACAAGGAGAAGTAATATACAGGATCTGGGGGCTTTCAATCACCAAGGAAGGTTTGTATCAAGCGGGATTTATGGGGCTGAGGCTGATATTCCTCATAACCGGAGCCTCTCTTTTGACACTGACAACATCGCCGATAGCTTTAACCGATGGAATTGAGAAGCTGCTGAATCCTTTAAAGAGAATCGGAGTACCTGCTCATGAGCTGGCCATGATGATGACCATTGCCTTGAGATTTATTCCTACCCTTCTTGAGGAAACAGACAAGATTATGAAGGCGCAAATGGCAAGAGGTGCGGATTTTGAGACGGGCAATCTGATAAATAGGGCTAAAGCAATGGTTCCGCTGTTGGTTCCGTTATTCATCAGCGCATTCAGGAGGGCCGATGAGCTTGCTCTTGCAATGGAGGCAAGGTGCTACAGGGGCGGAGAGAAAAGGACGAGAATGAAGCAGCTGAAGCTGGAATTCAGAGATTACAGTGCCATGATGATTATAGCAGTTTTTTGCTTTCTGGTGATATGGAGCAGATGACCCTAGGGATGGGCGATGGGGTATTGGCTCGAGGCACGGGGTACGAGGCGCGAGGGGATATATATGAGAAACATAAAATTAATTATAGAATATGACGGGACGAATTACTGCGGATGGCAGGTTCAGGAGAATGGGCCTTCCATTCAGGCTGAAATTGAAAAGGCTCTGCTTTCCGTAACCGGTGAGGCAATAAGCATAAACGGCTCCGGCAGGACGGATGCGGGAGTTCATGCCAGAGGGCAGGCGGCAAGCTTTATCACGGAAAGTTCCATACCTCCGGAGAAGTTTGCCTATGCTTTGAACAACAAGCTGCCGGAAGACATTGTTATAAAGGAATCGGGAGAAGTGCCCCTTGATTTTCATGCAAGATTTAGCGCTGTCGGAAAAAAGTACAGTTATCTCGTTATAAACAGCAGATTTCCTTCTGCGCTTCTTAGAAATCATGCATATCATGTCAACTATTGTGAAAGATTAGATATAGACAAGGTAAAGACTGCGGCAGAAGCTTTTATAGGTACTTATGATTTTTCCGGGTTCATGGCAGCGGGCAGCAAGGTTTCCAATACTGTCAGGACAATATATGATATTTCCATAGAGCAGGAAGGGGAATTAATTCGTTTTATTTACAAGGGCAGCGGATTTTTGTACAATATGATTCGTATAATAACAGGCACCCTGCTGTATGCCGGAATTGGAAAAATCAATCCGGAGGATATGAAGGACGTAATACTGTCAAAGAACAGGGAACAGGCTGGTATAACCGTTCCGGCACGGGGTCTGTATTTGGAAGAGGTATACTATAATTTGTCTTGACACACGTGGTTCAATGTATTAAAATATTATATGTTGCGAAAAGTGATTCTTAGCCCCAATCACTTGCAATGTATTAATATTGGCAGAATAAATAAACTTGAAAAATAGAAAAATTTAGTGTGCTTATTTGAACGAATCGGCAGCCGGCTTTTGTGAATGTGGAACACAATTGCATGCTGTAAAGTTCACATCTGTCATAATATTATAGACAAGGAGTGGAAAAAATGAAGTCATATATACCAAAGACCGATGAGATTCAGAGAAAATGGTATGTAGTTGATGCAACCGATAAGGTTCTCGGAAGACTTGCAAGTGAAGTTGCAAAGATATTAACAGGAAAAAATAAACCGATTTATACGCCTCATATTGATACGGGCGATTACGTAATAGTTATAAACTGCGACAAGGTTGTACTTACAGGCAAGAAGCTTGACCAGAAGATGCACAGGACAGTAACAACCCGTGTCGGCAGCATGAAGGAGACTCCATACAGAAAGTTCATGGCTGAACAGTCTGACAAGGCCGTATATGAAGCAGTTAAAGGCATGCTTCCTAAAAACAGCTTGGGCAGAAAAATGCTTAAAAAGTTAAGAGTTTATAAAGGCGCCGAACATGAAAACGCAGCTCAGATGCCGGAAGCTCTTGAACTGGACATATAGGTTTGAAAGGAGGAAGTTACTGTGGCAAAGAAAGTTCAGTATTTTGGAACAGGAAGAAGAAAGCAGTCTGTTGCTAGAGTCAGACTGGTTCCCGGAGAAGGTAAGATAATAATTAATGATAGAGAAATAGATGACTATTTTGGATTAGAGACATTGAAGCTTATTGTGCGACAGCCTCTGATTCTTACGGATACCCTTTCAAAATTCAATGTATTGGTAAATGTTATCGGCGGCGGCTTTACAGGCCAGGCCGGAGCCATAAGGCATGGCATTTCGAGGGCGCTTTTGGAAGCTGACGATACACTCAGGCCTATGCTTAAAAAAGCAGGATTCCTTACAAGAGATCCTAGAATGAAGGAAAGAAAGAAATACGGGCTCAAAAAAGCAAGAAGAGCACCTCAATTCTCAAAGAGATAATTTCAAAACACAAGCGTCAGATTGGAAACGGTCTGGCGTTTTTTTATTGGGCAGATGGACAGGCACCTTGTCCCACCTGTCCCTGCCCGTACCGGATTTGCGAATCCGCTCAATGTTAACACCTCCCCGGATCATTAAAAATGTTGTTATAACAACTTACATTATAGAGGATTTAGTAGATAATGATAATAAAGTCTTTGTGTGGTCACTAATCTGAGGAAATAAAACCATATAAGCAATAAAGTACCGGGACAGGAGGTTTTTAATATGTACCTGAATCAGAAGCAATTTCTTATGCGCTCTGAGGCACTTAAGGAGCTTTTTGGACGTTGGAATCCGGAGATAGCCACAGAGAGCATTGCGGTATCGGAAGCAGTCGGACGTGTGCTTTCCGATGCTGTCAGTTCTGTGAATACTTTGCCGGTATGCAGGAGTTCCAAGCTTGACGGCATCGCTGTATCCTTTGAGGCGCTAATGCAAGCCAGTGGGGGTCAATTCCCCTGGACAGGCACAATTGCCCATGTATCAGCGGATACCGGCGATGATTTTGATGATGCCTTCGATACGGTGATTGCCGTTGAAAGAATCGTAAGACATTCGGATGGATCGCTAACCATTACTTCCAAGGAACCAATAAAACAGGGACAAAATATTAGGCCGCGCGGGGATACATTGAAGGAAGGGCAGCAGCTGCTGAAAAAGGACACCCTTTTGCAGCCTGTACATTTGGCTTTCCTGAGCACTGCCGGGGTTAGTACGGTAAAGGTTTATAAAAAACCTGTTGTCTCATTCATTCCTACAGGCAATGAATTGATTCCCATTGGCGTGTCTCCGAAGCGAGGCCAAAATATCGAAAGCAACAGTCTAATGGTACGGACCATGCTTGCGCAATGGGGTGCAAAGGCGCACTGCTGCCCTATCGTTAAGGATGATAACGTACTCATGGAAGAAACACTGCTGAATGCATGCTCAAAAGCCGATATCGTCTTAATAAACGGAGGATCATCTATGGGCAGCGAAGATTACGCCAGCCGTCTGCTGCAAAAACATGCCGAATGGTTTCAGCATGGTATACGTTGTATCCCAGGTATCCCGATTGCATTGGCTATCATTGACAAAAAGCCTGTCATCAACCTGCCGGGGCCTACCCTCGCATCCTACTATGCTATGGATTGGTGCGTTAAGGCAATGGTTTTCCATATGCTGAAGCAGGACATGCCTTTACGCAGAACCGTCAGGGCTGTTCTGAAGCAAAAAGTGCAAAAGCCATCGCATTTGGAGATGTATGTACGGCTGCGAGTGAAATGTATAAATGGCCGGTATACTGCTGAGGTTCTCAGCCCCCAGAAGGGCTTGGCACAACTGTTGGCAGATTGTAATGCACTGTTTATTGCTCCCATTGGCAAGGAGACTTTTGAAGCAGGAGAAATGGTGCGTGCAGAGTTGCTGAGTGGCTTTGATATTTGAAATACGGGTAATGGATTGCAGAGAAAACAGAACGAGTTCAGCTATATCTAATCATGACAATGCACAAGGAGGAATACGTCATGTCGAAAAATGAAATATTACTTGAATCTGTACATATAGTAAAAGGGCGTCTAAAATCAGAACTTTCGAATATTACCATAGATAGGGCGGTATTGGGTCTTTTCTTCTCCGGGGTCAAGCTGTCCACCGGACATGGGGGGCTATGCTTCACACCTGTTAAGGATATCCCTGCAGCGGTATGCTGCCCCAGTTCGGCAGCTGCCATGCCGTTGTCAGGAAAACTGCGGGGACGCAGTGCAGAGCAATATTTGGAAGATGTGTTCAGTGACAACATTCTCAAAAAGACTCTGGGCATTGCTGCTCTCAATGCATTGAGCAACTTGATATGGGAGTTGGAGCCGCCGGAAGGATATTCTATTGCAATCGGTATGGATGCATTTGATAATGTGGATGTTTCACAATATAAAAAGTCCGTTGTCATCGGCGCACTTGTACCTATGCTCAAAAAGCTGATAACCGGAGGCTGTGATTTTCGCGTTCTCGAACAGGATCCCCGCACGCTTAAATCCGGTGAGCTGCCTTATTACGCTCCCGCTGAGGATGCACATAAGTATGTGCCGGATGCCGACCTTCTCGTCATTACCGGCGTGACCATTCTCAATGATACCCTTCCCGGCATATTGAATATGGCTAAGCCCGGCGCACAGATTATCGTAACCGGTCCCACAGCCAGCATGCTGCCGGATGCACTGTTCTCACGGGGAGTTACCATGGTGGGCGGCATCCTTGTGACAAAGGCGGACGAGCTTTTAGATATCATATCCGAAGGGGGTTCCGGATATCATTTCTTCGGCAAATCGGCAGAGAGAACCGTGATATTTAAGAATCAGCCATGAAGAAACAGATTCGTTACCCTCTGATGATGGTCATGTTCCTATGCGGGTTGGTTGCCGCCTTTTTCATCTCATTCCTTATCGGTCGGTATCCAATCGCTATTAGAACGGTGGCAGATATTATCCTGTCGCGCTTTTTTACCATAACGGCATACTGGGAGGGTACACTTGAAAAGGTGGTGCTGCATGTGCGCTTGCCCCGCATCCTGCTGGCCATCCTTGTGGGCGGATCCCTTTCCATGGCAGGAGCGTCTTATCAAACATTGTTTAAGAATCCTATGGTCTCGCCGGATATTTTGGGCGTATCGGCAGGCGCAGGCTTTGGTGCGGCTTTAGCTATGCTTCAAAACGGCTCATGGGCTGGTATACAGTTTTTTGCACTTACATTTGGTCTTTTGGCTGTAGGGCTTGCGTACCTAATCGCATCCCTCAGTGGTGGACGACAGAATTTAACGGTTCTCATACTGGCAGGTATTGTAACGTCCAGTCTATTCCAATCTCTGCTTTCAGTTGTCAAAACCTTAGCCGATACTGATAACCAACTTCCTTCAATAACATTCTGGTTGATGGGGAGCCTTGGAAAGGGTAACAATGATGACGTGCTCATAATGCTCCCGGTGGTGACAGCTTCCGCTTTTGTTTTATTTCTTTTTCGATCACATATCGACGCACTGTCTGCAGGAGAGGATGAAGCCTTAAGCATGGGTGTCAATGTGCCTTTGGTGAAAATTGTGGTTATCGTCAGTTCCACATTGCTCACGGTAGTTTCTGTGAGCATATGCGGTATCATCGGTTGGGTAGGAATGGTAGTTCCTCACATTGCCCGTGCACTCACAGGTGCGAGTTACGGGAGATTGTGTTCCCTTTCATTTCTGATCGGCGCACTTTTTTTACTGCTGATTGATAATATCATCCGGGGTATCCCAGGAGTGGAATTGCCTCTTGGTGTTATGACAGCTCTCATCGGCACTCCTGCTTTTGCCGTAATGCTGGCCCGGATTAAAAGGGGGTGGTGACATGATTAGAGTCGAGAATGTGATATTTAGCTATCGGCACAGTGCACCGGTACTACGGGACGTGTCCTTCAACTTTGAGAGAGGTGAAAGTCTTTGCGTATTAGGACCGAACGGTACCGGAAAGACTACACTGTTTCGCTGTTTGCTTAATCTGCATAGCATACAGGGAGGAAAAATTTTTATAGATGGGAAAGATGCTGCTTCTTTACGCCCGAGAGTCCGCGCCCGACTGATCTCCTATGTACCGCAAGCGTCGGCACTTACTTTTCCCTACACTGCATGGGAAACAGTTTTGATGGGCCGTGTGGCACATCAGAAGTTAGGGGCATCTGTTTCCCTTAAAGACAGAATAGCTGCCGAAGCTGCCATGGAACGGCTCAATGTATTGTGCATGGCGCAGTGCCGTTTCCACGAGCTAAGCGGTGGTGAACGCCAGCTTGTTCTTATAGCACGTGCTCTTGCACAGGAGACGGATTGCCTTATTTTAGATGAGCCTACCGCCAGCCTCGACTATGCGAATCAAATCCGTATCTTGCAGGTGATCAGACAACTTGCGGAGGATGGTTATGCTATTCTCATGACTTCACACTTGCCGGATCAGGCTTTTCTAGCTGCCACGCGGGTACTCATGCTCAAAGATGGCATTGTTTTTGCTGACGGAACCCCTGAAGACATTATTACGTCACGGAACCTATCTTCACTATACGGGTTAGATGTATACGTAGCAGACGCTCAGGCTGTTTTTAATTCAGGTACGCAAGAATCGAAAGTTTGCATTCCATCCATGTCCTAACGACAGGATGTGTGCGATTATATATCTTACAATTAAGGAGGATTAAGATGAAACGTTTATTAGCACTTACTATGGCCATTATTATGTTGATGGTCGCATTCTCCGGTTGTGCGCCCGCCAACTCGCAGCCGGATGTCATTACCGATTTTACTGTGACTGATATGGCCGGCCGCCAGGTGACGATTCCCGGCGAGATCAAGTCTATCGCTACATTCGGCTCAGTTGGCGTACTTAATGCTTTTGTAGAGCTGATGGGCAGTGGTGATCTGCTGTGCAACCAGATGCCGGCAAGATTCACCAAATCCGACAAATGGAAAATGCAGTATGAGTTTGCGCCGCAGATTAAGGACGCACCACTGCTGGCTAACAGTAACGACGAACTGCTCCTTGAGGAGGTTCTAAAGCTTCAACCCGATCTTTGTATTACTATGACCAAGGAAACTGCAGAACAGCTTGGTGAAAACGGTATCCCCTGTATATATCTGGAATGGAAACAGACTGAAGATGTGAAGGCTGCCGTCAATCTGATGGGCGAGATCCTTAAAAAAGAAGATATCGCTGAGGACTATTTGGCTTATTTTGATTCTATGGTGCAAGAAGCTTCCGATTTGACCGCCAAGCTCACCGATGAAGACAAGAAAACCGTTCTCTATGGCAATGTTACCAATCTCACCCAGCCACATGTTATTGCTGAGTGGTGGATAGATGTCGCAGGCGGCATAAGTGTAACAAACGACGGTAAAACCACCGGTCAATCCCGTGAATATACTCAAGAGGAGCTATTGCTGTGGGATCCGGATATAATAATCGTCACCGAGCGTGACATGATTGATAAGATCAAAGAAGATAAGCTTTATACAGATGTAACTGCTGTAAAGGCGGGTAGCATCTATTATATCCCCACAGTTGCCCACACTTGGGGCAACCGTACGGTAGAGCAGCCTCTAACCGTTTTCTGGACGCTCAACAAGCTTTATCCCGAGCTGGTTTCTGATAACATGCTGGCAGAAAAAGTAAGCTATTTTTACAGCCATTTCTTTAAATATGATCTTACTCCACAGCAAATTTCCGAGATCATTGAGTAAGTCACAACTACAAAAGAATGACCCCGCAGGAGCACCGAAACTTTAGTGGGGTAGTTTTCATATTTTGAAACAGGTAAATATTGCAAACTTTTCTTGAGTTTTGGGGGTAACCTATGCTATATTATGTATTGACTCTGCAAAGAAAAGTGTCGGCAGATTGCCGACGGCATACGGAGTAAGTTGGGAAAGGGGTGTAAGATTTGCAAAATTGCAGATTATTTTCCGGCTTATCAGACCGACAGATCAAATTGGCAAAACAACAGTTAGATGGCGTAATTAATTCGTACCGGGAAGCCGAGGTGATTGTTGAGGAAGATGCAATCGTAAACCGGATTGGAATACTTCTTCAGGGAAATGCATATATTTCAAAGTTCACGATGGATGGTAAGGAACTTCTCATGCAAAAACTTGTTCCATTCTATCTTGTTTGTGCTGAAGTCGCATTTACCAGAAAACAAAACGCCCCTTATACTATTTATTGCGAGAAAGATACGGATATATATTGGTTTTCTATTGAGAAAATAACTAAAAATGGATTAATTGACGATGGAATCAGAGAAATTCTACTACGGAATATCATGCTCTATATTGCTGATGAAAACATGCGTAAGTATCATAAAATTGAAGCAATTTCCATAAAAGGTATTAGGGAGCGTATTGTACATTACTTAGCTTTGCAACAGAAAATCAATGGGAGCAATCAATTCTATATCAAGTTTGATCGTGAAAAGTTAGCCAACTTCTTAGGTATGAATCGCAGCGTGCTTTCTCATGAATTGAAGCGGATGGAAAAGGAAGGGCTAATTACATTTAAAAAGAACTACTTTGAAATTTTCAGGTTGTAACGAGATACCTGCCTTGGTGCCCCGCTGCCCCGTCTCAATTCTCAAAACGTTAGGGTTTGCAAAATACAAAGTCCTTCAGGCAATTGTGCCTGAGGGACTTTGTATAATATAGAAAAGTATGCTTCTCGCACCGAGGTTTCCTTCGGGAAATGCCCATGGGCGGCAAAGGAAAAATAATAATAATACAGATAATATCCTCCTGACATATATATGCATACGGTAGTATATGTATACATATAGTTCAAACTCTGACGCTTGGTATAGTGTCGAAAAGCACTTGAAAGTATTATATACAGCAAGATAATTGTTACGGCGTAGAGAAAGGAACAGCAAAATATTCAGTATGGGAGGAAGAAATAATGAAAAAGGCGTTGGTTTTGTAGTATTACTGACGATGCTGCTGCCGGTATTAAGCGGATGCTAGGAGAACAAACCCGTGGAGCCGGCACCGGCCGAGGAAGGCGGAAAGCTGGGCGGTGAGTTGAATTTGCTTGTGATGCCAGGCTATGAGGAAGAAAAGATAATAAAACCCTTTGAGGAAAAATACGGTGTCAAAATTAATGCAAAGGTATATTCTACATCCGATCAGATGTTTTCACTTCTTGCCAATTCGGCAGAGGGGGAATGGGATATTGTTACTCCGGATACACCTTGGGTAGCCAAACTGGTGGATGCAGACCTGATTGATGAGCTGAATCCGAAGATTATCCGGAAATTGATAATTTCTATGACCGCTGGAAGGATTTTGACCAGGTGAAGGTTGGGGATAAGCTGTACGCAGTTGTCAGCCGTTGGGGCTATTATGGAATCGTATACAACTCCAATTATATTACAGAGGAGGAGGCCTCATCCACTGCATTTTTATACAACCCTAAGGCAGCCGGCAAAGTTGTTCTGTTTGACTGGTACCTGCCGAATATGGGAATGCTTTCCCGATATGCAGGCTATGATGAACCCTACGACATTTCAGGGGATGAACTTTCAAAAGTTAAGGATACCTTGAACCAGCTGAAACCGCAGGTTGGTATGATTGCTGCGACCAATGCAGACACAATTCAAGCTCTTGCCAATGAAAGTGCATGGATCAGCTTCGGGGGTGAGTGGCTCCAGGTTCTTCTGAAAGAAGAAGGCAAGCCCATCGAAGTTACAGTGCCCAAGGAAGGCGGCGTTTCATGGACAGAATCAATTTCGATCGTAAAGGCCAGTAAAACAAGGAAGCAGCCAAGGCATTCATACAGTATCTTACGACTCCTGAGGTTCAGGCTATCTGGGACGAATTCAAAAGCAAGTAGGGACATCTATGTATACTTATATATTCTTTTGAAAAACAAAGGGGGAAGGCACTGCCAGCCTCTCTTTGCTTTGGAAAGGTGCCTAAATGATAGAAAAATTGGATGTATGTTTATAGAGCATAAAAAAGCGAGGGAAAGAATCCTTCATGCACTGAATATGGTAGGGCCCCAGGGATACGAAAAGAGGAAACCCAGTCAACTTTCCGGCGGTCAGCGTCAGCGTATAGCCTTGGCACGATCCTTGGTGTTGCATCCTGTTGTCATGCTGTTGGATGAACCTCTGGGTGCGCTGGATGCTCAGATACGAAGGAGATGAAACCTTCCTGTCGGATGTTATAGGGAAATCTGCTTTACAACCGGGAGACCGGGTAACCCTTTCATTTTCTGCACAGGATGCGCTGGTACTGCCGGCGCAGGCATAGACTGGGAGGTGTTGTTAAAATGAAAAAGAAAAATAATGCAAGCAATGCAAGTCCGGGAGGAAACCGCTCCGCTCTTTGGTGCCTGCCGATTTCATTCTGGATGGGATTTTTCTATCTTATTCCTCTTCTATTCATCGTTGCAACAAGTTTTAAAACCATGGGAAATTATAAGCTTACCAGCGAATTTACCTTCCAAAGCTATGAGAGGATTTTCACCAGTGTTATGTATTGGAAGGCGTTGAAGAATTCCCTTTTACTTTCCCTTAAAGTTGTGACTATTACTACACTTGTTGCCTATCCTCTGGCAATGGTGTTGTATTACGCAGTCCCGAAACGCTGGCGCAACTTCTTTCTGGTGCTGATCATTGCGCCGTTCTGGACCGGCTATCTGATTCGTGCTTATTCCTGGTTTATCGTACTGGGAAACACCGGCATAATAAACACTTTGCTGAAAAACATCGGATTCATTGAGCAACCTATACAAATACTATATACAAATACTTCAACTACCATTGGGTTAGTGCATTATCTGCTGCCTCTGATTCTTACGGATACCCTTTCAAAATTCAATGTATTGGTAAATGTTTTCGGCGGCGGCTTTACAGGCCAGGCCGGAGCCATAAGGCATGGCATTTCGAGGGCGCTTTTGGAAGCTGACGATACACTCAGGCCTATGCTTAAAAAAGCAGGATTCCTTAAGAGATCCTAGAATGAAGGAAAGAAAGAAATACGGGCTCAAAAAAGCAAGAAGAGCACCTCAATTCTCAAAGAGATAATTATTGTTACGGAATTGGAGAAGGCATATATGCCTTCTCTTTTTGCATGTTTTGATTGGAGATACGAGTTTTCAGCGTTGTATAAGAGAGCCGGATGAATTGTTGTTTGTTTGGTTGGGAGCCAAACATATAATGAAAATGACAGATTATAGCAATTAAATGTCGAATTATATTGAAATTTGATATAATAGTAAAAAAAGTTTTACTTAATACTAATTAGTAGTTGCTCTTAAACGGGAGGAGGTAAGCTTATTATGGAGTTTAGAAATGGGCAGTTTCTTGTTATATTGTCACCATTTACCGATTCTGAAGCATATGGGTATATAAATTCTATTACTGAAGACTCACTGATTCTGAGTGTGAATCCTGCCGGTTTTTTGAGAAACGGATGGGGGATATTGTGTATTTTTCTTGAAAATGATGATATATATGAGTTTTACAGTGAAATAACCTATCTTGAAGGCAATGAGATTATAATAAAAAAACCAATAGAAAATAAATTAAATACAATAGAAAAAAGAAGATTTGCCAGGGTAGATTGTGAAATTGGCTTTGTAGCCAGACCGGTAACTATAAATAATGTCTCTGTTGGAAAGTTAGGGAAGACATTTTTGGGAACGATAAAAAATATCAGCGCAGGAGGGGTATTGGCAGAGACAAATTTATGTCTCCCGGTAGACTCGGTTTTCAGTTTCAAGCTCAAGACTAATTATTTTATTGATTGTACAGCTAAAGTTCTAAGAGTTAATGAATTACCCTCCGAAAAAAAGTTTCAAATGGGCTGCAAATTTGTTAATATGAGAATAGAAGATTTTAAGGCAATATCCATGTTCACTTTTAAAGAACAGTTAAAAAAGAAACGTAAACAGTTTTATGAAACTGCGGCTAAGCAAAAAATACATATAAGTTGTTAACAAAATATTTACGGAGGAATTCTTAATGAACAGACTTGGAGATACCGAATACAAGAGCATCAGCCTGCCGAGGCTTAATAACCTTAAACCCAATATAGAGTCCACAGCCCTTAAGCTGATGGAAGAGGCAGGTGAACTGGCACAGCTTATCGGAAAGTACAGAGGGTTGAACGGAGAAAAATGCAGGATGGAAGAAAGACAATGCGTTGACAGAATAGCTGAAGAGCTGCTGGATGTGGCCCAGGTGGCGATTTCAATGATGTTTGTTCTGGAAGAAAGCTATTCGATAGATATACAGGAGAAGGTTGAGAGCCATATAAAGAAGCTTAAAGGGAAAGGATATATAAAGGGCTAAAGGGTCATGCTTCAGGGTCAGGTACGAGGCACGAGGTGCGAGATACGAGAGTCGAGCAGCACACATGCACTAATATCAGGAAGGGAAATATACATATTATGATAAACGTATTAGCTATCTATGGAAGCCATAGGCGGGGACAGAACAGTGACATGCTGGCTGATAAGATACTTGAGGGTATTGGAAGCAATGAAGCAAGCATAGAGCGGATATATGCTTCTTCGCAGGGTATAAAGAGCTGTACGGCTTGCGAGAGATGCTACGAGCTGGGATACTGTGTGATAAAGGATGAGATGCAGCAGGTTTATGAAGCTATGGATAAAGCTGATATTGTGGTTTCATCATCGCCGGTATACTTTTATTCGGTATCTTCCCATATGAAGAAGCTTATCGACAGGTGCCAGGCTGTATGGGCAAGCAAGTACAGGACAGAGGGCAGCCTGATATCAAAAAAGCATAGGATAGGTTATATTGTGTGCACTGCAGGAGAGCCTGAGGGCAAAAGCCGTTTTGAATGTGCAGTCATGGTTTTTGAACTGCTTTATAAATGTATAAATGTTGAATTTGTCGGAAGCCTGCTTGTCTCCGATGTAGATAATCAACACGTCAGAGGCAGGGAGGATATTCGGCAAAAAGCCTTTGAAGCAGGACGTCTGTTGAGAGAAAGCATATCATCAATCAAATCCCACAATTTACACAACTCAATTTAAGCCCTTCCCATATAACCCCATGATACTTTCGGTTCTTTTGTACATGGTTCGGTGAATATCTTAAACTGAACAGTTATTTTAAGTTTTGCCGGAGTATTTGGGGGTGTGTTCAGTGAGAATTTATATAATCGACAGAAGCAAGGCTGTCGGATATATGATCAAATTTGCATGGATATTGGTGTTGTTCATAAGCATATGTTTTATCGGCAAAAGCACTACTGCGGCATTTTCCCTTCCCATTAGAAGTACTGTTGTTGTTATAGATGCAGGGCATGGGGGAAGAGATCCTGGAGCGTCGGGCAGCAGCGGTATAACAGAAGAGGAAGTTAATCTGAAGATTGCGCTTAAGCTCCGAAGGCTCATAGAGCAGGGAGGGGGCACGGCTATTATGATAAGAGAGGATAATTCCGGGCTCTATACTGAAGGCGGAAACAGACAGGGGACAAGAAAAAGCGAGGACCTCAAGAACAGGCATGCCCTGATAAACAGCTGCGGAGCTGATATTCTTATAAGCATACATTTAAACAGCTTTCCACAGTCCCAATATTTTGGGGCCCAGACCTTTTATATGAAGAATGAGGAAAAATCCAGGAAGTTGGCCGAGGGCATACAGAATGAACTGATCAAGGTGCTGGACAGAGGGAATGAAAGAAAGGCTAAGGCCACTGATTCCATGTATATTCTAAAAAACAACAATATGCCGGGAGCCCTTGTAGAATGCGGATTTCTTTCAAATCGCGAGGAGGAACGGCTGCTGGATGACGAGCACTATCAGGAGAAGATTGCATGGAGCATATTCGTGGGCATTGTGAAGTATATGGAGGAGGAGAAGAAGGCAATAGAATAAGAATGCGACGGGGACAGGGGGACGGGGACATGGGGACGTTTCGCGTGTCCCACTGGAAGTGGGACAGGGGAAACGTCCCCGTGTCCCCGTCCCCCTGTCCCCGTCCAGCCTATTTCATTTCGTGTTTTACGTAGTATATCCTGTCCTGGGCCTGTTTGTTGTATAGGGCGTTTCCTCCGCCCCTCCTTATTGCGGCATGGAATTGCCTCACAGCTTGATTGCGGTCGTTTTTCAGCAAATATAGCTCTCCCAATATGAGGCAGCACTGTTGATCCTGTTCGTCGGTCAACTTCGTCAGGGAGCTTCCGTACAATACATCGTAATAGTGCTCAAAAGCTTGATCTGTTGCGATAGCATACATTTTCTCATCTCCGGCATCCTTATAAAGCCAGGACAGCTGAAGCCATATCCTTGCGCTTTTAAGAGGACCGGCACTCAGAGCTTTTGCACTGTGCAGAGCCAGATAGTAAGCCGTAAAAACCTCATCCAGCTTACGGGGCTGGGAATACTTAAAAGCCAGCTTTTTGCGGATGGGGGCTGTTTTTTCCGTGAATGCCTTGCAGAGGTTGTCCATATGATTATCAAACTCATTGGAATATCCGGCAAAATAACAGAAAGGACATATCAGGACGTTATACCACAGAGGCTCAAATCCATCATATCGATGTCTGAAATCGAAATCAATCGAGTTGAGTCTGAGCTTGGACTGGGATGTAACCGACAGCTCGAATTCCTTTCCGCATATGGGACAGGTTATTTTCTTATCATAGATATAGAAAGTATCAGTATCCGGGGATTCCCCTTCGTAAGTTCCATGTTCATCATGATACAGGACGCCTTTCAAATCTTCCGGGTTGGAGGCAGAAATGCAAGGGGCGCTGTCTGATAAAGCATCAGTTGAATCCGCCGGGGGTATGACATATTGACTTCCCTTCTTTAACCGGCTTAACTCTTCATCCAATGCCCTTATTCTCGAGCTTAAGCCTTTTAGCAGCTTAAATGCCATACTTGGCTGTTCAACTACAAATGCTTCAAAGTTATCCTTATTAACTGAAAGGGCTACTGTGTTCTCAATAGTTAAAGCAGTAGCAGTACGGGGCTCCCCCTCAAGCAGGGACATTTCTCCGAAAAAACCTCCTGCGCAAATGTCGCACAGCTTGATTTGGAGATTATCCTTGGATTTGATGAAAATCGACACTCTGCCGGACAAGAGAATATACATATCGTTTCCGGTATCTCCCTCATGGAATATATATTCGTTTTCCTTAAAGGTTCTTACATTGCTTATATTCTTCAACTTGTTAAGGTCAGACAAAACCGGCACCCCCTTAAAAGTATTATATGTATTATTATACTATAAAGGGAAATACATATAAATAGAATAATGCGACACGGACACGGGGACACGGGGACGTTTCGCGTGTCCCACTGGAAGTGGGACAGGGGAAACGTCCCCGTGTCCCCGTGTCCCCGTGTCCCCGCGTCCGCGTCGCATTATTCTTCTTTCTGCTTACGACCCGCCTTTTCTGATTGTAAAGTTATCCTCCAACAATACCCAGTTTTGCGGGAAGGGATACCCAAGAGCCCAATAACTGATCCCCCGCAGGTTATAGTTTTTTGCCGTATCAAATTTTGCCTGGGTGCTGCGGGCATCCTCAAACCATACTTCGTGTGCCCTCCCTTGCGCATCCGTATACCTGAAGAAGGGCGATTGGGCTGCTGTATCATACTGTATTGAGGCGCCGTATCTGACAGCCCTTGATACAGCCTCCTGGACACTGAAGGTTTCTGCTTCCTGCCCCCAGGCGAAAGGAAGCAGCCAGTCTCTTGCATAAATCTGAAAGCCCATAAAAATCTTTTCTCTTGGAATGACTGTGACTGCATAGTCAAGAACACGCCGTATCTGATTCAAAGGCGAAATTGCCTGCGGAGGGCCTTTACGCCAGCCCCATTCATACGTCATCAGAATTACAAAATCAACTATTCTGCCGTGGGCTTCATAATCATGGGCTTCATACAGCAAGCCCGTCTGCACGCCGCTTGTTTTTGGAGCTACTGCAGTAGATACGAAAAAGCCCTCCTGGTGCAAACGGGTTACCGCTTGCTGAAGGAAGCGGTTATAAGGCTCACGGTCAGCCGGAAGCACGTTTTCAAAGTCCACATTCAATCCCGAGTACCCTTTTCCTTTCATGATATTAATGATATTGGCAAGCAGCCGTTCTATGACTGCCGGACTGTTTAATACGACATGGGCAAGGTTTTCCCCCAAAGCAGTTGAAGTAAAATTTGTAATGGACATCATGGGTATGGCGTCATAAGATTTGGCAGCTTGAATTGCAGGGATGTCATTAATGGCCTGCAGGCTTCCGTCCTCTCTTATCAAGTAAGCGAAGGGGCTTAGGTATGTCAGATGCTCACCTGCCTCCTCAATTATCGGAACAGCCTCCTGGCCCAAAATGTAGATATACCCGTTCACATCGATTGGAGGCCTCTGCTTCCGGGGGATTACCAATACAGTACCGGGATAAACAAGATTCACATTTTCAATATTATTTATCTTTATCAGACTGTTTAAAGGAACCCCAAACCTCTGGGCCACAGACCATAATGTATCACCGGGCTGGATACGGTATCGGAGAGCGGGAATATATAATAGCAGGCCGGGATATATATTGTCGGGATTGGCAATCTGGTTATTCTGAAGAATTGCCTGAACAGTGGTTCCATATGCTTGGGCGATTTTCCACAATGTTTCTCCCGGTAATACAGTATGAAAAATATCCTCCGTAGGTATGACCAAAGCCTGACCGACTACCAGCCGATTCGGATCCGGAAGCCCGTTTACTTCCGCTATCGATGCAGTTGAGACACGATAGCGGTTTGCAATTTGCCATAGTGTTTCTGTCGGTTTTACAACATGAATGAGCATAATGCACCTCCTTTCATTCACTAACAATATATGAAGAAATATTTTCATTATGATAGCGGAATGTACCTATGGCTTCTACCTATTCTATGGGAACCAAAGACACATTCACAATGGACGCAGGCAGCTCCGTATCCGGAGTGCTGGAAGTGAAGGCAAAATATAGGTGATTATTATTGGATTGCACGGTTTTATTAATAGAATAATACCTGGTCTTATTATAATTATTTTCGATTTACAAAAGTATGTGTATCAATTATAATAGTACCGTAGTAATTTTTATAAGGCCCATTGGTCAAGTGGTCAAGACATCGCCCTCTCACGGCGGTAACAGGGGTTCGAATCCCCTATGGGTCACCAATAATAAAATAATCTTTAATTAAAAATGCAACTAAGTTGCATTTTTTCATTGTAATTCTTAAAAAGCGATGCTATAATAGTAATATTATAAAACATATTGGAATAGTAGGAGATGCACATGAAGATTTCTACAAAAGGCAGATATGGGCTAAGGGCAATGGTGGATCTTTCCGTATACTCTGCAGGAGATCATATATCATTGAAAAGCATAGCCGAAAGACAGAATATATCAGAGGGCTATCTGGAACAGGTCTTCTCAACCCTGAGAAAAGCAGGCCTGATTAATAGTATAAAGGGGGCACAGGGGGGGTATGCTTTGGCGGATAAACCTGCAAACATAACTGTAGGTGCTGTATTGAGGGCTTTGGAAGGAAATCTTTCAGTTATTGACGAAAAAAGCATGGAAGAAAAAACTAATGACAAGATTGAGGAATGTATAAGGGAAAAGGTATGGAGTGCAATTAACTCAAGTATTGGCAGAGTGATAGACAGCATTACACTGGAGGATTTGACAAACGAGTATAGAAAGATGACAAGCAATGAAGCATATATGTATTACATATAATATTTTAACGCAAAACCTAATATTCAAATAGGACAAATAGTATAAAATGGAGGAATATTGTCATGAAAAAAGTATCAAAAAGCATCACTGAACTCATCGGTAATACACCGCTTCTGGAAACCGTCAACTATAACAGCCAAAACGGCATAAAAGGAAAGCTTATAGCAAAGCTGGAATATTTCAATCCGGGAGGCAGCGTAAAGGACAGGGTAGGATATGCAATGATAAAGGATGCAGAAGATAGAGGGCTTGTTAGCAAGGATACGGTAATAATAGAGCCCACAAGCGGCAATACCGGTATAGCTCTGGCACTTGTTGCGGCAGCAAGGGGTTACAGGCTTATACTTACAATGCCTGAAACAATGAGCATAGAAAGAAGAAGCCTTCTTGCAGCATTGGGAGCAGAACTGGTTCTTACCCCCGGCAGTGATGGGATGAAGGGTGCCATAAAAAAAGCTGAGGAGCTGGTTTCTGAGATTCCGAATGCTTTTATGCCCCAGCAGTTTAACAATCCCGCGAACTCAGCAGCTCACAGGAATACAACAGCAGAAGAAATCTGGAGGGATACCGAGGGGCAGGCAGATATATTTGTTGCCGGAGTCGGTACCGGCGGAACTGTTACAGGAGTCGGAGAGGTGCTGAAAGGAAAGAATCCCGATATCAGGATAATTGCTGTGGAACCTTATGATTCACCGGTATTGTCGGGGGGAACCCCGGGTCCCCACAAGCTGCAGGGTATAGGCGCAGGTTTTATTCCGAATGTATTGAACGCTTCAATTATAGATGAGATTATTAAGGTAAAAAGCGAGGAAGCCTTTGCGGCGGCCAGAAAGCTTGCGGCTGCGGAGGGTATATTGGTCGGTATTTCCTCGGGGGCAGCGCTCCATGCGGCAACGGAAGTCGCAAAGAGGCCTGACAGTGCCGGCAAAAATATTGTAGTACTGCTTCCGGATACGGGAGAAAGGTATATATCCACAGCTCTATTTCAAAACGCATAGCTTCTGTAAGAAAACCCCTGCCAAATCAAAAATAGGCAGGGGTTTTCTTCTAATGATAAGCTTGCTTATAGCTGTCATTATCTGTAGAATGATATTATAGTTTTATATTTATTTTTAATGAGAAAAGTTTGGAGGTGTGCCATGGGGAGCAATATTCGATATATTTCATCCAGACAGCAGCTTATTGACGAAGTAGAAACCCTATTGAACAATAGTCAAAAACTTGATATTATGGTTTCTGGAGTATGGACAAAGTCACTATATGAAGATATAATCGGATTAATTATGGATAAAGAATTCAGCAGTACTTGCAGAGTGATTATACCAAAGCTGATTTTCAAGAGCAGCATTTCCCTGACTTTGCTAAGAAACTTGTGCAAGGCTGAAGGACAGGTGCGGGTAAACAATTCTATGACCAACAATGTGCTGATGATAGGCAGATATGCATTTGTACTTTCTTTCTCCAGCAGACTGAACAGTTTTAATATGTTAAGTACTACTTTTGAGTGCTCAGTAATGACTGACGAGGTTGAGATAGTCAATGAGCTTAAGGAACAATTTGACAACATCTTTGAAAATAGTGTAATTTTTAGGATGTAACGCTGCAAGTAAAAACATTTATATGGGGGCTTAAGGAATGAAAATTATCATTATCGGCGCCGGAAAAGTAGGGTATAATCTGGCGGAAAACTTATCAAAGAGTAATCATGATGTAATTATAATAGACAAGAATTATGCTGCTTTGAGCAAAGCGGAAGAGAACCTTGAAGTGCTTTGCATCAAAGGAAGCGGAGTAAGTACCAATATTCTCATGGAAGCGGGAATAGAGACTGCTGATTTGCTAATTGCCGTGACAAACAGTGATGAAGTAAATATGGTCTGCTGTCTCACCGCCAAGAAATTGGGAGTTAAACATACAATAGCAAGAATAAGAGACCATGAATATGCACATGAGCTTTTGCTCCTCAAAGAAGAGCTTGGGCTTGACCTTATCATAAATCCCGAGCAGGCTGCTGCGGATGAAATTGCAAATGTGCTGAACTTCTCTTCTGCAATCAATGTTGAAAACTTTGCAAAGGGCAGGGTTAAAATGATTGAAATAAAAGTTGCGGAAGATATGCCCATGGTGGGCATGCGCCTTAAGGACATCGGAAGTAAGTTTGAATCCTCTGTTTTGGTTGGAGTTGTAATACGGGATGATGAAGTTATCGTACCCAACGGGGATTTCATAATTAATGAGAATGACAGCATTTATCTTATAGGGCAGCCTTCACACCTGTACAATTTTTGCAAGGTGTTCGGCAAAGTTCCTCATAAGATTAGAAACGTAATGATTGTAGGCGGAGGGAGAATTGCTGTTTACCTTGGAAAGCTTTTGGCAGAGATGGGCATGAAGGTCAAAGTAATTGAGATTGACAGAGAAAAGTGTATTCAGTTATCTGAGTTGATTCCCGAAGCACTTATCATCCATGGGGATGGAACAGATGAAGAACTGCTGAGATCTGAGAATATTGATGAGATGGATGCGTTTATTGCAGTGACCGGAATGGATGAGGAAAACATGATGGCTGCACTGATAGCAAAACATAATGGTGCCAAAAAGGTCATATCCAAGGCAAGCAGAACCAACTATATAAGCATTATTAAAAGCCTGGGTATAGACAGTGTAATAAGCCCAAAGCAGATTACCACCAATCAGATATTAAAATATGTTCGCGGCAACAGTGTTGAGTCATTATACAGAATCATTGAGGGACAAGCGGAGATAACTGAAATCATTGCAGAACCGGAAAGTAAGATATTAAATACGAAGATCAAGAAACTGGGACTCCCAAAGGATACTATTATTGCTACCATCGTCAGGAAAAATGAAGTTGTAATCCCTCATGGAAATGATATTATCAAAGAAGGGGATAGAGTAATTGTGATTTCAAAAAACAAGAATATCTCCAGCTTGGATGAGGTAGCTGCGGTTTCTTAAGGAGGATATGATATTGAACTTTAGATTAGTATTAAGAGTCTTGGGCATGGTTTTGGCATGTGAAGCATTGTTCATGCTGCCCTCACTGGCGGTATCGGTATATTTTGGAGGAGATGATATTGCTGCATTTGCTTTAAGTATATTAATCACTGCGGTTATTGGCATACCGTTAACCTATATCAAAGCAAACAAGCATGGTATGTATGCCCGTGACGGTTTTGCCATTGTTGCATTAGGATGGATACTACTGTCCTTCTTCGGTTCGCTTCCTTTTGTGATCAGCGGTGCCATACCTTCATACATTGACGCATTTTTCGAGGCAAGCTCCGGATTTACGACTACCGGTGCAAGCATACTTACACAAATAGAAAGGCTTCCAAAGGGAATACTTTTTTGGAGAAGCTTTACTCACTGGGTAGGCGGCATGGGCGTTATAGTACTCACCTTAGCTATTCTGCCTTCAGTAGGTGCCGGAGGATTGCAAATGATGAAAGCGGAAAGCCCCGGGCCGACTCCGGGGAAAATTGTACCCAAGGTGGCTGAAACAGCTAAAATCTTGTATGGTATATATATTGTGATAACTATTGTGGAAATCATTGCGCTGAAAATGGCGGGATTGCCTCTTTTTGATTCTGCCATACATACCTTTGGTACGGTCGGAACGGGCGGATTTTCCAATATGAACACAAGCGTCGGAGAATATAACAATGTGTATGCTGAGGCTATTATAGCAGTATTCATGTTCATATGCGGTGTCAACTTCTCTTTATATTATCAGATGCTGAAGGGCGACCTTAAAGCTGCTTTTAAGGATGAAGAATTCCTTTTCTATTTACGAACAGTGCTAATAGCTATAATCTTAATAACAATCAACCTGTATGGAAATGTATTCAGCTCCGTCTGGGAATCGCTGAGGCATTCATCCTTTCAGGTTGTATCAATAATCAGTACTACCGGATATGTAACATCGAATTTTGAAGAATGGGGAATGTTCAGTAAAATTATACTGTTTATGCTGATGTTTGTCGGGGGATGTGCAGGTTCCACCGGGGGCGCAATAAAAAATATCAGATTTCTGCTATTGTTCAAGGTTATGAAAAGAGAGCTGCTGCAAATAATACATCCAAAAGCGGTTTATTCAGTCAGGCTTGGCGGCAGAGCAGTGAATGAAAGAACAATTTCCGAGGTATTGGGATTCTTTTTCATGTATATTATAATTTTTATTGCGGCTGTTCTTATTATTTCCCTTGATAATCTTGATTGGGCAACAACAATAGGATCTGTTGCTGCTACTATTGGAAACATAGGACCCGGTTTCGGTATTGTAGGTGCGGTTGGCAACTACTCGACACTGTCGAATTTAAGCAAGATAGTATTATCAATGTGTATGATTATAGGGAGATTGGAGATATATCCCATCTTGCTTCTCGGTATGCCTTCCTTCTGGAAGAGAACAAGTGTCTAAACAGCTGCGCTGATTTCCTCCAGTCCGGCTTTGTTCAAAATGATAATTTTCTTATGCCCTTTCAGCTCAATTATGCCTTCTGCCTGGAATACAGCCAGTTTTCTGCTCAAGGTCTCCTGGCTCATTCCCATCTGAGAGGCAAAATCTCCTTTGCTCATATTCAAAGTAACCTCATTTTTCCTGTCAGCTAAAGCTAGTAAAGCCTGTGCCAAACGCTGTTCTACGGAATTCAGGCTAATAGCTTCTATCAGATTTTCCGCCTTTTCCAATCGTTTACTCAGTTCACCCATCACCTTAAAGGCAATGGAAGTATACTTTGCCATAAGCTCCTTAAGCTTTGATCCTTCAATTACGCACATAGTTGAGGTTTCTAATACCTCTGCATTATCGGTCAAGGGCAAGGACCCGAAGAGTGAGAGTTCGCCCATAAACTCACCCGGCCCTATCACACGGATTACCTGCTCTTTACCGTTTTTGCCCAGCCTTGAAATCTTCACTCTGCCGGTATGCAGCACATAAAGATTGTTGCTTTTATCGCCGGCCATATATACCATATCGCCTTTTTCAAAGGTTTTAGCAGAGGTGATATTGGCGATCTCAAGCATCTCCTCACGGCTCAGGCTTCCAAATATCGGCACACTCTCTATACAATTTGCGTGGTTCCTTCTATGTTCACATCCGCACACCCAAAACGCCTCCTATATAAACCCGGAATTTTTTTTGCCAATATCTACTATTGATATGATACCACAAATGCTGTCCTTAGGCCAACGAAAAACGGCACAGCCGCTTACTGCGGCTATGCCGTTTTTTCAAGTTTTATTTGTAAAACACATGGTTACCAATTCTTTTAACAAAGGTCTTGTTATTTACGATCCACGTACCTTCTGATTTATTCGGATTGAAGAAATAAGTTGCATTTCCCGCATAGCTTGTCCCGCTAAATGCGGCTTTTGCAGCTTTTATGCTGTCCGCATTCGGATCATTATAAATAGTACCGTCTGCAACCGGGCTGAACTGAGGGATGCCTTTATAATACTCGAATATTACACCCTTTACTTTATTGGGGAATGAACCTGACTTTACCCTGTTCAAAATAACATTACCGACGGCAACCTTCCCTGCATAGGGTTCAGCTTCCGCTTCGGCATTGATTATTCTTGAAAGCCAATACAGATCTGTTGATGTATAGCTTGTCCCCCTTGAAGCGACGGCAGCAGCCGCGAAAAGCCTGCTTTGAGTTTCCCTGCCTGCAATACCGTCAATCCTGAGCTTATTTGCCTGCTGGAATTTAATCACCGCGTTTTCCGTCATTTTGCCGTAAATACCATCGGCTGCTCCCGGTGAAAAGCCCTTGTTTATTAATGCCTGCTGCAATTTTACTACAGCAGTGCCTCTGCTTCCGAATTTCAACAAACCGTAATAGGTATCCGCAAAAACGCCTATGGTTTGTCCGACTAAAAGCAAACAAATAATAGTAACACAAATAATGCTTTTAAGATTCTTTTTCATACACAATACACTCCTTCCATAATTGAGTCCCTTGTAACACCTAAAAGCTGCATGATACTTGTCTATTCGTTCCACTACTGCGTTGATGTCAATCGCCGCAGCCACCGCTACGCCTCTTTCCATCGCCTTGTACTGGAAGCAAATATCCTGCGTATCATAACGCAACAGTCAGGTATTACAAGGTACTAGCCTCCGAAGTTAGCTGTCGGGTTTGGGACAGAAGGTTCCCTACCACGGTTGTCCATGGATTAACCCCAGAATTGGTTCCTCCGTACCCGGCAAAGCCGGGATTCAGCAAATGTTTGTGTTTACATAATGCATATTATATAATAAATCAAGTTATATGTCAAATCAACGCAGAAATTGGAAAACATGAAGTAAACATAAAGTATTTGAATAAAGCTTAAGAGGGAAATTTGCCCTCTTAAGCTTTAATGTTTTACAAAGACTACATTGATTGCTTTAACCAGAGCATCTACTCTGTCGCCCTGCTTGAAACCCGCATCATCAAGGCTTTCTCTCGTCATCACGGACGTGAATCTCATGGTATTGTCCTGTCATGTGCCTCTCATCTTGACTTCCGCCATGATTTCGTCAGCTTTTATTGCTTCGATTTCACCTGACACCCTGTTTCTTACTCCTGCTTCCACAAGAAATCCTCCTTTAGATTGTTTTTGGAATACTATCAGATAATAGTTTCTAGATTTAAATGGGATATTATTCATAGAACGCAAATAAAAAACAAACACCGAAAATCCGGTGTTTGTTTTTTATTCTAATATTTTAATCGAAGTACAAATAACTTGCCTGGGCAAACTTCGTTTTTTTCCAAGCTTTTTTAATCCAGGGCTGTACATAATAGTCAAGGCCGAATGCTCCGCCTGCGCCGCCCATAAGAGCGATGGAGGCGAATACGTACCAGAGTATGTCGTAGCCTGCCATTGCAGATACAATAAAGTTTGCAGTCAGGAATAATGAGCCCAGTGATGCAAAGAATGTAAAGAGTCCTGCCATAAGTGCAAGGCCTATTCCAACTTCCATCAATACAACAACTGCCTGGAAGAAGAACGGATTAGCAATGATAAATGTATCCTGGAACCACTGATATATTCCCAGAGGTTCTGCCAGTATCGGCACCGGCCCTGCTGCCGCTGCAGCTTCTCCGGCAGCTCCCGCTGCCTGTGAAGCGCTTGTTACGGCTTCCGCTGCCGCTCCTGCTGCTGATGAGCCTGAAGTTCCCGCAACCGATACTATCTTGATATTAGCCGGGTTCAGCCAGCCTTCCTGTACCTTTTTCCAACCTTCAAGGAACCACATTACGCCGACGTATAAACGCAGAAGCACCAGCCAGGAAGTATGAGTCCTGTGTGCCAGGTGTCCGCCTACAAAAGCCCTGTTGTTCTTCATATGGAAGAATTCGTGCAGAAGGTAATTCCATATGAGCCTTACGCCGCCGACTCCCCACAAGTAGTGAAGGTTAACAAGGTGCTTCATAGCCATGGCAATGAAGCCGGATAAGGGTGTGCCCATAAGCTCCGCTACACAGTAGTGGCTTCCGATGGAAACCATAAAGCCATGAGTGTTGAGCTTGAATTTTTTCTTTTCAGTTTTGGCTATATCCGCTGCTATGTTGTGGGCTGCACATTCACCTGTCTGAATAGCCGTTTCAACTATCTGCGGTATCGGTTTTCCGTCAATTTCATAATATGCGTTGTCACCGACAAGATATACTTCTTCTTTGTCCATGCTCTGCATGTAATCATTAACCTGCACTCTGTTTCTCTTGCCCGGAGTCAGGCCTGATGAAGCCGTGAAACTGTTGCCTTGTACACCGCAAGTCCAGATAAGAGTCTTTGTTTTTATCTCCTGTCCGTCCTTAAGAACGATACCGTCAGGTGTTGCTTTGACTATAGGTGAATTTGTCATTAGCTTTACGCCTTTTTTTGTAAGAAAGCTTGCAGCTTTAGCCTGAAGGCTTGGCCTTAAAATCGGCAATATAGTAGGCATTGCTTCAACATTATATATTGTAACTTCTTTCGAATCGATTCCATATTCATCACACAATACATCTTTCCATTCGAAGAGTTCACCTACGGTTTCAATTCCCGTGAAGCCTGCCCCGGCTACAACAAAGGTAAGCAGTTCTTTTCTCTTTGCTGCATCTTTTTCATCCCTTGCAGCTTCAAAGCTCTTTAAGACCTGCTCTCTGATTTTCAGAGCGTCTTTAAGGGACCATATAGTATAACCATATTCTTTAACACCTTCGATTCCGAAGTATGCAGGTTCTGCTCCGCAGCCAAGTACAAGGTAATCATAGCTGTATGTTCCTTTGCTTGATGTCAGAGTTTTTGCTTCATAATCAATGCTTTCTATTCTGTCCCTCACAAAATTGACTTTGGTAGCCTTAAATACCTTGTAAAGGTCTACCATTACACTTTCCTTTTCTGTTCTACGTCCGGCAATTTCATGCAGCTCAGTAAGAAGAGTCTGGAAAGGATTATCATTAATTAAAGTTATCTCAACGCTGTCATCCTTTTTAAACTTCTTGCCCAGAACCTTAGCTGCCTCGACTCCAGCGTAGCCTGCGCCGAGTATGACTATTCTTTTTAAATCCGGCAAAATGATTCCTCCTTGTATATAATTAACTATTAAAGAATAAAAATATTAAGTATAATAATATTCATTATCATTATATAATATATATCAAAGAAATGCGATAGTTTTTATCGCTATTTTGTGAAAAAAATCTCAGTTTTATTAATGGTATATTATCACTGCCGAATATCAAGCCGTTCAGCCTATCATACCTGAAGAATTTTACTTTCAATTCCTTATTGCTGCTGTGCCGGAAATCATTACTCCAATTATTTCAAAAATTAGCAATGATGTAAAAATTTAAATCGAATTAGTTATTCAAAAATTATATAATTGAAATAGAAAAATTGTGCGGCAATTTGTCCCGGAAGGATTAATATTATCAGCCGGGGAATATTAAAAAAATGGAAATATATGAAGTGTCAGAAGGAGGAAAGAAGATGGGTAAGATAGCAGGTGCTTTCATTTTTCCGCATCCTCCTATTATGGTGGAGGAAGTTGGGGGAAGTGAGACAAAAAAGGTTTCAAACACAGTTGTCGGTGCTCTGGAAGCCTCAGAGCGCATCGCTGAAATAAAACCGGATGTTATAGTGCTTATAACACCTCACGGTGCGATGCTCAAAGATGCAATGGTTATTGCGGCGGATGAAAGGCTGGAGGGGAGTTTAGCCAGGTTTGGAGCCCCGGGGACAAAGCTGAGCTTTGACAATGACTTGGAGCTGGCGGACAAAATAATGGAGCAGGCTGATAAAAAGCAGGCATATTGCATTCCCATGCATGAGGATGTAAAGAATACATACAGATATGCGTCGGGAATAGATCATGGCGCCATGGTCCCCCTTTATTTTGTGAGTAAGAAATACAGGCATTTCAAGCTGGTGCATATAAACTACAGCCTTCTTTCAAGGGAGCAGCACTATAAGTTTGGCATTGCCATAAGGGATGCTGTGGCTGAGCTTGACAGAAGGGCAGTCATAATTGCAAGCGGAGATCTTTCCCACAGGCTTACAAAAAATGCTCCCGCAGGTTTTGACCCCCGAGGAGAAGAATATGATAAAAAGTATATGAAAATCATTAAAGAAGGAGATGTCACAGGACTGCTTTCCATGCCTGCCGGCCTTCTGGAGGATGCAGGGGAATGTGCCTACAATTCCACTGTTGTGCTTATGGGCTGTCTGGATGGCTGCAGCGTGAAGGGAGAGGTATTTTCCTACGAAGGCCCCTTCGGGGTAGGCTACTGCGTGGCTGAGATTCACGCAGAGGCGTGTGCGGATAAAAAGAAGGTTATAAGCAGCGATCCATATGTGCAGCTGGCTATAGATACTCTGGAGACTTATATAAAAACAAGGCGCAAAATAGATGTGCCTGAAGGTTTGCCTGATGAAATGACCACACGCAGGGCGGGAGTTTTTGTTTCGCTAAAGAAATACGGCGAACTCAGAGGTTGCATAGGGACCATAAAGCCTACCACAAAAAATATTGCTGCGGAAATCATCCAGAACGCAATCAGTGCGGGAACCAGAGACCCCCGGTTTTTACCGGTAGAAGAAAGTGAGCTTTCTGAATTGGCCTATTCAGTGGATGTATTGGGGGAACCGGAGCCCATCAATACAAAAGATGAGCTTGATGTGAAAAGGTATGGGGTTATTGTGAGAAGCGGGTACAAATCCGGATTGCTGCTTCCCAATCTGGAAGGCGTGGACACCGTTGATTATCAAGTGAGTATAGCACTGCAGAAGGCAGGCATCAGGCCCGGCGAACCTTATAAAATGGAGCGTTTTGAAGTGGTAAGGCATTATCAGTATATGGAGTGATTCATTATGGGTCAATTGAAAGAAGCAAAGCATTATGAGAAACAAGAAGGGGGCAATGTCAAATGCAGGCTCTGTCCTCACGAATGTAACATTGCACCGGGCAAATACGGAATTTGCAGAGTAAGGAATAACATCGGGGGTATTCTCTATACTCATAACTATGGAAAAATCTCTTCAATTGCAATGGACCCCATGGAGAAAAAGCCCCTTTATCATTTTTTTCCGGGCAGATATATCCTGTCTATAGGTACTGTTGGCTGCAATCTCAGATGCAGCTTTTGCCAGAACTATGAGATTGCACAGCGGGGAGCAGCTGAGGAGGGCGGAGAGGATAATCTGTACGAAGCATCTGAGGCTTATCTGCTTAGCTTATGCAGGAAGGAAGAGGATTGTATAGGTGTGGCATATACCTACAATGAGCCGAGTATATGGTTTGAGTATATATTGGATACGGCAGGGCATATAAGGTCTGAAGGATTCAAAAATGTGCTGGTCACAAACGGATATATAAGCAGAGAAGCTCTTTCTGAGCTGCTGCCTTATATTGATGCCATGAATATTGATGTCAAAGGATTTACGGAGAAGTATTACCGCAATATTTGCGGGGGCAGCCTTGAGCATGTGAAGAAAACGGTAGAAGCGGCTGCTGCGGAATGTCACGTAGAAATTACTACTCTTGTTGTTCCGGGGCACAATGACAGTGAGAGGGAGATTCAGGAACTCTCAAAATGGTTGTCGTCTATCAATCCTTCAATTCCTCTCCATTTATCCCGTTACTTTCCGAGATACAGGATGAAGGAGCAGCCTACCCCGGCAGGAACTCTGATTTCTTTGAAAAAAGCGGCCGAAAGTTATCTGGAGTATGTGTACATAGGAAATATGCAAAGTGAGGCTGTAAATACTTATTGCCCGCAGTGCGGAGCCTTGCTTATAAGAAGGACGGGAGGCATTATCATAGAGCATCTGGATGACGGTATATGCTTCAAATGCGGTAAAGCTATAAGTATAACCGGTATTTAGCAATATATTGAATATGCCGGATAGCATCTGCTGGTTATTCCTGGTATAATTATCCTGGCATATAGATATGAATTGCAGGAGTGCGGGAGGCGATGAAATGAATTTTTTCGTGCAGATGAGGGAAAGCGTAATTGATTTCAAGTTTTACAGAAGCATTAGGGATAATAAATTCAGCAGGAGCTTCGTTTATCTGCTGCTGCTTTTTCTGATAATCTATTTCATAAATGGAACCAGAACTTTCATAGTAACCCGGATATTTATGGATGATCTGGCTGTCCATCTGGCTGAAAATGTTCCGGAATTCAGGCTGGAGAACGGTGTATTCAGCTTTGAAGGAGATATGCCCTACTATATCAGCAGCAGCACCAATGAGGCTTTTATTATTGACACTACGGGACAAGTGACGGAAAGCATACTGGAGGATGCCGGAACCGGAATGCTGATAACCAGGGACAAAATATTCGTGAAGAGAAACAAGATAGAAACCAGGCAGTTCAGCCTGTCCGAACTGGAAGGCTTTACACTTGCAAAATCTGATGTATTGGAATTTATGCCGAAGCTCAGCTGGATTGTTTTCATTTTAATTGCTTTCAGTTTTATTTTTGTATTGGGATGGAAGCTGCTTAATGCAGTCATACTGGCATTATTGGGGATTGCAGTCAATGCTTTGCTGAAAGGGAGGCTGAGATACAATAATCTGCTGAATATCAGCATATATGCGCTGACACTTCCAATGCTTGTTCAATTAGCCGTTAACCTATACGGATACCCTATACCCGGATTCGGGTTAATATACTGGCTTATTTCCATACTATACCTGGATTTGGCGATAAAAAGCTGCATAGACCAGGATAAGGAATCTGAAGCAGGAAATGAACTGGAGGATATTAAAGGTGAAGATAGGAGTAATTTCTGATACACATATAAGAAGCAGCGCGAAGCTCCTTCCCAACATAATATACAGTGTGTTTGACGGCGTGGATGCGATATTCCACGCGGGGGATATACTTATTGATGAGGTAATAATTGAACTTGAGACTATTGCCCCTGTTTATGCAGTGGCGGGAAACAACGACAGTTATGAAATGCTGTATAAATACAGCACAAAAAGAATAATTGAGGCTAACGGAAAAAGAATAGGGCTGACCCACGGAACAAGCAGGGTAAACGCATATGCGGGCGCTTATTCAATGTTTGCAAAGAACAATGTGGATTGTGTCGTATATGGACACAGTCACAAACCGCATAATGAAGTAATTGACGGAGTATTATTTTTCAACCCGGGTTCACCGACCTCAAAAAGGTTTGAGTCCAGGTATTCTTTGGGACTTTTGCATATAGGCAGGGATATAAGAGGAGAAATAATATATTTTGATTGAAGTGCGGTACGAGGCGTTTTTTTATCGTATAGGAAATTATAATTTCCTATACGATGGGGGATGCAAGGGGGAGAAGCCCCCTGTCGATAAAGGAAGGTGCTCAGGATGCGAAGCAAAAACGAAGGGTACTTATTTAAAGCCCTAGCGAAAAAAATGCGCCGTGAGACGCGTTTTTTATTTGTGTATTTTTTAACAATAATGTAAAATATGAATTGAAACACGGCAGTTCTTCAGAAATGATTAAATAAATATTCAGGAGGTCATTATGTTAGAAAAGATACTGGAGCATAACAGGAAATTTGTGCAGGAAAGAAAGGCTGCAGGAGAAGACAAACCCATAAGCGGCCATGCCCATAAGGATATAATGGTATTCACCTGCATGGATACAAGGCTGGTGGAACTATTGGAACCTGCCATGGGGTTTGGCAGAGGGGATATAAAAATACTTAAGAATGCAGGCAACATTATAAGAAACAACTGCAGTGACGTTATCAGAAGCGTAGCTGTAGGAACAGTACTGATGGGATTAAAAGAAGTATACGTGGTAGGCCATAGTGACTGCGGAATGAGAAAGCAGAAACCAGAGGATATAAGAGCAAAAATGAGGGAAAGAGGCATACCTGAGGAGGCAATAGAAGCCATAGATATAAAGGAATGGTTCGGCCTGCTGCAGGATGAAGCAGAAAACGTAAAGGATGCGGTTCTCAAACTGAAAAATTCTCCATATATACCGAAGGATGTAAAAATACACGGATTACTAATGGATCCTAATTCAGGAGAAATATCGGTAATCGAGTAATTATACGGGAGTCAAGAAATCTGAATTTTTAGAACTCTCTAGAATTATAGACATATTGTTAAAAAGATGCTAAACTTAAATTGTTAAAAAAGTACTTAACTTATATATACCATTTAACAAAGTTTAGAATGGAGGGTCTTTTAGAATGGAGAAAAGGATGTTGACTCCAAAGGAAATTGCAATGGCAACCTGCGATGCCGGTGCCGCGAAAGCAAAGCTCTCAATTGCGCAGATGATGGTGCTGGGTATCTTTGCAGGTGTGTTCATAGGCTTTGGAGCACAGGGGGCAATAACCATCGGACAGACACTGGCAAAGGTTGATACAGGTTTGCAGAAGTTTGCATTTGCCGGAGCATTCCCTGTAGGACTTATGCTGGTGGTTATCTGTGGTGCAGAACTGTTTACAGGTAATAACCTGATGACTTTAGGATGTCTGAACTGCCGTTACAAGGTATCGGATATTCTTAGGAACTGGTTCTTTGTCTATACAGCAAACTTTATTGGTTCGGTCATACTTGCGGCTATTATTGCAAATACGGGATTGATGGCGGCAGGAACTCCTATTGCAGAATCTGCTATAAAAATCGCATCTAACAAGGTCGCCATACCTTTTGGCGCTGCAGTATTAAGAGGAATACTCTGCAATATAATGGTTGTTCTTGCAGTATGGATGGCCACAGGAGCAAAAGACGTAATATCGAAGATATTCGCTTGCTGGTTCCCGATTATGCTCTTTGTACTCTGCGGATATGAGCATAGTGTTGCAAACATGTACTTTATTCCTCTTGGAATGTTCTTGGGAGCACCAGTTACCTGGGGACAGATTTGGATTAATAATCTGATACCTGTAACTATAGGCAATCTCATTGGTGGAGCGCTTATTGTTCCGTTATTCTACCATGTAGCATACATGAAAGCTCCGACAGCAGCAGCTCCGACAAAGGATGCTAAGGCATAAGAATTGTAAAAGCAATTATTATAGTATATAATTGGACATAAATATATAAGTTTTCCGAGTCATCGCTTCTAAAGGCAACCATGAAGCCACGACCGATGGGCAAATCCCATAAGGGTTCAGGGAGAAATCCCCGAGCCTCCCGTATTAGGAAAGGAAAATATTTTATGATATATTTTTTGATATATTATTAATAACAATCCTTTTCCGGATTGTTATTCTTTTTTACAGAAATAATTCACATATCATAATTTGACGTGTGCTGTTGTAAAGGATGGAAGTCACAAATGAAGGATGAATTAGGGAGAAATATAAATTATCTGCGAATATCCGTAACAGACAGGTGCAATCTCAGATGCCGCTACTGCATGCCTGAGGAGGGCATAGAGAAGAAGGAGCATTTGGATATATTGACCTTGGAGGAAATATTTGAAGTAGTGAGGGTATGTGCTGACCTGGGTACAAATAAGATAAGAATTACCGGAGGAGAGCCTCTTGTAAGAAATGGGCTTACGGGGCTTATTGAGAGAATAACAGCACTTGAAAGTATAAAGGACTTGGCTCTTACCACCAATGGAAGCCTTCTCAAAAAATATGCCCGTGAATTAAAAAAGGCAGGACTCAAAAGGATAAACATAAGCCTGGATACCATGGATGATAAGAAGTATGAATATTTGACCAGGGGAGGGAAGCTCAAAGATGTCCTGGAGGGATTCCACGAGGCATTGGAGGTTGGGCTGAAACCCATTAAAATCAACACAGTGCTTACAAAAGGCTTTAATGAGGATGAAATCGGTGATTTCATAAGGCTTACACAAAATTATGACATCGATGTCCGATTTATTGAGCTTATGCCTTTAGGGCATGCCGCCGGCTTTGCATCGAAGCACTATATTTCCAATTTAGTGGTGCTGGAAAGATATAAGGAGCTGGAATTGGCGGAAGCCGCCGATAAAAGCAGTCCGGCCATGTACTACAAGCTGCCCGGCGCAAAGGGAAGAGTAGGGTTTATTAATCCCATAAGCCACAAATTCTGTGACAACTGCAACAGGCTGAGGCTTACTGCAGACGGAAAACTGAAGCCCTGTTTGCATTCCAACCTGGAGATAGATGTAAAGGGAATACTGCGGGGAAGAAATTCCGATGACAGATACCTGGCATTGCAGAAGGCAGTTGAAGAAGCTGTACAAGCCAAACCCGGGCACCACACACTGAATGATCTTTATAACAAGCCTATTGATCGTGACATGTACACAATAGGCGGATAAAGAAAAGGGGGATATGTATGAAGGGAAAGGTATTAGCAGTAAATATAAGCGAAAAGAAAGGTGTATTCAAAAAGCCCATAGAACAGGGAGAATTCAAGGTTGACCACGGCCTTGCAGGGGATGCCCATGCGGGAAACTGGCACAGGCAGGTGAGCTTATTAGGTATAGAGAGCATAAACAAGATGAAAGCCTTAGGCATCGAGGGGCTTTCTACGGGCAAATTTGCAGAAAACCTGACCACAGCAGGCCTTGAGCTCTGGAAGCTCCCTGTCGGTACAAAGCTAAAAATAGGCGAAACGGAGCAGGAGGTAACCCAGATAGGCAAGGAATGCCATGTGAAGTGTGAAATATTCCAGAAGATAGGAAGCTGCATAATGCCAACAGAAGGAATATTTACAAAGGTTCTGAAGGGCGGAATAATAAAACCCGGCGACGAAATAGAGGTACAGGGGGACGTTTAAGCTGTCCTTGAGACGGAGATATGCTCACCGCCTGTTGGAGGACATCTTTTCGCCTCGTTATAAGGGTATAAGACCAAAAAATAAAGGAGGAGAATAATATGCCTGATTTTGGTAACTCATTTTCCGGACTTGCCAAGGACCGTAAGCTGACTGACCAGGAATTAATCAGGGCAATCAGATTCATGGTTGCGGCAGAATATGAGGCAATACAGCTGTATATGCAGCTGGCAGAATCAACAGACAACATGCTGGCAATTGAAGTATTAAAGGATATTGCCGATGAAGAACGGGTTCACGCGGGAGAATTTCTCAGACTGCTCTACGAGCTGGCTCCTGATGAAGAAAAGTTCTATGCTGAAGGTGCAGAAGAAGTAGAAGAAGAGATTGAAGCGTTCAAAAGGAAGAAGTAGAGTGCAGGGAGAGGATCAAACTCCTTATGCTGTCTCCAGAACAGTTTATTTAAATAGAGAGGACATTTGTTTTTCATGCTGACAAACGAAATGTCCTTTTTTTTTGATCGCGAAAGCATTACTTTCCTATACAATGGGGATGTATTGAAGAATATCAAAATTTGGCGTATAAATAGTGTCGGATTTTATATGATAGTGTATTTGATTTAGAAAGCATATATCGTATAATAGAATATAATAGGTAAATGTTGGCAGCGAATCTGATGCAAAAGAGGGGATTCTTTTGGCAATTTGTGTGAGAAAGGGAAAACCGGGAGTGCTGGAGCTTGTGTTTCCATATAATGAGGAATATATTGCTAAAGTAAGGGGGATACCCGGGCGCAGATGGGATAAAGACAATAAGAAATGGTTGGTACCGGATTGTGAGGAGTCCATTAATCAATTACAGGAGCTGTTTACGAAAGAAGAACTGGTTATTGTGAAAGGCAGCTCCAATGACCAGTTTCTAAAAAAGATGGAAGAAGGATTAAAACTAAGGGGATATAGTCAAAAAACCATAAAGTCATATATGAGTCATGCAAGATTGTTTCTTGGGTATTGCGGCAAGAATGCTAACCAATTAGTGAAGGAAGATATTAATTGTTATCTGTTATATTTGTTGGAACAAAAAGGTAATGCACATTCATTTGTAAACCAAGCTGTAAGCTCAATTAAGTTCCTGTTTGGAAAAGTGCTTATGGAAGATGATTTAACGCTAGACATAGTCAGACCCAAAAAAGAGAAAAAGCTGCCGGAAGTCCTTAGCCAAAATGAAGTGAGGCATATATTAGATAATGTAACCAATTTCAAGCATAAGGCAATACTATTTCTTATATATTCATCAGGGCTGCGGGTGGGTGAGGTTGTACGGCTTAAACTGAAAGATATTGACAGCGACAGGATGCTTATTCACGTAGTTCAGGGTAAGGGGAGGAAAGACAGATATACAGTGATCGCTGAAGTTGCTCTCGGTGTACTGCGCGAATATGTGCAGAAATTCAGGCCGGTTGAATGGCTGTTCCAAGGGGAAGAGGTTGGCAGGCATATTACTGAAAGAACCGTCCAGCGTGTATTTGAAAACGCGAAGGAAAAGTCAGGAATACAAAAGAAGGTATCTGTACATAGTTTGCGACATTCTTTTGCGACTCATCTTTTGGAGGGAGGGATAGACTTGAGATATATTCAGGAACTTCTAGGACATCAAAGCAGCAAGACAACAGAGATATATACACATGTGACAGAGAAGGGAATAAAGAATATTGCCAGTCCGCTGGATAAACTAATGAGTAGAAGGGAATAGAACTGAATACCTACATATGGGGTAATTCACGACACTCGTCGCCTATCATAACATATTGGCATCATTCACGACATATGACAGGAATGCGGTAGTTAGCTGACAGCTCATGTACATGATTGGATGGAGATTTGATCAATAAACAAGGAGTGAGTAAAATGAAACTGAATCACGATTGTATACGAGCATTATTAATTTACTTAGAAGAAAACTTGGAAGTTAAGGCTAATGGATTACCTGAAGGCTTAAAATTAGGACATATAGACGAAGACGATCTATCTGGGTTCTCACAAGAAGACATTTTTTATTCAGCAAAGAAGCTTGTGGAAGCAAAATATATCGAGGTTGCCAACAAAGAAGTAGCCCCAAGAGCGATGATAATCAAGGAAATTACTTGGAACGGGCACGACTATTTAGACTCTATTCGAGACCCGAAAGTGTGGTATGAAATTAAGAGTAGAACTAAAGATTTGTCCGGGATTGCGCTTGAAGTAGTAAAGAGTTTGGCTATTGAAATAACAAAGCAAATGCTGGGCCTTGGATGACAATCGAAATACTGCAATCTTGTTTAATGGTAGTAATGATAAATCGCGATAATACTAATGCTAAACAGTTACAGCGAATGATAATTAGGGTAGGGCTCTGTGGACATGAGCCATCAGCTAACAATGCCCTCACGCTGCGGCACGGCAGTAAAGGCAGGGAGTAGACGTGCCTTGGGTTGCAGAAGATTTGCTAAACTTTGGTTTGATTTACGCAGCAACCACACCTCTTCACCGGGAGCGAAGCTCCGCCAGGGAGAAGGGCTCTGAGGTCCGGCTCAGTGGTGTCGTGAGTGCGAACCCGTTATACGCCATCTCACGGATTCATTTATTCGAGACTAATATATTGCCGTATTAGGAAGTTATAGAGTATAAGAGAAGTACCATACATATCGCCACATACGCTATCCTTTTTCTTATTATCTCCAGGCATCCGTGCCTTGGGTGGGGCAGGGAGCTTCGGTCGATATGAAATTGAGAGACTGGAGAGAAGCAAAAACACCGCATGGTACTTATTGGTATGATATACTGTATTTAGGTGGCTGACGTCCGTGTCAGCCGCTGAAGCTAAAGCCCGTGGACGGCGCATAAACCAGCTAATCACAGTCAAGTGGTTTAGCAAAATAATTTATCTAAGGGAAATAGGCAATAGCAAAGCTAACCTATGGATACATAGGCACTACATAAGCAATACCAATACTTTGCTACTCAGCTTTAAACTCAGTTTTACTACTTAATATCCCGAAAATAATCCTTAGAAGCTTGTTGCAGGTAGCAACCAAAGCAACTTTAGGAGGCTTTCCAGCATTTACTTTATTGGTATAATATTCATATAGCACAGAGTTGCATGGCCCTTTAGGCCGCTTTCTGACAGCCGCTGATGCAGCCTGATAAAGTGCTTTCCTTAAGTAGGGAGTACCCCTTTTGGATATCTTGGTGTTCTTCGCTCTGAAGCTGCCAGACTGATAAACGGAAGGATCCAGCCCAGCATATGCAACTAATTGTTTAGCAGTATCAAAGTTACTAATATCACCAATCTCTCCAAGAATGGTGGCTGCTGTTACTTCTCCCACGCCGGGGATGGATAGTAGGAGTTGGAAGTTGTGAGAGAGCTTGGTCCATTCATTGATCTGAGCTCGTATATCAGCCAGGATTTCCTTGTGGGTCAGCAGGGACTTCACATAGCTTTGCAGAACCCGGATATTTGACTGTTGGGCCCCATCAAAGGATAAGCTTTCTCTTGCAGCAGCAATAAGCATGTCCACCTTGTGGTTGCACCATTCATTGGAGTGTCTACATAGTTTAATAAGGTTAAAGAGCTCTTCACGTTTAGCTGAGAGGATAGCCTTAGGTGAAGGAAAATAAGCGATAACCCTTAGAGAAGTAGGATTGCATAAATGATCAAATACAGAATCATACTTTGGGAACACAAGAGCCAATATACTTCTGAACCTTAATTGAGTTTCAGTATTCAAGGTATTGAAGCCGTCCCATTGTCTGCAAAGACTTCGTAGTTCCTGCGAGTCATGAGATTGTTCCTTAAAAGGTTTCAGATCGTTAGTGTAATAGACTTGAGCAATACGGTAGGTATCAACGGGGTCAGTCTTGATCTTACGGATTGACTTACGCTTCTCCATACTTGTCTGGAGAGGATTAAGCACATATACACTGTAACCAAGATCAATAAAATACTGAGTGACAGGTTTGTAGAAGTTGCCTGTTGCCTCAAGGACAACATCAGGTTTGCTATTGCTGTTGTCTTGCAGCTCCTTAAGACAATGAAGTGCCGATTTCATTCCATCGGGAGTATGGGAGAAATCAAAGGGTTTTGAGTAAGGTTTATTGTAGGATAAAAAGCCGGTAGCAAAGCTTGATGATTTGGATACATCGATACAAAGGGCAGGATTATTCATAGAATACCTCCTTTTATTCTGGGTTTCCTCATCTGGCGACCCTCCACAGGTTCGTACGGTGATGCGTGCTAAAAGCACAACCAGCTCAATCGAGGTATGAGCGTCAGCAAGGCTAAAACAGTTTATGCGACGGGATCAGAGTCCCAACAACGCGCACGTTTTTCACCCAGATTATTCAATCTAAGCATACAAGATAATGGAAAAAGTTCATACCCAGGTAAGCTGGTTATGAACCTAGTATACGAACAATGCCCTCACGCTGCGGCACGTCGGGCAGTGTCATGGGGCAGACGTGCCTTGGGTTGCAGAGGATATGCTAAACTGTAGTTAGATTTAAGTAGCAACCACACCTCTTCACCGGGTGTCACCACCGCCAGGGGGCAGGGCTCTGTGGGTCCGGTTCAGGGATGTCGTGAGTGCGAACCCGTTATGTGACATATGGCGGATTTCATGGAGTAGTAGTATTATCTCTGCTAAATACCTAGTGAGATGCTAAAATAGAAAGTCATACTTTCTTTTGCCGGATATGATACGTCTTATTTCAACTATATCGTCGAACACTACATAGAAGATCAAGTGATTGTCAATTATTAGTATTCTATAGCCTAAGCTTTGAAGCCTAATATCTTTTGGGATTACACCTATAAAAGGGAATTGTTCAAGACGAGAGATTGATTCATCAATTTTATCTAGGAAATTTAATGCAGATTGAGGGCTATCAATTTTTATATAATCGACTATTTCCGCTAAGTCCTTTGCAGAACTTGGCAGGTACTCAATTTTATACTTCTTTTCCATTGATAGTCTCCCTTAATTCTTTCATAAGATTTTTATGAGAGATTCTATTGTCGGAGTATTTGCTCTCAGCTTCTGCGACAGATAACTTTTGGTATAATTCAATAAGTGCCTGCTGTTTTTCATAAAGAGCCATACTCATTACAACAAGGTTACCTTGACCATTCTTTGTTATAAATACAGGTTCGGATTCAGTATGGCATATTTCGGATATATCATTAAAGTTATTGCGTAGATCAGAAATTGGTCTAATAATAGGCATTATAACTCACCTCACTAACTTTTTATCATTATAATAATATTATTATATCATAATAATGATAAAATATGAGAAAAATTTATATTTTTATATTTTATTCAGTTTGCCGCTGGAGCCCGCCATACATCATCTAACAATGCGCTCACGCTGCGGCACGGTGGGCAAGGACAAGGAGAATGCGTGCCTTGGGTTGCAAAGATATGCAATACTGTAGTCTGACTTAAGTAGCAACCACACCTCTTCACCGGGAGGGTCGCTCTGCCAGGGGGAGAGGCTCTGTGGGTCCGGTTCAGTGATGTTGTGAGTGCGGAACCGTTAGCTGACAGATAATGCAGATTATGACTTATATGAGAAGTACTATTCTTATATTTCGTATTATTAGTAATTTGCGAAGTGAAAAGATTTAGTTTTGCAGTGCGATAATCTGAATATATTATATAAAAAGGAGGCGAGTGAATGAGTCAAAATAATAAGAGTTTAAATAAGATAAAATGGGCTGCACGAATTAGCGCTATGGTTATAATTGCATTCGGTTTGCCGTTCTATTTTGGATATGGCAATCCACTGCCCTTTATTAACCCTGATTACACTTTATGGGACAACATGTGGCTAATGATTTTCCCGATTATGTTTATAGGACTTGCGCTTGGTTTGAAGTTCGAAAAAACTGGCGGCTATCTTGTGATCATTTCGGTAGGGCTAGGACTACTTATGGGATTGTTCATGCAAGGAGAATTAGTGTCTCATATGCTTGTACCACTTTTGGTAGGTGTTCTTTACTTAATTGTTGGATATAAAAGCGATAAGAATTATTGATGAATCAAACTGTTCACATTATGTGTAAACTTCTATGCAGAGTTTGTGAGAGATTTAAACCCAAGAGAGGTAATATTTATACAGGCGACACATGTCAGATCCCGGGTACCGAAAGCGGTATATAAAGATTATTAAGCGAGGCGTTGCGGGGCATCATCCACCATCTAACAATGCACTCACGCTGCGGCAGGTTGGGCTGGAGTATTAAGTAGCGTGCCTTGGGCGCTGCCACACCCCTTCACTGGGAACAAATCTCCGCCAGGGGGAAGGTCACTGCCGGTCCGGTTCAGGGACGTCGTGAGTGCGAACCCGTTTTGTGAAATATCTTGCTTTGAAGTGCCGCCCAAGTGCGGGTGTTTGAAAGGAAGCCTTTGGATTAAGAATTTATAATCCAATGAAAATACTAATAACAAGAGGTAAGGTTATGAAAATAATCTCAATAATCAGTAGTTCTCGGAAGAATGGAAATACAGAAAATCTAGTTAGTATATTAGAAGAAGAACTAAAATCAGTGTCAGAATTAGAACATGAAGAAATAGAAATTGAAAGAATATATCTTGGACAGGCTAATCTTAAAATGTGTATGGGGTGCAGGATCTGCTTTGATAAAGGGGAACAATTTTGTCCGTTGAAGGATGACTTATTAACCATCAGAGAGAAGGTGGTTGAAGCTGATGGTGTTATACTTGCAAGCCCGGTTTATGTTGAGGATGTTAATGGTATTATGAAGAACTGGATCGACAGGATGGCATTTTATTGCCATAGGCCAGCATTGGCAGGTAAGGTAGCTGTGACTATAACGACATCGGGAGCAGGATCAACCAATCATGCGTTAAAGACAATTAGTTTTGCAATTATGTCATGGGGAGCATATCTCGGCGGACAGTATAAATTTCGTACAGGCGCTTTGATGAAAAGAGAAGAAATATACGAGCACAATCATAGTAAAGTTAATGAAGTAGCAAGAAAGCTAATTGATGATATAAAGAATCAGAAAGCCTTTATGCCTACGCTTTATTCGCTTATTATATTTAAAGTACAGCAAAAGCTCTGGCAAAAGAATACAGACTCACAGAATAGTATTGATTATACATATTGGAACAATAAAGGGTGGCTTGAACCAAAGTGTGTATTTTATACTACTATTAGAACAAATTGGTTCAAAGTAAAAATTGCAAGATTATTTGGGGCAATAATAGCGCTGTTTTTCAAATAGTTATGTATTGAAGATCAGGCAAGAGCTTTATTGGACCGCGGCATCCGTGTCGCTATTGACTCTGGAGGCGTGGTGCTTTATATAACAATGCCTTCACGCTTCGGCGCGATGGGCAGGTGCAAGTAGTATTCGTGCCTTGGGCATTACCACATCCCTTCACCGGGAGGGTCGTTCCGCCAAGGGGTAAGGCTCTGTAAGACCAGTTCGGATGTGTCGTGAGTGCGGGACCGTTATGCGACAGATGGTGCAAATTGGCTTACATAAGAAGTCTGATTGCTATATTGTATGATGGTAAAAAAAAGCGAAATGAAGATTATTAATGTAAAAGGTTCTTGACATTAATAACCTTTATGATACAATGAATGTAAAGAACTTTTTACATTTGGAGGTGTACTATGAAATCACTTTTCTCAAAATTAGGGTTTCGTAAAATGGATGAAATGGAAAAGAACATTGCACTTAAAGCACAACAAAATGCTTTGATTTATGTTTTATTGGCCTTAGCAATGTGGTCTTTCTATGAATCTTTTAAAGCGTATTCACAACACACATCTATCAACTCAATACCAAGTTTTTTATTAGTAACCACTAGTTTGGTTCAAGTTTTCTCACAACTCGTGTTACAAAAAAGAGTTGTAAAAGATGATGATGAGTATAAAGACGATAATCCACTTTTGAAAATTATCATAGTAGGTGTAATTATAAGTGCGATTATTGTTTCGATTGGCGCTTTATTAATCGTTTCGGGGATTCAAAAATGAAGAATAAAATCAAACAATTAAGAAAAAACAAAGGTTTACGACAAGAAGATATAGCTATGCTATTAAATGTTTCAAGGCAAACAATAGTTGCTATAGAAAACGATAAATACAATCCTACACTGGAATTGGCTATGAAAATGGCCAGGTTATTGGATACGACAGTGGAAGAATTGTTTATATTAGAGTAACTTATTGGCATGAGCATAATGTAAAGTTGAGTTAATTCGCATTCTTCTTATAATGTTCAAATTATATGCGGAGTTTGTATGATTTAAACTCAAGAGAGACAATACTAAATAAGCAACACATTTAAGGTTTCGGGTACCGGAACGGTATAGAAAAAAGAGCAAGGCTCTGCGTGTTCGGTTCAGCGGTGTCGTGAGTGCGGAAACGTTAGACGAAATCTTATTTGTGTATATAAGGGGGTGGTACATTTTGATTAATGAAAGAGAAAAAGTTATTAAGGCTAAGGAAGTTTTGATTAAGATTGCAAATGGAATAAATCCTGTCGATGGAACGCCTATTAATGAAGAAAGTTTTTTAAACGATCCTAGAATCATAAGATGTTTTTTTTACATATCCGAATTACTAAACCGGGTAATAGCTGGACAAACAAATCAAAACTTGCCTAAGCCAACAGAGCTTCATATCACAAAGGAAGAAAAAAGTTTGGTTAAGTTTCCTGAAAATAAGATTGGGGTAAATGAGTTTGCAAAATGTATTAATAATGTGATTGATTTAAATAAAAGCAAGAAATTATCGGGAGTAGAATTAAACAAACAGTTAAAGAAAATGGGAGTGTTGAGTGAAAATATTGATGAGCAAGGTAAGGTAAGGACGATTATTAATAATAAATCGGTTGACTATGGTTTTGAATCAGAAAAAAGAAACTATAATGGCAATGAATATGAGATGGTCGTAATTAACGATATTGGCAAGGCCTACATATTAGAAAATTTAGAAGACATTATGAAGTATTAATAATTTACTTACTAGAGTATCAGACTTGCCTAACAATGTGTTGCCGACTTCGCTTCGCTACGATACTAATCCCCGGGCCTAAGCGCATCGCGCCCGGCTGACGCCTTAAGGCTCGGTGGCTACGGTAGCACGGAACCGTTATACGCCATACCATGCTAAAATTCAAAAAGTAGAAAACATAGAATTATTTTAGGATATAAATCCTTTGTTTATACACCTCAAGTTATCGAAATAGATAAGTACCCTGATATAAGGGACGTAGCAGATCTGCCAATACTTGTTTCACCGGACGCCATATTAGAAACGCAACAAGTATGTAGAATTTAAAGTGTTGCTGCTGAAGTTATTGGCTGCAAGCTAATAGAGAGAAGTCATAATTAATTAGATTTAATGCAATCGCAATGGGAGGTAAGAGTATGGGAATTACTCCATTTAAATCTTCTGGCAGAGGGCCTGCTATATTGAGAAATTGTATATTAGGGGTATGGGTTTTGATGTTTGCTTTTAAGCAAAGCACGACATTTATGGCTAGAAACAGTGGTGAGGTAACCGAGATTGTTGCAGGTTTGCTAATTATATTTTTTTCATTGTATGATACTTATGTAAGAAGAGAAAAGAATGATGTGTGGGGAATACCAACATGGATTCTTGGCGGGTTGATTTTGACAATTGGTATATTATTTTACCTTTATAAGAACCCATTTGCTTGACAATAAAATAATGCATATATAATTATTACTTTCACGAAACAATAGCGATAGCCGTCATACTGCCAAAATATGTGAAGCAGAGTTGATTTATATGTATACTATATGAGAAATGGAGATGAGAAAAATGACTGTTAGAATAGCAAAACTGTCTGATATAGATGTAATATATGATTTGATTTGTGATATGGAAAATTCAAAATTGGATTATGAAAGATTTCAAGAGGTCTTTAAAAAATATCTTGAAGATGATAGGTATTTCTGCCTTGTGGCGGAACATAGCGGGACAGTCATTGGTTGTTTAAATCTTCGGATAGAGTATCAACTTCATCATACAGCAAAAATTGCAGAAATTTTAGAATTAGCGGTAATGGATAAATACCGGTCTAAAGGGGTAGGAAAGAAACTTTTTGAGAAAGCATCTGAAATTGCGAAAGACAATGAGTGTCTTCAAATTGAGGTTTGTTGTAATCAATTAAGATCAAGAGCACATAACTTTTATGAAAAACAAGGCATGCATAACTTTCATTATAAATTTTCTTTAAATTTTAAGGAGGAAGAAATTAAAGAGAACAGGCTAGGATTATAACAATTATCTCAATGATAATCGGACACATCATTCCTGCCCCCATGCAGAGCTTGTCAGAGATTTGAACCTAATATAGACAATATTTATTTAAGCGGCACATGACAAGTCCGGGGTACCGGAAACGGTATAGTAAGATATAGGGAAAGTCCCTGTGGGGCCCTCTGAAATTTACTGGTTTAATATTTTGTATTGGAAATTTATTAGGAAGTGAAGTGATAAAGACTATGAACCGACTAATAGATAAGTACACATACCATCTGCAGCAGGGCGAAATACAAGCTGCGTACAAAGGGATATTAGAGTTTATCGGCAAATTGAGAGCAGACATTAAAAAAAATATCCGCATTACGACATAGGCAGTTTATATCAAGGCTATACGGACATGAGCTATTTTTCAGTAAGCACAAAAACACTTAAAGATAAAGGATTAAAATTCTCCATTGTTTACTTACACGCAAAGAAATCCTTTGAAATATGGCTTTCCGCTCGTAATAGAGATATTGCAAAGAGATATGAGTCTATTCTTAAAAGTAAGCAAGAGTAAAGGATGAATGCCATGTATACATTTACAAACCAGTTTATGTCAAATAATAAAAATGTTGAGTTCCTTAAAGCCAATATGATGGGGCCAAACGCCATGCGGTTAGCAGAGGAATTGGCGTCACACCTGAACATTAATGAGAATATGCGAATTCTTGACCTCGGTTGCGGGTGTGGCCTTTCCACGCTTTTGTTAGTAAAAAAATACGGTGTGTCTGTTTTTGCCGCCGACCTTTGGATTTCACCAACTGAAAACTATGAGCGTTTTGAGTCCGTTGGAATTGATGAAAAGGCTGTTCCAATTTTTTCAGACGCAACCAAAGGCTTACCTTTCGCAAACGGATATTTCGACTTGTTGTTCACCGTTGACGCTTACCATTATTTTGGTGATACGGCGGAAATGCTTCCATCGCTCATTCCTTTTGTGAAAAAGGAAGGGCATATCGCCGTGGCTATTCCCGGCTTAAAATACGAATTCGGGGAAAATGTCCCAGATGAAATGCAGCCGTTTTGGGATAGCGACATGGAAAGAACCTTGCACTCTCTCGATTGGTGGAAAGATTTATGGAAGAGTGCAAAGGGCATTGAAGTGATGGACATTCGTGAAATGGGCTGTTGCAGACAGGCTTGGGAAGAATGGCTGGCCAGTGATCATCCCATTGCTGCTGAGGACATCAAAATGATGGAGGCTGAGGGTGGAAAGTATTTTAATATTATTCAGTTGATAGCTAAAGTCAAAAGGTAGTACAGAGGATATTTATCTTATGGGGGGGTTAAGAGTGGAAGTCAAGCCTATTAAAGGAAATAAAAAGCTTTTTTTAGATTTACTACTATTAGCAGATGAACAAGAAGATATGATTGATAAATATTTAGAACGGGGAGAAGTATTTGCTCTATATGATGGAGATTTAAAAAGCATTTGTGTAGTAACGCAGGAAGATGAAAATACCTGTGAGCTGAAAAACTTAGCTACATATGAAAAATATCGCGGAAAAGGTTATGGAAAATACCTAATAAGTTATATATTTGATTACTGCAGGGATAAGTGTAAAACACTATTAGTCGGTACAGGAGACATCCCGTGGATAATTTCATTTTATGAACATTGTGGATTTGAAGTATCTCATAAAGTTGAAAATTTCTTTACAAATAACTATGACCACCCTATTTATGAGGATGGAATTCAATTGGTCGATATGGTTTATTTAAAGAAAGATTTCTGATAGCGCAAGGGTGCAGATAGCAAAGTCACGAAGCGGGTTCAGGAAGTAGGCGCATGAAGAAGGGTGATGCAAAGGTGGAGGTTGAAAAATGTTTGCATATCACAAAGGGGTGAAGGAAATGGAAGTCATATCTATAAAAAAATCTCCTGAGTATAAAGATAGGGCAATTAAATACTTACAGAGTAAATGGGCATCCCCAAATAGTATGAAGGTCTATGATGACTGCATAACAAATTGTATTACTACCCTGAGTCCATTGCCTCAATGGTATCTGTTGATTGATAATGATAGAATAATTGGCTGCGCAGGTCTCATAACAAACGATTTTATAAGCCGTATGGATTTATACCCTTGGGTTTGTGCTGTATTCATTGAGGAAGAATACAGAGGAAATGCTTATGGGTCCCTTCTAATAGAGCAGGCAAAGATAGACGCAAAAGCAGGAGGCTTTTCTCACTTATACCTCTGTACAGACCATATTGGATATTATGAGAAGTATGGATTTAAGTATATCGGTACAGGTTATCATCCGTGGGGAGACAGTTCTCGCATATATGATGCAGCGTTATAATTAGTGATTTAAGCCAAAGGGAGACAATATCTGTACAAGCGGAACAGGCAAGACCCCGGGTATCGGAAACAATATGGAATTATTGCTCAGATCAGGGATGTCGTAAGTGCAGAACCGTTAGATGACATGCAGATAAAATTTTAACTATAAAGGAGGAGAGAATATGAGATTAGTTGAGATAGAGAGATTCATTATAAGCTTGTTTGAAAGCAGTGAGAATGAACATTTCCATGAACAAAGCGGAACTACAGTAGAGGGTACGGAAGAGATTAGAAGAATAGGATATTGTACAAATTTAACTCTTGATACAATTGAAGAAGGCAAGAAAAATAACGTTGACCTGATTATAACTCATCATGATGCATGGGATTTTATATTTGGCCTTAAAGATGCATGCCGGGAAAAATTATCGGAATACAACATATCACATTATTTTACTCATCTGCCATTAGATGATTGTAATTTTGGGACAAATAATTCTTTAATTGAAAAGCTGGGGTTAAGTATTATCAAGAAATCTCATAATGAAGACGGATTCTATTGCGGAAGAATAGCTGAGTTTGACGAAGAGGTAGAATTTGAAGAGCTTGTGAGAAAATTGGAGATGATTCTTGGAGAACCAACAAAGGCGTGGAAATTCAAAGATGGCTGTATAAAAAGAGTTGGTTTAGTATGTGGGGGCGGGGGTTCAACTGCAGATGTAAGAGAGGCATTTGAAAAAAATTGTGATGTATATATAACTGGCGAAAAAGTCCTTTACACTATTGAGTATGCAAAATTTGTAGGAATGAATTTAATAATTGGCAGCCATACCTTTACTGAACTATTTGGGATTGAGAGTCTCGCCAGAAAAATTGCTGACAAGTACAGAGGTGTTAATATTATAAGGTTATCCGAAGAGCACCTTGAAGCATAAAATGCGTATCCATAAGATAATAAAAGAGACCTTAATAAATCTGAAGGGTGGAAATTGCTATGAAAGCACAAATTAACCTTATTACAATTTGGGCAGATGATATAAACAAAATGAAAAATTTCTATAATCAGGTGCTTGGATTTAAGATTAGTAATGACCTCGGAAATTATGTTGAATTTGAGAATGAGGGGGTTCGGTTTGCTATTTGTTTAAGGGAAGTCATGTATGCTTACAGTAGTGAATATGAGAAAAAAACTGGTGGACAGGCATTTGAGCTTGCCTTTCCTTGTGAAGATCCTGAAGATGTCGATAAATCCTTTGAATGGCTGATTTCGAAGGGAGCAACTCCTATACATCAACCTCAAAATATGCCGTGGAATCAACGAACTGCATTATTTGCAGACCTAGAAGGGAATATTCATGAAATCTTCGCAGAACTCTAAGAAACATAGCATTTTCATGGAATGAATGTAAAAGGCTTATACCGAATATCCCGCAATCCTATGTACATTGCATATTTCATTTGTTTGTTAGGATGTGTACTTATATCAAAATCATGGGCGTTATTTACATTATTGATAGTTTTTCAAATATCTTCCCATTGGATTATACTATCGGAAGAAAGATGGTGCATCAAGAAATTTGGAGAAGAATATATGAGATATATGAATAAGGTTAGACGTTATATATAGAGCCGCGGCATCGTTGCCGCACTTTACACCCCTTCACCGGAAAGGCTGATCCGCCAGTATATCAATAAAAAGTATGAGGGGAATTGAATGGATAATATGAGATCAGAACTTATTGCCCCGTGCGGTATGAATTGCAGGCTTTGCATGGCTTTTCAACGTAAAAAAAACAAGTGCATCGGATGCAATAGTGATGATTGTACAAAACCAGCGTATTGCCTGCATTGTATTATCAAGAATTGTGTTACCATACAGAATAGCAGTTCTGGCTTATGCTATGAATGTGATAAATTTCCATGCAGAAGATTGAAGCAACTGGATAAACGATACCGAACAAAATATCACATGAGCATGATTGAAAATCTTGAGAATATTAAGCAAAACGGTATGAAAGAATTCCTGAAGAATGAGGAAGCTCGATGGGCTTGCATTGAATGCGGCAATATTGTTAGCGTACACAGAAATGCTTGTCCTATATGTAAAACGCAATATATAGAGTAACAGCAGCTATACTGCATACTTTTAGAATTGTAATATATAAAGTACATGTGAAAGAGAGGCTATATGATGAGGAGTGTTAAGAAAATATTTTGGGAAAACCCATAGAAGGGTTTGCCAAAGTTCCCTGCGGAGGGACGCATTTAAAAAAAACAGGAGAAATTAGTTCTATATCCTTAAAAAGAAACAATTTGGGCAGTGGTAAAGAAAGAATTGAGATATACATACAATCCTAAATAATTTACGAAGGAGAGAGTGCAATGAGTGCTTCAGTAAAGCCTAATATTACAATAGATATACTTGATAAAATTGATATTCGGGTAGGAACCATAATATCAGTTGAGGACATAAAAGATTCAAATAAGCTGGTTAAACTTTCAGTTGATTTTGGTGACTTTTTGAGGACTATATTAGTCGGGATGAAAGGTGAAAGAGAGAATCCAAAAGAGATAGAAGGACAGCAGGCGTTATTTGTTGTTAACCTGGCTCCTAAGAAAATGGCGGGAGAACTTTCCGAAGGGATGTTATTTGATATTGGATATGCAGATGGTATTGTTCCTGTATTGGCTCAGCCGGAAAAAGCTGTACCTAATGGCACAAGGGCTGGATAGCGCTTATTAGTTCGTAATTATATGCAATAAACACCGAAAGAATTTTTAGGGAGATATCTTTATGTTCAATAATTTAAAAGCAATCAATGAAAGGCCAAAACCATTTCAGTATTATACTGCCGCAGAACTATGGACCGATGAACATACATCAAAAAAGATGCTGGATTATCATCTTAATGAAGAGATAGACGTTTCCTCTCGAAATGCTCGTTTTATTAACCGATCTGTATCCTGGATAATCGAAAAGTTTAATCTCAATAACAAATCAAATGTTTTAGATTTTGGATGCGGCCCGGGACTTTACACTAATAGGTTTGCAGAAAGGGGTATTAACGTTACCGGAGTAGACTTTTCAAAAAGATCAATTGAGTATGCCGCACAGATAGCTTCAAGCAAAAACTTGAAAGTTAATTATGTTCACAAAAATTATCTTGAGTATGAAACACAAGACAGGTTTGATCTAATTACAATGATTATGTGTGATTATTGTGCGTTGAGTCCCGAACAAAGGGGTATTATGTTAAACAAATTTAAAGAGCTTCTGAAACATTCAGGAAATGTTTTACTTGATGTCTACTCATTAAAATCATATAACCGGAGAGAAGAAATCGCCGCTTATGAATTCAACCATCTAAATAATTTTTGGTCTCCGGAGGATTATTATTGCTTTGTTAATACGTTTAAGTACTGCGATGAGAAAATAATACTTGATAAATACACAATTATTGAAAAGGCTCAAACGCGAGTTATATATAATTGGCTGCAGTATTACAGTGTTGAAACACTCAGAAGGGAATTTGAGGACAATGGCCTTGAGGTTTTGGAGTTTTATTCGGATGTTTGCGGACTGCCTTACGATGCAGAGTCATTAGAATTTGCTGTTGCAGCAAGGCAAAAGAACTAATGGAGTATAGTATAGCGTACTTACTGCATCAAACAATGCCCTCACGCTGCGGCATGGGCGGCAATATGGTTATAGCTGTACCTATCGAATATCATGAAGTAATGAAAAGTACCCGGGCGGTATTGATCAACAAAAGATGATGCTTGAAATTGAAAACCATAAAGTAGTAAAGAAAGGCAAGCGATATTTTGCGGAAGACTATGAAAAATGATTCTTTCAACTGCAGTGATTTATTTGAAGGAGAAGAATATGACAAAAGGTGAAAAAGAAAAAATGTCATCGGGAGATTATTATAGTGCTGTTGACGAAGAGCTAGTAAGAGAAAGAGATTATGCAAGGAATTTGACTTACGAGTTTAACCATACAAGACCAACTGAAAAAGAGAGAAGGCTGGAAATTATTGTATTGTCGCTATTGCCGGGCATTTTGATTTTAGCATTCTACTTACTGGTTAGCTGGTACTTGGTTCCGTTTTCAATACCTTCAATTTTAGTTATTTTTGTTGCAATTGCAGTAATTTTGGTTCCCTTTGAATTGGGATTTTTGATTTATCAAGGTAGAAAGGTGAACAAAAGAATATCCCTTAATAATGTGGTGCTATTTAGAGAAAAGGTGCCTGTCATTCAATTTATTATTCTTGTCGTCATACTGATAAAGTGGAGTGAATTTGTTTTCAGATGCCTGTCTACCAGGATTGACACATTATTCGTTAACAATTTTTTTTATTGGGTCCCGAAATGGTTTTTCCTTGATAGCTTTTATCAACATATTAGCCAATACTCTAAGACAGTCTTATTGGTTACGTGGATTCTTGGCCTGATTTTTAACGGGATAATCGGGCCAATAGTAGAGGAACTCTACTTCAGAGGTTATTTACTGCCCAGAATGAAGCATATGAAAGGATGGGCGCCAATAATCAACGTATTGTTGTTTTCTCTTTACCACTTCTTCACTCCCTGGCAGAATGTTACTAGAATAATAGCACTATTACCTCTTGTTTATGTGGTTTGGTGGAAAAGAAATATTTACATTGGCATTGTAACACACTGTGCATTAAATATAACTGGAATGATTGGGATGTTACCGATAGTTTTAAAGTAAAATCACTTACGCCTAACAATGCCTCATGCAACCACACCTCATAAACCCTCAATAGGTAATTTATAGTAATTAAAAGGAGGAATATAAATGGTTGAGATCATAAAAGCGTCGGAAGAATACGCTGAAAGCTTCTATCAAGCGCTTGACGTCGTAGCAAGGGAACGTAAGTATTTAGGCATTGTCAAGGGATTTCCGCTGCAAGGGGTAAAAGATTTTGTCAGTATGAATGTAGCAAATGACTATGCCCAATATTATGCTATTGATGGAAATAAAGTTATCGGATGGTGTGACATAATTCCAAAAAGAAATGAAGGTTTTACTCATGTTGGAATACTAGGCACAGGCTTATTGAGCGAATATAGAAACCAGGGTATAGGCAGCAAGCTGATTGAAAAGGCTATGGAACATGCAGTGAAGAAGAATGGTATTGAGAAGGTTGAACTTGAAGTATTTGAAAGCAATATCAATGCTATAAGGCTTTATGAGAAGTTCGGATTTGTTTACGAGGGGAAGAGAATAAAATCACGCAAGCTTGACGGTGTTTATGATAACGTGGTGATGATGGGAAAGGAAGTATTATGATTGAAAACAAACACTATGTTTTCGGATGTAGAAATCAAATTAAAGAAAAGAAATAAAATATTGTTTTCCCGCGACAGTAAATGTTTGCAAGAGCTGATAAAACTTATTCAACTGCAGAATCACCGAACCCTGGTGATGTGGGCACTGGATTGTGCAAAACTGCCTTTGGAGCAATTTGAAGCAAAGTATCCTGATGAACGGAGGCCAAGAATATGTTTGGAGCTTTGTGAGGCTTGGGCAAGAGGCAAAATCAAAATGCCCACGGCAAAAAAGGCTATCTTGAATTCACATGCAGCGGCAAAAGAAATCAATGACAGTGAATATGGCGCTTTGTGCCACGCAATCGGTCATGCCGGAGCAACCGTGCATGTAGGGACACATGCCTTGGGGCTGCCTATGTATGAATTGACGTCAATTGTTTTAAGGTACGGAAAAGATAACTTTTTAATACCGGTCAGTGAAAAGATAAATTACTACTATAAACGCCTGTTGTACTGGCAAGAAAATACCGATAAACTTAAACTTGATTGGGCGGACTTTTTGTTAAGGGGTGATTTTAATGAATGATTATCAGATTGGCAGGCCAAAGCCGGAGGAAATATGCTCTATAAACGAGTTTTTCGAAATCGTGGTCAGGGATACCTTTGCGAAAAATGGTATTTCCCATTTGACGGAGCTGATGGAAGGCGAAATTGAGTGCAAGAAGAAGTATCTTATGCAGGATATGGATAGTGAAGGCCGTGATAGGTTTTTTCTGGTCGTAAGGGACAAAGGCAGGATCATAGGCACTATTGAATACGGCAGGCCAAATGAATTGATTATGAAATGCACAAAGGGAAGATACATTGACGTTATAGAAATAGGGACAGTGTTTGTTCATCCGGATTATCAATATAAAGGAATAGGAAGCATGATGCTCAGGATGATGTACGATGAGTTGAAAAATAAGGGATATACCGAGTTTTGCCTTGACAGCGGTTATAAGACTGCACAGAAGGTTTGGACCGGCAAGTGGGGCAAACCGTCTTGCATAATGGAGGACTACTGGGGCAAGGGAGCACACCATCTGGTATGGCGTGTAGATTTGTAGCCCTTTCATATATCACTGCAGCCTTGCTATCGGCAGTTTTTCAACCTCATCCTCTTTTGGGAACCTGCCTGCACTCTTTTTTGAGAAAATCAGCTCATTATTCAGTTTAACTTTTAAAACCCCCCCGGAGGATGGAATCAATGTAAGAGAGGATATACTATTTTTATTATATGTATTTAAATAAAAAAGTAAGATTGCAAAGCAACTGCAGTTATAGTATGTATTATGTATGGCCTTATAGGCGGATTCCTCGGGGGAATACTTGGGCTTATTGCTTTAGGCATACCCGGGCTTATAATCGGACAGCTTGCAGGGGTTATACTGGGAGCACTGTAAACAGGAGGAGCGGCATATGAGCAACTCTGTAACCGGGTTCTGCAAAGTCAGAAATAATTTGACAAAAACTGCAGCATTAAATATACTATTAAAAATACGTTTTTTAAACTCATATAATTTCGAGGATACGGCTCGGAAGTATCTACAACATAACCGTTAATTATGTTTCTATGAGTGAAATTTCTTGTCTGCAATTTCACTATTGCAGACTTTTTTCTACAAATTAAAAAGGAGTGTGTTTAAGCCCAATGGAAAAGTTTGTGAAAGAGGGTCTGACCTTTGATGATGTTCTACTGGTTCCGGCAAAATCTGAAGTACTTCCAAAGAATACAGACACCTCGACAATGCTTACCAGGAAAATCAAGCTCAATATTCCGCTGATGTCGGCAGGGATGGATACCGTTACGGAGTCAAAGCTTGCTATTGCAATAGCAAGGGAAGGCGGTATCGGAATAATCCATAAGAATATGTCCATAGAAAAGCAGGCTATGGAAGTGGATAAGGTAAAGAGGTCGGAGCACGGAGTCATAGTTGATCCCTTTCACCTGTCCCCCGATCACGTTATATCCGATGCCATGGAGCTGATGGAACGGTACAGGATTTCCGGAGTCCCTATAACTGATGAAAAAGGCAAACTGGTAGGGATACTTACAAACAGGGATCTTCGCTTTGAGACGGAGTTTTCAAAAAAAATATCCGAGGTAATGACAAAAGAAAACCTTATAACCGCACCTGTAGGCACCAATTTAGAGCAGGCGGAACAGATATTGAAGAAACACAAGATCGAAAAGCTCCCTCTTGTGGATGATAAAGGATATCTTAAAGGGCTGATTACAATAAAAGATATTGAGAAAGCCATACAATATCCAAATTCCGCAAAGGATCCCGGAGGAAGGCTTCTTGTGGGCGCAGCTGTCGGCGTAACCGAAGATATGATTGAGAGAGCAGAGGCTCTGGTATCATCAAAGGTCGATGTTGTAGTAATAGATACTGCCCATGGGCATTCAAAGGGTGTTATAGAAGCTGTAAGGAGGATAAAAGGCCGATTCCCTGAACTGCAGCTGATTGCCGGTAATGTAGCTACAGCAGGGGCGGTAAAAGAGCTAATCGAGGCCGGTGCGGATGCTGTGAAGGTAGGTATAGGCCCCGGTTCGATCTGTACCACCAGAGTGGTGACCGGTGTAGGAGTGCCTCAGATAACGGCTATATATGACTGTGCAGCGGAAGCAGATAAATATGGCATATCCATAATAGCGGATGGAGGAGTCAAATACAGCGGAGATATCGTAAAGGCAATTGCCGCAGGAGCAAGTGCAGTTATGCTGGGCAGCCTTTTTGCCGGTACTGCGGAAAGCCCCGGAGAAATGGAAATTTACCAGGGAAGAAGCTTCAAGGTATACAGGGGTATGGGTTCCTTGGGCGCTATGGCATGCGGCAGTAAGGACAGGTATTTCCAGGAGGATGCGAGGAAGCTTGTTCCGGAAGGAGTGGAAGGCAGAGTACCTTATAAAGGGCCTTTGGCAGAAACGATTTATCAATTGGTAGGAGGCCTGAAATCCGGTATGGGCTATTGTGGAACACATACTATTGAGCAGCTGAGGAAAAATACGCAGTTCATGCGTATAACCGCTGCAGGTTTGAGAGAAAGCCACCCCCACGATGTAAGCATAACAAAGGAAGCTCCCAACTATAGTCTGTAGGGAACTAATGTTATCTATATTAGGAATATGCAAAGATGCACGGGCTGCGAGCCGTGTGCCGCGAGGCAGCTAATGAATGGAGAGTGTAATATGGCAGACAAGGAACTGGTATTGATACTGGACTTCGGGGGTCAATACAATCAGCTTATTGCCCGAAGAGTAAGAGAGGCCAATGTATATTGTGAAGTTGTGCCTTATGATTACAGCCTGGATGAAATAAGGAAGAAGAATCCCAAGGGGATAATATTCACCGGCGGGCCTGCAAGTGTATATGAAGAGGAGGCTCCCAAGTGCGATCCGGGAATGTTTGAAATGGGGATACCTATTCTGGGCATCTGCTATGGAGCGCAGCTTATGGCACATATGCTGGGAGGAAAGGTTGCAAGGGCTGTTAAGAGGGAATACGGAAAGACGCAGGTGAAGCTTCTGGAGAATACTCTTTTCAGAGAAGTACCACAAGACAGTATATGCTGGATGAGCCATACCGTTTATGTAGACAGCCCTCCGGCCGGATTTGACATTATTGGAGCCACGGAGACATGCCCTGTAGCGGCCATGGGAAGCAAGTCCGGGAAGTTGTACGGAGTTCAGTTCCACCCGGAAGTAGAGCATACTGAGTATGGGAAACAGATATTGAGGAATTTCCTTTATGATATATGCGGGCTTTCAGGGGATTGGACAATGGGAAATTTCATTGATGAAAATGTAGAGCGGATAAAAGAACTTGCCGGAGACAAGAAGGTAATATGCGCCTTAAGCGGCGGTGTTGATTCCTCAGTAGCGGCAGTATTGGTGCATAAGGCCATAGGAAATCGCCTGACCTGCATATTTGTCGACCACGGCTTGCTGAGAAAAAATGAAGCGGAGCAAGTAGAAGAAGTATTCAGGAAACGTTTTGACATCAACCTTATTAAGATTAACGCCCAGGACAGATTCCTTGACAAACTGAAGGGAGTATCGGAACCCGAGAGAAAAAGAAAGATAATAGGCGAAGAATTCATCAGGGTTTTTGAGGAAGAGGCAAATAAACTTGGAGAGATTGACTTCCTGGTGCAAGGTACAATTTACCCTGATGTTATTGAAAGCGGAACCAAGACTGCGGCTGTAATAAAGTCCCATCATAATGTGGGCGGCCTGCCTGAAAACATGCGGTTAAAGCTTATTGAGCCTTTAAGGGAACTCTTCAAGGATGAGGTAAGGCTGGTTGGCCTGGAGCTTGGCCTTCCGGAGGATTTGGTATGGAGGCAGCCCTTCCCGGGACCGGGACTTGGCATAAGAGTATTGGGAGAAATAACAAAGGAAAAGCTTCACATAGTAAAGGAAAGCGATGCAATTCTCAGGGAAGAGATAAAGAATGCAGGATTGGAAAGATGCATATGGCAGTACTTTACTGCCCTGCCCGACATAAGAAGCGTAGGGGTAATGGGGGACGAGCGAACCTATTCCCATACGGTGGCAATCCGTGCCGTTACCAGCTCCGATGCCATGACTGCCGATTGGGCAAGGATACCCTATGAAGTACTTGAGAAAATATCCAACAGGATAGTAAACGAAGTGGAGCATGTTAACCGCGTAATGTATGATATAACAAGCAAACCACCGGCAACCATAGAGTTTGAATAGAAGTACATGAAGTCCAGAAAAGTGAAGTACACCCCAAATGTCAGATAAAAAATCTATCATTTGGAGGTGTACTTTTTTGCGGGACAGGTCGGATATATACTACTGGCAGAGGACGGAAATAATAATTGACATATGTCATAAATACCTTATAATTGAAATTGAAGGAATTAACTTAAAAATAATTAAGGGGGGTTTTCTATGTCATATAGTCCATCCTTAGGAAGTTCTTTAACCAATACAAAAATGAGGACTCCGGAGCATATTTCCGATTTCTCGGGAATGTGTTCGGTATGTACTGCAAGCTGCATCGGAACTTGTGAAATAGGCCTGTCTGCTGTCAGAGGTTCAGAGGCCATATATCCCTTTGAAACAGACAAAAACCAGTTTGCCTCTGAAAAAAGCTATCCTCTGGATTTTTCCCACTTTAATATCAACGGCAGGGTCTTTGGCGCGCTCGGCTGCCCGGAGGACGCAAATGAAGCAACATTTCCCAAGGCCAATATTGCTGTGGATTTCGGAATCAACAACAAAATTAAATTAAAGGCGCCTATAATTCTTCCTGCCATGGCCAAGCTGAACTGGAAGGATTATTATGCAGGAGCTGCATTGTCAGGGGTGCTGGTTGTTATTGGAGAAGATGCTGTGGCGAAAGATAAGGAACTGGTACTGGAAAATGGGAAGGTCGCCGGCTCTCCGCTGCTGAAGGAAATGGTATCATCCTTCAGGCAGTATTACAGAGGATTTGGAGACATAATACTCCAGGGGAATTACGATGATGAAAACCTCGGCGTATTGGATTATGCAATTAAAGAACTTGGTGTAAAAACCGTCGAACTGAAGTTCGGACAGGCAGCCAAGGGAATTCAAGGAATGGGGAGAGTTAAGGATATAGATGCTGCTCTTGAATACCAGAAGAAGGGCTACTTAGTTTACCCTGACCCGTCGGATCCTGAAATAGCAAAAAATTATAAAGAGGGAAAAGGACAGGTATTTGAGAAAATAGGCAAGCTTCCTATGTGGAACGAAGATATACTGATTAATCGGGTAAAAGAATTAAGAAAGCTTGGAGCTGAGCGCATATGCTTCAAGACAGGCCCCTTTGACCCTAAGGATTTAATAAGGATTCTTAAGATAGCTTCAAAGGCAGGAGTGGATTTGGTAACCTTTGACGGAGCCGGAGGAGGATCAGGGAACAGCCCCGTCAAGATGATGAATGAATGGGGAATTCCGACAGTATACTTGGAGAGCCTGTTGTATAACATTTTAAAGAGAATGAAGGAGAAGAACTATAATCTTCCGCAGGTTGCGATAACCGGTGGCTTTGCCATGGAGGATCAGGTATATAAAGGATTGGCGTTAGGTGCCCCATATATAAATATTGTCGGCATAGGAAGGGCGGCAATGGCAGCAGCCATGGCAGGCAAGCAGATAGGAGATTTAATGAAGGAAGGAATGACTCCCAAAGAATATCTGAGGTTTGGCACTGCTAAGGAAGAGGTATTCGGAGACATTAGAGAGCTTAAACTGCTGTATGGGGAAGATGCTTTGAATATTTCAACCGGAGCGGTAGGGTTATATTCATACATAAACAGGATAGCTGCAGGGCTAAAGCAGCTTATGGCACTGAACAGGAAATTCTCTCTGGAATATATTGACAGAAGCGATATAATCCCCTTGACCGAAATAGCTTCAAAGGTTACAGGATTAGAGGCAGTATACCGGTATAATAACGAGTTGGATAAGGAAATCTAATTCAAATTAGTTATTGACATATGTCAGAAACATAGTATAATAAAAATTGAAAGCGACATATGTCATAAACTATTTGGAGGTGAATCATATGCCAGGAAGAGATGGAACAGGTCCGATGGGAGCCGGAGCAGCTACGGGAAGAGGTTTAGGCTTTTGCAGCGGAGTTAATGCAGCCGGATTGGGATTTGGATGCAGGCGTGGTTTTGTAAGAGGTTACGGAAAAGGCTTTGCTGTAAACTGGGCTTCCGCAAAAACACAAAAGGAGATGCTGCAAACACAAAAGGACTTGCTGGAAAGCCGGCTCAAAATCGTTAATGAACAGTTGGAGAATATATAGCCAGAAGCAGAAATAACCGGAGGACGCTCCAGTTATTTCTGCTGTTAAGAGAGGTGAATCACATGCCAAGACCAAGAAAATGGAGAAAAGTATGCTGCCTGCCTGAAAGCAACCGCTTCGGCCCTCTGGGGTCCCCGGCAGACGAATCGAATTACATTGTTATGACCGTTGACGAATATGAAACCATAAGGCTGATTGATCTGGAGGGATTTACACAGGAAGAATGTGCCAGCCGGATGAATATTGCACGCACAACCGTTCAAGGGATTTATGTCGACGCAAGAAAAAAACTTGCAGAGTCACTGGTAAATGGAAAGGTGTTGTGGATTGAAGGCGGAGAATACAGGCTTTGTGACGGCAGCGGCAATGCCTGCGGGAGAGGCGGATGCCGCAGGCAAAGATTCGGCAGTAAATAGAATGGAGGATTTTTATGAAAATTGCAATACCTGTAGACGATAAAAATATGGAAGCAAGTGTATGCATATCCTTTGGACGCACACCATATTTTCTGATTCACGACACTGAATCAAATCGAAGTCTGTTCTTTGAAAACAGCGCAGCAGCCAGCCAGGGAGGTGCCGGTATCAAAGCGGCACAATTCCTTGTAGATCATAAAGCTGATATATTGCTGACACCCCGATGCGGTGAAAACGCAGCCGAGGTTATAAAAGCTGCAAACATTAAAATGTATAAGACTATACCCGGTTCTGCCAAAGATAATGTTAATGCATTTACTGAAGGAAAATTGTCTTTGCTTGAAGAAATACATGCCGGATTTCACGGCCATGGAGAAAAATAACATGAAGATTGCTGTGTTAAGCGGCAAGGGAGGCACAGGGAAAACACTGATATCGGTGAATTTGGCTGCAGCGGCTGGGAAATCTGTTTATTTGGATTGCGATGTGGAAGAGCCCAATGGTCATCTTTTTTTCAAGCCGGAGAATTTTTATGAGGAAGAGGTTTCAATTAAAATCCCTGTTGCAGATGAAAAGCAATGCAGCGGATGCCGGGTTTGCGTTGACTTTTGCAAATTCAATGCTCTTGCTTATATAAAAGACAGACTGGTAGTTTTTGATGAGGTTTGTCATTCCTGCGGCGGGTGTATTCTGCTTTGCCCGGAAAAGGCGCTGAATGAGAAAGAGAAAATTATAGGGAAAATTCAGAAGGGTGTTTCAGGTCAAGTGACTGTAAATACAGGAATACTCAATACCGGTGAAGCTTCGGGCATCCCCCTGATTAAGAAGCTGCTGGATGAAAACAGAAAAGTGAAAGGAATGACTACCTTTATTGATTGCCCTCCGGGCAGTGCCTGTATAGTAATGGAGAGTATCAGGGATGCGGACTATTGTATTCTGGCAGCTGAACCTACATTGTTCGGCGTTCATAATCTTAATATGGTTTATGAACTGGTAAAGCTGTTTCGCAAGCCTTATGGGGTGGTTCTTAACAAATGCCAGGAGGGAGAAAACCCTGCAGAGAGGTTTTGTGAAGAAAAAGGCATCAGGATTTTAGGCAGAATTCCCTTCGACAATGAGCTTGGAACACTGAATTCAAATGCAAAGATAGCAGTAAGAGAAAGTGAAAAGTACAGAACCGTGTTTTCATCTCTGCTTGAAACTGTGACTAAGGAGGTGCGGCATGAAGCAGCTGTTAATCCTTAGCGGAAAAGGCGGAACAGGTAAAACAACAATAGCCGGTGCATTTATAAAGCTTTCCCATGCAAAGGCCTATGCGGATTGCGATGTTGACGCACCTAATCTCCACTTGATTATGGGTCGGAATTCAGAACCGGAGAAAAGAGATTTTTACGGTCTCCCAAAGGCCGAAATAAATCAGGAATTGTGCATACGGTGTGATCGGTGCAGGCAAAATTGCCGGTTTGAAGCAATATTATCGGATAAAGCATATAAGGTGGATTATTTTGCCTGTGAAGGCTGCGGTGTCTGTGAAGCCGTATGCCCTGCGGGAGCAGTTTCTTTAAATGATGCTGTTGCAGGGGAATTGATGCTGTATTCAGATGAAGATAAAGTTTTTTCAACAGCCCAGCTTAAAATGGGAAGCGGTACTTCAGGATTGCTGGTTACCGAGGTCAAAAAGCAAATGAGATTAAATGCAAAAGATCCGGAGCTTGCCATTATTGACGGCTCTCCCGGAATAGGATGTCCTGTTATTGCATCACTAAGCGGTGCTGACATGGTATTAATAGTAGCAGAGCCTTCCCTCTCAGGCATCAGTGACATGGAGCGCATAGAAAAAACTGCGGCGACATTTCAGACAAAAGCAGCAGTTTGCGTTAATAAATATGATGCAAACATTGCAAATACGGCGAGGATAGAAGAATATTGCCGGACAAATAATCTGCCCTTTGTGGGGAGGATACCTTTTGATCCGGAGGCAGTGAAAGCGATTAATGAGGGCCTTACTGTTATCGATATTGATTGTCCGGCAGGCAATGCAGTCAGAGAGGTTTTTAACAAAACCACGAAGCTGCTTTTTGATACTTCAACAATATAATATTTACATGAAGGAGACAAAAAAATGAGCGAACAATGCAATCAGAACTGCAGCAGCTGTTCAGAAAGCTGCACTGAAAGAAAAGAAGAATTTGATTTTTCAGAGAAACCACATGCATTAAGCAGCATTAAAAAAGTAATCGGTGTTGTCAGCGGAAAAGGAGGAGTAGGCAAATCATTGGTTACATCAATGCTCGCTGTCACAATGAACAGAATGGGCTATCATTCAGCCGTATTGGATGCCGATATTACAGGCCCTTCAATACCCAAAGCCTTTGGTATAAGGGAAAAGGCCAGAGGCAGCGAAAAGGGATTATATCCGATAAAAAGTCATACAGGTATTGACATTATGTCCATAAATCTGCTTATGGATAATGACAAGGACCCGGTAGTATGGAGAGGTCCCATATTGGCCAATACGGTAAAACAATTCTGGTCGGAGGTCATATGGAGTGATGTTGATTTCATGTTCATTGATATGCCTCCGGGAACCGGTGATGTGCCTCTTACTGTTTTTCAATCAATAGCAATGGATGGAATCATTATAGTTACATCTCCCCAGGAGCTTGTTTCAATGATTGTATCCAAGGCGGTCAGGATGGCGGAGATTATGAATATTCCCATAATCGGCCTGGTGGAAAACATGTCGTATTTTAAATGTCCTGATAATGATAAAGAATACAAGATATTTGGAGACAGTCATATAGATGAAATTGCCGAAGAACATAATCTTAAGGTTCTTGCCAAGCTGCCCATAGACCCGAGACTATCTGCAGCCTGTGACAAAGGGATGATAGAACTTTTTGAAGGCGATTGGATGGAGCCTGTCGGGAAAATATTAGAAAATATGGAGGATAAAAAATGATTAAGATAGCGGTAGCAAGTGAAAATGATATGGTAACGGAACATTTCGGACATTGCATGAACTTTAACATCTTTGAAGCTGAGAATGACCGGATAGTAAAAAGCGAATCTATTTTGAATCCGGGACATAGGCCCGGTTTTCTCCCCAACTTTCTGAATAATATGGGAGTAAATGTAATTATATCAGGAGGTATGGGCGGCGGCGCCATTGACATATTTAACGAAAAAGGTATAGAGGTTGTTTTAGGTGCAAGGGGTTATGCCAAGGAAGCTGCGGAAGCATACCTGAAAGGCACATTGAAATCTACCGGTTCTGTTTGTCATGAACATCAGCATCATGATGAATGCGGAAAATAACAAGGAGGATTTGCCTATGACAGCGTCTCTATATGTTATTGCGATATTGGCACTTTCGGTCTCACTTCTCAAAAGCAAGGAAAGAACTATACTTGCTCTTAAGAAGGCATGGAAGTCTTTTGAAAACATACTGCCTCAATTTTTGTCTATTTTGATTATAATAGGTATATTATTGGCAGTTTTATCACCCGAACAGATCTCAAAATTATTGGGAAGAGAATCCGGCTGGTACGGTGTGCTGATTGCTGCAGTTATAGGTTCTGTTACTTTAGTTCCCGGATTTATCGCATTTCCATTGGCGGCAGCATTGTTAAAAAGCGGCGCCGGCTATATGCAAATAGCAGCTTTTATTTCTGCGCTAATGATGGTTGGTATTGTGACGATTCCGGTGGAGGTGGAATACTTCGGGAAAAGGGCAGCCGCGGTTAGGAATACTGCCGCCTTTGTATTTTCTTTGATTGTAGCTTTGGTTATGGGGGTGGTTATGTGACGACTAAAGAAGCGGGGTTGGTTAAAAGATATAGAGTATTTTTTTTACTTGCTTTACTTAACATGGCTGTACTCATTTTTTATCCTGCGGTTGGCAGCAAGTCATTGCAGCTGACATGGTCGAATTTGCTTGAGATGATGGCAATATTGCCTCCGATTTTTATTCTGCTTGGACTGCTGGATGTATGGGTGAAGCGTGAAACCATGATCAAGTATATGGGTGACGATTCAGGAATAATTGGTGTACTGCTGGCATTCTTTCTTGGCTCTGCCGCTGCCGGCCCGCTGTATGCAGCATTTCCTGTTGCCGGTGTGCTGCTGAAAAAAGGAAGCAAATTGTCAAATGTGTTTATTATGCTGGGAGCCTGGTCAACCACAAAGATACCCCTGATACTATTTGAAGCCTCTTCCCTTGGCCTGAAGTTCATGCTTGTAAGAATGGTCATGGATTTGATAGGAATAGCTGTTATTGCATATTTTACCGAAAGGATGTTGTCTAAAGGTGAAATTGAAGCAATATATCAAAATGCATCAAACCGTTAGCCTGAGGGGTATTGAGTATTGACGGCATACATGCTGATATAATAGAATACGTATAATAATATTAAATATTTGGCAGTAGTGATATGGAGGTGGTTCAAATGGAAGATCAGAAATCAGCCCGTGAGAAACGCAAGGATGAGCATCTGAAGTATTTTCTTTTGAGTAAGCCTTCAGGATACAACGGCTTTTCCGATGTGGTACTGCAGAATAATTCCCTCCCTGATGCCGATTTTGATGAAATAAGCACAGAGTGTGTGTTCCTGAACAAATATATTGACAGCCCCCTGATGATTAATGCAATGACCGGAGGGACAGAGTATTCCGGCGATATTAACAGGAAGCTGGCAAGGCTTGCGGTCAAATTCAACATTCCTATAGCCGTGGGTTCACAGACGGTAGCTTTTGACAATCCCAAGGCTGCTGATACCTTTAAGCGGGTAAGGGATATACACAGGGATGGAATAGTTATTGCCAATCTGGGTGCAAACCGGGATATAGAGGATGTTTACAAGGCAATAGACATGATTGATGCAGATGCGGTACAGCTTCACATAAACATAGTCCAGGAAATGTGCATGGCGGAAGGAGATCGGAACTTCAGGGGTGTGCTGGAGAATATCAAAAAGATTGCCGCACTGGCTGAGGTTCCGGTAATAGTTAAAGAAACAGGCTTCGGAATATCCTTTGAAACTGCCGGAAAGCTTCAGGCGGCAGGAGTAAAATATATAGACATCGGAGGCAAAGGCGGAACTGACTTTGTAAGCATTGAAAGCTTGCGGAACAGCGATAGGGAATGCCCCTTCCTGGAGAATTGGGGCATACCCACTGCTCTGAGCCTTTTTCAGTGCAGAAAGGCCAGCAGTGATATGTTCATAATCTGCTCGGGGGGCATATCAAAGGCGGAAGAAGTGGTTAAAGCCCTCTGCATGGACGGAGACATGGCGGCATTGGGAGGAACAATACTGAGGATACTGCTGGAGCAGGGCTATGATGCTGCAGAAAAGTACATGGCAGCCCTTTTGTACGAAATCAGGGTGCTTATGCTGTTATTGGGAGCCAAGGATATAACAGATCTGAAAAACGTATCTTACCTGCTGAAAGGGGAGCTTGGGGAGCTAGTGCTCTCCCTCAAGAAGCTCTATAAATTTTGATGCTGCTACAGGCAGCGGAATATTTGAATGTATGACGAATCCCAGATTTCTTTCGGGGATTTCTTCTTTTATATCAATTATGAATACATCATCCTTCGCAAGCCCAATCCTGACACATTCATCCGGCACGAAGGCTATTCCGAGTCCTATCTTTGACATTTCCATCAGTATATCTATACTCCCAAGCTCAATTTCCGGCTTTATGGATACCTTGTGCTTTGCCATCAGGCTGTCGAAGAATTCTCTGGTGGTGGAGTTCCTCTCCAATACAAGAAGGGGGTACTCTTCCAGTTCCTTCAGCTGCACCTTCCTGCCTTTCAGCTCTTTAAAATTTTCATTTGCTATGAATACATCCCTGACTCTTTTGGTATTTTTTACAATAATATTGCTGTAATTAAGTTTTTCGGGAATGTTTATAACGCTCAGATCCACACTGCCTTTTCTCAAAAGCTCTATGCACCTGGGGGAAGTCCTGTTTGTCAGGTGAATCTTTATATTGGGGTAAGCCTGGTTGAAGCTTTTGATAAAGGGCATAAGATAATATTTGCATATGGTATCGCTGGTTCCAATCCTGATTTCACCCTGGGTAAGGGAATTTCTTTCCTCAAGTATTCTTTCACCGGATTTTATGAAATTAAAGGCTTGCTCAATATGACTATATAATATTTCCCCTTCCCTGGTAAGTTTTACTCTCTTGGTATTCCTGAAAAAAAGCTTACACTTGAGTTTTTCCTCCAGAAGTTTTATGGACTGGCTTACTGCCGACTGGGTTATGAAAAGCTCCTCCGAGGCTTCGGAAAAACTGAGGGATTTTGACACATAATAAAAAACCTTATAAAGTTCAAAGTTAATATCCATATATAAGCCCTTCTTATCATTAATATTAAAAATATTAATTATTTTAAATAATTTTACTATGATAAAATCAAATTGTAAAGTAGGGACACCATACATGGTGTCCGCATCATACATGGTGTCCGCAGAAACCGGTGAATAACAGCACCGTATTAAAGAGATATTAGTATAAATGAGGTGAAGTGGGATGAATGGCAATGTAAGAAGGATATTTGTGGAGAAAAAGGACGATTATGCCGTTTCCGCAAAGGACTTGTTCAATGATATCAGGGAAAACCTTGGGATAAAGAGCCTCACAAATCTTAGGATAGTAAATCGTTACGACATTTCCGGAATCACCGACAGTGAATACAATTCAGCCAAGAATACAATCTTTTCAGAACCTCCCGTAGATAATTCCTATGATGAAAAAATCATAATCGATAAAAATGATAGATTGTTTGCAATTGAGTACCTTCCGGGACAATTCGACCAGAGGGCGGATTCAGCCGCCCAATGCCTTCAGATATTGACCCAGAAGGAAAGGCCCAAGGTTGTGACTGCGAAACTGATTATACTTTCGGGAGAAATTTCCGATGATGAATTTGAAAAAATCAAAAATTATTGCATTAATCCTCTTGAATTAAGGGAAGCAAGCCTGGAAAAGCCTGAAAGCCTGGAGGCTGTTTATCCGGAACCGGGGGACATAAAAGAAGTCAAAGATTTTATAACCATGGATGAGGCCGGACTTGCAAGGCTTATGGAAGTTATGGGTTTTGCAATGAGTTCCGAAGACCTCCGGTTCTGCCGGGAATACTTCAAGACGTCGGAAAAAAGGAACCCTACGGTAACTGAGTTAAGAGTAATCGACACCTATTGGTCGGATCACTGCAGGCATACCACCTTCAACACATTAATAGAAAAAATAGAAATTGAGAAGGGCAAATATACCGAAGCTATTGAAAAAGCCCTGTTAAGGTATATGGACGCAAGAGCCTTTGTATACGGAGACTCCGAAAGGGATATCACCCTTATGGACATGGCAGTAATGGGCATGAAAGAAATGAGGAAAAAAGGACTTCTTGATGACCTTGAGGTTTCCGATGAGATAAATGCCTGCAGTATTATCGTTAATGCGGATATTGACGGGAAGCGGGAGGAGTGGCTTGTGATGTTCAAGAATGAAACACACAACCATCCGACAGAGATAGAACCCTTTGGAGGTGCAGCAACCTGTCTCGGGGGAGCAATAAGGGATCCCCTGTCCGGCAGGTCCTATGTGTACGGTGCCATGAGGGTTACGGGAAGCGCAGACCCAAGGGCAAGCATAGAAGAAACGCTGCCCGGAAAACTTCCCCAGAGGAAAATTACCACAGGGGCAGCCGCAGGCTACAGCTCATACGGCAATCAGATCGGCCTTGCCACAGGACAGGTTGCGGAGGTTTACGACGAGGACTTTGTGGCAAAAAGAATGGAAATCGGCGCGGTTATAGGTGCGGCGCCTAAAAGCAATGTTATCAGGAAAGCACCCTCAGAGGGTGATGTAATAATACTCCTGGGAGGAAGGACCGGAAGAGACGGCTGCGGCGGAGCTACAGGCTCATCAAAGGAGCATACCGAGGAGTCGATACAGAGCTGCGGAGCGGAAGTGCAAAAAGGCAATGCTCCCACAGAGAGAAAGATTCAAAGACTGTTCAGAGACCCCATGGTCAGCAGGATGATAAAAAAGTGCAATGATTTCGGTGCCGGCGGTGTATCGGTGGCAATCGGAGAACTGGCCGACGGGCTTTTAATAGACCTTGACGCAGTTCCCAAGAAATATGAAGGCTTGGACGGAACCGAGCTGGCCATATCGGAATCTCAGGAGAGAATGGCGGTTCTTTTGGCTCCGGAGGATGCGGAAAGCTTTATAAATTATGCTGCCGCTGAAAACCTTGAAGCAGTGGTTGTAGCGAAGGTAACAGGGGACAACAGGCTTCGGATGCAGTGGCGGGGACAGACAATAGTTGATATAAGCCGTGACTTTTTGAACACCAACGGTGTAAGACAGAGTACACGGGTGCTGATAAAGTCTCCGGATGCGGAGAGCTGCTTCAATAAGCTGCAGGCTTGGGAAAAGAGCAAGGAGGACTTGAAGGGAAAATGGCTTGAGAACCTTAAGGATCTCAATGTATGCAGTCAGAAGGGGCTTGTCGAAAGGTTCGACAGTACCATAGGCGCAGGAACAATACTGATGCCCTTCGGAGGCATATACCAGGAAACTCCTTCGGAAGGACTGGCAATGAAGCTGCCGGTGCTTTCCGGAGAGACAAATACGGCAACGGTAATGACCTACGGATATAATCCGAAGCTTGCAAAGTGGAGCCCCTTCCACGGAGCGGTATATGCAGTGGTTGAGGCGGTTGCAAAGGTTGCAGCCCTTGGAGGGGATTACGGCAGAATAAGGCTTACACTTCAGGAATACTTCGAGAAGCTGGGCAAGGTTCCCGAAAAGTGGGGAAAACCTGCCGGTGCGCTTCTTGGTGCCTTCTACGCCCAGATGATGCTGGGGGTTCCTGCCATAGGGGGTAAGGACAGCATGTCCGGTACCTTCAAGGACCTTAATGTGCCTCCTACCCTGGTTGCCTTTGCGGTTGACACAGCGGAAGCCGGCAGGATAGTATCACAGGAGTTTAAAAAATCCGGAAGCAAGGTGATACTTTTAAGGGCTGAAAGAGACGACAAGGACCTGCCGGATTTTGAAAAGCTTCATAAGATATTTTCCAAGGTACATGAATTGATACAGAAGGGTTTGGTGCTTTCATCAGCAACAGTTAGGATTGGAGGAATTGCGGCAGCAGTCAGCAAAATGTGCTTCGGGAACAAGCTGGGCTTTGCCTTTGAAAAGGGCTATGAGGAAAGGGATCTGTTTACTCCCGAATACGGTTCAATTATTCTGGAGATGGATCAGTCCTGCGACCTGAACGGCGTATTCAGCGGCATGGATTATGAAATTATCGGAGTCACGGAAAGCACCGGATATATAAGCATAAAAGGTATAAAAATTGAGCTTGAAGAAGCGCTTAAGGCATGGAAAGCTCCTTTGGAGAGGATATTCCCAACCCATTCAGGGGATAATGATGACAAACCGCAGAATATATACTATAATAGTACAAATATTGTCAAATCCTCCGCGAAAATTGCACGGCCCAAGGTATTCATACCGGTATTCCCCGGTACAAACTGCGAGTACGATACTGCAAGAGCCTTTGAAAAAGCAGGAGGCGAGCCTTCAATTTTCGTATTCAGAAATATCGGCCCTTCAGATATAGAAGCCTCAATAAATGAAATGGTAAGGCTAATTGGAAATACTCAGATAATAGCACTTCCGGGAGGCTTCAGCAGCGGCGACGAGCCGGACGGTTCAGGCAAATTCATTGCGACAGTATTCAGGAACCCCCGGGTTAAGGAAGCGGTTATGAAATTCCTGCGGGAGAAGGACGGCTTGATGCTTGGAATCTGCAACGGCTTCCAGGTGCTTATTAAGCTGGGGCTTCTGCCCTACGGAGAAATCATGGACATGGACGAAAGCTCACCGACCCTGACCTTCAACAAGATAGGGCGGCACGTATCCTGTATGGTAAGGACAAAGGTGGTATCCTCACTGTCTCCGTGGCTCAGCAAGTCCAAAGTCGGGGATATTCACACCATAGCGGTATCCCACGGGGAAGGAAGGTTCGCAGCAAGCAGGGAAATTATGGACAGCCTTATAAAAAACGGCCAGGTTGCCACACAATATGTGGATTTAAACGGCAATCCGACATACGATTCTGCCTTTAATCCAAACGGCTCCATAGAAGCTGTAGAAGGAATAACAAGTCCCGACGGAAGGATTTTCGGCAAGATGGGGCATTCGGAAAGAACCGGGGCCAACGTCGGCAAAAATGTGCCCAGAGACAAGGAACAGCTGATATTCAAGGCGGGAGTGGAGTATTTCAGCTGATAAAATAAATAGCAATAAAAAGGAGTGATGCTTGTGTCTTCAGATAAACCAAAGGCTGCGGTCATAATGGGCAGTGACTCGGATCTGTCCGTTGTAAGAAAGGCAATTGAAATTTTAAAGGCTTTTGAAGTAGACTATGAGGTTAATGTAATATCTGCGCACAGGACACCGGACAGGGCTGCGGAATATGCAAAAAAAGCGGAAGAAAACGGTTTTGAGGTTATAATTGCCGCGGCAGGGAAGGCGGCGCATCTTCCCGGGGTTTTGGCGGCATTCACAACGCTTCCGGTTATAGGGGTACCTATAAAATCGTCGGTTTTGGACGGCTTGGATTCTCTTTTGTCAATAGTACAGATGCCTTCAGGAATACCTGTGGCCACTGTTGCCGTTGACGGCGCAGAAAACGCAGGGCTTCTGGCAGTTCAGATCCTATCGGTAAAGTACGGCAATTTAAAGGATAAGCTTAAGGCCTACAAGGAAAAGATGAAACAGGATGTAATTAAGAAGGACGAGAAGATAAAAGAGGAGGTTTTCTAATGAAAAGGCTGGGAATGATATATGAAGGAAAAGCAAAAAAAGTATACAAAACAGATGATGAAGCACTGTATATAGTTGAGTACAAAGATGATGCGACGGCATTCAACGGCCTTAAAAAAGGAACCATAATAAATAAGGGTGTTATGAACAACCGGATATCGGAAAAGCTCTTCAGGCTTCTTGAAGAAAAAGGCATAGACACTCATCAGGTTGAAAGGATAAGTGACAGAGAGGTAGTCGTCAAGAAGGTAAAAATAATTCCTCTGGAAGTGCTGGCCAGGAATTATGCTGCCGGCTCCCTTTCAAAGAGATTAGGCCTTGAGGAAGGTGTTAAGCTTAATTCCACAGTGCTGGAGTTTTCCTACAAGAATGACGAACTGGGAGATCCCATGGTAAATGATTATCATATAAAGGCAATAGGTATAGCAACAGAGCAGGAAGTAGCAAAGATTACCGAAATGGCTCTGAAAATCAATGAGATTCTGAGTGAATTTATGCTTACCAAAGGCATTCTGCTGGTGGATTTCAAGCTTGAATTCGGCAAGACTCCCGACGGGAAAATAATCCTGGCAGATGAGATTTCCCCGGATACCTGCAGGCTTTGGGATGCGGTGACCCTTGAAAAGATGGATAAGGATAGGTTCAGAAGGGATATGGGCAAGGTAGAAGAAGGATATATGGAAGTAGTAAAAAGGTTGTGTTAGGAGATAAGCCATGGACAAACTTAAGGAAGAATGCGGAATAATAGGTATCTACGACAAAGGCAATATGGAAATAGAAAGCCTTACCTATTACGGCCTCATTGCCTTGCAGCACAGGGGGCAGGAGAGCGCAGGGATTGCCGTCAACAGGGACGGGGTCATAACCTGTTATAAGGAAATGGGCCTGGTGTCCGAGGTTTTTGATGACAAGATATTGAACCTTTTAAAGGGGGATATCAGCATCGGCCATGTAAGGTATTCAACAACCGGGGACAGTTTTGCCCACAATGCACAGCCCCTTTTGGTCAAGTACAAGAAGGGGAGCATAGCCCTTGCCCATAACGGGAATCTGGTGAATGCAGGTTCGGTGCGGGAAGAGCTGGAGGACCAGGGTATGATTTTTACCACCACTATAGACAGCGAGGTTATTGCAGGCCTTATAGCAAGAAGCTGCAGCAAAGGCATTGAGGATGCCATACTGGATACCATGGACATTATCCGGGGCTCTTATTCCCTGGTTATAATGACCGATGACAAGCTTATAGGGGTGAGGGACAGTCACGGGCTGAGGCCGCTGGTTATAGGAAGGATAGGAAACGGTTACGTGCTGGCTTCCGAAACCTGTGCCCTGGACACCATAGGTGCAAGCTTCATAAGAGATGTAAGGCCAGGGGAGATAATAATCATTGATGAAAACGGTATGCGGAGCATACAGTGCAGGTCAACAGGGAAGCAGGCCGGATGCATTTTTGAATATATTTATTTTGCAAGGCCGGACAGCGTCATGGACGGCATTAGCGTATACCAGGCCAGGGAAAAGGCAGGCAGGATACTGGCGGAGGAACAGCCTGCCGACGCGGATGTTGTTATCAGCGTGCCCGATTCGGGGACTCCTGCGGCAATAGGTTATTCGCTTCAGTCAGGAATTCCCTATGCAATAGGTTTGATAAAGAACAGATATATAGGAAGGACCTTCATACAGCCTTCCCAGGTTACCAGGGAAATAGGGGTAGCCTTGAAACTGAATCCTTTAAAGGCGAATATCGAAGGAAAGCGTGTTGTAATGGTTGACGACAGCATAGTGAGAGGTACTACCAGCAGGAAGATTGTGCAGGCCCTGAAGGCTGCGGGGGCAAAAGAGGTTCATGTTAGGGTAAGCTCCCCGGTAATTACCCATTCCTGCCATTTCGGAATAGAAACTTCAAACAGGGATGAGCTTGTGGGCGCGACCAGTGTATTGGAAGCAATAAGGGAAAAAATAGGAGCGGACAGCCTTGGATATCTCAGCTATAACGGAATCCTGCGGTCGGTGGGAAGCACGGGGGAGGGCTTCTGTACCGCATGCTTCTCAGGAAGGTATCCTATGGATATACCGGAAAATTGCAGCAAGGATGTTTTCGAGAGGAAAAAATAATTTTGAAACAGAGGTGTGGGATCCTATGGATGAAAAATTGACATACAAGGCTGCGGGAGTAGATGTGGAGGCAGGCTATGAAGCAGTGAAGCTGATGAAGCAGCATACAAAACGCACCATGATACCCGGAGTGCTTGGAGAATTGGGCAGCTTCGGCGGGTTTTTCGAGATAGACAGGGAAAGCTATAAGAACCCTGTCCTGGTTTCCGGAACTGACGGAGTAGGAACCAAGCTTCAGATCGCTTTTATGACAGGAAAGCATGATACAATTGGGATTGATTGTGTGGCAATGTGTGTCAATGACGTAGCCTGTCACGGAGCAAAACCCCTGTTCTTTCTTGATTACATCGGGACAGGCAAGCTTATGCCGAACATAGCGGCTGATATAGTAAAGGGCGTGTGCGACGGTTGTGTTGAAGCAGGCTGCGCTTTGATTGGGGGAGAAACCGCAGAAATGCCGGGCTTCTATAAGGATGGGGAATATGACCTGGCCGGTTTTGCCGTAGGAATAGTGGACAAGGGCAATGTGATAAACGGCTCCAATGTTAAAGAGGGAGATGTGCTGATAGGCATTGCTTCCAGCGGCATACACAGCAACGGGTATTCCCTGGTAAGAAAAATCTTTTTCGGGATAAACAATTTTGATATAAATACCAGATTTGACGAACTGGAGGGCACCCTTGGAGAAGAATTGCTGAAGCCTACAAAAATATACGTGAGGACAGTACAGTCCCTGATAGTAAAACACAGGATAAACGGTATAGCCCATATTACCGGCGGCGGCTTCATAGAAAATATCCCCAGGACACTGCCCGCAGGGCTTAAGGCTCAGATAGACCTCGGAAGCTGGTATATCCCTCCGGTGTTCAGGCTGATGCAGAGGTTGGGAAGCATAGAGGAAAAAGAAATGTTCAACACCTTCAATATGGGCATCGGATTGGTACTGGCAGTCGGAAAACAGGACGCGGAAGGAATTCTCGGCACTCTTGAGGAGCTGGGGGAAAAAGCCTGTATCATAGGCAGTGTTGCCGGAGGTGAAGGGGGTATAGAATTTTGCGGAAGGTAAGGATAGCTGTTCTCGTATCGGGAGGCGGAACAAACCTGCAGACCTTGATTGATGCCGTGGACAAAGGTGATATCAACGGGGAAATAGCAGCAGTGATATCCGATAACGAAAATGCATATGCCCTGGAAAGGGCAAGGAAGCACGGCATCAAGGCAATTTATATCAACAGGAAACTGCTTGCCGAAAGGCTCATGGCGGAACTTCAAAAGCTGGATATTGAACTGGTGGTTCTGGCGGGTTTCCTTTCCATACTGGACAGGGAGTTGGTAAAAGCCTATGAAGGGCGGATAATAAACATACATCCTTCATTGATACCGTCTTTCTGCGGCAAGGGATTTTACGGGGAAAGAGTACATAAGGCAGCTTTGGAATACGGGGTAAAAGTATCGGGGGCTACCGTCCACTTTGTGGATGAAGGCACCGACAGCGGCCCTATAATATTCCAGGAGGCTGTGCCGGTTTATTTTGAAGATACTTCTGAAACTCTGGCTGCGAGAGTGCTTCAGGTGGAACACAGGCTGCTGCCGGCTGCAGTAGGGCTGTTTTGCGAAGGAAGGCTCCGCATAGAGGGGCGGAAGGTTAAAATATTAAAGGAAGAGGTGTGATGCCGGTATGATTAAGAGGGCGCTTATAAGCGTTTCGGACAAAACCGGAATAGTTGATCTGGCCAGGGAACTGGCAAAGCAAGGGGTGGAGATAATCTCAACAGGGGGTACTGCCAAGGCTCTTGAGGAGGCAGGAATAAAGGTTATTGGGATATCAGATATAACAGGCTATCCCGAGTGTCTTGACGGAAGGGTAAAGACACTGCATCCCAATATTCACGGCGGGCTTCTGGCAATAAGGGACAAGGCGGAGCATATGGATAAGCTCCGTGAATTGGGGATCGGGACTATTGACATGGTGGTCGTCAATCTTTATCCCTTCAGAAAAACCATAGAAAAAGAAGGCACAGAGCTTCCGGAAGCTATAGAAAACATAGACATCGGCGGCCCTTCGATGCTCAGGGCGGCAGCCAAGAACTACAAGTATGTAACGGTTGTTGTGGATCCCAAGGACTATTCTAAGGTGCTTTCCGAAATCAATAACAGCGGAGATACAACTGAAGCAACAAGGTTTGAGCTTGCTGCCAAGGTTTTTTCACATACTGCCAGCTATGATGCTTTGATAGGCAATTATTTATGGTCTAAGGCCGGATTGCCGAAGTATCCGGAGACAGTGACCATGACCTTTGAAAAGGTTCAGGACCTGAGATATGGAGAAAATCCTCATCAAGGGGCAGCATATTACAAGGAAATGAAAAAGGTCAGCGGCAGTATTGCCGCAGCAGTGCAGCTTCACGGCAAGGAGCTTTCCTTTAATAATATAAACGATGCAAATGCAGCACTGGAAACCCTGAAGGAATTCGACGAGCCCGCAGTTGTTGCACTAAAGCATGCAAATCCCTGCGGAGTAGGTGTCGGAAGCAGCATATATGAGGCATATATGAAAGCTTATGAAGGGGATCCCGTATCCATATTCGGCGGTATAGTAGCCCTTAACAGGGAAGTGGATGAAAAGACGGCGTCGGAAATCGGAAAGATATTTGTGGAAATAGTGATTGCACCCTCCTATTCGGAAGAAGCCATGAATGTCCTTACCGGCAAGAAGAACATCAGAATAATGAAACTTGAGGATATAAGCCGCAAGCCGGAGGCAGACATAGATGTGAAGAAGGTAGGAGGCGGCCTGCTTATTCAGGATGCGGATTGGGCGGATTTTAATATGGCTGATATAAATTATATTACCGATAGAAAACCTACCGAGAAGGAAATGCAGGATATGCTTTTCGCATGGAAGGTGGTAAAGCATGTGAAGTCCAATGCCATTGTAGTGGCCAAAGACGGTATGACTCTTGGCATAGGACCCGGCCAGACCAACAGGATATGGTCTGCAAATATGAGTCTTGAGCGTTCCGGGGAAAAGGCAAAAGGAGCTATAATAGCCTCAGATGCATTCTTCCCCTTCGGGGATGTGGTGGAATCCGCCGCAAAGGCAGGAATAACGGCAATTATCCAGCCGGGAGGCTCCTTAAGGGATCAGGAGTCCATAGACGGATGCAACAAGCATGGAATTGCGATGATTTTTACTGGGGTGCGGCATTTTAAGCATTAGAAGAGGTGATAATATGAAGGTACTTGTGGTCGGAAGCGGCGGAAGGGAACATACCCTTGTATGGAAGATAGCTCAGAGCAAGCTGGCGGATAAAGTGTACTGCGCGCCGGGGAACGGCGGAATCAGTGAACTGGCCGAATGCGTGGACATAAAGGCCGACGATATTGACGGACTTTTGGAATTTGCCAAAACCGAAGGGATCGGGCTTACGGTGGTTGGTCCCGAGGTGCCTTTGAGCCTGGGTATTGTAGATTGCTTTGAGGAAAATGGCATGAGAATATTCGGGCCTTGCCGGAAGGGCGCAATGCTTGAAAGCAGTAAGGCCTTTTCAAAGGACTTTATGATAAGAAACAAAATACCTACCGCAGCTTATAAGGTATATTATGAAGCTGAAAAAGCCAAGGCAGGGCTTGATGATTTTGGTTTTCCTGTTGTTATCAAGGCTGACGGGCTTGCGGCAGGAAAGGGTGTAATAATAGCCCAGAACAGAGAAGAAGCAATCTCCGCCATTGATGATATGCTCATGGTCAGGAAGTTTGGCGAAGCAGGCTCAAAGATTGTCATCGAGGAGTTTCTTGTTGGCAAAGAAGCTTCGATACTTGCTTTTGTTGACGGAAAAACTGCAGTGCCCATGGTAAGCGCCCAGGATTACAAAAGGGCATTGGACAATGACGAAGGGCTGAACACAGGAGGAATGGGCGCAGTATCTCCCGCATTCTATTATGATGAAAAAACGGCTGCTGTAGTGGAAAGGGATATAATCCGGCGTACTGTAGATGCTTTAAAGGCAGAAGGCATCTGTTACAAAGGAGTATTATACTTCGGAATCATGATAACCGAGAAGGGCCCCAAGGTATTGGAATACAACGCCAGGTTCGGGGATCCCGAGACAGAGGTGGTGCTTCTGAGGCTTGAGTCGGACTTGGTTGAAATAATGAATTCGGTAATAGACGAAAAGCTTGAAGCTCAGAAAATCCAATGGAAAGATGAGCAGGCAGTCTGTGTTGTAATGGCATCCGGCGGGTATCCGGAGCATTACGAAAAGGGCTATGAAATAAAAGGCCTGGATGAAGCCGCTGAAATTGACGGAGTAACGGTTTTCCATGCGGGAACAAAAAAGGCTTCCGGAAAAACTGTTACTGCCGGAGGCCGGGTGCTTGTAATAAGCGCTGCTGCAAAAAATTATGAAGAAGCAAGAGATAAAGCATATAGCGCAATTAGCAGTATAGCTTTTGAAAAAGCCCATTACAGGAAAGACATAGGGAAAAAAGATTAAATCATTGAACTTATTGCAAAGTCCCGTAAGGGGCTTTGAGACTGATGAAAAACCTCCGATATAAGAACAGCAATGTATAGTCTCGCATAGGTATACAAAAATTGATGGCTCTAATTCCACTCAACTAAGAAAAACCTAACGCTGTCAAAGGTCGTCCGTGACCGTGACAGCTTGCTCGGCCTCCATGCCTCGCATACGGTTGTTTCTAAGTCGAGCGAGATTTGAGCCATTAACAATTTTTGCATAAGCATGCTCTGACTATACATTGCTGTTCCTATTCTGAGATTTGTCTGCAAACTGAAAGTCCTGAAAAGGGCTTTATTTTTTACTATAAAGATTTTTTTCCGCCGGTATTTTGTGATTAATAATACACGCTTAAGTGACATATATCACAGCTAAGTTATTTTAACGGGGATATAATAAAACCAAAGAAAAAATTTGGAGGTAAATAAAATGATAAGAAAAATTGTTAAGATTGATGAAGATAAATGCAACGGCTGCGGGCTTTGTGTGCCCAACTGCGCTGAAGGTGCCATAAAGATAATAGACGGAAAAGCAAGGCTCATAGCAGATAATCTTTGCGACGGCCTGGGTGCATGTCTTGGAGAATGTCCCCGCGGTGCAATCACAATTACTGAAAGAGAAGCGGATGAATTTGACGAAACAGCTGTACATGAGCATCTTGACAGGAAGGAAGCAAAACCTGAAGTGAAGCAGGAAGCCCATTCCTGCAGCGGGCATGCACATATTGGCGGCGGATGCCCGGGAAGCATGGCAAGGGAAATAAAATTACGCGAGAATCCCGCAGAAGCAGCAGCAGTGACTTCCGGAGATATCGAAGTAAAGATTAAGTCACAACTGACTCAGTGGCCGGTACAATTGATGCTGGCTCCCCAAAAAGCACCGTATTTTGAAAATGCGGACCTTTTGATTACTGCAGACTGTGTGCCCTTTGCTTATCCCAACTATCATCTGGAGCTGTTGAAGGGTAAGAAGGTTGTAGTGGGATGCCCCAAGCTGGACGATATAGGCTATTATATGGAGAAGCTTACAGGGATAATAAGAAATAATGATATAAAAAGCGTAACAGTGACATTTATGGAGGTCCCCTGCTGCGGCGGAATTGTAAGGGCGGCTGAAACTGCCCTGGAGATGTCAGGCAAGAATATTCCCCTTCACAAGATCAGAATAAAAATCAACGGAGAAGCTGAGAAGATCAGCTGAATCCGTTAAAATACAGGGGCGGCCATCATCGGCCGCCCTGTTATGCAATATATTTTTATTTATATATGATAATACTATTGATAGGATTGAATGAAGCATATATAATAAAACTATAACTTAATACTGATCAGGTGCCGGTTTGTTTATGAATAATCTGCCGGCTAAAAGGGAAGTCGGGTGAAAATCCCGCGCGGTCCCGCCGCTGTAAAAGAGGAGTTCTCCTTAAGATGTCACTGAGTAGATTGGGAAGGCAAGGAGAATGATGATGCTTGAGCCAGAAGACCTACCTGGTTTATAACACTAAATACTCTACGAGAGATAGGGGGGTGTTCTTATATGCAGGATGATTATAGTCATTTTGTCACATAACCTCTTAACTATTTAGTTAAGAGGTTTATCTTTTTATTAAGAAAGAAAGCATGGAGGTTGTATTTGTATGGGCAAGGCGTATTCATACAGGCGTGTATCAGCTATTATGCTGATAATGATATTTCTAACGGTAATTGCTCCTGTTGATTTGTATGGAACTGATTATACAGGAGTGCTTGACGATGTTGTTAATTATTATAAGTCAGATAAGCCCGGCCTTGATTCATGGTGGGAGCTTGTGGCGTTAAAAGGTACGGGACAGAACCTGAGTGATGACAGCTGGATACTTCCTCAGTGGGAAAGCGAGGATTTGCCTGCCGCAGCTGCAAATCCGGCAGATTATTCAGGATTTATACTGGGGCTTATGGCAATGGATGAAAATCCGCAAAATGCCCTTGGAGGCAGGAACCTGACGGAGGAATTGGCAGGCAGGCAGGAGGAGGGCGGCGCTTTTGGCAATGGTGCAATTAATATGCATATATGGTCAATGGTTGCGTTAGATGCAGCAGAGGAGAATTATGACAGGGAAAGCGCCGTTGAATGGTTACTGAGCAATCAGAAGGCCGATGGGGGTTTTGCTCTGTCCGGCATCAACGGCGATCCTGATATGACAGGAATGGCGCTGCTGGCATTATCTCCATATATAAATCAGGCTGATGTAAGCAGTGCTGTATCTCAGGCAGTTGAATATCTGGAAAATGCCCAGTGCGAATCAGGAGGCTACAGCTCATGGGGCATCGAAAATTCCAACAGTGCGGCGATGGTTATTTCGGGGCTTGTTTCTGCCGGCCAGGGTGTGAGCAGCTCCATTCTTGATGCGCTGCTGGAATATAGGCTGCCTGACAATACATTCAGTTATCAGAAAGGCGGCGCTACAAATTTCCTTTCTACCGCACAGTCCCTTATAGCACTGGGAGACATAATTGAGAATAAGAGTATATTCCAAAGATTGAGCATTTCTCAGCAGCCCACGGATGGAGAGAAAGTCAGGATTCGGGTAGAAGGCAGCAGCTATAGCATGGTAAATAAGGAAATAACAGTAACCTCTGCAGTGTATGCGGTAGATGCCTTGAAGCAGGTATTGGATTCCGAAAATATCACCTATGATATACAAGACGGCGTGTGGGGACAGTATATTAATGGCATTGACGGAGAAACCGCAGGAAAGTTCGGTGGTTATGACGGTTGGTTATATCTGGTTAACGGAGAAATGGCATCGGTGGGTGTAGGTGAATATAAAATCGAAGACGGAGATGAACTGGTATTTTATTATGGCATGTATCCACCGGATACTTTGATTCCCCAAGTGGATATACAACCTGTAAATCCTAAGGTAGGAGACAATTTAACGATTACTGTCACTTCAAGCTATTATGACTGGAATACCGGCAGTACGGTTGAGCTTAAAGTTCAAAATGCTGAAATAAGCTTCAACGGCAAGACCTATGCCACGGATGCCAATGGGCAGGCAATTGTGCCAAGTCCGGCTGATAAGGGTACATACACCTTGAAAGTAAGTAAGGATAACGATGGCAGTTATCCCAGCATCGTCCGCATCCCAGGTATTAATGTTATATATAGGGCGAATGGTAATGGCGGCGGAGGCAGCGGCAGCGGAGGCAGCGGTTCCGGCAGCGGCGGCTCTGCAGAAACTGCAACATTATCAGTGGAAGGTGACAGCCGTAAAGGTACGATATTGCCTGCTGTCCAAGTATTATTGCGGGATGGGGATACTGCTTACAGCATACTTGCAAGAAAAATGGGAAGTAAGGTAAAGGCTAAAGGCTCCGGCTCAAACATATATGTCTATGAGATTGACGGCTTGGCTGAGTTTGACAGGGGTCCGTCAAGCGGCTGGATGTTTGAGGTCAACGGGAGAAATCCTGATATTAGCGCTTCTGCCTATGTATTGAAGGATAAGGATGTTGTCAATTGGTATTATTCATCCGATTCCAATGAGAGCTTGGGTGCAACCGGTCAGACAGGAACTGCACAGTCAGGGAATAGCAGCGCGGAAATCAGCAGCACGTCAAATGAGGCAATAAAGAAAGCATTGTCAGAGAATATTCAGAATTCAGCTAATAAAATACTCACACAGGAAAACATTTCGGATTGGTCTGTTTTCGCACTGCAAAGGGCAGGCCGGAGCATACCCGAAAAATATATTGAATCCCTAAAGGTATACATTAATGAACATGCAGCGGGTTCCGGAAGTGCAACCGATATTGCAAGGATGGTTCTGGCTGCAAGTGCAGCAGGAATGAATCCTGCGAACATAGACGGAAATAATCTGATTGAAAAGCTGTTCAGCATGGAGAAAATCGACAGGCAGGGAGTCACAGGGCCGGTTTTTGCGCTGATAGCATTGGACAGCGGACCTTACAGTATTCCGTCAGGCGCAAGGTGGACGAGAGATAAGCTTGTTTCACTGATACTTGAATACCAGAATGAAGACGGAGGCTTCTGCCTTGCAAAAGATGAGAAAAGCGACATAGATTTGACAGCTATGGCACTGCAATCACTGTCCGGTTACAGCAGCGAAAGCGCTGCTTCATCCGTAGAGAAAGCTATTGATTGGTTATCTAACCTGAAACCGGAAGAGGAGCAAACCAGTGAGAGCATTTCACAGATTATCATAGCTCTTACATCTCTTGGTAAGGATCCGGGAAGCATACAGTTCGGCATGTATGATGGGGATTTGCTGACCTGCCTGCTGAAATATAAAAAGGAGGACGGCGGATTTTCACATACATTGGATGGAGACAGTGATGAAATGGCCACGGAACAGGCTTTAATGGCCATCACTTCATACAGCATGTATGTTAACGGTTCAGGCAAGCTTTATTCCCTGCAGGTTCCTAATGGGGCATATTCAGACCTTCATGCGATTTCCGAATGGGCACTGCCGTATGTTGCCAAGGCCTCTGAGCAGGGACTGATGGAAGGGATAAAAACAGATGCTTCAGGGCAAAGGTTTGAGCCCAGGAGGAACATTTCAAGGGCAGAGCTTACTGCGCTGCTTTTAAGGATTTTGGGAGAAGAACCGTCAAAGAGCTTTACGCCGGTATACAATGACATAAAAGAGGGTTCATGGTATTCAGGATACGTTCTGAGGGCCAGAGAAAAGGGTATCATTAACGGTGTTACAGAAGTCACCTTCGACCCCAACAAACCGGTTACAAGGCAGGAGATGGCTGTCATGACGGCCAGAGCTTTTAATCTTGGTGAAAAAGCATCAGGCAGCAGGATAAATGACTTGGACATTGCTTCGGAATGGGCAAGGCAGGCTATTGAGGCTGTTTACGATAACGGTATTATGATGGGGGAAAGTAATATGTTCAACCCGAAGGGTTATGTCAGCCGTGAAATGGCAGCAGCTGTCGGAGTAAGACTCTATAATATGAAGCAATAATAATATTAAGCCTCCTGCCTGTAAAAATACAGGCAGGAGCAAAATCCATTATTTAATGCGGGAGAGTAATATGAGAAGATTCACATTTTTATTATATGCAGTACTTCTGATAATTTTATCAGGGTGCGGCAATGCAGCAGATGCGGACATTCCGAATTCGGAGAAGATTTCAAAGCCGGTATTGTCTGATGAAAGCAATTGCATAAAGGGTACAAAAAAAGAAGATATCCCGGATGGTAAAACAAGTATTAAACCGGAGAGTAAATCGGAAAGTAAAAATAATGAAGAGCATGTAGTAAATCAAGAAGCAGCAACTGCCAAGGTACATATTTCCATTACGGGACATAAGGATGTGGGGATAATTCTTGCAGATACGGCAGTAAATATTGATGAGGGGGATACGGTAATTGATGTTTTGAAAAGAACTGCAGAACTAAACAGTATACAGCTGGAATGCAGCGGAATCAAAGCCATGGCATATGTAAAAGGCATTGGGAACACCTATGAATTCGATTACGGTCCCAAGAGCGGCTGGATTTACAGAGTAAACGGGGAAATATCCAATGTAGGTGCGGGCAAATATGAAGTGAAAGACGGAGATTATATCGAATGGCTGTATACGGTGGATTTAGGAAGGGAGTTTGATACGGAATCAGGAGGAGCTCAGGAATGAATGCAGGATTTTCGTCGGTACATCCCGGAGTATGCTTTACATATTATACCGTAATAATGGCTTTTGCAATGATTTTGTACCATCCTGCTTACCTGGCCTCAATGCCCATAGCTTTGATAACCTGGCTATTGCTGCATGAAAAGGGCAGAAGCCTGTCCGGTTCATGGCATTATTACCTGCTGACAGGTATTGCGGTACTGATAATAAATCCTCTCATAAACCACAGAGGGGAGAGGGTTCTGTTTTTTCTCGGTGAACAGGCTGTGACCTTTGAAGCTGTTGTATACGGATTCACTATGATGCTGTCGATGCTGACAATACTTATTGCATTTATTTGTTTCCGTCAGGCAGTGGATAATCATAAATTCCTGTATCTTTTCTCATCCATCCTTCCCAAAACAGCATTCCTGATAATGATGTCAATGGGCTTTGTCCCTTTGCTTACTGACAGGATGAAGCAGATATCCATTGTTCAGAAAGCCAGGGGGCTGGATATGACGGAAGGAACTGCCGTAAAGAGGGCAAAGGACGGTATGCAAATATTGAAGATTCTTATTTCCTGGTCTCTTGAAGGAGCACTGCAAACTGCCGATTCGATGAAAGGGAGAGGCTATGGAATTGCAAAAAGGAGCAGCTATATGAAATACAGGATAGATGGCAGGGATTGGCTGATTATGGCATCAATTGCAATACTATCGGCTATCACTTCCATTGGTTTATATTTTGGATATGGAAAGCTTGTGATTTTTCCGTCCTTGGAAATCATAAGCATGGATATTACCGGCATTGTTTTTTATTCTGCCTTCTGTTTGCTGTTGCTTATACCAATAATTGTTGAGGGAAGGGAAATCTTAATATGGCACTGTTACAAATAAACAACTTTAATTTTACTTATGCGGGAGATACAAAAAAGGTTCTTTCAGGAATAAATCTTACCGTCGGGCAAGGAGAGTTTATTGTATTATGCGGACCATCAGGTTCAGGGAAAACGACACTTCTCCGTAATATAAAAAGAGAGATAAGTCCTGCGGGCATTAAAACCGGAGATATACTGTACAAAGGTATGGCCTTAGATGAATTAAAGGCTGAGGTAAGTGCAAAAGAGATAGGAATGGTGTTCCAGGAACCGGACAGCCAGATTGTCATGGATACGGTGATTCATGAGCTGGCCTTTTCCCTTGAGAATTTTGGGTATGCACCTGATTTTATAAATAAGAAGCTATCCGAAATGGCCGCTTTTTTCGGATTGACTGAATATCTGCATAAGCCGGTGCAAGAACTGTCAGGAGGCCAGAAGCAGGTAATAAACATCTGTTCTGTCATGCTAACAGAGCCGAAGCTGCTTTTATTGGATGAGCCTACATCTCAGCTTGATCCGGTAGCAGCCCGTGAACTTATAAGCTTGATTCATCAGATAAACCGGGAATTTTCTGTTACTGTAATAATTAGCGAACACAGGCTGGAAGAGCTTTTTTCAATAGCAGACCGGGTTGTTTATATGGATGGGAGTATTATTAAGTATTGCAATTCTCCGGATGGGGTATCAAAGGAGATTATGGAAGCCAAAGACGAATATGCAGTTAAATCTATCCCTCCAATAGTACGTTTGTTTTTCAGCCTTTCAAAGGAGAAAGGCAAAGGCCCAGGGTGCGGCATTCCCATGAGCGTAAGAGAAGGAAAGCAGTTTATGCAAAATATCAGATGCAGTGTTAACGGGTTGACTGATATGGAAATCAAGAAGGATTGGGTTGAAGAGATCATTAACTGTAAGGATATCGGCTTTAGATATGCCAGGGAAGAGCCCATGGTTCTAGAGAAACTGACACTTAAAATAATGAAAGGGGAATTCATGGCTATACTGGGCGGCAACGGGTCAGGCAAAAGCACGCTGCTGCTGGCGATGGCCGGGCTGATAACCCCGCAGCAGGGCAGCATCTGTGTCAGAAAGAAGAATATCACCTATATGAAACAGTCTGAAAGAAACGGTATAATAGGCTATGTTGCGCAAAATCCTTTGCTTCATTTCACATTGGATACAGTAAAGGAGGAGCTTGAATTTGCATTGCAGAACTCATTAAAAACCGGAAGCAAAGCAAAAATGGAAGAGCTTATTGAACTATTCGGCTTGAAGGATTTAACGGACAGGCATCCCTATGATTTGAGCGGAGGCCAGCAGCAAAATCTGGCTGTCGCATGTGCTTTGATTCATGAACCGGAGATACTGTTGATTGATGAACCTACCAAGGGGCTTGACAGCATATCAAAGGAAAAACTTGCAGAATTGTTAAAAAGCCTTAAGGGTAAAGGTACTTCCGTAGTTATGGCAACCCACGATATTGAGTTTGCAGCACACTATGCTGAAAAATGCGCAATGCTGTTTGACGGTTCTATATCAGATTGCGCTGAACCTTCAAGGTTTTTCAGCGGCAATTACTTTTATACTACTTCGATTAACCGGGCGGTAAGGGATTATCTGCCTCACGCAATAACATATGAGGATGTGATAAGGGCATGCCTATGATAAGATTCGAGACAAAAAAGCAGGACCCGCGGGAATTGGTTCTGATTTCGATGCTTGCAGCAATAGCGGCAATCAGCAGAATATTGTTCGCACCTCTGCCGAATTTTAAACCAATGTCTTTTGTTATTATTGTTACCGGCATTGTATTCGGCCCGGAATCCGGCTTCATGGTGGGATCTGTATCGGCAATCCTGTCAAATATTTTTTTCGGCCAGGGTCCGTGGACTTTACTGCAGATGCTTGCCTGGGGATTGATGGGGCTTACGGCCGGACTTTTAAGAAATACGGTCTGGATTAAAAGCAGGTATGGAATATTAATGTTTGGATTCTCCTGGGGATTCATATTCGGTTGGATAATGGATGCATGGTACATCATAGGATTCATAAGGCCGTTGAGCCTGATGACAATTATTGGAGGCCTTTCTGCTAGCTTTTATTTTGATTTGATGCATGCGCTTGCAAATACTTTTTTCCTGGGAATTTTTTCAAAGAGCTGGATAAAGCTGTTTAATCGCATAAAGATAAAATACGGTTTACTGGAAGACTCTTAGATATATAATGCTATATCGGAGGAACCTCATTTTACGAATTTTATCATGAAAATACCTATTCCAATTAGTATCAGATTGCCCGCCTTTAGCCCGGAATCGCTCTCAAGTGCGTTTATATGGGGTAAAGCCTTGAAGTATCTGATTGGAGTCATTCTGATGTTTGAGTCCGATACTTTAATATAAACCGCATCACGTATATCATAAGTAAATCCGTCTATTTTCTCTCCGTCAGGAAGCGTGAAAGCATAGTTTACAACATAGGTGTACCTGTTGGGTATTGCTTCGCCTCTTTCGCCACCCTGCCTTCGAATGCCGGTTATTACAGCAGTGTCCTTTTCACCGGCAAACCCCAGGGAAATCCGCAGCAAGCCCAAGGCAATCATCATAACTGCAATAAGCATTACTAATAAAGGCCCGATTCTTTTTTTCAGATTAGTTCTGAACATACGGCTATTCCCCATTTGCATTGAATTTGCTTAATATAATGTCACTAACCAGATGAAAGTTGTCCTCATTACAGAACAAAGCGATTTTTTCCGCAAAACCCCCAATAACAACTATAGATCTCGATTTGGGATATACTTTTACTTTTCTTATGCTTTTCCATGCTATAAATACCGATTGCCTTGTTTGAGCCAGCAATCCGGCACCTGCTGCAGAGGGCCTTTTTGAAAACAGCCCGATGATAATGAGCAATGAGTTTACAATAAGGTTTTTCTTCGCTTGCTTCCTTTGAGTGTAGTTGAGGATTCCGTTCTTATCAATTAGATAACCGGCAGAGTATCTGCCCCCATATACAACCATGATAAACAGAAAACCCGCAATAAATAATAGACCGATTAAGGTCAGGGGATATTTTATTCCGTCAGCGGAAACGTCGCCTCCTGAAGCAATAAAGAGAATGAGGATAAGCAGCCCGAAGGGAATTCCCAGCGCAATTCCCAGATCCTTTAAAATCGCATTATTCTTGAATATGGGCACATCAATTTCCCAATAGAATTTGGTTTGTTTATATTCATCCATAATTATATACTCCGTTTATCTAGTATAAATTGGTAATGCAATAACGGCAATAACTGCAGCAGATGGCATACAGTAATACCCATTTTTTCAGCCGGCCAATTCCGGAATGATGCCTGTCTCACGGCGGAATTTCTCAATGATATCCCGGAGTTCAGGTTCATTAATATTGCTATGCAGCAGTCTTATAGTTTTATACTTTTCTCCCTTACCATAGGCCAATAGGATATAATCATGTCCGACTTCAACTTTTTTCAGGCTGATTCCTTCGGTATTGAATTTAATTATCTTTGAATCAAGCAGAATTCCAAAACAGGATACAAAGATTTCAATAGACTTATTCATTTTGGATTCGGATTCTGTTTCAGCCGCTTCAATATGAATGATTTTATTTTCTATTATCAGCCTTGCAAAGGCATACCTTCTGTATTCATTCAGAGAGAATACCAAGAGCAGGATAGTTGTCAGAATCGAGAATACAACAACTATATGGAAATACCCGGCAAAGAGCGTAAAGGAAATAAGAATCCCAAAACTGCTCAGCATCATATAAATCATAAGTTTACGCTTAATTGTATTCAAAGCGCTATCCCCCTTTAGGAATAAAGCTCCTCCCCTTTTTACGGAGAGGAGCTGATATTATCCATACTCAGGATTATTCTTCGTATACTATGACTGCTTCCTTGGTGCTGTTAATCCAGTCCACTTTGCAGTTGAGGTTCTCTGCTGCAAATCTTACCGGTACAAAGGTTCTTCCGTTCTTAGATACGGGGGCTACATCCATTTTCTGGCTGACTCCGTTTATTTTTATATCAGTTTTGTCCAACCACATTTCAACCACATTTCCTCTGGCTGTTAGTGTTATCTTACGTGTGTCTTGCTCCCATCCTATCGTGCCTCCCATGGCTTCCACGACGGCACGGATTGGTACCATTGTTCTTCCTGCAATGGTCATAGGTGAGGTGCTGCGTCCCGGGTCCACTTCCTGGATTACTCCGTCCACACTCATATTCGGGTTGTCAAGCTTGAGCATGATGAAGTGCTTAAAGCTTCCGGGCTTGTAGACCTGGCTGCCTGTTGTTACTGTATATGTGGCAATTGCAGCACCCAGTTTTTCATCTATTCCTTCGAAGGGTTTTGCTTCTGCGAGTACCGGCTTTACAGTGTAATAGTAAGTGGTGTTGGCTTCTATATTTACATCAGCATAAGAGGTGCCGGTTATATAAAAGTCAGTTACTGATATGCCAAGGTCACTTTTGGAGGTTGACCTGAACAGCCTGTATCCCAATCCGTCAGCAGGCTGCCACATTATCCTTGATCCGGATTCAAATGTTTCTGCATTGCTTCCTGCCGAATTGGCCTGAGTTGTTGTAATTACAGGTGCAGGAGATGTTGCTGCCGGTTTTGGTGCGGGAATAACCTCAGTAATACGCATGCTGCCATCCCAATTACTCCAGCTTCCTTCTGAACCGTAGCGCCATCTGCCGGTAAAGCTTTTCCCGTCGGCGGACATTGTAAGCTCCATGTCACCGGCATCGGACGGTGGTGAATAGGATGGGGACTCGGACCAGGTACCGGTAAAGACATTTCCGGATATTGTGCCGTTGATTTTTCCGCTGTCGTGGGTATAGGTACCTGTAACAGAAGCACCGTTTTGGGTTATTAACATTTTACCCCAGTTGCTGTCCCATTCCCCTGCCCAGGAGTAGGTACCAAGATCGGTAGTTCCTGATGAAATGGGAGCAGCATTTGCTGATGAGGTTTGCTTCCATTCATAGGTATACCTTACACCTACCGAACCCGGTGAGCCTGCATAAACTCCCACATAGAGGGAATGCTTATCTCCGGGGCGGCCTTCTCCTATGAAGTTCAGGGTCATATCTGCCGTAAAGGATTGTTGTGCCTGCGCATCTTGATTGTATCCTATTCCCGGATACTTTGCCGTGGTACCGTCAGCATAGGTTATTTTAGCAATTACCTTGCTGGCTGTGGCATATCCGATATCTATATCTTCCATGTCCATATGGAAGTAAGGATTGAAGCCGATGGAGTAATTCCCGTTCCTGTTGCTTATAACATTCTGTTCAAGCTTTAAAGTCACTGTCTGGTTTGGCATTATGGTGCTTGGAGGATTGCTCCAGGTATATATTGCGTGCATATCTGTCGGGTTGTCATAGTCCTTTGATGCATATATACCTAAGCCGTAAGCCCATGCATACTGCAATTCTATAGTGTTGCCTTTAAGGCTGCCGTAAAAGCTATCTGCTTCAGGTACCGGATATTCGTGAGTATCCACCAGCACCCATGCATATCCTTCCTCTGCTGCCGAAACAACCGTTGTAAATCCCGCAGCCATACTAAAGAGCAGCGCAAGGACGGTGACTATTGATAGAAACTTCTTCATAATATAACTCCTTTCCGATATGTAAATATTAAGTATTCATCTATCCCAATATATCTGATATACTCAAAAAAGTCGTCACCCGAAATGGGTGATTACGTTGATTGAAGTAAAAAATCCCTCATATATAATAATGAGAGATATAGAATGCGTCATTAATTGTATTGCAGATTAGTGGGTTTCCTTTCCCGTCAGCAGCTTTATAAGCTCCGTTTTGCTCTGAATGTTGAATTTGGAGTAGATGTTTTTTATATGTGTTTTTACAGTGTTTTCACTGAGACAAAGTTCATCGGCAATCATCTTGTAGGTTCGGCCTTTGAGAAGCAGGGCTGCTATTTCGCTTTCCCGCTCGGTAAGCCGGCCGATAACTGTAAAATTCTCAATTGCTTTTTTCTGCTTCGATGGTTCAATTTCGCTCAAGGCCGTCAGAAAAATATGATTTTTCAAGAGGCCGGAAAGATGCCTGTGCAGCAGCGGAAGCAGTATGAGGACTATAAATACTACCACAAGCGCCAATACGGATGAGTCAATGCTTCCTGTATCCGAATCTGCAATAGTGCTTCCAAACATCCCGCCTATCAATACTCCGAAAACATTTGCAGAAAGCCCGATGCCAAGGATTTTTGCCGGATTATGGTGATAATCCAGCATTTCTCCCAGAATGCTCCACCAGAACAGGTCATATACTCCGCAGGCCCCCAGCATCAGGGTATCTATGATAAGATAGCTTGCGGCAGAACGGTCAAGTATCATAAAGCCCACAGATGAAAGGCCTATCATTGCAATGGCAACGTAGAGTATGTAGCTTCTGTTGGCCTTGCCGGAAAGGTTTCTGACAATATATAAGGCTGCTATATAGGGTAAGGCCCAATACCAGCTGACTAGCCACTCATGATGGGCAAAGGCGGGATTGATGACCTGATACATCAAGCCGGAATTAATGGTGATTATGACGATAAACAAGCATAAAAAGGCCAAAGGCTTTATAGGACTGACAGCCTTTATAGGCTGTCTGGTATGCCTTTCTTCAGCTGTATTCTGATCCACAGCCAATTTAGTATGAAAAAACAATGATATTGAAAGCATGAGTATGGACAGTGCAAGCCCCAAATAAGAAGATATAAGGACGGCAGCAGTATTTATAATAACCATGAGGATATTTGAATAGATTAGGACATCGGCTATGATTTTAATTCGTTCATAGGAGAAAGCGAGCATTTTGAAGTAGAAGCCCCAGGCTGCCACGCAAGCACCGGACAGGAATGACAATATCAGAAGCGATATATGCCACATTATTGAAGGAATAAAGAAAAAAACTACAGTACCGAGTATACAAACAGGAATGGAAAAAAGCATTAGACCCTTTGCGGCTTTTGTTGATTTTATAAAAAATCCGCAGGCAAACAGACCGATAAAATGAGCTGCAATTGCTCCGAAGGTCAGCTCATTTACGTTAACATTATTAATACTTGCAATTGTAAGCAGTACCTGTCCCCCGAAGAGGAAGGACAGGAGCCATGAAGAAAAGGATGAAAAGGCAATAATTGTTTTACTGCGCTCATCTCTCAACAAAAATGGTACCCCCGGTCTTTATATAAATTAATGCTTTATGGATTAATTATACTTTGAAATGTGCATTATTCCAAGAGCAGCATCAGAAAATTATATAGAACACAGGCTGAAATTTTTTGCTGTGTTCTATATGGATTTTTATTTCCTATTTTGAATTCTTGTTTTTATTATTAATAATCTCCTCATGATTCATATAAGAATTTACCAGCTCCTCAGCCTGGGCTTCTTCATTGTCCGGATTATAATTTTCGGGGAACCAGTAGGAGTTATATTTACGTTCTATTATGGGATACTTTTCCCCGTTGTACGTCTCATCTATTATATTCATGGCTTCACCTCATCCTTATCCTTCTCTTTAATGTCTTCATTCTCAAGGGCAATATTTTCTATCCCGTTATATTTTTTATGTGAATCATGATTTATTTTGGCCATGACTATTTCATAGTCCGTAATTGGTTCCTCCGCAGCAGGAGTCAGGACGTTCAATTTTTTATTTATTTTTGTTGACATAAAATTTCACCTCGTTTTATTTTTAGCTATTTTTATTTTTGTATTCATTGAAAAATTGCAAAGCGTCATTGAAACGTTGCGGTTGTTCTTCTCTTTATCAGAAGGATGCTTTATAATAGTATGTATCAAAAGAAAACTACCGGAGGTACTGATGAATTATTTGGAGAACCTGAACAAAGAGCAGCGGGAAGCAGTGCTGCACACCGAAGGGCCGCTTCTGATACTTGCGGGGGCAGGCAGCGGCAAGACAAGAGTACTTACCTACAGGATAGCCTATTTGATAGATGAAAAGGGCATATATCCTTCGAATATACTTGCAATAACCTTCACCAACAAAGCGGCCAGGGAAATGAAGGAGAGAGTTCACAGACTTATAGGCAATACCGATAACATGTGGATTTCCACCTTTCATTCGGCTTGCGTCAGAATGCTGAGAAAAAATGTAGAAAGCCTCAAGGGTTATAAGAAGAACTTTGTGATATATGATACGAAGGACCAGGAAACTCTGATAAAGGAATGCCTCAAGGAACTGAATCTCAATGAGAAGAATTTTCCCTTCAGGGTTGTATCTGCCGAAATATCCGCAGCGAAGGACAGGCTGATACCCCCCCGGGAGTTCTATGATAAGAACATGCATGATATCAGAAGACGGAAGCTTGCGGATATATACATGCTGTACCAGAAAAAGCTGGAGAAAAACAATGCCCTGGATTTTGACGATATAATCAGCAAGACGGTGGAGCTTTTAAAGCTAAATCCGGATATATTGGAATATTATCAGAACAAGTTCAGATACATTTTGGTGGATGAATACCAGGACACAAACTTCAGCCAGTATACCTTTATCAGGCTTCTTGCGGCGCAGCACAGGAATATCTGCGTTGTAGGGGACGATGACCAGGGCATATACAGCTTCAGGGGAGCCGATATCGGCAATATACTGAACTTTGAGAAGGATTTCCCCGGAGCTAAAGTGGTCAAGCTGGAGCAAAACTACCGATCCACCGAAACAATACTGGAAGCTGCCAATGCGGTAATAAGCAACAATTACGGCAGAAAGAGCAAGAAGCTGTGGACCGACAAGGGCACAGGCCGTTCCATAATATATCACTATGCTGTGGATGAAAGGGAAGAGGCAAACTTCATAATGGACGAGGTTGAAAGGATGATAGCCCAGGAAAACCGAAAACTGGGGGAATTTGCGATATTGTACCGTACCAATGCCCAGTCCCGTGTACTTGAGGAAACTTGTATGTCCCACGGACTGCCCTATAGAATAGTAGGGGGCTTCAAGTTCTATGACAGGAAGGAAGTAAAGGATATAATCGCTTATCTGAGAGTCATTCAGAATCCCGATGAGGATTTGAGCCTGAAAAGAATAATAAATGTCCCCAAAAGAGGCATAGGGAATTCAACTCTGGAAGCGATAGCCCAATATGCCCGGACTACGGGAGATTCCATATTCGGTGCCCTGCTTGAGGTTGACAGGATTGAAGGAGTAAGCACAAAGGCAAAAAAGGGAATCAAGGAATTTGTTAAGATTATGAGCGATCTTATGGGCATAGCGGAGACCGAAATGGTATCAATAATTGTAAAGGAAGTGCTGGAACGCACGGGATATCTTGACCAGCTTGAAAAGGACGGAGATGAAGAATCCCTAATGAGAGCGGAGAATATCAAGGAGCTGTTATCGGCGACCTTTGAGTTTGAGGAATTGAATGAAAGTGCCTTATTGCCTGAGTTTCTTGAACAAATGGCCCTTATGTCCGACATAGATGCGGTGGAGGAAGGCAAAGACGCTTTGATAATGATGACCTTGCACAGTGCAAAAGGCCTTGAATTTCCCTTCGTATTCATATCGGGCATGGAAGAGGGGGTATTTCCCAGCCAGAGGTCATACTTCGAAGACAATCAGATGGAGGAGGAAAGGCGGCTGATGTATGTAGGTATAACCCGGGCTAAGGAAAGGCTTTACCTGACAGCCGCATTTGAACGCACATTATATGGAAATACTACCTTTAATACAATATCAAAATTTGTACGGGAGATTCCGAAAGAATTGTTAGTAAAAGTTTAAGTTTTTAGTTTGTATATTTATTGCAACGCAGCCGGAGCTTCAAAGTCAGATACTTCTAAACTCGTTCCGGGCTGCATCAAAACTCGCTTAGCTCAAACAGTTGATGCAGCTGACCCTCCACTTCGTTAAGAAGTTCTAGTGCTTTTACGCAAGGCTGCTTTTACAATAAACATACAAATTCAAAACATATAATCTTAATTCCTGATGTAATTCTAAAATAATAGTATATCAAACCGAAGGGAGGAATCCGATTGGGTATAGATAAACTGGAAAAAAGGGCTGATGAGCTTATTAAGCTCATAAATAGGCATAATTACAACTACTACGTGCTTGACAAGCCGGAAATCAGCGATTATGAATATGATTTGCTCATGAAGGAGCTTATAGAGCTGGAAAACACATTCCCGGCTTTGAAGCGGGCCGATTCTCCCACCCAGAGAGTAGGGGGAGAGGTCCTTAAGGGGTTTGCGGAAGTCGTGCACAAGACCCCGAAGCTGAGCCTGAGCAATGTATTTGATGAAAACGACATAAGGGATTTTGATTACAGGGTAAGAAAGGCCGTAGGAGGCGACGTGGAATATGTTGTCGAATTGAAGATAGACGGGCTCACAGTGGTATTGAACTACGAGGAAGGCCGGTTTGTTCTGGGGGCAACGAGAGGTGACGGAATAAAGGGCGAGGATATTACTTCAAATCTAAAGACGGTAAAATCCATACCCCTGCTGCTTGAAGAGGAGGTTGACCTGGAGGTCAGGGGAGAAGTTTTCATGTCCAAAAAAGCCTTTGAAGAGCTGAATGCAAGGCGTGAAGAGCAGGAGGAGCCTTTGTTTGCAAATCCGAGAAATGCGTCGGCGGGCTCTCTGAGGCAGCTGGATACCAAAGTGACTGCAGGCAGGCCCCTGGATATATTTATATTCAATCTTGAAAGCATAGAGGGAAAAAACTTTGATACCCATGTGGAAACCTTGGAATACCTTAAGGAATTGGGCTTCAAGGTTAGCCCCTTCATCAGCGTGCACAAAAGCAGCGAGGAAATAATAGAAAAGTGCAAATACTGGGCTGACAAAAGAGGAGAGCTGCCCTTTGTAATTGACGGCCTTGTTATAAAGGTAAACAACCTCAGGCAAAGAGAAGCCATGGGATATACGACAAAAAACCCCCGGTGGGCGACAGCATATAAGTTCCCCCCGGAGACCAAAAAGACCAAAGTTAAGGATATTATAGTCCAGGTGGGAAGGACGGGAGCCATAACCCCTACTGCCGAGCTGGAGCCTGTAAGGCTTGCAGGGTCTGTTATCAGCAGGGCAACCCTTCATAATGAGGATTACATAAAGGAAAAGGATATAAGAGTCGGAGATACGGTATTAATCAAAAAAGCCGGGGATGTGATCCCGGAGGTCGTGGAAGTGGTCAGGGAGGACAGGGACGGATCCCAGCAGCCCTTCGAAATGCCGAAAAAATGCCCCGTTTGCCAGTCAGACACCATTAGGGAGCAGGGAGAGGCAGTGACCAAGTGTACAAACATTTCATGCCCCGCCCAGCTTAAAAGGGCATTATTTCATTTCGTATCAAGGGATGCAATGAACATAGAAGGGTTCGGGCCCCAGATAATGAGCCTGCTGATGGATAAAGACTTTATCAGGGATGCGGCCGATATATACCTGTTAAAGAATCACAGGGATGAACTTGTTGAAATAGAAAGAATGGGTGAAAAATCAGTACAGAACCTTTTGGATGCAATTGAAGCTTCCAAGGTAAACCCGCTGAACAGGCTTATCTATGCCCTCGGAATAAGGATGATCGGACAGAGGGCGTCGCAGGTTCTGGCAAATGAATTTGAAGATATCGAAGCCATGTTTGATGCGGACTATGAAAGATTGACCGGAATATCCGAAATAGGGGATAAAATGGCTGAAAGCATAATAACTTTTTTCAAGCAGGAGCAGAATATAAGATTAATAAGAAAGCTTCAGGAATGCGGTGTGAATACAAAGGGATCAAAAAAGGAAATAAAGGAAAATGAACATTTCAAAGGCAAAACCTTTGTACTTACAGGAGGGCTTGCAAACTTTACCAGGGAACAGGCGAAGGAAATAATAGAAAGCTTTGGGGGAAAAGTATCGGGAAGTGTAAGTAATAAGACAGATTATGTACTGGCAGGTGAAAATGCGGGTTCAAAGCTTGACAAGGCAAATGAACTCAATGTGGCTGTTATTGATGAGGATACCTTCAGAAGCTGGGCTGAAATATAGAAGATTAATACAATTAAAGTTCATAAAAAAATCAACAAAAGTTCACAAAAAATTCACAATACTCTGGTATATTAATATTTAAGATGTATATCAAATATACATCGATTAGCAGGTTTTAGGGGTATATCTTACAACAGCATAATCAAGACAGTGTTTCATCTCTGTTAAGTCATGGCAACGGATGAAACAGGGTTTCAAAGATTAGTTGTTATATTAGATTACTATTGAATTTGAACACCTGCTGATTTTTTTAAACAATTATAGGACATTTCAAGCATATCGAAGTATTTTTACTATTTGACGCCGGAATAACGGCAAGAAGGTTTGCATTACTAATATTTTATGTTCATAAAATATTTTCATTGTTGATTTAATATTTTTGTTAGGCTATTAATTTACATAGATGCCTAAAACTAAAATAAAGGGGGATGAATTATGAAAAAGTCTTTAGTTTTAGTACTGGCAATGCTGATGATCTTGAGCTTTGCATTATCAGCATGCGCACCGAAGGCTCCTGCAGAAACTCCCGGAGCAGAAACTCCTGCACCGGCTGCAGAACCAAAAATATTCAGAACCAACAATATGAGCGAGCCCGGCTCACTGGATCCGGCTCTGGCACAAGGAACTCATGAATCTTGGATACTTGACCATGCATTTGAAGGCCTTATGGCAAGAGATCCAAGCGGTATATCTGTACCGGGTATGGCAGAAAGCTATACTTTAGCAGATGATGAGGTTACTTATACATTCAAGCTTCGCGATGGAATCACCTGGTCAAATGGTGACCCTGTTACCGCATATGATTTTGAATTTGCATGGAAACGTGCATTGGATCCGGATTTGGCAGCAGATTATGCATTCCAACTCTATTATCTTAAAGGCGGGGAAGCTTACAATACAGGTGCAGGCTCTGTCAATGACGTAGGAGTAAAAGCTATTGATGATAAAACTTTAGAAGTTGTTCTTGCAACACCTACTGCTTACTTCTTGGAGTTAACATCCTTCTATACTTACTATCCGGTTAACAAGAAGGTTGTAGAAGCTAACGCCGATTGGGCAAAAAGTGCTGATACTCATGTGTCAAACGGACCTTTCAAATTAACAGGATGGGAACACAATGCTACAATTACGTTGGCTAAAAGTGAAAACTACTACAATAAAGAAGCCATTAAGTTAGATGGTATTGAGCTTGCAATTATTGCAGATGAAAATACCGCTTGGCAGAAATATTTAGGCGGAGAATTTGATTTCCTTACTCCTCTGCCACAAGCAGTTACTGCACAGTTAAAAGCTGAAGGCAATCCTGAACTGGTAATCGGCGGAGAAGTCGGAACATATTATTATAACCTTAATAATAAATTAAAACCCTTTGACAATGCTAAAATAAGAAAAGCTTTGTCCTTGACTTTGGACAGACAGACAATTTGCGATAAGATTGCCCAGGGTGGACAGCTTCCGGCAGAGGGAGTTGTTCCTTTCGGAATGCTTGATGAAAACAACAAGGAATACAGGGACGGCGCAGGTAAATTAGTAGAGTATAATGTGGAAGAAGGAAAGAAACTGTTTGCCGAAGGTCTGGCTGAAACAGGCTTCAAGGTTGAAGATTTCAGCAAATTCACCCTTCTTTACAATACCTCTGAAGCTCATAAGATAATAGCTCAGGCAGCTCAGGAAATGTGGAGAACAAATCTTGGTATCGAACTTACACTGGAAAACGTTGACTTCCAGGTTAAGCTTGACAGAGAAAAAGCCGGAGATTTTCAGATTTCACGTGCCGGATGGATAGGCGACTATATTGACCCGATGACTTTCATGGACCTGTGGTTATCCGAAGGTGCCTTTAACGATGCAAAATACAACAATCCGGAATATGACAGATTGATTAAAGAATCAAAAGCAACTACAGATCAGAAGGTTCGTATGGAAAACATGCGTAAAGCAGAGCAGATGCTAATGGAAGCTATGCCGGTAGTTCCGGTATACTTCTATACTCAGCCATATGCTCAGAAACCATATGTAACCGGCGTATTTAAACCGCTTAACAGGTATCCTATATTCACATTTGCAGATATGGATATGAGCAAAAGATAAAATAATCTAAATTTTTATAGAAGATCGATGGGCTGTTTATATACAGCCCTCGGTGTTCTTTTTATTAATGGCAAAGATTAATGGTAAAGGAGGTAAAGAATGAAAAAGTATTTAATAAAAAGGGTTCTGATGTCTGTTGTTACAATTTGGGCGATCATTACCATAACCTTTGTATTGATGCATTCTGTTCCGGGTAATCCTTTCAGACAAGAAAATAAGATGCCTAAGGTAGTATACGAAAATCTTTTGAAAAAATATGGATTGGACAAACCATTAAGTGAACAGTACTTCATATATTTAGGGAAGATAGTTAAGGGCGATTTTGGTGATTCTATGAAATCAAGGGTTGAAACAGTAAATGATATGATTAGAAGGGGCTTCCCGGTATCTGCGGTAATAGGTGCTGAGGCCTTATTGATAGCTATAATATTCGGCCCGGCATTAGGGGCGATTGCCGCCTTGAATCAGAACAGGTGGCCGGACTATTTATCTATGATAATTGCTATTATCGGTATTTCTGTACCAAGTTTTATAATGGGTACAGTATTTATACAATTTCTGGCCCGAAATATAGAATGGCTGCCTATTGGAGGATGGGGAAGTTTCAGGCATTCAATTTTACCATCTCTTGCCTTAGCCCTTATGCCCTTGGCTCAGCTTGCCAGGTTTATGCGCTCAAGTATGCTGGAGGTTATGGGACAGGATTATATAAATACTGCCAAATCCAAAGGAATATCCAAAGCTACGGTTGTATTAAGGCATGCTGTAAGAAATGCCATACTCCCTGTTGTCTCAGTTTTAGGTACCGTTGCAACCAACCTTTTGGTCGGTAGCTTTGTTATAGAAAAAATATTTGGTATCCCGGGTCTCGGAATGTTCTTTATTATTTCGATCAATAATAGGGATTACCCTTTGATTATGGGAACTACAATCTTTTATGCCATTATTTTAATTGTTATGTTATTGATTGTGGACATTGCTTATATGTTCATTGATCCAAGAATAAAGCTTGCTAAGGAGGGGCGATGATGATTACTGAATTTGAATATTCACCTGAGCTATTTGAATTAGCATCAAAAGAAGATAGAAATGCAGAAAAAATACGTCGTCCCAGCATAAAATATTGGCCGGACGTATGGCGCAGACTGAAATTAAATAAATTAGCCATGGTAGGTTTAAGTCTTATAGTTTTTTTTGGTATTATGGCGTTTGTGGGTACTCAAATTAATGGATATACATATTTTGAACAAAACTATTCATTGATAAATGTGCACCCTGACAGCGTCCACTGGTTTGGAACTGATGAGTTAGGAAGAGATTTGTTCACAAGAACCTGGTTTGGTGTCAGATATTCCTTATTCATAGGAGTTGCGGCAGCTTTTATTGATTTCTCCATAGGAGTATTGTATGGAGGTATTGCAGGTATTACTACCAGAAGAATAGATGCTGTAATGATGCGTATTGCAGAGGTTATATACAGTATTCCCTACTTATTAGTGGTAATCCTTATATCAGTTGTGTTTTCTGCAGCCGGCCAAGGAAGTTCAATGTTTGTTTTGATTTTGGCACTGTCTTTGACAAGCTGGGTACCTATGGCTATACTCGTCCGTGGGCAAGTGCTTCAATTGAAAGAAAGCGAGTATTCATTGGCTTCAGAATCCCTGGGGGCTGATAAGAAATGGATATTGAGGAAGCATATTATACCAAACACTCTTGGACCAATATTGGTTAATATTACTTTATCAATACCCAGAGCTATTTTTGCAGAAGCTACCTTGGGCTTTATAGGTCTCGGACTTCAAGCACCTAAATCAAGCTTGGGAACTTTGGCTAACAGCGGATTAGCGGGCCTTCCGGTGGGGAATTCTTATCAATTATTCATACCGGCGATATTTATTTCACTGATTATGTTTGCTTTTAATGTCTTAGGCGATGGACTTCGTGATGCTTTGGACCCAAGACTGCGAAAATAGAGAGAGGTGGAAATATGGAAAATGTACTAGAAGTAAAAAATTTAAAGATATCCTTCCAGACCTTTTTTGGCGAAGTTGAAGCTGTTCGAGGTATCACGTTCAGTGTAGGCAAGAAAGAAACCTTAGCTATTGTTGGAGAATCAGGCTGTGGGAAGTCTGTAACAGCAAATGGTATTATGCAGCTTCTGCCTAAGCCTCCGGCATTTTTCAAGGGAGGAGAAATACTATTCAACGGAGAAGACCTTTTGAAGAAAACGGAAAAGCAAATGCAGGCAATAAGAGGAAATAAAATATCAATGGTATTCCAGGACCCCATGACCTCTTTGAATCCAACAATGAAAATCGGATATCAGATAGTTGAAGGCTTAGTGAAGCATAATAAGATGAGTCGTGAAGAAGCTAAAAAGAAATCTATTGAAATGCTTGAACTGGTAGCAGTACCTCAGCCGGAAAAAAGAATAAACCAATATCCTCATGAGTTTTCCGGAGGTATGCGCCAGAGAGTAATGATTGCATTGGCTATGGTGTGCAATCCTCAATTGCTGATTGCCGATGAGCCTACCACAGCTTTGGATGTTACGGTTCAGGCCCAGATTCTGGAACTGATGAAGAAGCTTCAGGATCAGATGGGGATGTCAATAATCCTTATTACACACGATTTGGGAATAGTGGCCGACATGAGCGACAGGGTCGTTGTTATGTATGCGGGGCAGATATTGGAGGTAGGTTTGACTGATGAGATATTTGCTGCGCCGAAGCATCCCTACACAAGAAAATTGTTAGCCTCGGTACCTCGTTTGGATATGAGCAGGGAGGAACCGCTTTATTCAATAGACGGAACACCGCCGGATTTGTATGTTCCGCCCAAGGGCTGTTCTTTCTATGACCGCTGCAGTGAGGCCATGAAGATTTGCAAGAATAATATGCCGGAATTTGATGAGCACAGTGCAACTCATCAAAGCCGCTGCTGGTTGAACCATCCCATGGCACAAAAAACAAATTCAACGGATGGGAGGGAAGTATGATGACAGAACCTTTAATCTCTGCAAGAAATATAAAAAAGTATTTTGATGTGAAGGGCGGAAAGCTAAAAGCTGTGGATGGCATCAGCTTTGATATTTTTCCCCGGGAGACCTTTGGTTTGGTTGGAGAGTCCGGTTGCGGAAAATCAACTGCCGGCAGGACTATAGTGCGTCTGTACGATCCAACGGAGGGAGAGCTTATATTCAACGGACAGAACATATATAAGCTTTCAAGAAAGGATATGCAGGAGATCAGAAGGGATTTTCAGATGATATTCCAGGATCCCTATGCTTCCCTTAATCCGAGAATGACAGTTGAAGATATTGTAGCTGAACCTCTTGACATACATCAGACCTATAAGAATAGAGCAGAACGTACCGAAAGAGTAATAGAGCTTTTAAGACTTGTTGGTTTAAATGACGAGCATGCCATGCGTTTTCCTCATGAATTCTCAGGAGGGCAGCGTCAAAGAATAGGCATAGCAAGGGCATTGGCTCTGAATCCGAAATTTATCGTCTGTGATGAGCCTATTTCCGCATTGGACGTTTCAATACAAGCCCAGGTGGTTAATCTTTTGAAAGAACTGCAGGACGGGCTGGGCCTGACTTATATGTTCATAGCTCACGATTTGTCAATGGTCAGATATATATCCGACAGGGTTGCGGTTATGTATCTTGGGCATATGATGGAGCTTGCAGAGTCGGATGAACTGTACTCCAATCCTGTTCATCCCTACACCAAGGCTTTGCTGTCGGCTATACCCATACCGAATCCTGAAATACAAAGGAACAAGAAAAGGATAATGCTGGAGGGGGACGTACCAAGCCCGATAAACCCCAGAGAAGGATGCAGGTTTGTTGACAGGTGCCAATATGCCATAGGACGATGCCGGGAAGAAACACCCGTATTTGAAGAGAAGGCAGCAAATCATTTTGCGGCATGCCATGTTGTATAGTTGATAATTGGATAATGGCGCTGTCGAATATTGCCCGGGCAATATTCGACAGCGCCATTACTCATTATTCACATAGTTTTTTCAGATTTGTGAAAACTAATACCACAAATTATTTAGGAGAGCAATGCCATGACCCTTGAAGATTATTTGGAGGAAGGCTGTGTATATCATGTGGTCAGTATTATTGACTTGAAAAAGACCCTGCATGAAGGGATCAGATACGATGATAAGAATACTTATGCCTGTAAATATACTGACTTCCATAGCTTTTTCGACCTCTACAAGCCCAAAGGAATTCCGGACTGGGTAGAGAGGAGGAAGGCCATATTTGCCAGTATCGGGTTCAAGGAAGGTCATAAATGGCACTCTCACAGCGCCATATTGAGGATAAGGATTTTAAAAGACAGATGCTGGATATGTAATGAAAATCTGGCAAATTTCATATATGAGCCCTTTATACTTCAGCACATGGATGGATTCGAGGGCACAAAAGAATTCATGAAGGCTAACGGAAAAGCATTTGCGGGGAAATATTGGCAGAACTCATTGAGCTTCAACGATAACCTTATCAAAAGGTATGACAAAAGGGAAGGCTACGATGCCGAAGTACTGGTAATGCATCCCATACCTCCCCGGAATATTGAATGCCTCTATATAGTATCAGATCACCGGATAATGAGCTATCAGGCGTGGAAGGAATATTTCACACCGGGAAGCCCTCATGCTGAAGTTCAATACAACAGATATTTGCAGCCTGACAATATGTCTTCGGCCTGGAAGTACCCCGGCTCACAATGATATTTTCTTTTATTCAGCTTGACTTCAAAATACTCAGAAAAGACAGGAGCTGAGCGTTTTTCCGTGGAGCCCAGGTTATGAAGCTCCAGCTTGGTATCCTGCAGTATAGGGTAGAATTGGTTGTTGAACAGCTTGCTGCTTATAAATGTTGCACTGTAAAATGCGGATAGCTGTCTGTCCACATGCATGAAAAGGCCGGCGTCGGTAAGACAGCTGCGAAGCATGCACAAAGCGGCAAAAACGGCTGCCGTCTCCTTAAAGCTGTATTTTTGCTTGTTTTTTCTCGTGACCAGGAATAATCCGCTGCTTCTGTCCCAATATGAATCAATCCGGTCATAGAGCTTAAGGAATGAAGCCTCATATACAATCAAGTCATTGACCTCATGCAGCTTTATCAGGAAATTCATACAGTTGCACAAGGTTATGAAGGAGCTGAAGCTATCATCGGAAATATTTCTTGCAATATCGCCGGTATGGGCCAAACGCTCGCAAAGCTCCATGCCTATTACATTGGCTGTGCTGTATACTGTTTCTTTGTACACGGCGGTATGCCCCAGAATGGACAAAAGGCACAAGCCCACGACTGACAGATCCCGTGAGCTGATATCGTTTATATTTTCTGTAATATTCTCACATAATACCGGCAGCACTTCCAAAGCCTTCTTAAGTCTGGGTACTAAATCTCTTGAATATGAATCATCCCGATCAATCAGCCCCAATATCGAAGAAAGGGCTTCCGCAACAAAAAATTGAGTTTTGATATCCGGATTTTCGTTGTTAATGGTAATTCTATATTCACCATAGACGTTATCCCCCGTATCCTCTCCGGAATAATAAAAGTCTCCAAGCTTAAGATAGTCTATGAGGAAGCGGGCCTGTTTAATTGAGTTTACACCGAGGCAGTAGGCAATAAATTCCTTATTCTCCATTTGTATTTCCCCATTTTGTATAATAGGTATGAGGGCAGTCATGCTGCATATGGAATGGGCCAGTACATTGGGTTCAACGGATTTCTTCATCTTTTTCTCCAGCCAGCGGAAGCTTTTGAAGTCATAGGAAGCTTCCGGAATGGCTGCATATATGGGAATGCACCTTTTATAAAGGGAAGACATAAAAGTAATATTTTTAGGCATTCTGATGCTGCCTGCCCCTTTTAGAAGCTTGTATATATGACTTAACTCCTGTTCATCAGGCATCTCTATACTTCCGCAGCCCGAAAGCAGGCAGAAGGATATTACGTTGAGATATGTCATTGTGTTGCATTGTTTTATTATGTCAGGATATGAGAATTCAAAGATCATTGAAACACCACCCGATAAAAAATATTGCAATTGGTATATCTATATATGTTTATGCAGTAAAAGGGATGGATAAAACTAAAAGCTGGTACTTTAATAATAGGCATAAGATACATAGACGGATAACATAAATTCTTGCGAATTTATGCTATAATTAAACTATATATTGACTGCTGAAGAAGGTGTTGAATGTGAAGGAAGGGAAGATTCCTCCGGAACTATTGAAAAGCTTGGTATTCAATAATATCAAGGTACGAAATGAAGAAGTAATATTGCGGCCCGAAATCGGAGAGGACTGTGCTGCCATAGACTTCGGAAGCCATGCATGCGTTTTGTCCACCGATCCGATAACAGGAGCCGTCAAGAATGCCGGTGCCCTGGCAATACATATATCCTGCAATGATGTAGCAGCCAGCGGGGTAAGGCCGGTTGGAATAATGATAACGATTCTGGCGCCTCCGGAAGCGGCAGAAGGGGATATAAGGAGGGTAATGGAGGAGGCGGGAGAAGCAGCCTCAAAGCTGGGAGTCGAAATAATCGGAGGGCATACCGAAGTAACCTCTGCGGTAAACCGTATTGTTATATCCACAACTGCCTTAGGGAAGGTGCGGAAGGACAGAATAGTAAGGTCTTCGGGAGCAAAGGCAGGGGATGATGTGATTATGACCAAATGGGCAGGCTTGGAGGGCACATCAATAATAGCCTCGGATAAGGGAAAGGAGCTTGAAGCCGTTCTGACACCGGAGGAGATAGAGTCTGCCAGGTCTTTTATCGATAATATCAGTGTAGTTGAAGAAGGAGTGACTGCGGGGGAATTCGGTGCCAACAGCATGCATGATGTTACGGAGGGGGGAATATTAGGGGCTGCCTGGGAGATTGCAGAAAGCTCCGGAAAGGGTATAGACATATATATTGACAAGATACCTGTCTGGGAGGTTACAAAAAAAATCTGCAGTTTTTATGGAATTGACCCCTATAGACTGATATCAAGCGGCTCAATGCTTATTACCGCATCAAAGGGAGCCGAACTGGCAAAGCTGCTTGAGAAGAAGAGAATACCGGCTGCAATAATCGGAAGGATAACCGAGGCCGGCAGAAATATAATAAGAAATGGGAATATTTCTCTTTTGAACCCTCCTGATACGGATGAAATTTATAAAGCTTTAAAATAAACCGGAACAAAACATGTAAATTCCCGTCGAAAGATACGAGCATATCGTATCTTTTTTCTTTGCGGGACATGGGGGGACACGGGGACGTTTCTCCTGTCCCACCTTCAGTGGGACAGGAGAAACGTCCCCGTGTCCCCGGAGAAACGTCCCTGTATCCCCCGAAACGTCCCCATGTCTCCTTGCTTTGAAACAGAAATGAAACATTATGGTAACAGAATTATAATATTAATGTAAAGGTATTTGGGGAATATGGTCGAAATATATAGTAGAATACGTCTATTTTGACATTGTATAAGATATTCCGCAAATCTTGCTGAATTGCGCATGGATAGGATATCTGAAAAATAATCTGCGAGGAGGAATTATATGAAAAAAGTATTTGTAGTTATAACTGTGCTCTGCCTATTATTGACAAGCTTTGCAGGCACCGTATCCGCACAAGCATCTGAAGCAAAAGCACCTCCGCTGTCAATGCAGATACTGGGAAAGAAAGTAAGCACAGCAAGCCCTCCTATTGTAAAGAACAACAGAATATTTCTTCCTGTAAGGGCGGTAGGGGAAGCATTAGGCTACAAAGCCACTTGGAACGCCCAAACCAGTACCATGGAGCTTAAGGACTCCAAGCAGACATTGAAGATAAAAGTAGGCAGTACAGATGCTTATGTCAACGGAAATAAGGTAAAGCTGGATGCCGCTCCCATAATGTATAAGGAAAGGTCATACATGCCGTTGACTTTTGTGCAGAAGCATTTCAACTATACCACTACATATGACAAAACCAAGAACATAATCTCAATTGACAAGAAAACAGAAGCGGACAAAACAGCAGCACAGACCCAAGGCTTGTATGTACTGGGGAAAAAGATAGGAACGGATGCCCCGGTAATAAAGAACAACGCTGTTTACATACCCTTGAGGCATGCGGGGGAAGGCATGGGCTATAAAGTCAGTTGGTATGCCGGCCCGGAGACTATGGAAATGAGATTGGGCGACAACTTGGTCAAGGTAACGGTAGGCTACGGCTTCGGTGTTGTAAACGGCAAAAATGTCAAGATAAGTCCGGTACCCATTATGTATAATTCACGGTTATATGTGCCTATAACCTTTATTCAGAACAACTTCGACTATGATGTTTCTTATGACAAAGCAAAGAACGCTGCAAGCATAGATAAGAAGAAACCGCCTGCAGCAGAAGCGGAAGAGCCTATAGAATACAAAAAGGCGAAAATAGAAGAAATAATCTACGATGATAATGGGGGATTTCCCCAGTTGAATATAGTTGCAGACAACCCCGTTAAGTACAAAAGCTTTACCATGGTGAATCCGGACAGAATGGTAGTGGATATAGAAAACGCCGTTCTGAATACCGAGTTTGAAACAAAGGAAATAGGAAAAGGCGGAGTTATTAGAGCCAGAGTGGCACAGTTCAGCAAATCTCCCGATGTGGTTAGAGTGGTAATAGACCTGGAGAACCAGCAGTTGTGCAAGCTGGTGCAATCCAATGACAAGAAGACAATATCCCTGATATATGCAAACATAATAATTCCTGTCAGCTTTGTCAGAGAAGAAGGCAGAGATGTGCTGATGATAAGGGGAAGCCAGGAAATGGATACCAATGTATTCACACTGGAAAACCCCGACAGGCTGGTAGTGGATATAAGAAAGTCTGTGCTGAGCGAAAAGGGGCAGACGGTTGAAACCAATACGCCTTTTGTGAAAACCATAAGGACAGGCCAGGTGGATGTGGGAGTTGCACGGGTAGTACTTGATGTGGAACCGGGGATATATTATGACGTCACTAACAATGGGAGCCTGACAAAGGTATATATTTCCGACGTGCCTTTCTCTTTCTTTGATTATAATAAATACTACAATTCGGCTTATGTAGATCTAAGCCCCGGTGCGGAAGTGGAGTATCAGCCGATAATAGATAAAGCAAACAGAACACTTAAGATAATGATACCAAAGGATATTGACGTGGAAGAAAAGGTGCATGATATTAATGACAATGTATTGGAAAATGTAACAATTACCAAGGAAACTTACGGAGATCAAATATTCACTGCAGCAGCTTTCAAAATGAAGCCCTCTGTGGAATATGAACTGCTTTCTCCCGCAGTTACCAAGCTCGTAAGCCTGAAGTTCAAATATAGGGCTTTAAAATCCGGACAGCTTACTGTACTTATTGACCCCGGACACGGAGGGAAGGACCCGGGAGCAACAGCTATTGATAAAAAGACTTATGAAAAGGGCCTCAATCTGGATGTCGCACTGAGATTGAACAGAATACTGAAGGGCATAGGCTTCAAAACAATTATGACAAGAACCGATGACAGCTATGTGGATCTTGCCAGCAGATCGGGACTTGCAAACAACAGCTATGTTGACTTTTTCATGAGTATCCACTTTAATGCCTTCAACAGCACCGCCAAGGGTATAGAAACATTATATTTCCCTAATGAAGTAACTGATGAATACCAGTTAGACAACAGAGAAATAGCTAATATATTCCACAGCGAGCTTATCGATGCATTAAACAGAACCTCCAGGGGAATAACACCGAGACCGGGACTTCATGTATTGAACAAGACAAAGATGCCTGCCATACTTGCGGAACTGGGATTCCTAACTAATCGTGAGGACTTTGCGGAGATTAAGAAAGATGAGTACAGGGAAATGGCGGCACGGGCATTGGCAGTTTCAATTGTGAAATACTTTCAGGATATTGAGAATATCAACCTTGGCATAGATACTAATGCCATATATGCCGCTGATGCGCCAAAGGATCCGTACAGCTTGGAGCAGGATTTGGCGTCAAACAATTGATTTAAAGCAGTGAAACAGAGTGAGACATGGGGACGGGGACACTGGGACACGGGGACGTTTCTCCTGTCCCGCTGAAAGCGGGACAGGAGAAACGTCCCCGTGTCCCAGTGTCCCCGTCGCATTATTCCACTTATACGAATATACCCCTTATGAGGCTAATATAATATATTGATAAAAAAATAAGGGGTGAAATAAATGAACAGGAATCTTGCACTATTATTGGCATTACTTATATGCTGTACATTGGTCCTTACAAGCTGCAGTAACCCGCTGATTTCTTTATGGGATTTCTTTAACAAAAAGACTGATACGGTAGAGGAAAGTCCGCAGCAAGTTCAGGAGGAAACCCAAAGCATGAGTGAAGTCAGTGTTTCCCAACCGGAAGACAGCAGAGCAACGGTACTTTACTACAAAGACAACGAAGACTTTCTTATACCTGTTATGCGATATATGCCCAAGGGGGATCTTGGCGTAGCAAAAACAGCAATATCAGCTATCATTTACAGTCCGGAAACGGTAGAGGATCTCAAAGCCGCAGGATTGACACCTACACTGCCTATGGGTACCAAAATCAACGGAGCAGTCATCCGGGAAAATGGTTTGGCTATAATAGATTTTTCAAAGGAATTTCTGAACTTCAGCAGCAAAAAGGCTGAAGAACTGGGAATCAAAGCAGTGACATATACGCTTACAGAGTTTCCAAACATAAAATCAGTGGAAATCAGGGTGGATGGCAAAAAAATTGAAGAAATGCCAAAGGGAACTGAAGTAGGGTCTGAACTTAAAAGAACGGAAATAAATCTTCAGCCTGTCGAAAAGGCAGGTGAAAAGTTATCAAAGGTTGTGGTATACTATCATAAAAAAGGAAGCGGGGCATATTCATATTTTGTTCCATTAACAAAAGTGGTATCCGGCTTTGAAAACAGTGTGGAAGCCGCCTTAAGCGCACTGCTGGAAGGCCCGGAGGCCGGCAGCCTGAAAAATCCTTTCCCGGAGGGTACTAAACTGCTGGATGTGCAGGTAAACAGCGGTATAGCTTATGTGAATTTTTCCGAGCACATACTGGCTAATCAGGGAGACAAGGCGGCGGAGAATGCTGTGAAAAAGGCGGTAGCGCTTACGCTTAAGGAATTTCCTGCGATTTCAAAAGCCAAGATATTTGTAAATGGCAAGATCGTTGAAAATACTGCTGGTGTGGGTGCGGACGAATATATATCGGTTCCGGTTTTTGTTAATTTTTATGAATAAGAATTACATAAAACAAGCGATATGGGGATGTTTCAAAATGTCCCTGCATATCGCAAAAAAAGCTGACAAGCTGTATGTTTTTATGGATGTCTTGGGAAGAAAGGGAAAAATAAATCTGCCGTGCTCATGGAATAATATAATAACAGAACTTTTGAATCAAGGCAGAAAATTTATGCAACTCTGTAAGGGATTACTAAACACAAAACAATACTTTTGAAGGGAAGGAAGACAGATGCAGAGAATTGGCGGGAGAAACAACGAACAAATAAGGCCTGTAAAAATAATAAGGAATTACTTAAAGCATGCGGAAGGCTCAGTGCTTATAGAGATGGGTGATACCAAAGTTATTTGCACGGCTTCAGTAGACGACAAGGTGCCTCCTTTTATAAAAGGAACAGGCAAGGGCTGGATTACCAGCGAGTACGGAATGCTTCCCAGATCAACCGAAGTACGCAAGCCAAGGGAGTCTGCAAGAGGAAGAATAGACGGCAGGACAATGGAAATACAGAGACTGATCGGAAGGGCGCTGCGATCCATCGTGAATCTTGAAAAACTGGGAGAGATAACGATTTATATTGACTGTGACGTTATACAGGCTGATGGCGGTACAAGAACAGCATCCATCACCGGATCCTACGTAGCCCTTGTTGATGCTTTATATAAGCTGGTTCAGCAGGAAAGGTTAAAAGAAATGCCCTTGAATGGTTATATTGCGGCAGTAAGCGTTGGCATAAAGGACGGAGAGGCAATACTGGATCTGAACTATTCCGAGGATTCAACCTGCCAGGTAGATATGAACCTGGTAATGACCGATAGGGGGGAATTTATAGAAATTCAAGGTACGGGAGAAGAAAGCCCCTTCAGCAAAGTGCAGCTTCAAGAAATGATGGAGCTTGCCGAGAAAGGCATACGGGAGCTGATAGAGATACAAAAGCGATCCCTTGGTGAAATCGCCGATAAGGTAGGTACATATGATGAAAATGATAGCAGCGACAAATAATAGTCATAAGCTTGAGGAAATAAGAGCAATATTAAAGGATAAGGGAATAGAAGTAATATCCCTGGCGGATGCCGGATTGGATATTGAGATTGAAGAAAACGGGGATTCCTTCATGGGAAATGCCCTGATAAAGGCGAGAGAGGTCTTTCGCCTTACAGGAGAGGCAGCGATAGCTGATGATTCAGGCCTTGAGGTAGATGCACTGAAGGGACAGCCGGGAGTGAAATCAGCAAGATACTCAGGGGAATCGGGAGCGGACAAGGATAAGAAAAACAATGAAAAGCTTAAGGAAGCTCTGAAAGACATACCGGATAATGAGAGAGGAGCAAGGTTCTGTTCCGCAATTGCCGCAGTATTCCCCCGGGGAAAAGAGATAACTGCAGAAGGCTATGTATACGGAAAAATCGGTTATGAAGAAAAGGGAGAGCACGGATTCGGATATGATCCGCTCTTTATTGTTGACGGTTATGGCAGAACCATGGCCGAGCTTGACTCGGAAGAAAAGAATAAAATAAGCCACAGGGCAAATGCTCTCAAAGAGTTTGTAAAGAAGCTGGATATGCTATAAATTGCATGGCAAATATACTTCCAAATCAGTTGACACCCAATATAAATTTTGTTATAATCTATAATTGTCGGCGATACTAAAAACAGTATATTGCAAGCGTGCGGGTGTAGTTCAATGGTAGAACGTCAGCCTTCCAAGCTGATCGCGAGGGTTCGATTCCCTTCACCCGCTCCAAAATATGCGCCTGTAGCTCAGTTGGATAGAGCAACGGACTTCTAATCCGTGTGCCGGGGGTTCGACTCCCTTCAGGCGCACCATATTATATGGTGGGTATAGCTCAGTTGGTTAGAGCGCCAGATTGTGGCTCTGGAGGCCGTCGGTTCGACCCCGATTACCCACCCCAAATTATTCTTTGGGGTGTAGCCAAGCGGTAAGGCACAAGACTTTGACTCTTGCATCTCGTAGGTTCAAATCCTGCCACCCCAGCCAATTTATTTGAGACTCACTAGCTCAGTCGGTAGAGCACATGACTTTTAATCATGGTGTCCGGAGTTCGATTCTCCGGTGAGTCACCAAAACATGCGGGAATGGCGGAATTGGCAGACGCGCTAGACTTAGGATCTAGTGTCAATGACGTATGGGTTCAAGTCCCTTTTCCCGCACCATTGTATGCGGGTGTAGTTCAATGGTAGAACGTCAGCCTTCCAAGCTGATCGCGAGGGTTCGATTCCCTTCACCCGCTCCAAACATGCGCCTGTAGCTCAGTTGGATAGAGCAACGGACTTCTAATCCGTGTGCCGGGGGTTCGACTCCCTTCAGGCGCACCATGATGGTAAGATAAACTAGCTTTTTAGTTAGTTTTTTTTATTTTATAAATTTATGGAGTCGAACCCGAGAGGGCGCGAGCGTTAAGCAAAATGCCCCTGTGCGGGCATTTTGTAGTGAGCGTAGGAGCCCTGCAGGAGAGAAACGACAAGGGGCGACGTCACTAGCATGCAAGGGTTTACCCGCAGCAGGCGACGACTCCCTTCAGGCGCACCATAGCGGAAAGATAAACTACCTTATTATAGGTAGTTTCAGACTGAAGACAAAGTATAAAATTTTCGAGAGAATCCTTGAAAACAAAAAGGATTCTCTTCTTTTATGTCGAATATATACTCTAAAGTATTGATATGGTGGTGTTTTAGATGTTAACAAAGGATA
>Ga0208694_1000094_pt1 | contig 129569 bp, 81 predicted proteins | sample AD_UKC078_MetaG_FD_184442 | JGI IMG/M metagenome (GOLD analysis project Ga0208694, IMG submission 184442) | Active sludge microbial communities of municipal wastewater-treating anaerobic digesters from USA - AD_UKC078_MetaG (SPAdes) (version 2) | ecosystem: Engineered > Bioreactor > Anaerobic >...
GGACAAGGAAGATGAGTTTGAGTGCGCGGAATGTATAGAGACATACATGAGCACACGAAAACGAAATCTGACGCAGTAATGCGCAGGTCATCACGATACGAAAGATCTGGTGGCAATGACGGAGAGGCCACACCTGTTCCCATCCCGAACACAGAAGTTAAGCTCTCCGGTGTCGATGGTACTCGGACCGCAGGGTCCCGGGAGAGTAGATCGCCGCCAGATTTAATTACTCCTCAATAGCTCAGCCGGTAGAGCATGCGGCTGTTAACCGCAGGGTCGTTGGTTCGAGTCCAACTTGGGGAGCCATTTTTATTTTTTGCATTAAAAAGATATGGTGAATATCAGAAAAGACATTCATCATATCTTTTTAAATTTAATGAAATATATCATTTTTAAAAATCCAAATCAGTCATTCCTCTTTTAATATGATAATACATGGCAAGAGCCGCACCATCGGCATCTCTCTGTTCAATAAAGTGAGCGATATTGCGATGATTGATCAGAGCATTTTCAATAGCCCGTTCATGAACTCCTACATATTCTGCTGTACTGATAGCGTCTCTGATAGCCAACTCAATTGCCGGCAGCATCAATTCAATTACGCTGTTGTGCGTTGCCTTTGCAATGGCTGCATGAAACTGCTGGTCGGCTGCTGAAAATGACTTGCCGGATGCTATCAGTTCGGCGGCTTCTTTTTCATATGCTATTATTTCCTGTATTTCTTCATCACTTGCCCGCTCCACTACCATCCGCACATTAGCAGGTTCAATTATCAGGCGCATCTCAAACCAGTTATGCACCAATTTCTTCTTGTCTTCTATATATGAGATTCCAAAGGGGTCATTTTGCGAATCCGGCCTTTCCGTAACAAACGTGCCGCGGCCTCGCTCTATTGTCAGCACACCATTTGCTACAAGTATTTTTACCGCCTCACGTATTGTTGTACGGCTGACACCAAGCTCTTTAGCCAATTGATGCTCATTTGGCAGCTTATCATTAGGCTTATATTTTTTCTGTAAAAAGATCATGTCGCTAATTTCATTTGCAATATTTTGTGATATAGGTATAAAAGCATTAGCCATATTATTTCTCCTTTAAACTTATATAAGACATTATACCACATTTTTTCCAAAGCCCATTATAGTTTTTTATTTAAGAAAGAGGTAGTATCTCTCTATATAAAATTTTATAATTATGTTGACATTATGACAAAAAAGGCATAGTATTGGATTAAGACATCATACAACTCTTATGGATATTGTGTTTGATTATCAGTTATTCATCAGAAAAGTTTTCGAGACGTCATACAACATTTAATTTCCAATGAGGTGCTTGCTTCAGCTTTAATCCTATTATATTAATGAATCTGAAACGGAGGGAAAACTGAATGAGAAGTGATCAAATGAAGGCGGGCATAGAGCGGATTCCGCACAGGGCCCTGTTAAAGGGACTGGGACTCACCGACGAAGAGATCAGAAGGCCTATGATTGGTATCGTTAATTCACAAAATGATGTAATTCCCGGTCATCTGCATCTGGACGATATTATGGAAGCAGTAAAAGCCGGAGTGCGGATGGCGGGAGGGACTCCCTTCCAATTTCCTGCAATTGGCGTATGTGATGGATTGGCAATGGGACATGAAGGAATGAAGTATTCTCTTATAAGCCGTGAACATATTGCCGATTCTGTCGAAATCATGGCAATGGCGCATCCCTTTGATGCATTGGTGTTCATTCCCAACTGCGACAAAATAGTTCCGGGAATGATTATGGCGGCTTTAAGGCTGAATATCCCCAGCGTATTTGTAAGCGGCGGACCAATGATGCCGGCTTTTTTGGACGGAAAGAAACTGACACTTTCAAGCACATTTGAAGCTGTAGGCGCAGCAGGGGCTAACAAAATGAACGAACAGGAAATTCTGGATTATGAAAATTATTCTTGTCCGGGCTGCGGCTCTTGTGCAGGCATGTTCACTGCGAATTCAATGAACTGTATGACAGAAGCAATCGGGCTTGGCTTACCCGGGAACGGAACAATACCGGCTGTTAATGCGGCTCGTGTCCGTCTTGCCAAACTGGCAGGCATGAAGGTTATGGAAATGCTGGAGAAGAATATAAGGCCCCGAGATATAGTTACAGCTGATTCGCTTCACAATGCACTTACAGCAGATATGGCACTGGGATGCTCATCCAATACCGTGCTGCATCTTCCTGCAATTGCACACGAAGCAGGATTGAAAATTGATTTGAAAGATATAAATGATATAAGCAAAGCGACACCGCACCTTGTTAAGCTTGCCCCTGCCGGACCCAATGCAATGTCGGATTTGTGGCAGGCAGGCGGTGTACAGGCAGTTTTGAAAGAGCTGGAAGGAATGGGGTTGTTGAAAACGGACTGCATAACCGTAACAGGTTGCACAGCAGCTGAAAACCTTAAAGATGTAACCGTAAAGGACAGGGAGATAATAAGGACAAAAGAAACAGCATACTCCCAGGATGGAGGACTTGCAATACTTTGGGGCAATTTGGCACCTGACGGAGCCGTAGTCAAGAAGGGGGCAGTGCTTCCTGAAATGATGGTTCACAGGGGCCCGGCAAAGGTATACAACAGCGAAGAGGATTGCATGGCTGCAATTATGGGCGGCAAAGTTGTACCGGGAGATGTGGTTGTCGTCCGTTATGAAGGGCCTAAAGGTGGTCCCGGTATGAGAGAAATGCTTTCACCGACTTCATCTATTGCAGGAATGGGACTGGACAGCAGTGTAGCGCTGATTACCGACGGCAGATTCTCCGGTGCATCCAGAGGCGCATCCATCGGGCATATATCTCCTGAAGCTGCTGCAGGCGGACTGATTGGTATTGTCGAAGACGGGGACATTATCAGTATAGACATACCGAATAATAAACTGGAACTTTTGGTTGATGAAAAAACCATAGCAGAGAGAAAGACAAAATTTGTACCTTTTGAAAAACCTGTACCGAACGGATATCTCAAGCGCTACCGCAGGATGGTGACTTCTGCCAATACCGGCGCAGTATTCGAAGATTAGGCATGATAACGCCGCCGCTTTTCATACCGGCTGTCATTATATAGCGGAGACAGCATTATAAGATATTATTTGACAAAATGCGCCATAAGGCGCATTTTTTGGCATAAACAGCGATAAGGATAATATCCGTATTGCTTTTATGATATACTATTATCAGAAATTACTTCATTTATCGAGGAGTTATATGATGAGAAAATGGACAATACAAGCAGCAGTGATACTTTTGGGAATTATGTTTCAAATGAACGCAGCAAATGCAGAGAGATATATTTATGGAAAAAACGAAATTGATTTATCTTATGAAAAAGATTGCTACTTGCAGCAGGAGGGTCCCGACTGGGAGCTGATGAAGAAAAGGCTCAAAGTAAAAGGGATCTATATGACCGGATATACTGTTGCCATGACCGAAAGGTTCAACAAGCTGATTGACCTGGTAAAGACTACAGAATTAAATGCCGTGGTAATTGACGTGAAGGATGACAACGGATTGATGACTTACTCCAGCGACCTTCCTGATGTGGATTTTACGGGAGCAAACAAAAAAGTACGCATAAAGGATATAGATGCAGTAATGAAGATACTGCGTGGCAATAATATATATTCCATAGCCAGAATAGTTACTTTCAAGGATAGGATAGCCGGAGACAAATATGCCAATCTTGCGGTAAAGAATACCAGCGGCGGGATATGGAGGGACCGGCACGGAATGTCCTGGCTGAATCCATACAACAGAGAATCATGGGATTATTTGGTTGACATTGCAGAAGAAGCTGCAGCAAAAGGTTTTAATGAGATACAATTTGATTATGTAAGATTTCCTACCGACGGCAACACAAAGATTATCGACTACGGCACCAGTGCAGCAGGAAAGTCCAAAGCAGAGGCAATTGCGGAATTTCTGTCCTACGGAAGGGAAAGGCTGAGCAAAATGGGAGTTGTGGTATCAGCTGATGTTTTCGGGCTGGTTACAACTGCCACGGACGATATGCGAATAGGCCAGCACCTGGAGTCAATAGCCAAAAGTGTTGACGTAATATGTCCGATGGTTTACCCGTCCCATTACGGAAAAGGGAGCTATGGGGTGGCGGAGCCGGACTTTGAACCCTATAAAATAGTTAACCGAAGTATGTCCGTTGCACAGGAAAGAATAAATGCCATGAAGGATGTAAGGAGGAAGGCGGTATTAAGGCCGTGGCTTCAGGATTTTACAGCTTCATATCTTGATAGGTATAAAAGATACGGCCCTGCCGAAGTAAGGGCTCAGATAGATGCGACTTATGATGCAGGCCAGGAAGAATGGCTGCTGTGGAACGCAGGCAATGTATTCACTTCAGGCGCATTGCTCAAGGAATAGAGCAGGAACAGGTACAAGAAGATATTTTGGGGACATGGGGACGTTCGGGGACATGGGGACGTTTCTCCTGTCCCGCTTTCAGCGGGACAGGAGAAACGTCCCCATGTCCCCGAACGTCCCCATGTCCCCGTTATTTGTCGAAATTTTGACAAATAATTTAGCAAATATAAATAGTATTATATTTTGCCATATGATACAATATATAGTGTTCAGATACGCAGCAAGATACAAAATACAGACCGGAGGTGGTGATTTACCGTGTTAACAGACAATGCCGTTAAAGTATTGGAAAAACGTTATCTTATAAAGGATGAGAACGGAAAGCCGGTTGAGACCCCAGAGCATATGTTCAGGAGAGTTGCAAGCACAATAGCGGCTGCTGATAGTTTTTACGGCAGTCCGGCAGATGTTGCAGAAACAGAAGAAAAATTTTATAAGCTTATGAGCAGCCTTGAGTTTATTCCAAATTCTCCCACTTTGATGAATGCGGGAAGGGAGCTTGGACAGTTATCAGCATGCTTTGTGCTTCCTGTTGAGGATTCTATGGAGGGTATTTTTGATGCTATCAAAAATGCTGCAATGATACATAAAAGCGGCGGTGGCACAGGCTTCAGCTTCAGCCGCTTAAGAAAAAAGGGATCGGCTGTGGCGACTACCGGCGGCGTAGCATCAGGGCCCGTAAGCTTTATGAAGGTGTTTAATGCCGCCACCGAAGCTGTGAAGCAGGGAGGAACCAGAAGAGGCGCTAATATGGGTATCCTTAGGGTGGATCATCCGGATATAATTGAGTTTATACAGTGCAAAAAGGATAACAGCGATATAACCAATTTCAATATAAGTGTTGCCATTACTGAAAAGTTCATGGAAGCTGCAGAAAAGGGCGAAGATTATGAGCTTATTGACCCTGCGACCGGGAAACCTGCCGGGAAACTTAATGCAAAAGAGGTTTATGACCTTATAGTAGATATGGCTTGGAACAACGGAGAGCCGGGAATCATATTCCTTGACAGGATAAACAGGGATAATGCGGTACCCAGGCTGGGAGAAATCGAGAGCACCAATCCGTGCATAACAGGGGACTCATGGGTTCTGACCCGAAAAGGCCCTGTTCAGGTTAAGGATATTTTAGGCAGGCAGGTACAGCTTGCACTAAACGGTTCATATTCCATGTCAGATGAAAAGGGGTTCTTCAGCACCGGCAAAAAAAGTATAATCAGGGTTTGTACCGACCGGGGTTATGAACTGAAGCTGACAAAGGACCATTTGATAAGAACGGCAGCGAATATGACGCGGTTTAAGATTGATGAGGAATGGAAGGCGGCAGGGGATCTCAGGCCCGGAGACAGAATCATTATGTCCAACAATAGGAGTATAAGATGGGAAGGAAAAGGAAGCTTTGATGAAGGATATCTGTTAGGTGTGCTTATAGGGGATGGGACACTTAAAAAAGAGGGAGGAATAATATCCGTATGGGGCAGCGATGAAGAGGCAGTATCCTTAATGAAAGCGGCAGGTGAAGCTGCCTGTGCATTGCCTCATAGAAGCGACTTCAGAGGATTTCAAACAGTAATCAGCGATAGGGAAGAAAACCGGATGAGGCTTTCTGCACTTCGTGACCTTGCTTTGGAATATGGAGTCATGCCCGGAGACAAAAAGATTGCTTCAGAGGTTGAAAAGGGAAGCTATGAGTTTTATCGGGGGTTTTTAAGGGGTATGTTCGATACCGACGGAACTGTTGCGGGTACACAGGAAAAAGGTCTGTCAGTAAGACTTTGGCAGAATGACCTGGATACTCTTAAGGCTGTGCAGAGAATGCTGGGCAGAATGGGAATCATATCTGCCATATACAGTAATCGTAAGGAGCCGGGCATTAAATCAATGCCTGACGGCAAAGGCGGTTTGAAGGATTATAATGTAAAGGCAGGCCATGAACTGGTTATTTCTAAGGACAACTTATATGTTTTCCATGAATTAATAGGCTTCAGCAGCAGTAAGAAACAGAATCGCTTAAAATCCGGATTGGGCAATTACAAACGAGCTTTGAATAGAGAGCGGTTTGTTGCTTCCGTTACGGAGATTATCGAATCGGGAGAAGCTGAAGTGTTTGATGTTCAGGTCCCGGGGATAAACGCTTTTGATGCCAACGGCATATATATACATAACTGCGGTGAACAGCCTCTGCTTCCGTATGAATCCTGCAATTTGGGTTCTATAAACCTCATGAGCTGCATTAAGAAGAAGAACAAGTTCGGGAAGGTAATAGACTATGAAAAGTTAGGCAGTATAGTAGATGAATCGGTACACTTCCTTGATAATGTTATAGATGTCAACAAATATCCTCTGCCAATGGTTGATGAGATGACAAAGGGGACGAGAAAAATCGGCCTTGGAGTCATGGGCTTTGCCGATATGCTGGTAGAGCTGGGTATACCATATAACTCGGAAGAAGCGGTCAATACGGCAGAAAGCATAATGAAGTTCATAAATGAAAGGTCAAAGGCTGCTTCAATGAAGCTTGCAGAAAAGAGAGGCACTTTCAAATACTATGAGGACAGCGTGTTTAAGGAAAAAGGCATCAGGATAAGGAATGCTACAACAACAACAATTGCACCTACAGGAACCATATCCATAATTGCCGGAGTTTCAAGCGGTATAGAGCCGCTGTTTGCACTGTCCTTTGTAAGAAACGTAATGGATAATGATGAGCTTCCCGAAGTAAACCCGTTGTTTGAAAGGGTTGCCAGGGAAAGAGGCTTTTACAGCACTGAACTCATGAAGAAAATTGCAGCTCATGGCACCATTCAGGATATCAAGAGCATACCGAAGGATATAAGAAAAGTATTTGTCACTGCCCACGATATTGAGCCGGAGTGGCATATAAGGATACAGTCAGCCTTCCAGAAGTATACCGACAATGCCGTATCCAAGACAGTCAACTTTTCAAATTCCGCTGCCAGGGATGATGTAAGTGCCGTATATATGCTGGCTTACAGGATGGGTTGCAAGGGCGTGACGATATACAGGGACGGCAGCCGCGAATCCCAGGTGCTGAACATCGGCTCGGCAAACAAGGATAATAAGGAAAAACCGGCTCCGGCCAATGAGGTTCTTGTGCCAAGAACCAGACCGGAAGTGACAACGGGAGTAACCGAGAAAGTTAAAATAGGCTGCGGCAATTTATATATAACGGTAAACTCAGATGAAAACGGCATTTGTGAGGTATTCACAAACCTTGGAAGAGCAGGAGGCTGTCCAAGCCAGTCTGAAGCAACAAGCCGTCTTATTTCAATTGCCTTGAGGGCCGGAGTGGATATAGGGGAGATAATAGAGCAGCTCAGAGGCATCAGATGTCATTCGACCCTTAGACAGAAAGGGCTTAAGGTACTTTCCTGCCCTGATGCAATAGGAAGGGCCCTCGAAAGATATATGAATACCAAGGTGGATAATAAGGATATCAAGACAATGGATGAACTGGCAATGGAAATTGAGGAAAGGGGAAACTGCATTAATAATTGCTCCCTTTGTGCGGAACCCTGCCATGCAGTGACTGTTGAGGAGGGCAGTATATCATACAATGCTTATGGCAGCTTCAATGGGAATATGAAGAATTGCCCGGAATGCGGCAGCACGATACAGCACGAAGGCGGCTGTGTGATATGCAGGAACTGTGGTTATTCGAAGTGTAATTAACCTGTATATTATCTGAAAAACTGTACAGACTAATATATTTATATGAGATAGGCATTATTAAAAAATGCCTATCTTTTATTGTATAAACCACTGCTTATTGCTGCAATATATTCGTGCAAAATATGTCAATAGCAATGAACAAATTATGGAAATGATGTTATAATTATATAAAGAATTAAGAGTGCAGAAACCTGAATTGATATAGTGCAGTAGTTAATAGAATGGGAGGAGGTATTTGTATTTGAATATGTCAGATAAAAGCCGCATGGAATTTAGCAGGAGTATTATTGAAGGCGTGGAAATCAAGCTTTGCAGGAACGACCCCCATGCTTATAAGCCTCATGTCCATAACGAACTCTCATTGGGATATATCGTAGAAGGAACCACTGACTTAACATTGAACGGCAGTACTATCCATTACGGACCGGGTGATGGTGTAATTATACCGCCGTTAATGACTCACAGATGTGCGCCGAATGATATCAATCACTGGGCATATGTTATGTTATTTGTTGATCCCGGTTACTATGGCGATTTAGTAACTTTTAATCAAGCAAAAAAGTTAACAGGTAATCAGCTTCAGAGGTTAGTAGGTTTTATTGAGCAACTACTAACGGAAAAGATTCCAAACACATTGGAAAATATACTTATTGAATTGTTGATAGAGTTTGGAGAAGATGATATTCCGGAAACTGCTGCTGCAAATACAATTGATAATATCAAAAAGATCCATGATTATATACTAAATCATGTCAGTGATGATATAACATTAGATAAGCTTCAGCAAATATCCGGGCTAAATAAATTTTCAATAATCAGGAATTTTAAGAAGTTATATTTAACCACACCTGCTGCATACCATTTACAATATCGGGTAGCTGAAGCAAAAAGGTTATTAAGTAAAGGCGCCGATGTGTTTGAAATTTGTGTGGAATTAAAATTTTATGACCAGGCCCATTTAATTCGGGAATTTAAAAAAATGTATGGTGTTACGCCAGGGGCATATATAAAACAATTAATGGGATAGTGTAAATTTTATACAATACAGCTCCTTATCCTTCTGCTAATCTGGATTTATCAAAGATAAGGAGTATGATTATGAATAGAATTAAATTAGTACTTGTTATGATTATTTGGGGCAGCCTGGGTGTATTTACAAAATCCATTCCATTGTCCGCTTTAAGCTTGGCATTTCTTCGGGCATCAATTGCGCTTCCGGTTCTTTTTGTTGTAATGAAAATGAAAAAAGCAGATAAGTTGAAGTGGACGCTTTTAAAGCCATACCTTATTTCAGGGATATTACTGGGTTTTGGCTGGTTAACTTTGTTCTATGGGTTCAAAAATACTAGTATCGCATCTGCTGTTATTATCTACAATATGTCCCCGGTATATGTCATGATATTTGCACCGCTGGCATTGAAAGAGACTATTTCAAAAATTCAAGTTGCAGTGATTTTAACCTCGTTTCTTGGCCTCTTTCTGATTGTTGGCCATAATTTACTGGAGGGGTACGGATACATGGGGATGCTGCTTAGTGCTGTATCAGGGATGATTTATGCAAGCATTGTGCTTATTAACCGCAGCATTAAAGTCAGAGTGGATAACCAAACTGCCACTTTTGTGCAAATATTTACAGCGATGCTTGTTTTACTGCCATTTGTATTGATTGAAGGAAATCTTTTAACGGCTGTACACCTGGATGCCAAAGCAGCTATATATACCATTCTGTTGGGGGTATTGCATACAGGTGTGGCTTATACCATGTTCTTTTCCCTCTACACAAATATGAAATCTGTTGAAATAATATCATACAGTTATTTAGAACCTTTATTTGGTATTTTATTCAGTGTGATTTTTATGGGAGAGACGTTAATATTCACTCAGATCATTGGCGGGATTTTGATATTGGGCTCAACCTTTATAGGGGAAATGCTTAAGAATAGGGGGTATCTGGAGAAAAAGATCCATTCAAATTTAAGCGCTAACGTAACTGATAGGTAATGGGAAGCTTTAGTGCAGATAGGTACTCAATAGTGTACCTATCTTTTATTTTGTACCGCAGATAACCGGAATTGATTTGTGCTTCCAAGGGAGGGAAATCAATGATTTGAAACACATAGCATTAGTGTTTACAGCATTTCATCAAGTATCTGGCAAGCGTCCCATATGAGATAAGGGCAGATTTCGTCCAGCAATCCTTTTTCCACAATTATTGATTTTTCTGAAGGATTGGAGATGTCATAACCAAGTATTTCTTTGCAGATGAGGGTTTCATGAGCTTCTTTAAATTTTTCTTCAAATTCTGTCTTTTTTTGAATGAGAAGATTCTTTGCCGCTAAATCATAGGGCACAGATTGGCCATATTTTAATCCCAAAACCATTAGTGCGCCTGTTACACAGCCGCAGGTTTCACCATTATACATTCCACCGCCGAAAGCTCCTGCGATTTTTAATGCTTTTTCCGGTTCCAGCCCTAACCTTTCAGATCCGTACAGGAACACAATCTGGGAACAGTTAAAGCCCTGGGACCGAAGCTCATTGACTTTTTCCAATGTCATGATGTTTTCCATAGCTCTGAAACACCTCCGGTAATATAAGATGAATTCACTATGTGCCTTATATTAGAATATAATTTTTACGCTTTGAAATGTCAAGGGCTGTCGTAAGAGATGAAGCAATTCGGAATATCATTTCAGAGTCTATGGAATGCATGTAATACCTTAGTGTAAAATTGTTGTAGGTCAAAAAATAGCAAGAGACCACTCTTTTTGGTAAAATATTAGCTGCAAAACAAAATAAACACCAAGGAGGGTCTCTTGTGAATAATATTATACGCCAATATTGACAAAAATAACATGCCTAGTATATCATTATTATGAACAGAATTACGTAATTGACTCCGATTCTATTAAGTAAAGCTTATGCTATGGGAATAAGAACATTAGGGTATATAGGGAAACACTTATGCCACCTGTTGTAGAGGAGTCGTAATCGCAGTAGTAATCATTTTTATTTTTGTTTGATTATATATGCGGTGCGATCTTTTTGGGCGCACCGTTTTTTATATAATCAAACAATCAATATTATTCCATCAGACAGATAATAATTATTACAATTATCTTTAATATTGGCAGACTCATAAAAATTAAGGAGGTATATGTGAATGAAGCTTAGAAAAATGTGGCTTAACGTCAATGGCGCAAATCGAATGTTTGCCTGCAACCCGGAAAAGGACACGCTGGCTTCTGTTCTGCGCCGTATGGGGTTGACGGGTGTTAAGGTTGGCTGTGGTACAGGGGTATGCGGTGCTTGTTCAGTTATTCTGAACGGCAAAGTGATTCGCTCTTGTACGAAAAAAATCAGTACCGTTGAAGAGTACAGCAAGGTAATTACTATTGAAGGTATTGGTACCCCGAATAACTTGCATCCGCTGCAAGTCGCATGGATGAACTATGGTGCTGTGCAATGCGGTTTCTGTACACCCGGGTTTATCGTATCCGCTTATGCACTTTTGCAGGAAAATAATAACCCAACCCGTGAAGAGGTCAGGGATTGGTTTCAGAAACACCGAAATGTTTGTCGTTGTACGGGCTATAAACAGCTTGTTGATGCTGTTATGGCAGCAGCAAAGGTTGTCCGCGGTGAGGCAACAATAGAAGACATTTCCTTTAAACTTCCGGAGGACAAAGAGTATTATGGTAAGCCGGTTGTTCGTCCTACAGCACTTGCCAAGGTTTGTGGACTTGCCGATTATGGAAATGACCAGGAGCTTAAGATGCCGGCAGAGACTCTCCATGTTGCAGCAACGCAGCCCAGGGTTGCCCACCATGCAAAGATTTTGAATATTGACACCTCTGAAGCAGAGAAGATGCCGGGAGTTGTAAAGATTATTACGCACAAGGAGCTCAAGGAGGCCGGAGGCACAAATGTGATGGCCGAGGCTCAGTTCCATGAACGTACTACAGTTATGGTTCCCAGCCGTAAGGTGTTGTGTGAGGATAAGATATTCCGTTATGGCGATGTTGTAGCCCTTGCTGTTGCTGATACAAAGGAGCATGCCCGTGCTGCAGCGGCAAAGGTCAAAGTTGAAATTGAAAAGCTGCCTGAATACCTTAGCTATCTGGATGCTGTTATGCCGGATGCAATGCGTGTTCATGAGGATACACCCAATATTTTCTCTATGCAGCCGGTTTTGAAGGGCGTAGGTCTGGAAGATGCTGCCAAGGTGCAGGAAGTAATAGACAATTCTGCTTACAGTGTGTCCGGTAGCTTTTATTCTACCCGGGAACCGCATTTGACCATTGAAGGTACTACAGTCCAGGCTTACTTTGATGAAGAGGACAATCTGACAATTCAGTGCAAATCTCAAGGGGTTTATTCATCAAAGGGACGTATGGGCGATTCAGTCGGCATTCCAAAGGATAAATTGCGCATTGTCATGAACCCCACAGGAGCCAGCTTCGGTTGGTCTACCAACGCAGGAGATATTTGCCTGGCTGCCGCTGCAGCCGTAGTAACAAAAATGCCGGTAGCTTTATCCATGAGCTATGAAGAGCACCAGCATTTTTCGGGGAAACGCTGCCCCTGCCACTCCAACGGGCGTGCGGCTTGTGATGAAAATGGGAAAATTACGGCGGTTGAATTTGACTTTGGGATGGATCATGGTGCCTACTCGTGGGGCGGAGACGATCTGATGACAAAACAAGTCCGCTTTGCTTTCTTCCCCTATAAGGTACCTAATGCAGCCGGCCTTACCCGTATAGCCAACACTAACCATAACTTCGGTACAGCTTACCGCGCTTACGGTTCTCCTCAGGCGTATACTTTATCCGAGGCTATGATGGATATGCTTGCAAAGAAAGCCGGAATTGATCCTTTCGAGTTCCGCTGGATAAATATTGCAAGGGAAGGGGACACCAATATAAACAGCTACCCGTTCCGCCAGTATCCTATGGAGGAAATAATGAAGATTATGCGGCCTTATTATGAAAAGGCTGTTGCGGAAGCGAAAGCAGCTGATACACCACAGAAGCGCCGCGGCGTAGGTCTTTCATGGGGAGGCTTCAATGTCACTGAAGGCGGTACCGACAGTTCTTCCGTTGCATTAGAGCTTAATCCTGACAATACCTTCACTAAATATGATACCTATCAGGAATTGGGCCAGGGCGGTGATATCGGTTCCTTAATGTTAACATTGGAGGCGCTTAAGCCTCTGGGGGTAAAACCGGATCAGATCAGGCTTGTTCAGAATGATACCAAGCTTTGCCCGGACAGCGGTATGTCAGGTGCAAGCCGTACACACTTCATGAGCGGTAAAGCAACCATACTTGCCGCAGAAAAGCTTATGAACGCTATGCGTAAGCCTGACGGCACCTACAGGACATATGATGAAATGGCAGCCGAAGGAATTCCGACAAAGTATCAAGCTACATATTCAAATACAACCATTCCGGGGATTTGCCGCCTGGATCCCAATACCGGTATCGGAGATCCCACTCCTGCCTATACTTATTGCCTGAACCTGGCAGAGGTGGAAGTTGACACTGCTACAGGCAAGGTAAGAGTCCTTCGCTTCACCTGCGTGGATGATGTAGGTAAAATAGGAAACATAGATGCCGTAAACGGCCAGGCATACGGCGGCATATCTCACTGCATAGGCTTTGCCCTCAGTGAAAATTATGATGATGTAGAAAAGCATTCAAATATGTTAGGCGCCGGTGTGCCGTATATAAAGGACATTCCGGATGAAATCAATGTTATTCACTATGAAAGGCCGGATGAGGTCGGCCCCTTCGGTTCCTCGGGAGCTTCCGAAGCTTTCCAGTCATCCGGGCATGTAGCGGTTCTGAACGCTATCGATAATGCCTGTGGTGTGCGCATCTATGAGATGCCTGCTACGCCTGAAAAGGTGAAAGCGGGGCTGGATATACTCGCAGCCGGCGGAAAGATAGAACCGCCAAAGAAATACTTCCTTGGCTCCGACTTGTACGATGAACTTGAAAACATAAAGGCAAATCCCGTTAAGTACGGCGGCGATGATTTCTTTATCCCGTTAGGGGACGCCACCGCAGAGAGATTCTTCTAATCAAAGATTGCAGCTGAACTGAAATATTGATTTGCGCCCGGATTACGCAGAATTGCATAATTCGGGCGCAACAATACCATAATGATTTATCCTAGCTGAGAAAGGTGCATATTGGTACTTGAAATGGAAAAGTTTAAAGAAAAAATAAAAACCTGCCTGCAGAACGAACCTGCCTTTTGCACTGCTGCCTGCCCATTTCGTCTGGATATTCATGACTTTATGCCCAAAATGCAGCGCGGCGGCTTTAATGCAGCCTACAGAACCTATTTGAATACAGTTGGATTCCCGGGCATTGTGTCCGAATTATGCCATGAGCCATGCAAAAACGTATGTCCCAGACGCTTGAAGGACGAGGCAATCGCCATGAAGCATCTTGAAAAGGCTGCCATAAAGTATGCGAGGGATTTAAACCCCAATAGCTATAACCTGCCTCCAAAGAATAAGAAAATAGCAATAATAGGCGCCGGCATCAGCGGACTTGGATGTGCGCTCCGATTGGCGTCAAAAAAATACAATGTAACGGTATTTGAAAGAACAGACAGGATAGGCGGGCATTTATGGGATGTTCTGCCCCCTGAAGTTTTTTTGGCCGACATTGAGCGGCAGTTTATGCATGAAAAGTATACCCTTAACTTGAATACGGAAATAACAAGTCTGGATGAGTTGGACTTTGATGCCATATATGTTGCCACCGGTAAAGGGGGGACGGATTTTGGACTGAAGCCTGATCCGGAAGGTGCCTTTGCCAGTGACAAACCCGGTGTTTTTATGGGCGGAGAATTATGCGGAAGAAATATAATAGAGGCCCTTGCCGATGGGCTTCAGGCGATAAACGCCATTGAACGGTATATAAAGACCGGTAACATGAATCAGCCTAAAGCAAAGGACAAAACGGAAATATTGATAAATACTGATCTTATCAGCTATATGAAGCCTGTGCTTCCCGATGAAGGAGAAGTATTTACCCAGGAAAATGCCCTGTATGAGGCCAAACGCTGTCTAAGGTGCTCCTGTGACGCTTGTGTACGTCATTGTGACTTGATGAGCTATTATGGAAAATATCCCAAAAGAATAGGAGAAGAAGTAGAAATTACAGTTAACCCCGGAACACTGGACGGAAACGGAACTGTCGCAACCCGCCTTATTTCTACCTGCAACCAATGCGGACTTTGCAAAGGAATCTGCCCGCAGGAAATTGACACAGGGGATTTTCTGCTGCAAAGCCACCGGGCAATGCGAGGAAAAGGTGCCATGCCGTGGGCATTTCATGATTTCTGGCTGCGGGATATGGAATTCACCAACAGCGAGGCAGCAGGAATGTGTAAGCTTCCGAAGGGGTTTGACAAAAGCAGGTATGTATTCTTCCCAGGATGTCAGCTGGGAGCATCGGACCCTTGGTATGTTATTGAAAGCTACCGATTCCTGAGGGAAAAAACCCCGGATACAGCCCTGATACTCGGCTGCTGCGGCGCTCCTGCCGAATGGGCGGGAGATGAACAGCTTCATGAGGCGGCCGTTGCCAAGCTTCGGGAGGATTGGATTTCCCTCGGGAAACCGATCGCTGTCTTTGCATGTCCCACCTGCAGGCAAATGTTCCGGAAATATCTGCCGGAAATCGAGGGGATATTTCTATACAACTTAATTTCTGAATTAGGCATTAAACCATCTCCAAGAGTCAACGGAGATACCGTATCGGTTTTTGACCCTTGCACCACCAGGGAAGAGCCGGAGCTTCAGCATGTAATACGAGAGATAGCGGAAAAGGCCGGTTTCAACCTTGAACCGCTTCCTTACGAGGGAAAGTACGCCAAGTGCTGCAGCTGGGGCGGGCAGGTGTCAATCGCGAACCCATCCTTCACCCGGGAGGTTGTTAAGGCCAGAATCTCTCAGAACAGCAATCCTTATATCACATATTGCATTAATTGCCGTGATATTTTTGACGCAGCGAAAAAGCCCGTATATCATATATTAGATATAATATTTGGATCCCATGATAAGGATCAAATGCTGCCAACCATTACCCAGCGCAGAAGCAACCGCATAAACCTTAAGCACAAGCTGCTCAGCGAGTTTTGGAGGGATGAAGCTATTATGGAACAAAAGGAAAGCAGGATAAAGCTGCTTATAACACCGGAACTCAGACAAAAGCTGCATAAGGAAATGATACTGGAAACAGATATTGAGACGGTGATCGAGCATTGTGAAAGCACCGGGCGGAAGGTTCAGATTCCGGAATCCGGCCATTTTTTCGGGCATCTGCAGATAGGAAATATGACCTATTGGGTAGAATACCTTCCTGAGGACGGGAAATTCAATCTGATTAATGCATACTGTCACCGGATGAGCATAGAGGAGGCCTGACAAATGGCGGATAATAAGGTTATCATATGCTGTAAGTGCAAAAAGGAACTGATACCGAAAAAAGTATATTTCAAGTATTTGGGCCACAGCTTTTTCACCGACATACTTAAATGTCCGGATTGCGGTGAGGTTTTTATTCCCGAAGAGCTGGTCAAGGGGCGCATGGCTGAGGTTGAGATGCAGCTGGAGGACAAATAGATGAGTATACCGAAAATAATACGAAGCACCTATAGCGTATGCCCGGTTTGTCTGAGCCGCATCCCGGCGCAGCATGTTGAAATTGGCAGTAATGTTTATTTACAGAAGAAGTGTGTACAGCACGGCTTCTTTTCCAGTGTAATATGGCGCTCCAAGACTCCTATCGGTGAGTGGATAGGTGACACACCAAGAATAAAGAAGAACGAAAACCTCAATTGCCCAAAGGCTTGCGGTATCTGCCCCGAACATAGGCAGGGGACATGCTGTGTTCTCCTGGAGGTGACAAGCCGCTGCAATCTGAGATGTAAATACTGTTTTGCAGACAGCAGGAATACAGATGATCCAAGCTTGAAGCAAGTGCAGGCCTGGCTGCGGCAGCTGGCAGTACCGGGCAAAACGCTGGTACAGCTCAGCGGCGGTGAGCCTACTGTAAGGGATGATCTTCCCGAAATCATAAGCAGTGCCAAGGAGGCGGGCTGCAGGTATGTGCAGCTTAACAGCAACGGAATACGGTTGGCTGAAGATAAAGAATTTGTAAGAAAGCTGGCTGAGGCCGGGTTATCTTTTGTATTTATGCAGTTTGACGGGACCAACGATGAAATAAACAGAAAGCTTCGAGGGGTGGATTTACTTGCCCTGAAAAAACAGGCCATTGAGAACTGTGCAGCTTACAATATAGGTGTGACCCTTGTACCGACTATGGTTCCCGGTGTCAATACCGATAACATAGGGGAACTGCTGCGTTTTGCCATTGCAGAATCACCTGCTGTCAGAGGTGTTCATTTTCAGCCGGTAAGTTATTTCGGACGAATACCCGAAAGGCCTGTGGATGAGGTAAGATACACTCTTGATGAGCTTATATATGATATTGAAGTGCAGACAAAGGGGCAGATCAAAGCAAAAAACCTGATACCCTCCAGGTGCGACCACCCCCTTTGCGGCTTTCATGGGGACTTTGTGGTTATGCCTCATGGAATTGAGCCGCTTTCCGGTAAATATACCTCCAAGGGGGACTGCTGCGGAAGCGAACCGGTATCCGCCGATAAAAACAGGGCTTTTGTAGCAAGGCGCTGGGAGAGGCAGGTGCAGGAGCAGGAATCGCATTCCTGCTGCAGCAAGCCGGATATTCATGATATGGATTATTTCCTGAAGCGTGTAAAATCCCATGGCTTCACAATTACAGCCATGGCATTCCAGGATGCCGGGAATATGGATTTGGAACGGCTGCGCAGGTGCAGCCTGCATGTTTTTGATAATGGAAGATTCGTGCCTTTTTGCGCATATTACCTGACTGGATGGGATATGACATGAAGAATATTTGTACCGGTGATATCTGCCGCCCCGGGGGCTATAAAATAACAGAAAGAGCCTTGGAATTTTGTGGTTTTTCGAAGGATGCAAAGCTTGCGGATATAGGCTGCGGGCTGGGTGCCACAGTGCGGCATATCCGACGGAATTACGACTATGATATCTGCGGAATCGAAAAGGATAAGGATGCAGTGAAGCTGGCGGTGACTCAATTTGTTTATGCCGGGGACAGTACGGAATTGCCTTTTGACAGCGAGGAACTTGATGGGCTTCTTTTTGAGTGCAGCTTCTCAAAAATGGATAATCCGGAGCTTGTTTTGACTGAGTGTCAGCGAGTATTGAAGCCCGGAGGGTATCTAATAATATCCGATATGTATGCCAGAGGTTCAAGTGCAGCGCTTTCGGGTCTGTTGGGCCGCATAGAAGCAAAAGAGGAAATCCTGGATAAGCTCATAATGAGCGGGTTTGATATTAAGCTTTTTGAAGACTACAGTGATGAGCTTCACAGGATGTGGGGGCAGTTGATTTTTGAACATGGCGCAAAAGCATTATGTGAAAACCTGGGGACTGACAGCGGGAAGCTTAAAGAAATAAAATGCGGCTATTGCCTTATAATAGCTCAAAAGGGGGCATGACTTTGATTTCACCGGTTCAGCAATGGGCAGCGGAACGCACCGGCCTGAAGGAAAAGCTTTCGCTGCAGACACTGATGGCCTGGCAATTGGATAAGGTAAGAAAAGCCGTTGAATATGCCCGTAATAACTGCGATTATTATTGCAAGAAGTTGAAGGGAATCGATATATCCGGTATCAAAACTTTACGGGATATGCAGGATATACCCTTTACTTATCCTGAAGATATCAATGAAGACCCAAAAGCCTTTGTTTGCGTACCAACCCGGGAGATTACGCGGATTACCTCACTTTCCACTTCTGGCAGCCAGGGAAGCCCCAAAAGGATATATTTTAGTGAAAATGACCTGGAGCGGACAATAGATTTCTTCGCCTGCGGCATGTCAACCATGGTTCACAGCGGGCAATCTGTTTTAATAATGATGTCCAGCCGGACGGAGAACAGTATTGCCGATTTGCTTGAGAAAGCCCTGAAACGGATCGGAGTCTCCTCTGATATTCACGGCAATGTAAAGGACGCAGCGGCAGCATTGGAGGCGGCGAAAGGTTACGACTGCCTTGTAGGTGTACCGGCGGAAATCATGTATCTGTGCCGTACAGATGACAGACTCCGGCCTGAAAGTGTACTGTTAAGTGCAGACTATGTACCGGAGAGCGTCATTAGATACCTTGAAGAAACATGGCATTGCAAAGTGTTTACTCATTACGGCATGACAGAAACGGGATTCGGCGGCGGTGTGCAGTGTGAGGCGGGTGAAGGATATCATTTAAGGGATGCAGACCTGCTTATTGAAATTGTAGACAGCATAACGGGCAAGCAGTTGAATGCGGGAAAATTGGGGGAAGTGGTACTTACTACACTGCGAAACGAAGCTATGCCTTTAATCAGATACCGCACGGGAGATATCGCAAGAATACTGACAAAACCATGCCCGTGTGGGGGTATATTACCGCGGTTGGACAAGGTCAGGGGGCGCAGCGCCAATATCATCCGTCTGGAGAATGGGAAATCAATCAACATTCATGATTTGGACGAAATCATGTTTGCAATTCCCGGTCTCAGGAATTACAGCGCAAGGCTTGTGGGCCGCAACAGACTTCTCCTTACAGCAGACACAAAATCCCAATTGGATGCTGAGCTTTTGAGGGAAAAACTGCCCTGTGATATAAAGGTGGAATACGGCACTGTTGTTCCTTTTACAGGCGCAGGGAAACGCAACATTTGCCTGGAATAGTATTAATATAAAAATAATAACTAATTAAAGGAGGGTAAAAAATGGAATTCAAAAATGCGACTATCGTAAAAAAGGCCAATATCTATTTCGACGGGAAGGTAAGCAGCAGAACAATATTTACCGCAAACGGAGAGAGGAAGACTCTGGGGGTCATGCTCCCCGGCGAATATGAATTCGGCACAAACGCTGAGGAACTTATGGAGGTTCTTGGCGGTGAGATGGATGTTTGCCTGCCCGGTGAAAAAGTATTCAAAACCTATAAAGAAGGCGATAGCTTTATTGTTCCTGCCAACTCCAAATTCAAACTGATTTTAAAGACAGTGGCGGATTATTGCTGCTCATACAAAGAGTAGTTTGAATAGTAAAATAAAATGCGGAGCGGTGATAGCAGCGGCGGGAATGTCCTCAAGGATGAATGACTTTAAGCCGCTGCTTCCGCTTGCCGGTACAACATTAATCGGCAGGGTAATCAATACCCTGAAATCGGCAGGAGTATCACCAATTGTTGTCATATCAGGCAAGTTTGCGGAACGTTTGAAGGAATATTTGACCGGATTTGATGTGATATGCCTTTATAATGGGAACTATGAGCGTACAGATATGTTTTATTCGGCTTGTATGGGTTTTGAGTATATTCAGGACAAGGCCGAACAATTCTTTTTTCTCCCCGGGGACGTACCGCTTTTTTCGAAGCAAAGCCTTGACGCAATGATGGAACATATGAGTATAAGCGGCTGCGATATCTTATTGCCGCAAAGATGCGGAAGGCAGGGACATCCAATATTAATTAAAAGCAGTGTTGTTCCTGCCGTTCTTTCTTATGACGGGGAGAACGGCTTGAGGGGGGTTATCGAAAATTATAAGGGGCCAAAAGAAGCAATGGAGCTTCCGGACATTGGGATAACACTGGACGCAGACAGCCCCCGGGACTATGAGCTAATAAAGCTGCTGGCAGATGATACCGTGCCGGAGGATATCCGCAGACACTCGGCTTTGGTTGCACAGTTGGCAGTAAGCTTGGGAGAAAAACTAATCAGCCTCGGATACTCACTTGATTTGCACCGGATTGAGCTTGCCGCCTTGCTTCACGATATATCAAGGGCGCAGCCAAATCATGCATGTGCCGGAGCTGAGCACTTGGAAAAAATCGGGCATCCTCTTCTTGCCGAAATTGTGAGTCAGCACATGAAGCTGTTACCGGAGCAGGAAGACAAAATATCTGAGGTTACTATTGTATACCTTGCGGATAAATTTTTTATAGGCGGAGAAATTGCAACTCTGGAGCAGCGCTTTGAGAACAAGCGGAGGGAATTTCACGATAAACCCGGGGCATTGCAGGCGTTGGAAGAAAACTACCAAACTTCATTAGGCATACTGCGGCTTTTTGAAAATGCTTTAGGATTTAGTATAGTTCCTAATGAACTTTTAAAGAAACAAACTGTATGAAAGAGTCACTTCAAAAACTTAAGAATCAATCAAGAAGAAAGAAGACACAGTTAATGCGGCAATATTGTTATCTGTACTAAAAAACTGCATATATTAACCAATTTAAGGTAGGTACTCTAAAGTGCCTGCCTTTTAAATTATATTGAGTTCATTACTAATGCGCGCGTCGCATGAATATATATATCGTGAATACTTATTTTTAAAGGAGTTGGTAATATATGCTGTCTAATTTTGAATATATAAGAGAATCACTGGAGTTAAACTTATTTTTTATGAGAATAGCAAAAGAGCACTCAATATTTATAGAAGCGGCTTTTACTGCAAAAAATAGAGAACCGGCAGAAGAGGCTGAGGCTTTCAAAATTGTTTTCAGCAATCTTCTGATAAAGGCAATTGAGCTTTCGGATGGTATACTTAGTGAAGATGTAACCGGTTCCGGGGAATTGGTTACGGACCTAACCCTGGAGGCGGAGAAGGAAACCGAATTCTATACAGGGATAAGTATTAACAGCAGAATTACCAAAGCGGAATTAGCCTTCGCAAATGAGGAGGAACCCAGTATTGATCCGGTTTTGCTGCAGGATGTTTATATGCTGAACCAGCAAGCCTTAGCTTCGACCCGCGCATTGGCAAATTACAAAGCAAGGTTGCTCCGCGATGTTTTAGCCTGCAGACTATTTACTAATAATTACCCATTGCTTCTGGATCATATTCTGAGAGAAGCAAAATTTTATATAAGAAGCTTGATGCGATTGCAGCGGAAAAATTCATCAAATACAATAGATGATGCTATTAAAGAGGAGATATTCTGGAACAGAATAATGGCGGAGCATTCAAAATTCATAAGAGGCCTGCTGGACCCAACAGAAGTGAAGCTTTTTGATACTGCAAACGATTTTGGCAATAGATTTGATATGTTGACTGCCGAGGCAGAGAAACTGGAAGATAATTTAAACTTGTTCGCGAAGGTAACAACGGAAACCTCGGATGCTGCAAAAGACATCAGGGATTTTAAAAGGCAAGGGACACAAGGTTTGATTAACTGTACTATCAGATCGATTGCCTATCCGCTTTTGGGCGATCATGTAGTCAGAGAGGCAAACCATTATTTGAGGCTTCTTAAGAAATATGCAAGTATGCCTGTATCATCCAGATAAATGCAGATAATTAATTATTGGAGGCGGAGTTGCCGGCCTTACTTCCGGGTGTTATGCAAGAATGAACGGGTATCGGGCAACCATCTTTGAAATGGGGGATAAACCGGGAGGACTATGTACATCATGGGAAAGAAAAGGGTACCTATTTGATGGGAGTGTAGCCGGGCTTGCGGGTTCTGCTTCCTATTGCGTATGCACATAGGAAAATGGCAGGAATACCCCTTAAAGGATGGCTTTCCTTTGCACAAGCCATAGAAAGAAGGTTCATAGAACTGGGTGGAAGTATACAATATCAATCAAAGGTGGAAAGGCTTATTATAGAAAATGGGGCCGTAAAAGGTATTATTCTTGCAGATGGCTCCAGACATTTTGCGGACAGGGTCCTTTCTGCTGTTGATGGCCGCTTTTCTCAGTCGTTACTGCTTGGAAAGCCTGAGGGAGATACAAAACAAACCTTTAATCCAAATGCTGTTTCGGATCAGCCGGTACAAGTTAATATAGGTGTTGACATGGATTTTTCCGCTGAAGAAGGGCCTGTTACATATATACTGCCTGACAGTTTCAATGCAGCTGGTCGGGAGCACGGTAGAATCACTGTACACAATAAATGCTTTGATCCGGATGCAGCCCCTAAAGGTAAGAGTGCCATTACAGTTTTTTTGGATTCGGATTATCTTTGGTGGAAAGATTTTGCTTCGGATAAAGCCCGCTATAAAAGAGAGAAAGATCGCTGTGCTGAAGCTGTTATCGATATAATGGATCGTTACCGCCCCGGCTTTAAAGATAAGATAGAAGTGATAGATGTCACAACACCCCTTACACGAGAGCGTTATACCGGGAACTGGATGGGTGCCATGCAGGCCTGGAAACCGGATTCAAGTATTATAAGGGCTCTTTTACAAAGCAGGCCGAGATATGCTTATAAGGACATACAAGGTCTGTATATGGCGGGGCAATGGGTGGAAGCCTGGGGAGGTATTACTACAGCTGCTCAATCAGGCAGAAAAGCTGTACAGGCAATGTGCAGGCATGATGGTAAATGCAAAATATAGTTGACATTAAGCAATATATATGTTACAATCGCGGTAAGAGGGTGATACGTTGGGAGATAAAAACAATAAGCTGAGACTGGCAAGAATAGAGAGAGATCTGACGCAGGAGCAGCTGGCAGATAAGATAGGGGTTACCAGGCAAACTATAGGTCTTATCGAAGCCGGCAAGTACAATCCTACAATAAAACTGTGCATAGCAATATGCAAAGAGCTGAACAAGACTTTAGACGATATTTTCTGGGAGGATTAGTTTATGAGAAAGATTATAGATGAAAGAATCATAGCCGGCAAAAGGAAGATAAACTCAAGTGCATTCGGAATCTGCTTTCTGGCATTATGGGGCATACTGCTTTACAGGCAGTTCATGCTTCATCAGGATATCAGGGAATATGCCGATATATTCCTTCTTACTGTCGGCATTTCCATATATGTTGTTGTCAGCAATATACTGCAGGGGTTTTACTATACCTACAGGAGCAGAAGCACACAGAAAAAAACCTTATTAATAGGTGCATTGACAGGAACCATAGTATTTTCAACAGTTCAGATACTGATAATGGACTATGATCTGGCTAATGGAAAGGATGTATCAAAGCTCGTACTTCAGGCAATTATTTTCTTGGCAGTATGGATTGCCTGCCAGCATGCTTTATTTAAAATAAGTGAAAAGCAGGCGGATAAGGATATTGAGTAGTCCGGAACAAAAACCGTTATTCTTTCCCTTTAAAGAAGAACAGCTTGGATGAATGATTATATTGGCCTTTAAACTGTGTAGGGGTAAGGCTTGTTTTATTCTTGAAAATCTGAGAGAAATAGCTCAAACTGCTGAAGCCGCATAAATCACAAATTTGCTCTATTGAAAAACCTGTACTTTGCAGCAAGTCTTTTGCTTTCTCAATTTTCAAATCAAGCATCATGGAACAGCCCGGCTGCTTTGCACGGCATTCGCGGATGTATATATATCAACTCCCTAAGCTCCGGACTGAGTTCAAAACAATTATTTTTCAGCACCAGATTTCTATTGCCGAACAGCTCTTCCGCGATTGTTTCAAGAAATGTATTTTCGAAATAGAGAATAAAAGCCTTGAAATCGATAGTGCCCGTATCTTCTATTCGATGGCTCTGCATAGGATTGCATGGGAAAACGTTTTTTTTTTAATATATGCAGTTTATTCTCCATTCTGACCAAGGGTGACTGTTTCATGGAAATTATATAATGGAATTGATTGCATGCGCATTCCTCCAACATTATATAGGAGGTTTCTATGACCGCCAGATTTGTGCATGGATATACTTGGGACTTATTCATTTGCACATCAGGAAAAGTTGGTTTTAGTGCCAGCAAAAAGTCTTCCATAATCTCACTCTCTTACAAAAGATTATATCAATAAACTCATCTCATGCTTATCGGGCAATATTAAGAAGCAGACTATTTCCCGCTTCCTTCTTTTTTATCATATTGTTGAGCATTACCCAGAAGGATTGACACTGCATTATGGACGATCTTGCTTGCTCCTTCTATGGTCAGCACAGCATCAGGGTTGAACAGGATGCCTTCTTCCCCGGTGCTATAGTACTCAATGCATTGGGTAAAGTTATATGAACATTTTCCTTAAGCACTGCCTTTGTATTCGTAAACTTTCCTATGGGCCCGCTTCTGTCCCCTACAAAAGGCAGTTTTTCTGAGTTAAACTCATTAAGCATGCTGTCAAGCTCTATGAGGGGCCCGCTATCCTGAACCAAGGCTGCCTGATTGGGGGCAGCAGTATCGGCGCGAACATCAAAGCAAAGATGAGAAGCACCGAAACAAGAGTTTTTGCTTGCTTGTATACATTTACACCTCCAACTATACAGTTTAATCGGATATTTTCTAATAACAGTATAGAACCTGCCAGACCAATAGATATTATTCAGATTGCTGATTTATTTATGATATATTGCGGTATAAGCAAAAAAACACCTGACCGAAGTCAGGTGTCAGAAGAGTTTTTCAGCTATTACTCTTTATAAACAGCTTTCATGAATACTTTCAATAACTCGTTTACCAGGAACGGAACCAGAGCAAATGCAATTACCAGGCTCCAATCATACAAGCTTAAGGTGTGGACTTTAAATGCCCTTGCGAAAACCGGTATTGTTATTACTCCGAACTGCAGGATAAAACCTGCAATAATTGCACCTATCAGCTTCATATTTGTGAAGAATCCAATTTGGAATATGGATTTCGTTGCATTCCTCATTGAAAGAGAGAAGAACAGCTGTGAAGCAACAATTACAACAAAGGACATTGTCCTGGCATAAGTCAGTACTTCTTCGGGTATTTCACCTGAACCCAGGCTGTATCCGAATTCATGGAGCCCGAAATAAAAGGCTGCCAAAGTAAGTATACCAATGAGTGAACCGCCGGTAATTGCTTTTACGCCTGCGCCTCTTGCAAAGAAGCTTTCTTTGGAATCTCTGGGTTTTTTCTTCATGACATCCTTATCTCCGGGATCGACGCCAAGTGCAATAGCCGGTAATGTATCGGTAATAAGATTCATCCAGAGAATCTGGGTTGGCAGTAACGGTATCGGCCAGAAGAACAATATGGATGCGAATATTGAAATAACTTCTCCAAGATTGCAGGACAATAGGAATATTACGGATTTTTTGATATTGTTATAAATATTTCTGCCTTCTTCAATTGCGTGGACTATGGTCGTGAAGTTGTCATCAGTCAATATCATGTCACTGGCACCCTTGGCCACGTCAGTTCCGGTTATGCCCATTGCAACACCGATATCCGCATATTTCAGAGAAGGAGCGTCATTAACGCCGTCACCGGTCATGGATACAATGTTGCCGTGGGATTTGAATGCTTTGACTATCTTTACCTTATGTTCCGGCGATACTCTTGCAAATACTCTGTAGCTGCCTATTCTCTCTGCAAATTCCTCAACTGACAGTTCATCGATTTCCGAGCCTGTCATGCTTTGCTCTCTTGATTCGGCAATCCCCAGTTCCTTTGCAATTGCAACCGCGGTATTTTTATGGTCTCCGGTTATCATTATCGATGTAATGCCGGCAGTTTTTGCTTCCCTTATGGAATCCTTGACTTCCAGCCTCGGAGGATCTATCATTCCCACAAAGCCTATTACCGTCAAGTCTTTTTCCATTTCCTCAGGTGTTATTATACAGCCGGTATCTTTAAATGCCGCTCCAAGTACTCTTAAAGCCTCATCGGACATTTCTTCGGCGACTTTCATGTAATCGGCTTTCATTCCATCGGTTAATGGTACTATCTTTCCGTTTACCAGGGCACTTGCTGATATTTTCAGTATATTATCCAATGCACCTTTTGTATGCACTCTGTAACCGTTTCCTTCCTTATTCAAGGTTGACATCAGTTTTCTGTCCGAGTCGAAGGGCTTTTCTCCCACTCTTTCAAATTTTTCATTCAAGCTTGTCTTCGACAGGTTATATTTATCACCCATTACAACCAGGGCTATTTCGGTAGGGTCTCCTGTACCCTTGCCGTTTTCATAGGTGGCATCCGAACATAAAACAAAGGATTTGATCAATTCCGCCTCATCCCCAACTGCTTCGAAAGCAGTCTGGGCGGCGGGTAATTCCTTCAAATTATTCAGGGTATAGTGTTTAACAACCGTCATTTTGTTTTGAGTAAGAGTTCCTGTTTTATCGGAGCAGATTATATTAACACAACCGAGAGTTTCCACTGCCGGGAGTTTTTTGACTATGGCATTTATTTTGGACATCCGTGTAACCCCAATAGCCAGCACTATGGCCACTATTGCCGCCAGGCCTTCCGGAATTGCAGCAACTGCAAGGCTTATTGCCGTCAGGAACATCTCAAAAAGTTCTCTTTTTTGTATAAGCGCAACTATGAATATAAGGGCACATATTCCTATGCACAAAAAACCAAGTATTCTTCCCAGTTCATCAAGCCTTTTCTGGAGAGGTGTCATTTCATCGCTGTCTTCGTCAAGTATTTTTGCTATTTTTCCTATCTCTGTTTCCATGGCCGTAGCAACGACAACACCCTCACCTCTGCCGTAAGTAGACAGTGTGGACATGAATGCCATGTTCGACAAATCACCCAAGGGAGCCTTTGGATTGTCAAATAAAGCATTTGCATTCTTATCTACAGGAACAGACTCTCCTGTAAGTGCTGATTCTTCTATTTGCAGATTTACGCTTCCGAGAAGCCTTAGGTCAGCAGGAATATATCTTCCGGCGTCAATAACGACTATATCGCCGGGAACCAGTTCTTCTGAGTTGATTTCTTTCACTTCACCGTCACGCCTGACAAGGGCTTTGGGAGTAGTCATCTTCTGAAGTGCTTCAATTGCTTTTTCGGCCTTATATTCCTGTATAACTCCTATTACTGCATTCAATATGACAACCATAAGAATGATAACGGCATCTACATATTCGCCTATGAGAATGGTAATTACTGATGCTGCCAGAAGTATGTATATCAGCATGTCCCTAAGCTGTCCCAGAAACAAGGAAATCAGGCTTTTTTTCGGTTTCCCCTTTAACTTGTTCTCACCGAACTTTTCCAGCCTTTTCAAAGCTTCTTCACCTGAAAGGCCGACGGACTGGCTGACATCAAATTCCCTCAGTACTTCTTCCGGTGATTTTGAAAACCACATTTTGCTTCACGCTCCGTTCGTATAAATATTATTAAATATAATCAGCATTCTTTATAAAAGAGTGCGGGGTGTCACTCTCTTGCTGTGTTTAAAAAAGACCTTTAGCAAAATTTTATCATTACGGATAAAATTATGCTAAAGGTCTTACTCTTTGAATCGTCAAAGGATTAAGCCAGGCAGTGTGCCAACTACCGGTTGTTGACTTAAATCACCTTTATCAGGCAGTTACTCCCCTTTAACAGATAACATTCACACAACTTACTTCTATTATAGAATACCATATCCGGTATTTTGATACAATATGCAATTTGATGATGTCAAGGAATGTACATGCTACATAATAATGATAGGGGAATGAAGTTTCTTTAATTTATATAAACGAAATAAAAAAGGGGGTGAGATTTTGGAGCATGTATATGATTCACAAAGCAGGCTTCAGGGATACGTTGACGGTGATGTGATTTATGACGGCTGGAATCGTGTTGCAGGTTATACAGATGGCCGGATGATTTACGATGAATATTCCAACCCTATGGCATATGTAGACGACAGGTTTGTTTACGGAATGGATGGCAGGCCTATAGGGTTTTATAGTAACGACTACAGACTATACGATATGTCAGGCAGGTATATGGGCTATGGAAATCAAGGCTTCAGAGGATTGCTTGGTACTGTGCTCCTCCTGCTGCTTCTCAGACGCTTCAGAAGGCGAAGACGAAGACGCAGATTCGGATTCGGGTTTTAACTCTTTGCATTTTTACATTGAGACAGAAAAGCTACAAAAGAAATTCCCCGCTTGCTTTCTGAGGACATGGGGACACGGGGACACGGGGACGTTTCCCCTGTCCCACTTCCAGTGGGACACGCGAAACGTCCCCGCGTCCCCGCGTCCCCGCGTCCCCGTGTCCTCTGTTGCATTATTCTTCTATTGTGCAAAACTTTGCAGTATATTGCCATTTTTTCATAATATTTGTATAATAATTACAATAGCCATCAAAGGAGGGAGTATATGGGAAGAAGCAGAATCAGCAGAGGAGAACTGCATTATTTCTCCGACAGCCTGAAGCAAAAATTAAAGGACATTCTTCATGCGCTGGTTACTGTTGTGGAAGCTCCCTCCGGTTATGGCAAAACCACGGCAATAAGGGATTTCTTGAAAGCGGAGCTTTCTCAGGGTACGCCTGTTTATTGGTTTACTGCTGTTGATGAAGCTCCTGCCGCAGGATTCCGTCGTCTTTGCCATGAAATTGACAAAATAGACAGCCAGGCAGGAGAACGACTGTTAAAAATTGAATTTCCCAATGCCGTTACCGCAGGGGAGGCTTGTGATGCAATCCGAAGCATACAATGCAGACATGAAGCCTACCTTGTGATAGACAACTTCCAATTACTGCATACATTCCTGCCCCCTTCTTTTTTTACTGCACTTTTGGAACACGGGGGAGAAGGGCTGCATATCATAATTGTGACCCAGCTGCTTAAACGCAATATGCTTACGGCAATTGCAGGCCGCGGATTCCTTCATATCACTGCCTCCGACCTGAAGCTGGATGCAGAGGATATAAGACGTTACTATGCCCTTGCGGGTTTAAGAATCACTCATGAGGATGCCCTGGCTGTTGAGCATTACACTGAGGGCTGGATCATAGCAGTATATTTGCAGCTCTGTGCTTATCTGGATACGGGAGTTTTATACGGTATGTCCGGTATACTGGCTCTTATGGAGCATCTTGTATGGGATACCCTGACCGAAGAGCAGCAGGTATTTCTTCTGCGGCTGTCTCCCTTTGAGATGATTACCGTACAGCAGGCCTGTGCCCTGAACGGCTTCGATAAGCTGCCGGAATACGCTCTGGATGCCCTTGAAAGCCCATTTATCCGTCATGAGGCTTATGAAGGACGATATGAGCTTCACAGCATTCTGAGCCAGCTGCTTATTCAGAAGTCCAGTGAACGCGGAAGTGCTTTTGAACGGAAGTGTTTTCTGTCCGCCGGGGATTTATGCAGGGATGAGGGCAAAATCTCAAGCGCCCTGGGCTTTTATTGGAAAGCCGAGGATTTTGAGCGTATGCTTTCCATGGATTTTTCCAATAATATTTTAGAAAATATAGGCGATTCGCATTTTGCTGAACTGGCTCTGGATATAGCTGCAAACTGCCCGATTGATATAAAAAGAAATAATATGCTATCAATGCTCAGAGTTGCCTGGGCACTGTACATGAATGGGAAAAAGGCTCAGTATGAGCTGCTGCTGGAGGAACTGAGAGAACTGCCGGAGCTGTCGGGGGATTCCGACCTCATGGGGGAATGGCTGCTTCTTGCTTCCTACAGAAGCTATCCGAAAATTGCCGAAATGACCGCAGCACTCAGGCAGGCGGCGGTGCTTTTCAAAGGCAGATGTTCCCGGGTTATACTGCCTTCAGCCCCATGGTGCCTGGGCCATTACTGCACCCTGGCGGAACTGCATACTGTGCCGGGAGAAGTCGATAGGGAAGCGGAGGAACTGGAGGAGTATATCGGGTTGTATTCACAGCTTACGGGAGGCCACGGCAGCGGAGCGGATGTACTGTTCCGGGCGGAGCTGGCCTATCACAGGGGAAACCTGAGTGAAGCTGAGATACTTGCATACAAGGCTGCTTTTCTGGCTGAGAGCAGGCAGCAAAGCATTGTGCTGTTGGGGTCTACGATACAGTTGGCCGAGATAGCACTGCACAAAGCCGATACGGCAGGCTGGCAGAATGCCATCAGCTCCATGGAGCGGGCGGCATCCTTTACCTCTCAGGATTCCTTCATACTCAGGCAAGCCCTGGATATAGCCCGGGGGGTGCTTTTTAACGAACTGCATCAGCTTGAGAGAATAGCCGATTGGCTTAAAAAGGGGGACTTTTCGGATAAGAGGCTCACTCCATTGATGATTTCCAATGCAGGGTTCGTGCATATAAGCTATCTGATGCACAGGGGAGAATTCCCGAGGATGCTGGGAATGCTTGAAGCCACGTATCCGGAGAGGTTGGGACCCAATCCCTTCAGAGACATGATCCTGTATCTGACTCTGGCTGTAGGGTATTTATCGGTGGGTAACCGTGATCAGGCATGTGCCCTTGTTGCACGGGCCGGGGAAATGGCTCTGCCTGACGGACTGATATTTCCCTTTGCTGCATACTCCTGGCTGCTTCAGGGTTTGTCCGATGAACTGGTCAGAAAGAAATACCCTGAACTTACCGATAAGTTTAACGAAATAAAAGACAGGTTCTCATCGGGCTGGACAAGGCTCCATGAAGATATAACACCGGAGGAATTTCCTCCTGACCTGACGCCCCGGGAATATGAGGTGGCAAAGCTGGCGGCGGAGGGACTGCATAATAGTGAGATAGCAAAGCGTCTGGTGGTTACGGAAAGCACCGTCAGAACTCATATGCGCGCTATATTCCAGAAGCTGGACATAGACCGCCGGACAAAGCTTGCGGAAAAGCTGAAGTGATGTAGGAGGAGTTTTATGGACAAGGAGATAAAAGCTTATTGTTTCCGCCTTTTTCAACCGGGCAAGCCTCAGACGGACAAAAACTGCCGGGATACTTGATGCCCCAAATAGGGTAATAGGTTATTTAACCGCTTGTTCCGGCGCCCGGTGCTGTTCTGCACACTGCTGGGGGGCAGTGCTGCTTTTATCGAACTGTATTCAGGAATGTGCAGGGCTGAATAAGAATTTCAAATAAATTAAAAATATCGTCGGTTTGGACGATGCGGGATAAAAAATCCTGTCTTACAATATATTAGTAAGATAGGATTTTTTTGCATATTTCTATTGAATTCCGGAAGGAGGATTGCTTATGAGCTATATAAGAACCGTACTGCCCATGAAGGACTATCGGCTGTTCATGGAAATGGAGGGAGGCAGTACGGTAATCGTTGACCTGTCCGGTAAGCTGCAGACGGCGAAATACGCCGAACTTACGGATGAAGCATTTTTCAGGACCGCCGTAACTGACGGCGATTATGTCCTATGGGGGAACGGAAGGGTACGGCTTACCGTAGGAGAGCTTATGGATGTTATTCTGCTTGGCTGAGTATGAAATTATAAATGTAAGAGGGTGGTTTTATGCGAAACTTGACAGTCAAAGGTATGATATCGGTAATTATGGCATTGGTATTGCTTACATCGCAGATTGTCCCGGTTGCGGGGTCGGGTACCGATGTGCGCTTTGACAACGGAGCACATTTTGCATCCAAGGGGATAAAAAACTGTTATCCTGACAAGGGACAATGGAGCACAAACGAGACAAACAGCTTTTATATTGAGTCCCATCCCGAGACAGGGGATGAAATCAAGCCTAAAAATATAAATAATAGTTTTAAATACTTTTGGACCATGCCCCTTAAGGGCGCCGACAATCAAGCCGGGCTGAAATACAAGGTAAGGCTGCAGGCTTACGGACAGGCTTTCGATGGAGATGTGGCTAGTATATTCCTGGACTTCTGGGCTCCGTTGGGTGACGGGAGAAGCGGTTCAATAACGGTGGAACGGATGCAGCATGATTTCAGCGGCTGGAATGATGTAAGCTTTTCGGGCTATGTGCCGGAGGGTGCAACCGGTATGCAGCTGACCCTTGCCGGGGAGAAGGGCATCAGTATACTTGATGATAACAAATGTGAAATATATTTCAGGAATATAGAGGTATATATAACTGATGATGTGGCCCCTATACCCAAATATGTGGAATTCGGAGAAAGGCGGGAACTGGGGACTCCCGAGGAAAGAAGGATGAAGGATTACTACGGCATAGGGGACGATGTATATTGGGACCTTGAGTTTAACGAACCCATATTCATAAACGATCCGGGTTATCTGGCTTATGTGAGGGGCTTGAACGCCACCGAGAGGAATTCATTTCTAAATGCCCAGCTGTCCCCAAATTACCCTGATGAAAAGCTGCTGTTGGAGCATGTGCGGGACAACAACGGAAGGGGGATATTGCAGCAATTCGGCGAGCTGAAGATGAAGTTCAAGTACAGGAACGCCGACGGAAGGGATATGGAGGGATATGCCTACCCGGTTGACAAATCCAGGTATAATAAGGAGACCTACGGAAATGATTACAGCAAGCAGATAAAGTTCAAATATACCGTGCGGCCGGGAGATGAGTTCAGAGCCTCAGACATATATGAAATGGTGCTGGAGGGGGGAGTCATCACAGACAATGCTTTCAACCCGATGCCCAATGAATACAGGATCATATCCTTTGCCTCAGGCTCCGCAAGCGGAGTCAGCAATGTCTACAGGATCTATACCCGGGATTTCAGAGTGGAAACGACAGCTCCGGTACTGCTGGAGATAAACGGCGGACTGCCCGAGGGAACGTTAGACCGTTCTCAAACATTGCCTTTGTATTTCAAATTTTCGGAGCCTGTATATATAACGATATCCGATGGAGCCTTTATCAAACATAACATAAACAAGCTGGAGTTTGAGAACTATCAGAGGGCAGGCAGATTTTCAAGCTACGATGCGAAGCTGTATCTGAACGCATTGAACCGGGACTGGACAGGGGCATTGGATCCGTACCGCTCCGGTACCCCTGATGCATACTATGCGAGTGGGAACGGCACAACAATGCTGGAATTTCGTTTCGACAACATGGAGAACAGCTTCGATCCCCTTGAGATAACAGGGAGTATATACAGCAAGTGGAAGGAAAGCGGGTCGACAGAACGAGTTTCCTATGGGGAGCTGTATGTGATGGATGCAGCAGGGAACAAGGCGCCGCTGCTTCCCATAGGAGGAGTGAAGCTTTCGGATAGTAAAAGATATGTGGGAGATACCGAGCCTCCGGTAATTACCGTCCACACCAAGGAAGCGGAAAAGGAAAAGGGAGGCTTTTACGTAAAGATAAATGTTACGGATGAGGTTTCGGGAGTGGATTATGATACCTTGAAGTTCGGCATTGGGTATACCAACGCGGACTTCGGAGGTATTATGAGAGCTGCGAAATCCCTGGCTCCGGGCAGATGGTACCATTCCCACGAGTTGGCCGGAATGTTCGGGATCGATCCGGGCAGAACAAGTAACTACAGGTTATTTGTACATGCAAAGGACAAAAAGGGCAATATGTTCTACGGCTCGACCCATGGATATATAGGATACGGCTGGGCGACGGACATAAATGTGACCAGAACGGATATTGACATATCCTCCATTGAGACTCAAAAAGAAATGAGCGTCAGTCTTGAGACTAACCTGGGGGGCGCCGCTGAAGGAAGGGTCTATTTATGCTCTGCAGACTGGGTAAGGGAAGACGGCGTGAATTGGCGCTGCAAGGGGCTCTGGTACTGCATGACCCGGGAACCTGTAATGCCTGAGTTTTCAGAGAACTCAGGGATATGGAGGTACAAGGAGAGCCACAGGATCAATACCTCGGAAGATTTTGAAGGAGATCCCCGGGAGAGGGACGGCTATTATTATTTGCACATCATTGCGGCAGACGAGGAAAGGAAGCCTATAGGAAGCAAAACGGTCCCGCAGCCGCTGCTTTTCGACTTCAAGCCTCCCCAGGTGACTGCAAATGCGGAAATGCAGGCGGACGGATCCATGAAGGTCACGATCCATGTATCCGATAATTATACTCCCCGGAAGGATATCGAAGTAAAGTACATTTTAACTAATTCCGACCGGCAGCAGCTTCCGGAGAACGGGGAAATAATAATAGGCAAGGATGAACTGAAGCCGGATACCTATGTGAATGTAACGGCGACGGACGCGCACCAGAACAACAGAAATATGCTTTTCGGGCCATACGGCAATGCTGAATCAAAGCTTTCAGCCTCAGCCCCATACATTAATTTTTACAGAGGAAGCAAATACACCAATGAGGATTTTGCAGAGCTCCATATTTTCAACTCTGTAGAGGAATTCTCCTGGTCCATGGACGGAGTAAGCTGGAGCGGCTGGATACCCCTTGAAAAAGGGGCTACTTCCTTTGAAACCCAGGGTTACAGCCCTTGTATTCCTTTGCCTGACAAGGAAGGGCCCATAACCTTCTATACAAAATACAGGGATAGTGCAGGGAAAGAGTCGGATGCAGCTGCATCTACGGTTATAAGGGATGTAACTCCTCCTACGGCAAGGGTCAAGTACAGCAGCTACTATGGTTCGAACTATTTCTTTACTGCGGAACTTGTTGACATCAGTGACAACTTGTGCCCTTCCGAGGATATAAAGGTAATTGGATATGTTCCCGGATACTACAAGGAAATCATTGCCAGGGGAGAACCTCATTACTTTATACTGGAGGATGAGGCCGGGAATAAGGGAGCGGTAAAGGCATGTGTGGAACCTATACCTGTGGTAATTCAGCCGGTTGTTGACGATGATGACGATGATGATGAGCCGGAACCGGAGCCTCCGGACACCGAATCGCCAACGATTGTAGTCACTCCCAACGGCAATCATAGCAATGCAATGAGTGTTTCACCTAAAATAAAAGTCAGCGACAATAAAAACATAGCAAGAATTGAGTACGCCTTTACTACTGAAAGCAATATAGAGGATGTTACAGATTGGACGGAGATACCTATGGATGACTACAATCCCAATGGTAATACCGTAAGCTTTTCCGGAGTGAGCGGAACCTATTACTTGCATGTAAAGGCAACTGATGATTCAGGGAATACTGGCGAATTTACGTCAAATCCGTATAATATGGTTTTAGAATATACCGAGCCTGATATTGTATACTCAGGGGAGCATGAGGGAGTTATGAGAGCCTTCATTGTTTCACCTGAGCCCATAACGGTAAGTGAAGCGGTATATGACCTGAGAGCAGGTGAAGAGTATACCTTCCGCTATACCTATGACTCCGACGGACCCGATGCGGAGGATTGGTTGATAACCGCCGCCTGGGAGTCTGAAATTGACCCAGATATGCTTGAATGTAAAGGCACAGTAACAATGTCGCCCTACGATGAAGTGACTTCGGGGCCTGTAACAGTGACTATTGAGGCAAACGATGGCTATCCTATGGAGTTCATGCCCGAAAGACTTGATTGCGATTGGGAAACTCTGGAAGGCGCGCTGAACCAATATTTGATAGATAACGACAATATAAATATAATAGAAGGTCGTGTGATGCAGTCAGCCTTTCCGGAGGATATAACTATAAGGACAATTAATTCTGAATATCTTAATGCCGATTTGCTGGAAGAGCTTGCGTCAGATGAATATTACTATCTGGAAGTAGATAAAGCCGAGATAACTTTTGATGTGAACGGATATTTTTTATACATGGCTTGGGGCAATTTATACACTGTCCAAGTAGGCCACATTGTAAATGAAGACTGGGTGGATAATGTGACGGTTGCCATGACGGAGGGAAGCAGGCGGGCATATGCCCCGGGGTCATTGCTGGCATCCGCAGGTAAATACTCCGGTATGCTTAAAGCATCGGACAGCTCATCTGTGGATGATCTTACCCCTCCTTCGGGACGGGTAAGCTACACATGGGCTGATCCCAAGAAAGGGCCTGTTACGGCTAACCTGAAGCTTTCGGACGACAGCAGGGGAAATGTTACTATAATAAACAACGGCGGAAGCGGAAGATATGTGTTTAAAAACAACGGCCAGTTCGTGTTTGAATTCGAAGATGAAGCGGGAAATCAAGGCAGAGCCCTTGCACAGTTAACCGCTATACCGGCAGAAGGCCCAAGGGTGGCGGTCTCTTACAGTTCCGTATATCCCACCAGGGAAGCGGTGAAAGTGACGATGACGCCGGAGCCGGGATCAGAGTTAAAAAGCGGCGATATTCAAACAGTGCAGGAAAATGACAGCTATACTTTCATCACCGAAGTAAACGGCAGTTGGAATTTCACTTTTGTAAATGAGTACGGCATAGAAAAAGTAGTAAAGCCTTCTGTGGAGAACATAGACAGGATTCCTCCGAAGCTTTGGCTGGATTATATTTATGATTCTTACAAAAACACTATTACCGCTATAGTAAGGTCAGATGAACTGATAACCCCGGCGGAGGGAAGCACTCTCAGCCAGGTGTACCCTTGCACGGATAAGGAGCGATATACCATGAGAGCCCTGGACGAACTGGGGAACGAGGTGGTTGTAACAGTCTCGGCGGCTTACCTTGACGAGCCGGGGGCAGGGGATGTCAAGATAAACTTCAGCACTGCCGAACTGTCAAAAAATCCGGTAACAATCACTCTCACCTCCGATAAAGAGTTTACGGTCCTTAACAACGGAGGCAGCAAAGAGCTTACAGCCCAGCAGAACGGGCAGTACATCTTCGTAATAAGGGACAGCCTGGGACAGATAAAGGCTCTGAGGTTAGAGGTGAAGAATATCATCCTGGAGGCTCCGGTGATTACCCTGGGATACCCGGATTATATAGAGATTAACCGGAGGGGTTCCATAGACCTGATGAATTTTACGGCTGTTGACAGTATAGACGGAGATGTGAAAGACAAGGTAAAAATAACCGGTGCTGTAAACACCCTGAAGCCTGGGATATACACCGTAACCTACAGTGTTGTGAACAGTGTGGGAAATGAGGCGGTAAAAACTCTCACTGTGAAGGTCAGAAGTGACGAGGAACAGATAGTCCGGATAAACGGAGTTAGGTACGAAGGGGAACCTATACCTCTTGCAGCAAGCAAGCTGCAGGTGACTGCAGAGGGCTTTGTGGGGCAGGTCAGCCTCAAATTGGCAGAGGGCTTCAGGAATGCCTCCTACTTTAAGACCGACGGTACAGCAGGGTCTCTTGATAATATACCCGTGAGCAAGAAGGGCTGGCTGACACTGTACGTATATGACAATGAGAGGAACAGCAAGCTGATTAATGTATTAATAACCGATTTGGGGGGTGAACAGTAATGAGAATACTGAAAAGAACCATCGCCTTTGCGCTGATTCTTGCGTTCTTTATTTCATCCACCGGTTTTACTCAGCTTGTATATGCGGCAGCGGAAGAGAATACCCTGATGGTTCATAATCAGTTTGTGAGCTATGTGGTGGATAAGAATACCGGAAGGTTCGGAATAAGCACCGTTGAAGGCGCTCCAAGGAGGAGCGGGGATCAGGATGCGCCGCTGCTTTTTGAAGGGTCAAAGCCCGACACCTCCTTTACTACTTTCCGCATAGACGGAGAGGATTACATATTCGGGAACAGCTACGGTTTTCTGGGAATAAAGGGCGGCATGGTGAAAGCTCCGAAAACCGACCAAATGGTAAATACTTCCCTCTGGACCCTCGGGGATCTGGAGGTGGAGCAGCGGCTGACCTTGGTCTCAGACAGTGGAAATCCTGATTTGGGTAACGTAAGGGTTACCTATAGGGTATCCAATAAGGGGAAGACAGAAAAAAGCGTGGGCTCAAGGCTGCTGTTCGACACAAAGCTGGGGTCAAATGACGGTTCTCCTATAATAATACCCGGAATTGACAAGCCGGTTGAGCATGAAATAAGCCTTGAAGGAGAGGAAGTACCCGCCTTCTGGCAGTCGGCGGATGCGGATATAAGCCCTTCGGTGGTGTCCTACGGATTGATAAGCGGCTGGGAAAACGAAACCCCGGACAGGATGACCGTCGCTCATTGGGGAGGTATAGGCTCCACCAAATGGAATTATCAGCCGGACAGCACCGTGAAATTTACTTCCCCTTTCAATAAGCACAATAAGAGCGACAGTGCGGTAGCCCTGTATTGGGATCCGGAGGTGCTGGCCCCGGGGGAAACCAGGGTGTATGAAACCTTCTATGGTCTGGGAGTATTTGCCACAGCAGACGGGCATACCTTCATGGCAAACATGAGCGGGCCCGACAGCCTTGAGCTTAAAGAGGACAAAACAGGGTATATACAGGAGGAATTCGAGATATCCCTGTCACTGGACAACGGCCTTCCTGTTTCGGTGCCCATGGAGAATGTCAGGGCTGTGCTGGAGCTTTCAGGCGGCCTGGAACTGGCCCCGGGGCAGTCTAAGGAGATAAACCTGGGACTGCTGCAGAGGGATTCCAGGGCAAACCTGGTCTGGAAGGTAAAGGGGGTGTTTGCCGAGACCTACAGGATAGGCCAGGCAACTGTATATCTCCATTCCGATTCCCTTTATGAGCCCCAGGCATACGGCAGATATGTGATACTGCCGGGAAGCTCAGGCAAAGTGCCGGATATACAATATACCGGAATAACTCCCCAAAACCTGTACTATGAGGATTCGCGGAAATCCTTCAATATTAACGGAACGGGCTTCGGTCTGATGAAAGACAGGAGCAGGTGGGAGCTGAAGCTGATAAAGGAAGGACAGAACCCAAGGGTATACAATATAAACCACAAGCAGATAAACCTGGCGGGGGATACAACGATACAGGTAACTCTGGGAGATATGCTGAGAGATATAAGTGATGCCGGAACCTATACGGTGAAGCTGGAGCATAAGGATTTCCAAGGGTGCAGCTTTGAGAAGGGGTTAAATATCTCTACGGATAATCAATACATGAGCCGGAAATACGGTATACTTGCGGTCAGTGACGAAGGCAACAAAACATACAAGATTAAGGTTTTTAATAATGAAGGTGATTTAAAAAAGCAGCCGGATAGCGTCAAAAACAAACTGCTGCTGATTGTAAGGGGAGACATACAGCAGAAGGAAGCGGGGATATATGAGGCCTATTCCAGAACCGAAACGCCTGTGGAGATGAACGAAGTACTGCTTTACAACAGCACGACGCCGATAAGCATAAGCGAAAGCAATGGGTCGGTAAAGCTGGCAGGAAACGGAGGCCTTTCGGTATCCGGTTCCATTACCTTCTGGAAATGGGATTTTGAGATCAACTTAAAGAAAGGCAGCCAATATACTCTGAAACCTCCTGATGATGGTGACCTTGTAAACAAAAAGATAGAAATAGCTCTGACCGGTGCGGCAGGAGGTCTGCAAAACATACTTGCCGGGTTCAATTTGAAGTTTAATACCGCATACTTTTATAAGGATACAGACGGAAATGGTCTCATATTCGGGGGCTCCATGAAGCTTTCTTTAAGTGGTGGCGGGGACGAAGACGAAAACAATAACAATAACAACAACGACAATATTATCACTAATGAAGACAAGAAAGATGAAAAGAAAGATCCTTTCAAGATAGAAGCCAAGGTGGATACGGTGGCTATGGGACAGAAGCCGGATAACACAATAGGGTTCAAGGGAATAGCCGCCCAAGCCACCGTAGGCTTCCCGAAGGATTTTTTCCCGCCTCCTGTGGATATAGGAGCTGAAGCCACCCTGAAGGTGGATACCTTCAGCGATCCCGGCGAAGTGGGATTAGCTCTGGATGTGGATCTTAAGGTTATAAAGGTAAACGGAGAGATAGAGTTCATACTCAAGCCCTATCCCTTCCCGGATAAATTATATTTATATGTAGGAACCGACGTGGGAGTGGATATAATACCCGCGATACCCGTGGCTACCCTGTATGGAGTGGGCGGCGGAATAGATAATATTTCCAACCTTGTGAACTGGGATAGCTCAGCTCCGCCTCTTACCATAATGCTGACAGCATCTGCGGAAATCGGCAGGATACTAAAGATGGACAAGGTGACCCTTAGTGTCTCCTGGCAGCATGCCGAATTAAAGGGAAATATAGGGATAAAAGGCTATGATATAATAAAAAATGCCACCCTGAGGCTCAGATGGTACAACCCCATAGGCTTCCACGCATCTGCCACCATAGAGGCCTTCAGCTGCATCGAAGGAAAGGTGCTGCTCAACATATACAAGGACAGCTTCATTGGCATGGCTTCGATAAGGCTCTTTGTACCTAATGGAGTTCCGGTAGTAGGGGGATTGACCATTGCGGGAGCTGAAGCGGGGATAGATACGGAGAAGCTGTGGGGGAAGCTTACAGTAATAGGTGTGACCATGGGGGTAACGTATCTCTTTGGCGAAGAAAAGGTAGAGTTTGATGTAGGTCAGAATGGAAAACTGCCGGAAGGGTTAATTGCATCCCTGGATGGTGCTGAGGGGCTTTATGCAATAAATTACAGGGATGAAGGAACCGGCGAGGTAGGCAGGATGATATTCGGCACCAATATGAAGCTTGTGGGTTCTTCAAGACAGCCGGAAAGGGTGTATGCGAAGGACAGCATATATTTGGCGGCAGCAGGGGAGGACAGGAGATTTTTATTCATGGATATGCCCGTCGTCACTGCACTGGATGACACCACATACCGGTTGAATGTCCAGAGCAGGGAAGCCGCTCTGTTCGAAATAGAATATGAAGGCACAAAGCCCAATGTGAGGGTCTACAGGCCGGATGGGACAGAGTATATGCTGGTGGAGGACGACATAAACGGAAATATGAGATATCAGACCATTCCCGCGAAGGACAGCGACAGCGGAAGAGACGAGCAGAAGCTGTGGATATCCGTTGTGGGGCCTCAGCCGGGTATGTGGACGATAGTATCGGATAAGCCCCTTACGGCAGCACAGCTGTACGATATAAAAATGGCTCCGGAATATACGTCCTTGGACGCTGAGAAAATAGGAACCGGCAGTGTTAAGGTTGATTGGTCAGGAAAGTATCTGGACGGGGCAAAGGTAAATCTTTACCTGCTTGAGGAAGGAAGCAGCGAAGCGGGAAGACTGTTAGTTCAGGATATTGACGCAGCAGCAGGGACCTATACCGTGACGCTTCCGGAGGATGTAATGACCGGCAGCTATGTGATACGGGCAGAGCTTTCCAAGGAGGATTACGGGTATACCAGCAGAACCACAGGGCCGTTTACGGTAACCGATCTCAAGGCTCCGAGCAAGCCCAGGAATCTGAAGGTGACCGCGGCAGGCAACGGCTGCCTGAAGGTGGAATGGGAAGAAGGAACTGAGGTCAGATACCCGGCCCAAGGCTATATATTGACTGTTCTGAATGATGACGGTTCATCGGTGCAGGGTTATCCGGAGTCCTACGTATCCGGAAGAACCGAGGCGATAATAGGCGGAGAAGTCACTCAGCAGGACGGAACTACCCTGAGGCTTGAAACAGGCAAGAGCTATAAGATTTCGGCAATTGCCCACAGGGAAGAGGATCTGGTTGAAGGAGAAGACATACCCAGGCAGCATTATAGTGAAGCAATTTTGTCGGACACTGTATTTCTTCCGGCCCCGCATCCGCCGGCACTAAAGCTTTCGCTGGCCCGGGAAGGGAGCATGCTTCCTCTTAATACGGCAGAGTCGGGTATAGACGAATACTATTCCACAGGGAAGGAAGCAATGCTGTCGGTGGAGGCGGATACGGCTGTCGGCGCAAATATAGTTTTGAACAAAGAAACAGTGTACTCCTTTAACCCGGCGGTGAGACATCTGCAGCAGCTTGCCCTGAACGAAGGGGAGAACATGGTTGAAATAAGGGCTGAAAACAGCTCCGGAGACTTCACCGATAAAGTAATAAGGATAATATGCGATACCATACCGCCGCTGCTGCTTATTAATTCCACAGAGGTCACGCAGAGCAACGGCGCTGCATCCGCATTAATAAAGGGAAAATGCGAGCCGGGAAGCAAGCTCACTATTAACGGCGGCAATGTGTTATCGGACGAGAATGGATTATTTGAATATACCCTGGATATGGGTGATAATATGAGCATGGAAATTTTCGCAGTTGCGGAGGACCCCATAGGGAATATCAGCGAATACAGCGGTACGGTATATAATGACAGGCTGAAAGACATACAGAGGGTGGCGATCACCCCCGGAGGAGCTACCGTTGAACTTGGAGAAAGCTTGGAGCTAAGCCTGAATGCAATTGATTCGGAGGGAAAACACCTGAGCATAAAGCCGGAACTTGTAAAATGGAGCCTGATGGCCGATACCGGAACCGCAGTTCTTGAAAACGGAGCCAGGATAAAAGCTCTGAAGCCTGGTAAGGCGTATATTATGGCGGAGTATAAAGTAACGGAAGATTATTCTCACACCGATGCCGTGGTTGTCAATGTAGTGGAAAGCATGGGAAATAAGCCCATAACAGCAAGCAGAAGGTCTTCAAGCCCTGCCGGCGTACTCGAAAGGATAATCGAGGCTGAAAAGGGCAAAAAGGATATCTACACAGCCAGACTGCAGCCGGGAACAGAAACAAAACTCACTGCAGATGACGATCTGACCCTTGACATACCGGCCGGTTTTGCAGTAAATTCTGCTGACATAAATATCAGCAGGTATGACAATCAGGAAGAGCTTATGAAAAAGTTCCCGGGCATGAAGCTTTTAAGTCCCGTTTATGATATAAGCCTCAACAAGGGTGCGAGTACGGGAACTCCTGTAAGTGTAAGCTTCAGGTATGAGGCGGATCAGGCCGCAGACCTCAGAAGGATTGCAGTATACAGGCTTGATGAGCAGCAGGGCGGATGGGACTATATAGGAGGCACTCCGGACAAGGAAAAGGGTATCATAACAGTAAGACTGTCAAGCTTCAGCAAGTACGCAGTGCTGGAAAACAGCAGTTTGAGACTGTTGGACGACGTGGACGATGCCAGGTGGTCAAGGGATGTGATATACTCTCTTGTTCATATGAATATAGTAGAAGGTATAAAAGTAGGTGAGAAATACTATTACATGCCTGGCAACTATATTACAAGAGCTGAGTTTATAAAATTGCTTTCAGCAGGCTTGGAAGCAGGGGATACCGAAGCTGATAGTGTCCAACTGCCCTTTGCGGATAAAAAGGAGATACCCGATTGGGCTCTTTCCCACATAAAGGCAGCCTATGCAAACGGATGGGTAAATGGAAGGATTGCAGGAGACAAGAGGCTGTTTGGTCCAAAGGAGCAGATAACCCGTGAAGAAGCCTGTGCCATCCTCGGGAGAATGCTGGGAGACGGAATTAAGCCTAAGAGAGTATATTTCACAGACAGGAACCAGGTGGCAAAATACGCAATCAACTATCTGGACATACTTGCAGATATGGGGGTATTAAGCGGTTATGGGGACGATACCTTCAGGCCCAAGAACTTCATTACCCGTGAGGAAGCTGCAGCAATGATAGATAAGTATCTGAAGAATGCGTCATAGACGCATTCTTCAGACAAGAAACACGAGATTCGAGATTAGGGCAGGGCTTTGCAGAACCATTGGTTTTGCAAAGCCCTGCTATGATTTTTATTCAAAAAGTGCTATAATGTAGTCAAATGCAGTCAATGGCAGGAAAGAAGATTAATATAAATGAAAGGGAGATATTATGGATAAGAAACCTTCCTTCAAACCATACAATCAAGGGCAGATTACCTTTCTTCCTCCAAGTCTGGAGGATTTGATACCCGAGAATCATATAGTAAGAGTAGTTGACAGCGCGATAGAAAGCATTGACACAAAACCTTTGTATGAGAAATATGAAGGGGTTGGAGCAAGCAGTTACAATCCTGTTATGATGCTGAAAATAATAATATATGCTTATACCCAGAAAATTTTTTCATGCAGAAGCATCGCCAAGAATTGCAGGGAAAATATAATGTTTATGTGGCTTAGCGGAATGAATATGCCCGATTATAAAACCATTGACAGATTTCGAATCGAACGTATGAAAGATATTATTCCGGATATTTTTACAGAAGTCATAGCTCTGCTTCACAGTAAGGGATATATAAAGCTTGAAAGGTATTTTCCTGATGCAGGCAAGGACAGCTGGGCATGGGTGAAAAATCCCAGGAGGTTCCGCGAAGGCCTCAGGGAGAAGTGTGAGGAACTCCTTGAATCAATAGATGAAATTGAACGTCAGGACACCCGGGAATATGGGGAAGGGGATTTACCGGAACTCGATGCCGGAGCCAATATTGACGCACAATCAATCAGAGACACAACTGACAAAATTAATGAGAAGCTTGACATGAGGCTTGGAGACAGGACGAGCAGATGGGATGGCTTAAAAAAGCTGTGGAGAGGATTCTCAAGGACAAAGTGATACTAGGAAGGGAATCTGCAAAAATCAGGCTGGAGAATACCCGCATTATCAATATTTGTGGATTATTATGAATATATATAGAAAAACATATAGTATTTGGCATTTGCCATTCTATTGCCTATTGAATTATTCAGTGTACCCATATAAAATGTTAATAAGCTTTAATCAGCATGATACTTAGAAGATACTTATAATATGATTTGCATTTATTATTCCGGTTGCCCGGTTATAATTCAGAGCCGTGGAGGTGGGCACAGCTTGCATGCTGTGGGGTTATGAGTAATTTATTTCATGTTGGTATTGATATCGGTTCTACAACAGTTAAAGTAGTTGTTTTAAATGAGAACTGCGATATGGTTTACAGCAGGTATGAGAGACATTATGCTGATATTAAGAAAAAGCTTCAGCAGATGCTTTATGATGCCTTTAGAAAGCTGAAAAACAGTCAATTGACTGTAATGATTACGGGTTCCGGAGGAATAAGTATTGCAAACAGCTTGGGGGTTTCTTTTACACAGGAGGTTGTTGCTTCTACAAAAGCAATTAAGACCTATTATCCTGAAACCGATGTTGTAATAGAACTGGGCGGAGAGGATGCAAAGATTACTTATTTCGCCGACGGAATAGAACAGAGAATGAATGGTACTTGTGCGGGGGGCACAGGTTCTTTTATAGACCAAATGGCCTCTTTGCTCAGAGTGGATGCAGAGGGGCTAAACGAGTTGGCTGAGAATTACAAGGTTATTTATCCCATAGCGGCAAGATGCGGGGTTTTTGCAAAGACCGATGTGCAGCCTCTTCTGAATGAGGGGGTCGCCAAGGAAGATATTGCAGCTTCAGTACTTCAGGCCGTTGTAATTCAGACTATAAGCGGACTGGCATGCGGAAGGCCTATCAGGGGGAATGTGGCTTTTTTGGGCGGCCCGTTATATTTCCTTTCAGAGTTGAGGGAAAGATTTATTGATACGTTGAAGCTTAAAGAGAATCAGGTGATTTTTCCTGAAAATTCGCAGCTCTTTGTAGCAATAGGCGCGGCATTATCTTCTCTTAATGAAAAGCCTGTATTTTTCGAATCATTGATAGGCAGCCTGAAAAGCCATGAAAGTGCCTCCGGCGGGGAATCAGAAAGATTGGAACGCCTGTTTTCTGATGAGAAGGAGTATGAAGAGTTCAGATCCAGGCATCAAAAAAGCTCTGTCATACGGCGTGAATTATCAACCTTTGAAGGTGAATGCTTCTTAGGGATTGACGCAGGCTCTACCACCACAAAAATAGCTCTTATAGACGATGAGGGAGCGATACTTTACACCTATTACAGCAGTAATGAGGGAAGCCCGTTAAAGTCCACCGTTAAAGCACTGAAAGAGCTGTATCGGCTTTTGCCGAAGAATGCCAGGATAGTTAATTCAACTGTTACGGGATATGGGGAAGGCCTGCTGAAGGCAGCATTAAGTGTGGACATAGGTGAAATTGAAACGATATCACATTATAAAGCGGCGGAATTTTTCTGCCCCGGAGTTGATTTCATATTGGATATAGGCGGCCAGGATATGAAATGCCTGAAAATAAAGAATGGGGTTATTGAGAGCATAATGCTGAACGAAGCTTGCTCTTCAGGCTGCGGTTCATTCCTGGACACTTTTGCAAACTCATTGGGCATGAGTGTTGAAGAATTTGCGAAGGAAGCACTGTCTGCAGAGAATCCGGTAGATCTGGGCTCCAGGTGCACCGTATTCATGAATTCTAAAGTAAAGCAGGCACAAAAGGAAGGCGCGACAGTAGGGGATATTTCAGCAGGATTATCTTATTCGGTAATTAAGAATGCATTGTTTAAGGTAATAAAAGTTAGAAACCTGAACGAACTGGGAGAAAAAATAGTTGTCCAGGGGGGCACCTTTTATAATGATTCGGTGTTAAGGAGCTTCGAACTCCTATCGGGAAGAGAGGCAATAAGGCCTGATATAGCAGGAATAATGGGTGCTTTTGGATCTGCCCTGATTGCAAGGGAAAGATATCAGAAGGGCATGCATACAAGCTTGCTGGGAGAACATGAACTCAATGAATTCAATCTTGAAACGGTGGTATCAAGATGCGGGTTATGCTCAAACAACTGTTTACTTACAATAAACAAGTTTGGAAACGGGCAGAGCTTTATATCAGGGAACAGATGTGAAAGAGGAACCGGCAAGATAAAAGAGCAGAATTTACTGCCGAACCTGTATAAGTATAAATATGAAAGAGTATTCAGATACAAGCCCTTGGACAGCTCATTAGCAAGAAGGGGTACTGTTGGTATTCCAAGGGTTCTGAACATATACGAAAATTACCCTTTCTGGTTTACCCTGTTTACGGAACTGGGCTTCAGAGTGGAATTATCCGACAGGTCTTCAAACAAGCTTTATGAAAAAGGAATTGAAACAATACCCTCAGAGTCGGTGTGCTATCCGGGGAAACTGGTTCACGGGCATATCATGAATCTTGTTGAGAAGGGTATTAAGTTCATTTTCTATCCATCCATAACCCATGAGCTGAAAGAGCAAAAGAAAGCGGACAATCATTTTAATTGCCCAATTGTGGTTTCATATCCGGAGGTTATTAAAAACAATATAGATGTGCTGAGGGAAAAGGGTATACTGTTTATGAAGCCCTTCCTGCCTTTCGATGACGAAGACAGGCTTGTCGACAGACTGCATAAAGAGTTTAAGATGTTCAAAATCAGTAAGATGGAAATTAAGGAAAGCGTATATACCGCTTATATGGAGCAGGAAGCTTTTAAGAGGGATATTCAAAAGGCCGGAGAAGAAGCCTTGAGTTATATCAGGGCTAATGGATTAAAGGGGATAGTGCTTGCCGGAAGGCCGTACCATATAGACCCTCAGATAAACCACGGCATACCGGAGATGATAAATTCCCTTGGCATGGCTGTATTGACGGAAGACTCCGTAGCCCATCTGGGACGGGTTGAAAGGCCCCTCAGAGTAGTGGATCAATGGGCATACCACTCCAGGCTGTATGCTGCGGCAAGCTTTACTGCAAAGCAGGAGGACGTGGAACTGGTCCAGTTGAATTCCTTCGGCTGCGGGCTGGATGCTGTTACAACAGACCAGGTGCAGGAAATACTTAATGAGAATTCCAAGATTTATACAACCCTGAAAATAGACGAGGGTAATAATCTGGGAGCAGCCAGGATAAGGCTTCGGTCACTTAAGGCTACAATTTTGGAGAGGCATAAGAACGGGTTTGAGCTTAAGAAAGTTGACAACAGATATAAGAGAATTGAATTCACAGAGGATATGAGAACGAAGCATACTATTTTAGTGCCTCAAATGTCTCCGATACACTTTCAGTTCCTGGAGAAGGCGTTCAGACTATCAGGTTATAATATGGTTGTTTTGGCATCAATGGATAAAGGAGCTGTGGATGAAGGCCTGAAGTATGTGAATAATGATGCCTGCTACCCTGCTATTATTGTAATAGGACAGCTTATAGAAGCACTGAAGTCCGGCAAATATGATTTGAATAATACTTCGGTAATGATATCTCAAACAGGCGGGGGCTGCAGGGCTACCAATTATATAGGCTTCCTGAGAAAAGCCCTTAAGGATGCGGGTTTTGAGAAAGTTCCCGTTATATCGTTGAATGCTGTAGGTATGGAGAAGAATTCAGGCTTCAAGTTCACAACGGAGCTTTTGAACAGAGCCATGATGGGACTTGTATACGGCGATTTGCTAATGAATGTACTGTACAGAGTCAGGCCCTATGAAAGGATTAAGGGCTCCGCCAATATGCTGTATGAGAAGTGGGCTGAAATATGTAAGGAATCTGTGGAATATGCCAGCAGAAAAGTATTCAAGCAGATTATCAGACAAATTGTTAAAGAATTTGATGAATTGGAAATGATCAATCAAGCTAAGCCAAAGGTTGGGCTGGTTGGGGAAATACTTGTCAAGTTTCATCCTACGGCAAACAATAATGTTGTCAATATAGTTGAAGCCGAGGGAGCGGAAGCAGTAGTGCCGGGACTTACGGACTTTCTGCTGTATAGTGCCTATGGTTTGGAGTATAGATATAAATATTTGTCAGGGAGCAAAAAATCCCAGCTCTTTGGGCGTGCAGCCGTTATGATTATTGAGTTCTACAGGAAGGCTTACAGGGAGGCGCTATCTGCAAGCAAAAGGTTTTATGCTCCCCAAACAATAGAAGAGATAGCGGAGGGTGCCTCATCAGTTGTGTCTTTAGGCCACCAGACCGGGGAAGGATGGCTTTTGACAGGGGAAATGGTTGAGCTTATTAATAACGGAGTCAGAAATATAATCTGCATGCAGCCCTTTGCATGCCTTCCGAATCATGTCACGGGAAAAGGAATGATGAAGGAGCTGAAACGGGTTTACCCCGGAACCAACATAGTAGCTATTGATTATGACCCGGGTGCAAGTGAAGTGAATCAGCTGAACAGGATAAAACTTATGATTTCCGCAGCATTTGAAAACATGAATAAGTTTGAGGCTCATAAAGTAGGCTCCTATGTAACAACAGATTACAGACGGATGCGTTCAACTCTCATTATGAGAACCAGGCTCTAGGAACACTTTAGTTCAGCTTCCTTTGTTCACGATATTCATGGAGTGAGGGGTAGAATTGGAAAAGGTAAAGACAAATGCAATGCGGCTTCTTGAAAAGGCAGGAATCAAGTATAATACATATGCTTATGAACACAGCGACGGCTTGATTGACGGAGTTTCAGTTGCCGGTAAAATCGGCTGCCCTGTTGAAAAAGTGTACAAAACCCTTGTCGCCCAGGGGACAAGCAGGGAATTCTATGTTTTTATAATCCCTGTTGCCGCTGAGCTTGATTTGAAAGCAGCGGCAAGGTCTGTGGGGGAGAAAGCCGTTGAGATGATAAAAGTCGCGGACATCAATAAAGTTACCGGATATATTCGCGGGGGATGCTCTCCCCTAGGCATGAAAAAGCAGTATAAGACAGTGATTGACAGCTCCTGTAAAGCCATGGATACAATAATCGTAAGCGCAGGAAAGATAGGACATCAGATTGAATTAGCCCCGGAGGATTTAATAAAGCTGACCGGCTGCAGGACAGAGGCTGTTTGTGCACGAGGAAATTTGTAGCTGAAATCAAATGATATGTTGATACTAATATATAAAATTAAAAGGAGAGGTTATTGTGTCAAATTTTGCGCAGCGTATGACTGCAATGGAGAAATCCGCAAAGATTATCCGAAATCTTTTTGGTGCTATGAATGACCCCGGTATCATTTCCTTTGGGGGCGGTGCTCCGGCAAAAGAGGCACTTCCCATAGATATTGTCCGTGAAATAGCAAATGAAGTGATTAGAGCTGACAAAAGAGGCGCGGAGGCTCTTCAGTACGGTCCCGTTATGGGTGCGGCGGATCTTCGGGAGGCTGTTGTTAATGATTTGCTGGCACCAAAGGGAGTTGCTGCAAGTGTTGATAATATTATGATTACCAGCGGCGGCCTTGAAACCATGAACCTAATGTGCCAGCTGTTTATTGATCCCGGTGATGTGATTCTGGTTGAATCACCTTCCTTTGTACATTGTGTTGAAATATTCGAAATGTTCCAGGCAAATTGCATTGCTGTGGATATGGATGATAACGGCATGATTCCTGAAGACCTGGAGGCAAAAATATTAAAGTATAGACCCAAAATGGTGTATGTTATTCCCACATTCCAGAACCCAACCGGCAGAACCCTGTCCTTGGACAGAAGGCAGAAAATCGCTGAAATGGGAAGCCGTTATGATGTGATTATTCTGGAAGATGATCCCTATCGCGACATTCGTTACAGCGGAAGCGACTTGCTGCCGATAAAAGCCTTTGACCAGACCGGTCACACTGTCTTGGCAAACAGCTTCTCCAAGATATTCTCGCCGGGCAGCAGGCTGGGCTATGCTCTTGCAAATGATGAAATAATATCAAGATTGTTTGATGCCAAAACGGCAACCAATTCCCACACATCCATGCTGCCTCAGGTAATATGCGCCGAATTCTTCAAACGCGGGTATTATCCGGCCCATCATAAGATGATATGTGATTTGTACCGCGAAAGAAGAGACATCATGATTGAATGTATCGATAAGTATTTTCCCGAAGGGACCAAGAGAACCTTCCCGGACGGAGGCCTGTTCACATGGGCGGAGCTGCCGGAAGGCATCAATACCACTGAGCTGTTGGCTGAAGCTGTTACAAATCCCGATGTCAAGGTTGCCTACGTGGCAGGGGAAGGCTTCTTTACCGAAGGTAATGGCGCGGGCAGCGACTGTATGAGGATCAGTTTCGGCAGTGCTGCTCCGGAAAGAATCAGAACAGGCATTGAAAGGTTAGGCAGGCTGATTTGCTCCAAATTGAAATAAACACTGAAGAATGCGACGTATTCTTACCACAAATCTGTGCTCAGATATTTTGTGCCGGAGTCCGGCAGCAATATTACAATGTTTTTTCCCTTAAAATCTACCTTAAGCAGCTTTAGTGCCGCTGCCAGATTCGCCCCGGCTGAGAAGCCTGCAAAAATGCATTCCTCACATGCCAGCCTTCTGGCTGCCTGAATTGCTTCTTCATCTGACACGGTTATGAAACCGTCTACCAGCTTCAGCTTATCCCCGGTCATCAGGGGCAGCTCCATATTATAGCCTCCCCCTTGTATCTTATGCTTTCCGCTTCCGATATCCTGAGGATTGCTGTAGCGCCTTGCATTTTCGGGTTCAACCCCAAAACACTTTATATCGGGGAAGTGTTTTTTTAATGTTGTGGTAACACCGATAAAGCTGCCTCCGGTACCCATGAAATCAACGAAAGCATCGATTCTTTCATCTATTTGCTGAATTATCTCATTGGCAACCCCGACTTCCCCCGCACGAGCGGTGCTGGGATTATAAAACTGGTCTACCCTGAAAGCATTCAGCTCTTTTGTAAGCCTTTGTGCTTCGATTTCCACCAGTTCCAGGTCCTTTCCGGATACCTGCCCAGGAATTGAGTCCGGCATCTGATCCACAAGGACAACTTCAGCACCGAAGGCTTTCATCATTTTAGCCCTTTCTATAGAATTGCCCTTTGAAATCACGGCTATAAATTTATAGCCTTTCAGCTTGCAGACGATAGCCAATCCGGTGCCCATATTTCCGCTGGTCAGTTCAACAACTGGCTGGCCCGGTTTCAGCCTTCCGCTTTTCTCCGCATCCTCAATCACCTGCAATGCAACCCTGTCTTTCTTGCTTAAACCGGGAGCCCAGAACTCCAGCTTTGCAAAAATTCTTCCCTCAATATTCCCTGTTATGTTGTCAAGGGCTACAACCGGCGTGTTGCTGATCAGGTCTAATGCATTCCTGAGTACCATATAGGAACACCTCTTTCATTGATTATTTTGTCATATAGTGTATTATGCTGCATATTATAGCATTGGGCATTACTATTCACAAGGGGCGGATTGAGGAATGGCATATTAAGGCTTAAAGAAGTGCTTGATTGATGGAACGAAAAGGGTGCTTATTACGTCTATTAATCAAAGACTATTTGGGAGGTATCATATGAAAAAACTATTGTTGTTTGCTTTAATACTGTTGCTGAGCGCTTTGATGATCGGCTGTACGGCAGCAGGAAGTCAGTCCCGGGAGAATGAGGAAAAGACGCAGCAAACTGATGAAGCCGATAAGGAAGCAGCAGCAAATATTGTTGAGGGCTTTGGGAAAAAGCTTCAGGAGGTCTCGCTTCTGGCTCCAAAGGAAGTATTGGAAAAGAGCATGGAAGAGAGTTATGGCGATTTTGTGACTTCAGAGCTTATTGCAAAATGGGCAAAGGATCCCATGAATGCTCCGGGAAGGCTGACTTCGAGCCCCTGGCCCGATAGAATAGAGATCCTGGCTATTGAGAAATCGGCAGAAAATGAGTATGAGGTAAAAGGTGAAATAATCGAGATAACCAGCACTGAAAAGGCAGAGGGCGGAATATCGGCAAAGCGGCCGATCACTCTTGCAGTCAGGAAAATTGAAGACCGTTGGCTCATTGACGATGTAAAGCTTGGCGATTATGAGAAAATAAAATAAAAGGAACATAACGATCTACCTTGCACCAATGCAGACAGCTTATTACCCAGCCATGATCTTTCGACCATGACCAAGCAGTTCACCACCTGCAATGATGGTTCGTTCGACCATGCAAAGTACCTGCACAGCCACATACAACCTCCCGGCTGTATATGACCATTACGGCACCCTGCATAATCTTAGCTCGACCCTGTATGATAAGTTGGGATCCTACTATAATCAAGGGTAGTCGACTATAACAGAACCTTTCCTTACCATACAGGATCTTCCCTCCGACTGCACACAGGCCTTTCGACCCATATACAATCTTTGGCCGACCCATACAAGCCCCCGCTAAGGAGCATATATGAGTCTTGGCTCAACCGTTATGTTCCTACGATATTAATTTGTCCGGAACAGAAAAAAATAATACTAAGATAATAAAGGTTCTTTTGCCAGGACTTGATTAAAACTGTATAATATATATAAATAGGCGAAAAGATGACCTTTAAAAACTTTGCGTCCTGCCGCAGCATCAAGGAGGGAAGATTATGGCCGTCAGAGAGATATTGCTGCTGGGGAATGAAAATCTATACAATGTATCCAAAGAGGTTTCAAAGGAAGAAATAGATAAAGCAAAACAAATTGTTGACGATTTGCATGACACAATGGCAGATTTCAGAAAAAAATACGGTTTTGGAAGAGCTATAGCTGCGCCTCAGATTAATGAGTTTTTTCGGATAATCTACATGAATTTTGATGACAGAGAAATAGCATTAATAAATCCAAGGCTTGAGTTTACTGACGATGAAAAATTTGAAATGTGGGATGACTGTATGAGTTTTCCCGGATTGGAAGTAAGATTATCAAGATATAAAAAGTGCAGAGTCTATTATAAGGATCTGGAGTGGAAGGATTGCATTTTTGAACCTGAAGGGGATATATCAGAATTGATTCAGCATGAATACGATCATCTTGATGGTATATTGGCAGTTCAGAGAGCAATAGACAATAAGTCTTATAGGATTAATAAAAATAAAGCCGGCTGTTATTGATATCAAGACTGCTCTAATGCTATTCTCTCATAATGCTTATACAGTGAGTGGAATTTGCCGGAATAATTCTTCTTCCATGGTTTTTGCTTTCCGCAGAAGTGAATTATAGATGTGTTGTAAATAATATAATTCATATCATACTTGCCATTGGATATAATTTTATAATAATTGTAATATCTGGGGTCGTAATTATATAGAATTTCATCAACCGGTTTTATGCTTTTGGAGTAAAGGGCATTAAGTATATCCTGATCCGGGAGTATTAGTGTATCGGCATTTTCTCTAACAAAATCAAAGATATCCTTTTCATCTATTGTGTTACGCTGCTGATTCAGGTTAAAAAGAAGCACTCCCGAGTTGTAGTAAGCTTCAATATCATAAGGTTTTAGTCTTATTTTGTTAATTTTGTTGATAGACCCCCTATGATGATATGCAGCCGCATAAAGGTAACCGGTCAGATCAGTATTATAAAGCTCTCTAATGCCATTAATAATCAATATATCAGGATCCAGATAGAGAAGCTTGTCTATTTTCGGAGGCATAAACTTAAATGCCAAAAGCCTATAATACATTTCTTTGCTGTAATGCATGACTACCGGTGCATCCTTAAAATACTCATCTTTTATCGATATCACATGAAATTCATGTCCTTGGTTAATTACAATATCTTCTATTTGCTGCAGTTCTCTATCTGTTAAGCTGGATTGCATAATATAAATGCTAAAGCGTTCTCTCCAATTATTGAAGAAAAGGGATTTTAGCATCACCTTCAGAGGAGTTATATAATTTGAATTTAATGTTACAAGGATGTTCATGATCAGTCTCCTTAGATAATATAGTTGTTTCTATGTTTAAATATAAGTTATGCAGCAAATTAAGTCAATTATAGTAATATCAATATATATTTTGCTATGTTCCGATTAGAACTGTATAATAAACATAAGGGTATGGATAAAACGGAGTCCGATGGAGGTTATTATGCAAAAGCTGTTGAGAATGATATTTAGCAGGGTTTTTTTGGTTGGGACTGCCATATTTATTCAGGTTTTTGCCTTGTTAATAATGATATGGAGGTTCAGCAATTATTTTGTATATTTCTATACCTTCAGTACATTACTTAGTATAGTTGTTGTGCTGTGTATTGTTAATGGGAAGAGTAATCATGCATATAAGCTTGCTTGGATTATTCCTATCATGGCTTTTCCGATTTTCGGCGGACTTTTTTATTTGATGTTTGGCGGAAATAAGTCAAGCAAAAGGAATAAACGAAAAATGCAGGTAATTACTGATAAGATGCAAAATGTCCTCGTTCAGAATTTGAAAGTCATGCAAAATCTTGAGAAGGAAGACAGAGGCGCCGCCAATCAGTCAAAATATATAGAGAATTATTCTTCCTGTCCTGTTCATACAAATACAAGAACAGAATATCTTACACCCGGTGAGAGAAAATTTGAACGCATGTTGGAGGAATTAAAAAAAGCCGAGCGTTATATTTTTCTTGAGTATTTTATTATTGATAAGGGCGTTATGTGGGATACCATATTGGATATTTTGAAAGAAAAGGCAATGCAGGGCTTGGATGTTCGTGTCATTTATGATGATGTGGGCTGTATATTGACATTGCCTTATGGATATGATAAAGAACTGGAACGGATGGGCATTAAATGTTGTGTATTTAATCCCTTTGTGCCGGTTTTGTCTATCCGCCTCAATAACCGTGATCATCGTAAAATTGCCGTAATTGATGGTCGTGTAGCGTTTACAGGGGGTATCAACCTTGGAGACGAATATATCAATGCTTATGAAAAGTATGGCCATTGGAAGGATGCGTCTATTGCCATTGAAGGGGATGCAGTATGGAGCCTTACTGTAATGTTCCTTTCCATGTGGGATTTTCTCCGAAAAGAAGATGAGGACTACGAGAAGTTTAGACCGACTTACGAATATACTAAAGATCCTAGCTATAATGGTTATGTACAACCTTTTGCGGATAGTCCTCTTGATGAGGAAGCCGTAGGTGAAACAATATACCTTAATTTGATAGGTGAAGCTGACAGATATATCTATATCAATACGCCATACCTGATACTTGACAATGAGATGAATTCAGCTCTGTGTATGGCAGCAAAAAGAGGTGTAGATGTCCGCATCACAACCCCTTACATTCCGGATAAATGGTATGTTCATGCAGTATCCCAATGCAATTATGAAGCATTGATAGAAAGCGGAGTTTCTATATATGAGTACACACCCGGTTTTATCCATGCAAAAACCTTTGTAGTGGATGATCTGTATGCTGTAGTTGGTACAATAAACTTAGATTATCGCAGTTTGTATCTTCACTTTGAGTGCGGTGTCTGGATGTATAAAACAAATAGTATCTTAGAAGTTAAAGCGGATTTTCTAAAAACTCTAAAGGTTTGCCAAAGGATTACTTTAGGATGCTGTAGAGACGAAGTGTTGTATAAAAGGTTGGGCAGAACGATCCTCAGAATATTTGCACCCTTGATGTAAAGGATTTATTTATGACTTATTGGAGGGATAATATGCGAATTGCAGTAATCGATGGTCAGGGTGGAGGAATTGGAAAAGCTATAGTTGAAAGAATCAGGCAGAAACTTGAAGATAAAGCAGAAATAGTGGCTTTGGGAACTAACTCTCTGGCAACTTCATTGATGCTGAAAGCAGGCGCTAATGAAGGTGCAACAGGAGAAAATGCCATTATTCATAACGCCTGCAAAGTGGATATAATTTTGGGCCCCATAGGAATAATAAGCGCAAATTCACTGTTAGGTGAGTTGACACCGCTTATGGCAAAGGCTATAGCGGAGAGTCCGGCAAAAAAGATACTTATTCCTATGAGTAAATGTAATATTGCTGTAGCCGGTATAGAAATAAAACCGATTCCTTCTTATATAGAAGATGCCGTAGAAATAGTGAAAACTATGATTAAAGATACAAAGGTAGTGTAGTTGGGATAGATTCTCTATTTACATACATCAATCCATGTACCCCCTGTGACTTCCTGTAAGCGGTCAGGGGTTATTTTTACAGCTGAATTTGCAGATCCTGCTGCGGGATATACAGCTTCAAATTCCTTCATTGAAATATCCACGTAAATATCCATGGGATTCTTGAGGCCGAAGGGGCATACTCCTCCCACTGCATGACCTGTTGCTTCCAGCACTTTTTCCGGGTTAAGCATTGAGGCTTTTTCATGAAAGCAGTCTTTAAACTTGCGATTATCTATTCTTGAGTCACCGCTTACAACTATAAGAATATTTCTGTCTTTCAATCCAAAGGCCATTGTTTTTGCAATAAGCGCAGGTGCAACACCGTGTGCTTTTGCCGCCAGCTCGACAGTTGCAGTGCTTGCATCTTTTTCAATAATCTGCAGGTCCGAATAACCATTTTCATCAAAGAATTTTCTTACACTTTCCAGACTCATCACATTACTTCCTTTCTTTTGTATAAATTCTCAAGACGGCAGTATATGACCATACACATTATATCATAGATTGACAAAAATTTGAGATATCAATCATGGATTTTGCATTTGCATAATATAAGAAGAATGCGACGCATTCTTCGGGTACGAGGTACGAGGCGCGAGGTTCGAGGTTTAGGGCAGGGCTTCGGAGTTATGATAACACTGAAGACACGAAAAACCGCTAAATGCATGGCGGGATAAATATTACGTTACATAAATAATTATCGATAATAATATAAGTATCGAAATTTTCTTATGCAACTATATAATATATAATAGTTACCGTGCAATCGCGCAGCGATTTCGTGAAACAGCCGTGTCTCCCGTGTTACCCGTTACCTATGGCGCATTCTTCTTCTATTCTGCAATGTCTCTGTGATACTCCTGCAAAGATTTAATCTTCTTTCCATGAAACCCATTTTTTATATATGCCGCAATTCCCTTTGCGCTTGCCAGAGCCGCGGTCATTGTGGTTATATACGGCACCTTGCGCTTTATAGCAATCTTGCGGATATAAGAATCATCGAATTCGCTCAGTCTGGTTTGAGGTGTATTGATTATCAGGTTTATTTCATCGTTCTCCATGTTGTCAGCTATGTTTGGCCGGCCTTCGTATACCTTATTGACCTTTTCACAGCTGATTCCTTTTTCTTGAAGGAATTTGCAGGTTCCTTCCGTAGCAACGATTTTAAAGCCTATCCTCGAAAATTCTCTGGCAGCCTCCAGAACGTCAGGCTTATCTGCATCATTTACACTAATAAGCACTGTTCCTAAAGAAGGAAGTAATTCCTGCGTCGCTTCCTGAGCCTTATAGTATGCCAATTCGAATGAATCCGAGATGCCTAGTACTTCCCCGGTAGAACGCATTTCCGGGCCCAATACCGGATCGACCTCAGGAAACATATTGAAGGGCAGAACTGCTTCCTTAACTCCGTAGTGAGGTATTTTTTTGCTGGCAAGGCCGTCCAAGGAGTATCTTCCTCCCAAGCAGTCAGCCATGATTATTCTTGTGGCTATACGTGCCATTTGTATATTGCAGACTTTGGAAACAAGGGGAACAGTTCTTGAGGCCCTTGGATTGGCTTCCAAAACATAAACCTTGTTATCCGCTATGGCATACTGCATGTTCATAAGGCCGATAACATTCATTTCCTTGGCAATCCTTCCGGTATAGTCAACAATAGTACTTATGTGCTCTTCAGAAATACCTACGGGAGGAATAATACATGCGGAATCTCCGGAATGAACGCCGGCATACTCAATATGTTCCATTACTGTCGGCACAAATGTATCTGCTCCGTTGGAAATTGCATCTGCCTCCGTTTCAATGGCATGCCCGAGGAATTTATCTACCAGAATCGGCCTTTCGGGAGTGACTCCAACCGCCGCAGCCATATAGGTGCATAGCATTTCCTCGTCATGCACTATTTGCATTCCCCGCCCGCCCAATACATATGACGGACGAACCATTAAAGGATAACCTATTTGGTTTGCTATGGCTATGGCTCCTTCGGCATTTACCGCCATACCCGACTCCGGCATGGGAATGTCAAGCTTATCCATAATTCTGCGGAATCTGTCCCTGTCCTCAGCCAGGTCTATGGTTTCCTGGGAGGTTCCAAGAATCCTTACACCGGCCTTTTCCAGATCCCCCGCAATATTGAGAGGAGTCTGGCCTCCGAATTGAACTATCACTCCCAGAGGCTTTTCCTTCTCATAAATGCTTAATACATCCTCCACTGTCAGGGGCTCAAAGTAAAGCTTATCAGATGTATCATAATCAGTTGAAACAGTTTCAGGGTTGCAGTTGACCATTATCGTTTCATAGCCTAAATCTCTAAGTTCAAAGGCTGCGTGAACGCAGCAGTAATCAAACTCAATTCCCTGGCCAATTCTGTTGGGGCCTCCTCCAAGAATCATAACTTTTGGTTTGTCCGTTACGGAAGTCTTATCGGATATGTTATAGGAAGAGAAATAATAGGACGCATTCTCAACACCGCTTACAGGCACTGCCTCCCAACCCTCTGTCAGGCCTAATCCGGTTCTTTTCCTTCGGACTAATGCCTCTGACACATCAAGAAGCTGGGCCAGATACCGGTCGGAAAAACCATCCTTTTTGGCCTTGATAAGCAGTTCATCCTGCAGTTCGCTTCCTTTGCACTTAAGTATTTCCTCTTCAAGCAGAACAAGCTCCTTCATCTGCTCTATGAAATAGGGTTTTATATGCGTCAGCTTATAAAGCTGTTCAACATCAGCACCCTTGCGCAATGCTTCATACATAATGAACTGCCGCTGGCTGGTCGGCTCAGTCAGCATGGAAAGAAGTTCATAAAGAGTATTATTATTGAAATTCCCGGCAAAGCCCAAGCCGTAACGATTGATCTCCAGGGAACGGATTGCCTTCTGGAAAGCCTCCTTATAGCTTTTCCCGATGCTCATAACCTCCCCAACCGCACGCATTTGGGTTCCCAGTTTATCTTGGGCTCCGGGGAACTTTTCAAAAGCCCAGCGGGCAAACTTTATTACAACATAATCTCCTGATGGGGTATATTTATCCAGGCTCCCGTCCCTCCAATAAGGAATCTCATCAAGGGTAAGGCCGGCTGCAAGCATGGCGGATACGTATGCAATAGGGAAGCCTGTTGCCTTTGAAGCCAGTGCCGAGGAACGCGAAGTGCGGGGGTTTATTTCTATAATTACAACCCTTCCGGTTCTTGGGTCATGAGCGAACTGGACATTGGTTCCGCCGATTACCTCAATAGATTCCACCACTGAATAAGCGTACTCTTGCAAGCGCTGCTGAAGCTCAGGACTGATTGTGAGCATCGGAGCGGCACAGAAGGAATCTCCCGTATGCACTCCGATAGCATCAATATTTTCGATAAAGCAGACTGTAATCATCTGATTCTTGCTGTCCCTCACTGCTTCAAGCTCCAGTTCCTCCCAGCCCAGAACCGATTCTTCAACCAGAACCTGCCCCACCATGCTGGCAGCAATTCCGCGGCTGGCAATAGTCCTCAGTTCTTCAGCATTATATACCAGGCCGCCGCCTGTGCCGCCCATTGTATAAGCAGGCCTGATAACCACAGGATACCCAAGCTCCCCTGCAATTTTCTCAGCTTCGGAAACGCTGTAGGCTGCCTTGCTGCATGGCATATCAATCCCAAGCCTGTTCATTGTCTCTTTGAAAGCAATGCGGTCCTCTCCGCGTTCAATGGCATTTATTTGAACACCTATAACCTTTACGTAGTATTTATCCAGGATGCCGCTCTTATAAAGCTCCAGACAAAGATTGAGAGCTGTCTGGCCTCCCAGATTCGGCAGTATTGCATCAGGCCTTTCTTTATCAATTATTTCCGTGAGGCTTTTGGTGTTAAGGGGTTCAATGTAGGTCGAATCTGCAATTCCCGGGTCGGTCATAATAGTAGCGGGGTTGGAATTGACCAGTACGATTTTATAGCCCAAGTTTCTCAGGGCTTTGCAGGCTTGTGTCCCGGAATAGTCAAATTCACAGGCTTGCCCGATAATGATAGGACCGGATCCGATAATCAGAATTTTATTTATGTCAGTTCTTTTCGGCATATAAATCCTCCTATTACTGTAGTTAATAAGTCATGGATGTAAATAAGGATAGCAAAGAGATTCACATATGAACACTCCTTGATATCCCATGATCCGGAAAAGGTCTGCACATATATTTCCTCCTTTCTGGCCTCGCAGGACCAATTTAAAGTTTGAAATTACTGTTTGAAAATATAAACCTATATGCATATATATAATATAATATGTATATTTATGCTTGTCAATATTTTTTTGCCTGTAAGTAAAAAAAGACATGGAGACTTTTCTTATGCCCCCACGCCCTTTGTTACTCTGTCCGTTTTATGTGTCCTTTGAATATTTGCTTATTAAAAATGTTATAATATAGCCCATGATGAAAAGCAAAATGCTGATTAAATATTCAGAACTGAATGAAATGCCCGGAAATATCGAAATTATAGATCCGATTACAAATCCAATCACGGCATAATATGTAAAACCGTATGCTTTTTTGAACAAAAGGCTTATGAACTTGGCAAATAGAATTATGCTGAATACAAATCCTGTCCCTACAGGTACAAGAATTGACAGATTAATATTTGCAAGTCCGTCAAGAACTATCTGATATGCTCCAAAATACATCAGCACAAAGGAAGCACTGATTCCCGGCACTATCGTCCCTACTCCTATAATTGCACCGTATAAAACAAGCTGAAGCATTCCCGGTGCTGCATCAGGAATAATGTCGATTCCGGCATTTTCCAGCACTACTGTTATTATTGTGATTCCAAATGCAATTATACAAGGGATAATGTATATGCCTTTAAAGCCTTTCTTGTTGGCCTGCCTGAAAACTGTAGGAAGCGTTCCCAGCATAAGCCCGATGAAAAGGCATTTGACCTGAACCTCATAGTATTGAAAAAGGTATTGCATTATTTTGCTGAAACCGAGTACCCCCACACCGCCGCCAAGTGCAATAGGGAAAAAGAATACTGCGTTTTTCTTAAAATCCTTGAAGACATCCGCAATGGCATCGGTTATCCTCTCATATAATCCAAATATTACGGCAATTGCTCCTCCGCTTACCCCGGGAGCAACGCCGCCTATCCCTATCAGCAATCCCTTAAAAAAGCCCGATAAAAAATTCATTTCTCCTCACTCACCTTTATGCTTTTGTTTTTACCATAGGTATTTCGTATAAAATTATTTATTTATACGATTCGTAAAGCACAAAGTCTTCAAGGGGCAGTCTGAGCTCTTGATGCCTTTCCGGAGATAGTGCTGCATCTGCGGAATAACCTATTGCAAGAATATTCATCGGTTCAAGGTTTTCGGGGATACTAAACTCTGCTTTGAGTACCTTTGGATTAAAGTGACATATCCATAGAGTTCCAAGCTCCAGTTGTGTAGCTTCAAGCATCATATGGTCAGTTACAATAGCCGCATCAATATCAGCTACATCTTTTCCATCATAGCTCCTTTTCCATGAAATATTATGGTCTGCGCACACAATGATAGTCAGTGGAGCTCCATATATATTAGCTGATTTTCTCAGTTTTTCTAGGCTTTCGGCTTCTTGAACCACAATCAATCTGTGGGGCTGCCTGTTGGATCCTGTAGGCGCTACCCTGGCTGCTTCAAGTATCTTCAATAGCTTTTCCTCTTCAACCTTCCTTGGTAAATAGTTCCTCACTGAGTATCTCATTTTAGCCAATTCCAAAAAATCCATATCATACACCTTCCCTTACAAGCATCTTTTATAATATTCTACACTAATTCTTCCCAAAGAAAAAGCACTGCATTCAAAAAGCGGTGCTTTTTACAAATCTAGACTGCTTCTGTTTTTCTTATACTCCCTGCTTTATGCCTGCGAAGTTTTACAGACACATCATCAAACAATGTATAGATTACCGGGATTATTACAAGAGTAAGAACAGTTGAAGTCGTAAGTCCTCCGATAACAACTGTTGCCATAGGTGCCTGGGCTTCTGCCCCTTCTCCTATACCCAGCGCAAGGGGGATAAGCCCTAATATTGTTGTTAAAGTCGTCATCAATATCGGTCTCAATCTGGTAGGACCGGCTTTAAGTATTGCCTCCAGCCTATCCATACCCCTGCCCCTTAATGTATTTATATAGTCCACAAGTACTATAGCATTGTTTACAACTATACCTGCAAGCATTATTACTCCGATGAAAGCCGGAACGCTTAAAGCCCTCCCCGTTAAAACGAGTCCCAATACAGACCCTGTAAAAGCGAGAGGCAGAGAGAACATGATTGTAAAGGGATGCAGCAAGGATTCAAATTGTGCGGCCATAACCATATATACCAGAACAATTGCGAGCAGCAATGCAAGAGTCAAGCTTGAGAATGCATCTGCAATCTGCTCCGCCTCACCGCCGTACTTTATTGAATACCCCGGTGGAAGAAGCATTTCATCCAGCCTTTCACTAATATCCTTGTTAACATCTCCGGTACTCCTTCCAAACACATCTGATGAAACAGTTACATATCTTTCCTGACCCTCCCGGGTTATAGAAATCGGTCCCTTTTCCATTTTAATATCAGCAATCTCTGTAAGAGGTACCTCAACTCCCAAGGGTGATAGTATCTTTGTATCGATTAGCTGCGAATACTTTTCCCCCGTTTCTTCGGGAAAACCTACTCTTACATCTATTTCGTCCCCATCAACCTTGTAGGTTGTCGCAACACTTCCCTCAACGGCTGTTCTTATTGCAGCCGACACCTGTGCAGTACCCAAACCATAATAGGATGCCTTATCTCTGTTTACATATATTTGAGCTTCCGGTCTTCCCTCTGAAATGCTTGTATTTGTCTGTCTTACGCCCTCTACTTTTTTTATTAGCTCTTCAGCATCAGCTGCTATCTCCGAAAGCTTATCCAAATCCGGTCCGCATATTTTGACAGAAACCGCAGTACCTCCGGATACTCCCATAGCCGATGTGCTGACTTCATTGATCTCTATATCAGCTCCGGGAATTAGTCTTACCTTATTTCTCATCTCCTCAACTACCTCTGCGGTACTTCTTTTTCTCTCACTTAAAGGCTTTAAGGTAATATTCAAACTTGCTGTATTTGATGCCCCTCCGGATAAATCCATTCCGCTTCCTGAAGAACCAACCGTTGTAAATACCTTTTGAATCTCCGGAAGGCTGTTTAGCATTCCTTCAACCTGCTCTGCGACTTCATTAGTATTCTTAAGTAAACTCCCTTGTGGAAGCTCAATCCCTACCGTAAACTGACCCATATCCATATTGGGGAAGAACTCGGTACCCACAAAAGGAATCAGCAGCAAACTTCCTGCAAATATTGCCAACACTGTAATAACTGTTTTTCTTCTATGTGCTAATGCCCAGCTTAATATGCTTCTGTAAAAATTATCAACTGCACTTAGAGTATCTTCCCACTTGTCAAACACTTTATTTAATCTTTCGCTTCTTGAAGCTTCGTGATATTTTACCATCTTCAAAAATTTGGAGCTAAGCATAGGAATAAGTGTTAAGGCTACAAGCAAAGAAGCAATAAGTGAAAAGGTTACTGCCAGTGCCATCTGTTTGAATATTTCTGCTGCTATACCTCCGGTAAATACTATAGGCAGAAATACAACCACTGTTGTCAGGGTTGATGCCAATACAGCGGAACCTACCTCCTGTGTCCCCAGCATTGCGGCCTCTACCCTGCTGTGACCTTCATTCCTATACCTGTATATATTCTCCAGGACAACTATGGCATTGTCAACCAGCATTCCAACCCCCAGGGCAAGTCCTCCAAGGGATACAAGATTTAGTGTTATACCGGAAAAATATATCATTACAAAGGTTGCTATTATGGAAATCGGTATGGACGTCCCGATTATCATAGTTGTTCTTATATTCTTCAAGAACACAAAAAGTATAATAATAGCCAGTATAGCTCCTACGACAGCATTTTTTGCAACATTCGCTATTGACTGCTCCACATATTCTCCCTGATCAAAAACCATTTCAACCTTTACATCCGGATATTCCTTCAATATATTATTTATTTCTTTCTTTATAAGATTAACTACTTTTACCGTATTGGAATCTGTCTGCTTTTGAACCGTAAGTCCTATGCTGCTCTCACCATTCATTCTGTTATACGTATCAACACTTTTATATCCTTCTTTTACTTCAGCCATATCCCGCAGATATACAACTGCTCCTGTGGGAAGCGTAATGGGGATATTCCTGATTTGGTCAAGACTTTGAAATTCTCCTGTGCTTCTGACTAAAAGACTCTTATCTCCATATTCCACTGTGCCCCCAGGCTGGTTAAGATTCTCTGATCTGAGAGCTCCGCTAATCTGGCTGAAGGACAATCCATATCCTGATAATTTTTGAGAATCCAAATTTACTTTAATCTCTTTTGTCGTACCGCCGGTAACTGCAACAGATGCAACTCCATCAATGCTTTCGATTTTTGCTTTTATCTTGTCCTCAACGAACCTTGTCAGCTCTGCTTCATTCTCGCCCCCGGAGACTCCAAGTACAGCTGCGGGAATCATGCCGGGATCCATCTTTATAATCATAGGGGCTTCTACTCCATCTGGCAGCATTCCCTTTACCATATCAATCTTTTCTCTCATCTGCAATGTTGCGAAGTTCATATCGGTTCCCGAGTTGAATTCTGCAATAACAATAGATTGCCCTTCCGAGGATTGTGATTGTATTGTTTTTATATTATTTACCGTAGCAACTGCACTTTCTATATTCCTTGTTATAATATTCTCAATTTCCTGAGGTCCGACTCCTGAATAGCTTGTTAAAACTATAGATATAGGAAAATCCATTTCCGGCATTAAATCTATAGGAAGCCTGGAAAAGGATACCCCCCCCAGAACCAAAACCATCAGCACACACATTAAAATTGCTACAGGTCTTCTTATTGACACTTCATGTATTTTCATCCAAACACCATCCCTAATTTTCGGTAACTATAACCTTGGAGCCATCAATAATCAGTTCCTGGCCCTTTACGATTACAGCATCATTTTCCGCAAGTCCTTTTACTATCACAATAAGCTCATCATCAAACAGACCTGTTGAAACTTCCCTTTTTTCTGCGATATCGCCATTAAGAACATATACAAATCTCTTATCGCCCTCTTCAATTACGGAGGAAATCGGAACCGCTATAACATCAGACACTTTATCCAATACTGTTTTTACTTCTGCAAACATACCTCCCTTAAGAGTTCCGGAGCTATTATCTATCTTAATTCTTACAGGATAGCTTTGAGTTCTTGTATCTATTGTCGGAGATATATTAATTATTTCTCCTGTAAATTTACTATCTCCTACTGACTTGATTGTTACCTCTGCCTTATCCCCAACCTGTATTTTATTTATCATACCTTCAGTTGCATTTATATCAATGAGTACTGAGGATAAATCTATTACACTCATAGCAATACCGGTGCTGCCTGCAAGCTCACCAATTTCAATAACTCTTGCAGCAATTACTCCGTTTATAGGTGATTTGATTACCGTATTGTCCAATTGGGATTTAGCAAGCTCAAGAGCTGCTGCTGCCTGACTTACCTGTGCTTTGGCCGATGCAATGTTTTCAGGATTTGTTTTTGTTGTCGTAATCTCATAGTTTGATTTTGCAGAATTATACTGCTGTTCCATAAGCTTAAACTGTGACTCCGACTGTTCCAGTGTTGCCTTAGATACGGCACCGGATTCATATAACTGTTTTGTTCTCTCAAAAGCTAGCTTTGCATCATTATAGCTTATTTCTGCCGAAGTCAGTGCCGCTTTAAGCTGCAGCTCCTGCAGCTCTGCTCCTCCTCCTGTTACTTTAGCCAATCCTGAATTTGCCATGTCAAGCCCTGCCTGAGCTTGCTTCAGCTGCGACCTTATATCATTATCCTCCAAAGTAAACAAGACATCTCCGGCTTTAACACTTTGCCCAATGTCAAAGTATATATTATTTACCTTCCCCGGTAATTTGGGAATAATGTTTATTTCCTGAATCGGCTTAAGTTTTCCGTTCAAATTGACAGTTGCACTTACACTTGTTTTAGCTGCCGCTTCAACGCTTACTGCAACGACTGTATCAGCATTTATATTTGCAGAGCTGCCAGCTTTGTTTTTCACATATGTAAAAATTAGCGAACCAAGTAAAGTAACGACTACTATACCTATTATCAGTTTTGTATATTTCCTTTTCACTATTTAAACCCCCATACTAAATCTATTAATTTTCACTACTATAACTGTCTATAATATTTTGAGTAATTTTTTCAATTGTGGCAAAAAAATTATTTATTTCTTCAGTATCAATATTTGAAAAAATTTTCTCGGACAGTCTATTCTTGTTAGCCTCAATTTTTTCCAGAACCTTTTCTCCCTCCGGCGTAAGCTCCATATAAACAACCCTTCTGTCCTCAACGCTTCTAAGTCTTGTGACCAATCCCGCAGTGCACAGCTTATCAACAAGACTTGTTACAGCACTTAATGTAATTTCCAGATGATTTGCTATGTCCGTTACAGTACATTCCCCCTTGCGCTGTATATATGCCAAAAGATAGACATGAGACTTGCTTAATGATGGTTCAATATCCTTAAGTATCACAGCCATCAGCTTTTTATGAATATCCATGGCTATCTTCATCATCCTGTCACATTTATCTTTTATATCCAAATTAATAAACCTCCTTAATTATTAAGCCACTTAACTATAAAACAATTTTATTATAATGCAGTAGAATACCAATTGCAACATACTGCTGTAAAAATTTTTGAGTGAATTCTATTAATGTTACCGCTCCTAAGGTTATTCGATTTAGTTCTCAATAGCATGGATTTATTATGCTATAATAATAATATTATTCAATAATGACATTACCGGGAGGTACAACATGCTGTACATAAGAAATGAAAACACAAATCCCTTTTTTAATCTGGCAATGGAAGAATATCTGTTTAACCTGAATGATAATAATGATTATGTACTTTTATGGCAGAACGAGCCGACAATAGTAGTGGGGAAATATCAGAATACCGCAGAAGAGATTAACAGTGAATTTGTAAAAGAAAAAGGTATTCATGTAGTAAGGAGAATAACCGGAGGAGGTGCGGTTTACCATGACCTGGGTAACCTTAATTTTACCTTTATAAACAAAGGAACGGGTAAAAAGGAGTTTGACTTCAGGAAATTTACCATGCCCATTGTTAAAGCCCTGGAACGTTTTGGTGTAAAGGCTGAGCTTTCAGGCCGAAATGATATTACCATAGATCAAAAAAAGTTTTCCGGAAATGCACAATATGTAAAACAGGGAAAGGTTCTGCACCACGGAACCTTACTTTTCAATTCCAAAATGGAGGAACTGATAAAGGCATTGAAGGTAACCGAGGATAAGTTCCAATCCAAGGGAATAAAGTCCGTAAGGTCAAGAGTCACAAATATTGCGGATTATCTGTCCGAGAATATTACAGTTTCTGAGTTTAAAGAGCTGCTTTTAAAATATATGTTTGATGAGGACACGGAATTAATTGAAGGACAGCTTAAAGATGCAGACATGAATGAAATAAACTTGTTGATGAAAAGCAAATATATGAACTGGGATTGGAATTACGGAGCTTCACCTGAGTTTAATGTCAAACAGGCAAAAAGGTTTGAAGGCGGCAAAGTTGAAGTATTGATAAACATAAAAAACGGTGTTATCCAAAGCATAAAGTTTTATGGAGATTTCTTCGGTAGTGAAAGCCCTGAAGAAATTGAGGCTTTGCTAAGGGGAAAACGATACAATGAAGATGAAATAAGGGGTGCTATCGCCCCCTTGAATATTAATGAGTATTTCAAAGGCATCAGCCCTGAAGAATTATTAAGTTGCATAATATAAGAAGAATACGACATAATGAGTTTGTGAAGTACTCCGACTGTAGGGGAAGTATGTTCTCCTCACCTTCCAAAGCCAACAAAATCACTGGCGGGGGTCCCATCTCTGCGGGTCCGTCTGGTTATTTTGCCTGGAGGTATTCCCGTTCCGAGGTCAGGTGGAAGGTTTCCTCGAAGATATCTTCCCCACGTCTGTATTTGCATTTCCTTTATATACAAGGCAGTGCTCTGTAAGATGCATACTAAGGAGCACTGGTCTTGTATAGCAGCGAGCACTTAGAAGCCTTTGGGTTACAGAATCCAGTGAAGATGCGCAGAAAAATTCGTAAGGTTTACGTGATGTAAACCTAGCACATACCAACAGGAAGTTGGGTTTATGTGCGTTAGGGTTTTTCAAGCATCAAGCTCTGATTCTGTCCAAAGCTTATATCGTGCGAGTCGATATACAAGCCTATTGCTCTGGGAGTATGACAGCAAACTTAATACTATGTTGCATTATTCTTCTGATGTGCAATAGTCCTTACTGCAGTGATATATAAATATCAAATATTTTTGCCGCTTCTGCCCGGGTCAGCACTCTGTCCGGCCTGAAGGTTCCGTCTGAATAGCCCTGCATCAGCTTTTTCTTAATAAGCTGATCAATATAGACTGCAGCCCATTGAGGAATTTTATCCTTATCGCTGAATTCAGCTTTTATCCCTTTATCAGCTGCAGAAAGCTTTAATGCTCTGGATACCATTGCGGCAGCCTCGGCTCTTGTTATTGGGTCCTGAGGCTTCATATATACTTTATCCCCTATCCCTTTTCCATTTATCCATCCATTGCTGCTGCAATACTTCAAAAATGGCCGGGTCCATGGCTGAATATCCGAATCATCTGCAAAGCCGGATAAATCCGTATTTACACCAGTTTGCGGACTACCTTCACAAAGAGCAAGCATCTTTGCAAATTCCGCTCTGGTAACGGTTCTTTCCGGTTCAAACCGGTAATCTCCCGAAGGCAGCTTGATCCCGTTTACTATTCCCCTGTCAATAAGCCTGTATACGGCATCCCTGGCCCAATGCCCTTCCATATCTGTCATTACAGCCATTCCGCTGTTTTTCATAACTGCATACTTGCTGAAGTGAGGAATTATTACGGTAATTGTTCCCTTTCCCTCGTCAACGGTTCCCCCAACTAAGTCCCAGTCACCAGTTTTTTCGTTGTACACATATATTCCGATTTTTTTAATATCTTTGACTTTATTTCTATCAAAGATAATCGTAAGTTCAATCGGAGAATTAAACTGGTAACCCTCAGGTATCCTGATATCCATTATGCTGCTTATGAAATCCTTATTACCGCTTTGCTGCCTGTATTGCAATAAATCCTTGATTTCATATATCTCTAAGTGCCCATTGGCAAATATCTCATTGCCGGTGAATCTTAGCTGAATTAGCCCGGGGACGGTTATTTCATCATTCGCATTGAAATCCAGAGATTTCCTTAGCAGGCTTCCCGCATTAATGCCGTTTGTATCCGTCGCCTTGGGGTAATCTTCGCGGCTATCCTCATCATCACCCCGATTTGACGCATCAGACACCACATTGATAATCAGCGCATCTTCATAGCTCATATCCCCGGACAGCGAGTATTGGCCTTTTATTATAGCTTCACCCGGCTTTACCGCAGTCAACAAACCTTCCGGAGTAATAGTTGCACTTCCTCCGGTATCTAAAAGCTGCCAGTCGCTTTTTTCAGCCTCCAGCAATACTTGGCTGCTATTATTTGTGATACCGTAAAGCTTCAGCTGTATACTTTCTCCTACCCTCAGCTGCTCTATCTGAGGTATTATCTGTACCCTTACTACATCTCCAAGATCTGAATTAAATACTTCGGTTGAATATTCAGTTCTGTTGCAGGCCAAATCCACAGCCGCAATGGTTATTGTTTCCCTCTGTGTATCTGAAAGTATAAAGTCCTCGTTAAAGCTTCCGTCTTCTTTCACAGTCATTTCTGTTCCATTTACATAAAGCCTGCTTCCCGGTGTTGTCTTTCCCGATACCAATACTTTTCCTGATTTTATATTGTCACTGCTGTTTGGACTTTGCACCATCAAGTCCGGTGCTTTGTTGTCATAGTAGAATTCGTAAGACTTCAAGGTTTTGTCACCATTTGCCTTTATAGCCTCTATCTCTATCAGATTGCTTCCGTCATTAAGCTCCAGTTCCTGTATGATCTCCTTGCCTGTGAAATCAGCCACATCATCTCCGTTAACATAGAATACCACATCTGCATTTATATCTGACTGATAGCTGCAAATAACCGCATCGTAATTGGTATATCTTATATCAATATCGTTTTCGTCCTTTTCCACATTTATGTTTCCGTGCTCGGAAGAGAAGCTTGCAGTAAACTCAGGAGGCTCCGGTACCGGAAGATTAACCGACCCTGTATATGCAGGCCTGCTTATATGCTCTATCTCCATATCCTTATCCGGATCTTCCGGATCCGAAACTGTCGATTTATTTACCGCATAGATTGCAAACCTGTATGATCTGCCCGGTATCCAGCCATATTCCAACTCTTCGGGACTTGTCTCAGTCTCATCATCCTCTGACTTTTTGGGAATTATCTGTGTCCCGCCAAAAATAGTACTTGTTTCGGTTCCTTCCACGCTTACCATAGCTTTTACAGTATTATCAATCTTATTGCTTTCATTCACAGGATAAATCCGATATTCATCCGCACCATCTGAGAAATTCCATTCTGCTTCCATCATGCCGTTGCCTGCAGACTTCACCGTAAAGCCCGTTGGAGTATCCGGCGCCTCGGCATCAACTATCTCAAAGGCCGCTGTATTCATTTCGTCAAATGAAAATGTATCCTCAGCATCGATACCGGTTCTTCTTACCTCTCCCCTTACCTTATACATTCCCGTTGTCGCACTTGCGGGTATATCACATTCGAATGTCCCCAATCCTCCGGGCAGTTCCTTTGCCAGCTCAATCATGCCTGATGTGCCGTCCTCTTTTACAAGATACAATGATACCGTACTGTCATCGGTTACGTTAAGCTCCCAGGTCGTCCTTATTTTACCCGCACTCTGCTCTGCAGAAATTGATTCAAAAACAGCGGGGGCCTTGACTTTACATGGTGTCACAGCAAGGGCCCGATCTGATTCGATTAACCATTCCCCTGTAATGGGAGAAGGAATGGTTACAAATAAATATTTTTCTTCTTCTCCCGAAGCCGATTTATCTGCGGGAATAATCTGATTCCTGTAATTTACACCATCGGCCAAGGCATATGTTGTTCCGTCAGGCTTAGTAACCTTAATATCCGGCGTTTCGGAAGAAGTATATTTCATCTCTATTATTGCTGACTCAAAGCTATCGTCAATTGTTACATCATAATTATATTCAAAGGTGCCCGCCAGTATTTTACCCATACTGCCGGCATAGCAAACATTATGGGAGGGATAGGACGGCTCAACTTCCTTCAATCTTTCAATATTCGAACCGTATGTGACCGTTACATCCCTGCCCCGGTTATCCTTCGTTCTGACTGTATAAATCCCTTTATCGTCAGCATCTGAATTAGATCCTACATCAAAATCAACATCATGGTCTTTCCATGTATATGTTATCCCGACTCCGACTCCCATGAAACTGATGCTGCCTTTAATTTTTTCTGTGGACAATTCAGCTCCGAAGCCTGCAATCTCTTCTCCTCCTATGAACCACACATAGTCGGGTACCTGAACCTTTGCGTTTATTGAGCCTTTAATTTCATGGCTGCTTATTCCAAAATATGCATCTGCAATAAGAATGTCAAGAACATTCAAATCTGCCTCAATATAACCTCCGCTGAAATCAAAGTGGCCGATAATATCTCCCACATCAATGAAATAAATATATGCATCTCCCTCCAGGTCAATACCGCTGCTGCTAAGTATTGCCTCAGTATCCAGCAGTCCTATCAAAGTGTATCCCTTTATTCTGGCGTGATAAGTAAACAGGTCTACAATATTCGCTCGAACTGCTATACTGGAGCCTGTAGGCAGAATACCGTACTTCAGTGAATCAATCATGGACTTAAGGCCATATATACCGCCGCCTATTCTTTCAAAACCTAGTCCGGTACTTCCGATTGGCTTCGGTATTTTTCCATAATTATTGCTGAACTCAAAATAGTCGGGATACAGATTCTTGTCAAAGGCCATTTTTGCATTTATATCCAAAAGCCTGAGCTTTATGTTTTCTGCCTTTGTCTCGAAGCCATAGGCTCCTTTTATTGTGTTTATAAAAAATGTAATCTGGGTCATAGATTTTGTTGCATAATTCTGTGACTGGAAGCCTCCTAACTTCCATCGGGGGAAAGGTATTTCAATTTCAGCATCAATATCGATTTTTTTATTGGTCAGGCTCAAATCCTTTAAGTCCGATTTCACAGATCCTGTCCCAAGGCCTGTCAGAAAGCTGAAATACTTGTTCTCAAGCTGCAGCAATCCCTCTATCCTGACTTCTCCGTTATTTTGGATTTTTATCTCCTTTACAATTATGGGAAAGTATCCTACTTTTATTGTAGTGATATCGTTGAATTCGCCCTCCTGATCCCTGATTCTGGCAGTCGCCGAATCAATAAGAAAATACCCCTTCTTCAAAGTGACTTCCATGCTGCTTCCCATAAGACAAGACTGCATGTATAGCTCTCCGTTTCCCTTTACTGCATAGCCCTGCCCGCTCTTGTGAACAGACAGCACATTATCTCCATAGCCCTTATAATAAATATTGTTATTAATTGCTATGGTATCACCGTATATCTCATAATTATCCGCGGAAATATCTTTTATCTTTCCTCTGATAATCAGCTTTGAATTGCTTTTTTCCGCCGGGGTGAGCTGGGATTCATTTTCATACAGTTTTACACTTTGTACTCCCCCATTATCCTCCTTTATTGCCATAATCCCGTAGTTTCTTGACTTATACTTTATATCAGAGGTCAGGAATAGTTCCTGGGGCAAGGTATAATCCAGAATATCCTCCCTATGGTTAATGGATATCCTGTACGTTCCGACAGCAAAACCTTTAGGAACTTTTAGACGTATCTGATTATCATTTATTATGGTAATATCCTCCGGGGAAAAATAATGAACTATGCTCCCCTTTTTGTCCATAAAGCCCATTTCATATCCACTTTTGTCCTTAAGCTTGTCAAAACCATGGCCTATCAGCTGAATGGCATTATTTTCATCTTCATAGTACAGATTCCGCGGAACTGCATCGGTATACCCGATTTCAAAGTTATTGTTCTCAAATCCCGGTATGATAATGAACTTCTTGATTGTTTTAAGTTCCTGGCTCATACCTGTGATTCGTACCATGTATTGAAGCACCCTGAGCTTTTGGCTGTTTAGGGCTCTTACCTTCCACTTAACTGTTTCTTTCCCGCTAATATTTATTTTATAGAAATATTTACTGCTTTCTTCTCCTTCCTCTATCTCCAGCCCCTCAGGCAAAATCAGCTCTGCGGTTATACCCGCCAGCTGGGTTGAGTTTGGAAGGCTGTTGTCCAGCTCCATTATTATTTCAAAGGGGTTGCCCTTGTATTTATCTCCTTCGATAGTAAGCTTGGAAGGGACCAGCACATTCATATTGAAGGTGCTTCCGTCACTGTTTCCGATGTTCCCCAAGCCGTAATATGTCTCCACTTGCATTGTCTCTCCCGGCTCAAGGCTCTTTGGTTCCCAATAAAGGGCCACTGCCGAATCTGCACTCTTATAATCATTTAATATAGAACTGATATTCCTGTCCCTATTGATTGAATAATCCCATTTAGTCGAGGACAATGAACTCCAATGTGCAATGATCATTTTGTCCGGTTCGGTATTCCCCCAACCCTTAAGAAATCCATAGGAAACAATCTTTGGATTTTCTGCAGAATCAACAGTCCTCCAATATACCGGAATATCTTCTCCGATAACTTCTGTCTCGAAGGAAATGTCGGACTTCCCATCCAGGGAAACCTTTGATCCGTCATTATCCCCAAGCATGGTATCCATCAGGATTCTTGTTCCTATTAACTTGCTGCTTGTCCCTTTGTTGGTAATAATATAGCTTATCTTAACATTGCCCACATCACTGCTGGTCACATTATCAGTCATTTCCAGCTTTTGGGTTATTTCTATTCCCTCCGGCTTCCAGGTTGAGGTGTTGACCATTCCTTCTGTCTTTGGAGTATCTGTAAAGCCTCCATCCATAGTTAACCCGCTGTATGAATTGCCGTATATATAATCCTTCCCGTCTATCCTGAATGTAGTAAAGGTGGATTCAGGAATTCCCTTCAGGTAGAGCAGGGATTTGTTGTCGTCCTCAGGCCGATTAGGAGACCCTGCAACCGTCTTTATTGCATATCTGCCGTCATCTCCATTGACTAACAGCTCAATTTTATCGTTCTTAATAGAGTATATTTTCGGCGTTGCGGCATTGACGGCTTCCAGTGCAATTCCGTTAAAAATACTCAAGGTCCAAATTACCAACATTAATGCGGATTTTAATCTCCTTCTCATGTCCCCACCCCCTTACTCATTGATATACACTTGAATACTTTTTGTTCTCCGCTCCCTGTCCTGTATAAAGAAGGTATACCATCTGCCGGTCTCCAGCCAGACATTGGTGCCTTCCGCAAGAATATTCCCGTTTCCCTTAAACCAGGCTATTGTCCTTCTGCCTTCTCCCCATTTAATCACAAAGTCCCCTTCATTTCCAAGGGTATTTGCTTTAATGTTCTTTGCATCTAAAAGCATCATTGGTCCCTCTGCCACCTTGCCGTTCAGCAGGAGCACCAGTTCACCGGATTCTAATACTCGTACAGTCCTGATTTCCTCCGTACTATTGCCCACTGCATCAGAAACCTTGTATTTTAATAAATAGGTTCCTGCCTCTGCGGTATTTACGCTTCCTTCTACAGTTACCTTGCCGGTTATATCTCCGTCAATATTGTCGGTAGCTTTGTACCCCGCTTCCGCATAAGGCTCATCAAGCATTATGCATTCGTACAGGTTTCCCTTCAACGCTATTCTCGGCCTTTCTTCGTCTATATTCCATACCTCCGCCTTAAGGCTTACTATATTGCCTGCCTCATCAGTAATCCTGAAAGTGAAATATCCGTTTGTATAGAAGGTTCTTGCAGGTATTCCTCCGTTATTTATAATAGCAGCATCGGAATCAGCCTTTAGTGTCACAACAACCGGTCTGTTGCTCATTTCTGTATGGCTGTATTCTAATGACCCTTTGGGAGGAAGCTTGTCTATCCAGTTTACCGATGCAGTCTTTGAACTTCTGTTTCCCGCTTCGTCTTCAAATTCAAAGGTAAACTCTCCGTTTTCGGTAAACATGTATTCTATCTTGCCGTTATTGTTCAATACCTTTCCGGGTTCCTCCAAATTTAATACAGCCCTGACATCCTGGTTTGTGATGCTGCCAGGAGTATATTCTATATTTCCTACAGGCGCTATCCTGTCAATATAGTCTACAATAAATTCTTTGGTTGTCTCATTGCCTGCAGCATCAGAGACCTTTATCCTTATGGTTTTATTCTCAGTGCATATATAAGTCAGCTTTCCTTCAGAAGCGGTCAAATTCTCCGCTTCCATATTATGATCCACGTATACAGTTCCTTTGTCATCACTGTAGCTTACTGTAAGTGTCACATCACTTTGGGTAGGATACACGATGTCCGCAAGAATCTGAAGCTTTGGTGCTGACTTATCAATTTTACTTACCGCAGCTTTTGCAAAACCTCTGTTACCCGTGACGTCTTCATAGACAAATGTAAACTCCCCGTTCTGCTGAAAGACATAGCTGTCGCTGCCGCCGTTATTTGCAATTGTATAGGATCCTCCTGCGGCTTCCGGAATCAGTTTTGCAGTCACACTTTTGTTTATCGGTTCTAAATTAGGATCCTCAACCTTATTTCCGTCAATATAGTATTCTATTGCAGACGGTGCGGCAGTTCCTGCAAAACCGGTTACCTGTGCAGTTGTTTCGCCCTTATTCCCTGCCGCATCTGAATATTCAAATGCGAAGGCACCGTTTTCCACGAACTCGAAGGTATCCGAGCCATTATTATTCAATATTGTTACTTCCTCTGTTTCCTCCGGAAAGGATATCTTTGCCGAAATAATGTTTTTATCGGTATCTCTAATGTACTCAATTTCACCTGACGGTGCCGTCTTATCAATATTTGAAACTGTAACTGTTTTATAACCTGTATTTCCCGCTTCGTCTTCAAATTCAAAGGTAAACTCTCCGTTTTCCGTGAACTCCAGTGTGTTGGAGCCGTTATTGTTCCTGATTACAACTGTTTTCCCGCGATCGTCGTACGTTAATAATGCTGCCGTAACATTCTGATTGGTAAGCTCTGTCTCACTTAATATCACTTCTGCCTCCGGGGCTGTTCTGTCAATGTTATACACACTGCCTGCAACAGTCCTTATATACCCTTCATCTTCGCCGGACAACACTCTTATAGACACAGGGGACTCTCCGTTTTCAGTGAACTCATGGGTATATCCGTACACTTCTTCCGCAACAGTCGGACTTGTGATAATTGCCTTACCTGAGAAAGCTTTAAAGCCAGCTCTTATGTTTTCATTGGTCAGCCTTCCTGCATCACTGTATATAATATCAGCATATTTTTCCGCTTGGGTAATGGTATCTATTACGGCAGTTGCCGTTCCGGTATTTCCTGCCTTATCTTCGAACTCAAAGGTAAAGCTGCCATTTTCTTCAAAAACATGTCTGAAACTTTCGTTGTTATTTGTCACCTTTACCGGCTCATTAACGGACAGATAGACGGTAACCGGTGCAGTATCCGAAGGAGTATATATAATACTTCCCACCGGCGGAGTATTATCTATGTTTTTTACCTCTGCTTTTATGCTGCCTTCATTGCCTAAATTGTCCCTGAACTCAAATGTAAACTCTCCGTTCTCGTTAAAGGTATGAGTATCCCCACCCTCGCTAAGTATGACACAACCGTTTTCATCCTCCATTTGAAGCTGTGCGGTAATTGACTTATTGGTCCATTGATCTATTGAAGCGATAATTGACGGTTCCTCAGTCCATACATATTTAACGGCTGCTTTTGGGGGATCCTTGTCAATGTTGCTTACTTCCGCCTTTACCCGTGTCTTGTTTCCCGCTTCGTCGGAGATTATGAATTCAAACTCACCGTTGCAATTGAAAACGTATTCAGCAGATTGATTGTTATTAAGTATAATCACCGGATTGTCATCTTCTGTTGTAAGTGCAGCCTTTACATCTCCCTTTGTTGCTGCAGTCACATCATAGGTTACACTCCCTATGGGCGCTGTCCTGTCCAGTGTTATCAAATCCGAATAAATATCCGAAATATTGCCCACCTCATCCATGAACCTGACAAATACACTCTGCTCGGCCTCATCTGTATTAGTAAGCATCCAATTAAAATAAGCCGTGCCGTTCTCAAAAATAATATCCTTCCAGGCTTCATCATCAATAGAAGCTTCGGACAGAAGAGAACCGTCATCAGCCAGTACGGTTTTGAAGACCTTGTTTCCCGCTTCTGCAAGCTCATCTACAGTAAGCTTCAAAGACACTTCAAGGCTGTTTGTAAAATCCTTCTCAAAGCTGACGCTTCCGGCAGGCTTTGTCGCATCTATATCAAAGACTTCCGGGCAATGGACAATCTGCATATTTCCCAAAGCATCCTGAAGCATTACGGATAAATACCATTTGCCCTCTGTAATGGAATCTTCCGGATATGCCACATCTCCGAAATGTATCACCTCTCCGGAATCTGATATAGTGTCAATATCTATCCATGTTTCCGGTTCGCCCCCCGGAGTATCTGATATTCCAAATCCAAACAATGAGATATCGCTGTACTCATCCTTTAGTCCCGAATAGCTGAACATAACAGTATTTAACTTCTTGGAAGCATCGCAGACAATCGTCACTTCCGGAGGACTGTTGTCAAAACAGAACTCTACAGGGTTGCCGTCTATAGACAAAATTTCTTCCAAAACATTTTCGGCATAATCTTTTACCTTTATTTTAAGATAATATATACCGTTGAGGTTTTCGTTACCATATACTTTTATTCCGGGAAACTGATCATTTTCAGTCTCAAAGTCTGCGGATATAACTTCTCTGCTGTCTGCATCTATCCAATTTACAGATACTTCCTCATTTAACAAATTTGCTCCTGATATATTGTCAATTACATGCACTTTAACACTATGGTCCCTCTTATAATTCTCCGGTTCAAAAGGCTCCCCATCAGCCGATCCCATCAGTATAAGCTCCGATGGTTCAAAATCATACCATATTGTATTCCCATACTCGGTATAATTGTAAAATTCATCATAATACCTGGTAACCAGCTTGTAATACCCTGATAGTTCAACACCATCAAGTACTCCCATTATATTTGCAGTCCGTTCTTCTCCTGTGCCTTCCAGATCAAGGACCTTCCACATGCCGCTGTCTTTAATGCCTTCCGATATATCAGGTTCAGCAATGGGTTCAAAGTCCAATATCCCATCTTCCATGGTTGTCAGCAAAGCATATAAGAACTTGTTCTGCAAAGCTCTGTCCTTCACCTGATAATGTGCTGATGCAGGTTTCCCGTCAATATCTTTAAACTCACTATAGGTAACGCGGGGGCCTTCACAATCGAAATAAAAGCCCTTTCTTATAATCACTTCTTCATCTGTTCCGTTCACTGCCAGTATATTCAAATAATATATACCTTCTAATAGAGTATCTTCCCTTACTGTTTCAATTGTGTACTTACCATCCTCTCCGGGCAATACGACTTTTTTGAAGCTGCTGCTGTCGATGTTGTATGCTTCCCTGGTCCATATGTATTTAACCTCATCCACACCGCTTTCAATATCTTCAGCACTGAAGGAAACTGTACGGCTTGTAGTATAAAGAGTGTCTTCGGATGTACTGATATCCACTTCTCTCCCATCCTCATGAATACTCTTATCCCATGTTATTACCGGAGGGGTACTGTCCTTCTGATTGACCTTTCCGTAAAAGAATCTGTTACCGTAAGGGCTCCTTGCTTCATCATTTACTTCCGCATACAGCCGGAATTCCTGATAAGGAGGTATTTTGCTTCCGTTGGGTATGGCTAAAGTTACAGTATAAGTTGTTTTGGTTCCATCACTAACTCTATGAGCAGTAGCATCATTCAGAACTATGCTTTTTTCCTCTTCTCTTACTGCAAAGCCTGTTGAATTCATATATTGCCAGGAGTAAGTCATAGTAAGGGGAGACTGTTCTCTCCCCATTTCTTCTTCCTCTATAACTATTTCCACCGACGATCTTCCCGGGGCGTATTCCTCATAGCTGTCCCACGATGTGACTATAACAGGAGAAGCATTATCAAATTTTATACTGTAATGCTCAATATTTGGCTTCATTATGTCAGAGGGGCCCTGATTTCCTCCCAGATCCTGCACAGCATAATCAAAGGGGCCTGCTGCTCCGATTGACTCAAGGCTGTCCATAAACTTGATTTTGTTATCTTCTCCGCTGATTTGACATTTATGACCGAGAGGTATGCTGTATTGATGTGAGGTTGAATGTGCTGTGTAATGCCAGGATGTACTGTCTATTTCTGCGTATACCCTATTTCCATATTGATTTAAAACATTAGTATTCAGAGTAACCTCGGGATAGTTTACTCTGACAGGCTCATTAAATCTTATATTCCCATATATGGTGTCCGCAGGATTCACCCAGTTGTCCAGATATTCTCCGGAAACTGTATCCTTTTTCAATGGCACCAAATTACCTTGCCAGTCTCTTATCTCTGTTACCGTTGCTTCGGTCATGACAGGGGGATTTTCATCTACAAGCCACAATAATATATTATCCAGATATACATCCAGATCACTGCCGCTCTCCCTAAATGCCGTTATGACAGCCTCTACCTTTACAGTATCCGGGGGAAGAGCTTTTGTCGGCATGTTAAGCCGTCTCCAATACTTTTCTCCGACATAACTGCTTGAATTGAATATTGTAGACCATTTTCCGTCCGCTTTGATGCTGTATATGCTTACTACAAACCTGTCCTCATCGTCACTATCCCATCCGAAATAGTCCAATAAAAAGTTGACCTGCAGCTGATTCAGGCTGCACAAGGTTCTTTGATCCGCATTCAAGGTAACCGTTTTGGAAATAACTGCATCACTCATTTCCCTTGTTCCATCACCTGCATGCTTGAAATAATTGAAGGAGCCGGGATTACCGCTTGAAGGGCCGTTCTTCAAAGAAGTGGCAGAAGCCAGCTTATTTATCACATGCTCCCACGAGCCCGGTGAGCTTCCATCATCATTTATCAGATATATATCCCATCCCCCGTAAACATTTATCCCTGATAATGCCCAGCAGGTTGTCAGCATTAATGTAAGGAACAGAAACAGCTTTATCTTTATGTTTTTCAACCCAATCCCTCCTAATTGTTAGAGGTGCCTTTTTATCTATTATTTAATTATCCAAAAATTCTGTATAATTAATTATATTGTATATCCTGTACAGAAACACTGCAGCTTCTGCCCTGGTAGTACCTGCCCCAACATTGAGCTTTCCGCTGCTGCCTTGTACCAGCCCTTCCATAACCAGGCCTGCAATGCTTTCAACCGCATAACCTGCTACTTCCCTTGCATCAGCAAACTTCTCCAGGTCTTTTGATGTTCCCGTACTGCTTATCTTCTTCAGATTCCTTAAAGCTCTTTCTGTCAGCACAAGCATATCCTGCCTCGAGATAATGTCCTCAGGCTTGAAGCTGTTGTTCCCTGTCCCATTTGTTATTCCAAGCTTCTTAGCTATTGCTATCTCAGCATAATAGACGTTATCCTTTCCTACATCCTTGAAATTGCTTTCTGCCTTTGCCGTTACCCCCAAGGTCCTCACCAGAGCACCTATGTATTCTGCCCTTGTAATTCCTGCTGCCGGTTCAAAGCTCTTTTCTCTCCTACCTGTCATTATGCCCTTTGCTGCCAGTATTTCGATCTGTTTATTCGCCCAATCATAACTATAAAGATCATTAAAAGTCTTTATTACATATACTACTGCGTATCTGCTGAAATGGGCAGTAGTAAAGGTAACCTTTCCTGTCGCAGGATTATACCTGCCGCTTGGTACAGACACAGCATTTCCTGCTCCGTCAATATACCACACTGTTATATTTTCAGGATTCTTCAGTTCTTCTGCTGTTGGCACATAGGGTATCGATACCGTTACAGGCGCATCAGGATTGCTCCAGGCTATGGTCCTTCCGTCCAGCTTCAGCTCAAGCTCAATAACCGGTCTGCTGCCTATCTGTGCCTGCAATTCGGCAGTCAGCCCGGAGGTATCTGCCTTTCCGATAACCAGTTGAATTGTTTGTGCAGTACCCAGCATTTCTGCCGTCAGCATGTTGGACGGAATTATCAACGTTGCCGGCCCGTTCTTTACTTCCTTCATGCTTCCTGAAGCTCCAATCAAATCGGTTACAGGTATATCAATTTTCCACGCAGCTGTTGGCGCCGGTGTCCTGGATCTTACATTGTCTGAAGGAGCCTTTAATGTTTTTGCCGAAACACTGTTATAACATATTTTGTTGCCTGCCTGATCCCTGACTATAATGTTCAAGTAATAGGTGGTTTCGTCATTAAGGCCTGCAACAGTATAGCCGGTACTTCCTGTTATATTTTCATTGACCGCAACAGTACCGTTTGTCTCTATACTTTCAACTGAATCCAGATTATTGGTATAGGACTTATATATAATATATTCAAGGTTGGCAGCATCGGTAAAGTTATCGGCTGCCTCATCCCACGTCAGTCTTATGCTTCTGTATGTAATATCCGATAAAGTGATATCTCTGCTTGCTGCGACAGGCTCGGTAGTATCTACAAATATATCCTCGGGAACCGATACATTCTCAGCGCTATCTATAAGATATATCTGATAATATCCCTCAGTAAGTCCTGTGCTTTCAATACTGACAGAGCTTGCAGCCTCTAGTTTTTCAATATATACAGCTTCAAGCTGGGCTTTGCTTGTATAAGCCGTTGACCTCTTTGCTGCCAGGTAGACAGACCCGTATATCCCGTAATCAGAACAGGCAACAGTTACATTACCTCCGGCTTTGATTACCATAGGAGTAACCTGTGAAATTTCCGGCTTTGTATCGTCCAGAGTCATTTCAACACTGATGCCGCTGCTTGTTGTAAAAAGCCCGCTCCCCTCTACCGCTGAATATCCGGCCTTGTTCATGATATATGAATATGAGGCTCCTGACCTATCCGGTACAAATATCCAATATAATCCCTCTTCGTCTGTCAAGTACTCGCCATCAAGGTCTTCTGCTCCTTCAAGCCTAATATTTACGCCTACAGCAGGTGAAGTATCGAACAGAAGATAGGACAGATTATTGCCTGCGCCGTCCCTTAATGTACCCATATCCAGCTCTTGAAATCCGCCTCCATTGCCTATAGGCTTTGCCGGATACTCATTCCAACCGGGTTCTACATCTATTGCAATTACAGTCGGTGTATTCAGTATAGTTACATCAGCTCCCGTTCCATTGCTTCCTCCGCCGATTCCCGCTGCATTAAAACCTCCGGTTGCCTTTACCGTTCCCCCGCTTATGGTAAGAGTACCTCCGTCCCTGTTTGAACCTCCTCCAATGCCTGCTCCGTTGTTTCCACCGTATGCTTCAACAGTACCCCCATTTATGACGACGGTTCCTCCCTCTCCGAACTCACCGCCTCCTATGCCTGCAGCTGTACTTCCTCCTCGTGCTATTACAGTACCGCCGTTTATGGTTATGATACCGCCGTTATTGTCCAAGTCATCTTCATAATGGGGATGGTTCCTGTTTGAGCCTCCCCCTATCCCTGCTCCGTAGGCACCTTGTCCGACATTGTCCCCATATACTTCACAGCTGGCTTCAACATAGCCGCCGTTTATAGTTATATTTCCGCCGCTTCCTTCATTGCCTCCCCCAATACCGGCCCCATAGCCGCCGCTTATCGCCCTCACATGGCCTCCGCTTATTGTGATATTTCCACCGTCATTGACCTCATCTTCAAAGTCAGTGCCTCCACCAATACCTGCTCCTCCAAACCTGCTTATTGCCGTAACAGTACCCCCTGTAATAGTAATGTTCCCTCCGGTGGCTCCCACACCGCCGCCGATACCCGCTCCCTGTATGCCGCCAATTCCCTCTACAACTCCTCCGCTTATTGTTATATTCCCCCCTGAGCCTCCAAAACCACCGCCTATGCCCGCTGAATACATACCTCCGGTTGCTTTAATCGTTCCACCCATGATATTTATAGTGCCTGTTTCCTCTGAAGCGTCTCCGCCTATACCTGCACTATGCCACCCATTATTGACAACAATCAGTTGGGCATACTCATCATTATCGGTGCTTTCCTTCTTATCAACTGTTAGCTGTACGCCCTCAGGAACATGTAAGGGTGCAGAATTCTCTCCTGTCAGATTGCATATGCCGCTTATATACAGCTTGTTGTCATAGCTTCCGGCATTTCTTAAATCAATAACAGATGATAGGCTCGCTGACATATCCAAATCCTCTATGGTAAGCTCCAGAGCTTCCGTTCTTCCCTCTGCTATATAAATCCTTGTTTCTTCATGAGGTGTCTTATAAACTGAATCTGTAACCGTGACCTCATATACCGCATTTGAAACGGTAATAACACCAGAATAACCGGAGGAAAGCTGATATACCCCGTTATTTACTATAGTATAGTCCCCGTCCGGAATTATAACACTGTCAGCCTGCACTGCGACAATCCCAAGTGTCACAGCCAGCAGAACCACAATACCCAGAATCAATCCGATGCTTTTCTTCATATACTTTCCTCCCTCGTACTGTTCATCATTACTTTTATAATACTTTTTTCAACATTTTTATACAATGTACTAAAGTACAGTCTGAGAAAAAAAGTACAGTCCAAATTGTAAGACTGTACTTTTGAATATCAATTTTTATCCACAAGCCCTATACGGGCTGCATAAGCTATAACCTGAGCCCTGTTTTCAAGATGCAGCTCCTCCAGTATCTTCCCCATGTGATATTTTACTGTCCGTTCAGAAAGTCCGAGCTTTTCCCCTACCTCCTTGTAGATAATGCCCTTTGACACCAGCTCCAGCACTTCCAGCTGCCGCTTTGTGAGTTCCTCATTCTGTATGGTTTTTCCTGTATCCCGGCTTCTGAATTCCTTCAAGAGCTTGGCAGCGAGCTCCGGTGAAAAGGTCGCTTCCCCCTTTTCTATGTCCGACAATATACCTACAAGTTCTTTCGCATTGGTATTCTTAAGCAGATATCCCGAGGCACCGCACTTGACGGCATAAAAAAGGTCATCATCCTCTTCCGAGGTAGTCAGCATCACTACCTTTATGTCCGGCATTTCGGCCTTTATCAGCTTAAGGGCATCCAACCCGCTCAAACCCGGCATCTTTATATCCATTAATATAGTGTCCGGTTTCAATACTCTGGCTTTTTCAAAAGCTTCTCTCCCGTCTTCCGCTGTACCGACTACCTCTACCCCATAAGTTTCAAGGAGGTATTGAAGTCCTTCCATAAAAAGCTGGTGGTCATCAACCAGCAGTAATTTCATTTTCATTTTGCAGTTCCTCCTTATTCAAAGGAATAATTAAAGAAATACGGCAGCCTCTACCCGGTTCTGATTGAATACCAATCTGCGCACCTATTTCTGATGCACGCTCCCTAATGATGTTTAACCCGAACCTGGTTGTATTATTGTTATTAAGACAATTCTCAACATCAAATCCTTTTCCGTCATCTTCCACAGTTACACATAACTGCCGCTGTTCAATTGCAAATTCGAATTTCACATTATTGGCTTCAGAATGCTTCCTGATATTATTAATGACTTCTTTAACAATATTCAATATATTGATGCGTATGCTCGGTCTTAGTTCATCTCCTGTAAATCCAAGGGGAATATTTACTTTTACATTTAATCCTGACTGCTCCTCAAAGCTTGCAATATTCCTTGTCAGCCCGGTCATAAAATCCTTTTCCAAAGCTTCTGCATTCCTGGCATTGCGGATATATTCCCTTAAATCATTATGGGCTTCCTGGGAAGCACGAACTAGCTTGTCCAGCTTATGAGATACAATGTCAATATCTGCATTTATAAGCTCCTGTTCTATTCCCTGGGCTTGAAGATTAATAAATCCCAATACCTGTCCAAGGTTGTCATGGAGATCTCTCGCCAGCCGTTCCCTTTCTTCTGTAACAGCGTTTTTCCACTGCTGCTTCAGGTATCTCTCCTGCTCCTGCTTTTTTTCAGTTATATCGTAGGCAACAACAAGCCTTCCTATCATTGCTCCTTTTTGATCTGCAAGAGGGGAAAAGAATGCCTCGTAAACCTTCATTCCTTCATTAATGCCTATTACAAATTCACTGTGAGTTATGTTCCTGTCCTTACAGGTACATGCCAGTTCCGGAATTTTACGGCACACTTTCTCTACTGTCTCTGCGGGAGTCTTAACATCCGGATAGCCAATTATTCTTCTCATGGCCGGATTGATATCCAGCACTCGATCCTGCAAATCCAGCACTATAACCCCCGCATCCATATTCTCAATCACCATGGCTCGTGCCACGGGTATTACATCAAACAATCTATACCGGAATATTCCCCAGGTAATAATCAATCCGGCAGGCCCAAAAAAAAGCGGTGTAATGTCATATCTCTCTATCGGGCTTAGTCCTGTGATATATAGAACATTTGGTATTACAATCATACTCAGCCCCACCAATAGTGCTGTTGCCTGCTTCTTGTAAACTGTGTTTCTGAAAAAGACGGCCTTTATCAAAAGAATCCATGCCAGAATATTCAGCATGTGTGAATATAAGGCATGGATATAGAAAGCAGGGCCATATTTTTTATCAATAACAGGAAATGAACCGCTGTAATTCATATGCATATTATATCTTATCAAGCCATGCAGATGATCCGTCCATACAAGAATTACAATAATAGTCGGAATAACAGCAAGCCACAGTACTTTCCGGTTTCGGATCCATCTGTCATATCCCGTAAACTCCATACACATTGCAAGCAGGGTCAGCGGAGAATAACAGTATGCAAAATACTGTACATTTGCCCAAAAAAGCTTTGTAGAAAAATCTATGCTTGCCATCTCAAGGGCATTGCCCAGGGACCATATGGTCACAACAAGCATACTCAATATGAAGCTTACAGCCCCTTTTGAATCCCTTCGTCTCAGTATTACAAATATTCCCAGGGATAATGAAATAAATGCAGATGTGATAAGGGGCCATATATATGGAATATATTGTATCCGCATTTATTTCAACTCCTATACAAACCTCAGTGACACTTCTCCCAGTTCGGAAAAAACTACCTTAAAATCATCCCCTGCTTCTGCAGCCAGTGCCGAAGTCAGAGAACCGGATAAAACCACTTCTCCTTTTTTCAGTGTTACTCCATATTCCCACAGCTTATTAATAAGCCATGCCACAGAAAGGGCAGGATCTCCAAGTACATCAGCGCCAACTCCGGATAATACCTTTTCCCCATTCTTATATAAACCCATTGATACGGCTTTCAAATTAATGCTATTGGGATCAACCTTTTTATTCCCGATTACATACATTGCAGAAGATGCATTATCGGCAACAGTATCCACAATTCCTATTTTCCAGTCTTTGATTCTGCTGTCAACCACCTCAATTGAGGCTAATACATAGTCTGTTGCTTCCATAACATCTTTTGCCGTTACATTAGGCCCCTGCAAATCCTTTTTCAATACAAAGGCTATTTCTCCCTCAACCTTCGGATTAAGATATCTGCTTCTTTCCAGAATACCATTCTTTACTTCCATAAAATCAAACAGTTGACCGTAATCCGGCTGATCCACTCCAATGAATTGCTGCATTGCAAGGGAAGTGAGCCCTATTTTCTTACCGGTTATCTTATTCCCTGATGCAAGAAGTTCATTAACATTAATACGCTGTACTTCATAAGCGTCCTTGATTTTCAGTTCGGGATATGTCTTTGATATGGGCTCAATCGGTATACATGTCCTTTCAGCTTCCTTCAAAGCTGATGCGACCTTCCGATTCAAGCTGTCTTTGCTATTCTCCATCTTTATCATTCCCTTCAGCCTTTGATCTGCCTGACACAGTCCTTTAAGGCACTGACTAAAATATTGGTATCAAGACTATATGCTATTCCATTAAAACCATCCTTGATATATTTTCTTGCAGCTTCCACCGATCCGCTGAATATAAATATGGATTTTCCGGCAGCCTTGCAGGCATTCAGTATCCTATCAACCGATTCGGTAAAAACGGGATTGCTGAACTGTGCAGGCATCCCCAAGGCTATGGATAAATCATATGGGCCAACGAATATACCATCCACTCCTTCAATGGATACAATCTCCTCAATGTTATCCAGGCATCCCTTTGTCTCACACTGGGGTATAATCATCGTCTCATTATTGGCTAAACTAAAATACTCTTCTAAATTTCCTGCAGCATGTTCAACAAATCCGTATCCTCCGCACCTTGTGGGAGCAAAGCCCCGGCGGCCGACGGGATAATACTTGCCATACTCCACCAATTTTTTTACCTGTTCCACTGTTTCTATGTTGGGAATAATCAGACCCTTAGCTCCTACATCAAGCATCTTCAGTACAGAAGAACGTGTATGATCCTTTATCCGCACAAAAGGTTCAATCCCCCTAAGTTCCGCTGCGCGTATAAAATCCATGGCGCTTTCCACATCAAAGGGACCGTGCTCTGTGTCGATTATAAGAAAATCCATTCCGGAAAGGCCGATGCACTCTACGGCAGCAGCATCACCCAATTCAAAGAATGTACCGATTACAGGCAATCCACTTTCCATTTTGCTTTTTACTTCGTTTTTCATTGCTAACCTCCTGCATATGCTGAATATCGTTTTCTATACAGTCCAATTATAACATAAAAGAAAATCTTTATTCCTGCAGCACCATGAAAATTTCCCTGTACAATATTAAGTCAAAATATGTAAAAGCAGCTTGATTACTACAGGATAAAAGGCAATAATACTGACAACTCTTGCGAATTGCAGCACAGCAACTTTTGGAGCATCTGCCCCCATTTCGCCAGCAATTATAGCCATATCGGTAAGCCCTCCTGCTGTTGAGGAATACATGGCAGTGGTCACATCCAAAGTACTGAACTTTATAAGTAAAAATCCCGATACAAAAGTAAGCAGTATATATCCTGCGATAATTATAATCAAAGCCGGCAGCATCCCTCTCATACCCATAACCTGTTCCATTGTTATCCTGGCACCTATTAGAGCTCCTCCCAGAAATTGAATGCCCTTTCTTAAATTTATAGGCATATATGCTCTTGAAGTTCTTATATTATACACAGCGCAAGCTATCATGGAAAAGCTGATAGACCCGGCCGGGAAACCCGTGACATGCCCGATAAATCCAAAAACAAACCCTACGGTCATCGTTATTAATGTCCTCTTGAATATTTCATTATAATCCGCACAGGACTCTTCATATTTTTCGGGCGGTTTGTCTTCAATCTGAGCTTTATTTGATTTTTTTAAGTAGTATTTTATTAGATTCGGCATAATAGCAATTACCGAAACAAGCCTCACAAGCTGCACTGCTGCAACCTTTGAAGAATCAGCACCAAAATCCACTGAAATAAGCGTCATATCTGCTATACCTGCCGGAGCTGTTGCAAAAAGTGCTGTCGTCAAATCTATGTCTGAGATGATACTTAGCAGGGTACCCGCAAATATGCCGAAAAGGCACATAGAAACAGTTAATATTATTGCAGGCTTGATAATACTCTTTATCTCAGCAACATCTTTATTGCATATTCGTGCACCAATATATGCTCCGGTTCCTATTTGAGTCACCAGCTTAAAGCTTTGAGGAAATTCAGCTTTTCCGGTGAAAATACTGAACAGTGCTACAGAAATTAGCGAACCGATTATTGCTCCTGCCGGCATCTTCAGTCTGACAGCTGTCAAACCGCCGATAATGCCAATTATAATTGTTATAGCGATGAACATAAAAAAGCCTCCTTGTAGGAGTCGTCTTGACCGCATATGCTTATAGTAGCATATTTTCAATTTTCAGTCATATTTTGTTTTTCCATTGTGCGCTTATTATATATGAAAAAGAACGTTCTCCCTTAATATAATAAAAATTCCTGCCTGTTTCGGACTTTTCCGCAGCATCAGGCAGGAACCAATCATTGTTAACCCTATTGCACCTAAACCATTATTTTACAAATATTATTCGTGAATTCTACCGGATCGCCTATGGGCAAACCTTCTATCAGAAGGGCTTGATTATATAATAGATTCGTGTACAGGTTCAGCTTCTCTTTATCCTTTTCAAAGGCTTCCTTAAGGGATTTGAAGACTTCATGATCGGTATTTATCTCCAGAATCTTATCAGCTTTGATACCCGGACTGTTCGGCATTGAATTAAGCACCTTCTCCATTTCAATAGAAAGCTCTCCTTCGTTGGACAGGCATACGGGATGGTTTTTCAGCCTCACTGATGCTCTGACATCCTTGACCTTTCCCGACAGTATGCTTTTCATATGCTCAAAAAGTTCCTTACTGTCTTTCTCCTCAGACTCGGATAAGTTTTTCTTCTCTTCGGCTTCTATACCCAAATCACTGCCTGATACCGATCTGAACTCTTTGTCCTTATATGTCATCAACATTTTTATTGAAAATTCGTCGACATCATCGGTAAAATACAGTATTTCGTAGCCCTTGTCAGATACCAGTTCTGCCTGGGGCAGTTTTTCAATCCTTTCATTGGATTCTCCGGTGGCATAATAGATATATCTTTGTTCTTCGGACATTCTGGAAACGTATTCATCCAAAGTGACCATCTTTTTCTCCTTTGATGAATAAAACATCAACAGGTCCTGAAGGGTTTCCTTGTTGCTTCCAAATTCGCTGTATATTCCGTATTTCAGCTGCCTTCCGAAGGCTTTGTAGAATTCCTCGTACTTATCCCTCTCGGTTTTCAACAGATTCTCCAGTTCGCTCTTGATTTTGTTTTTTATATTCTTGGCAATAAGCTTCAGCTGCCTGTCATGCTGGAGAATTTCCCTGGATATGTTAAGGGACAAATCCTCCGAGTCCGCAAGGCCTTTAACAAAGCTGAAATAATCCGGAAGCAGGTCAGGGCACTTGTTCATTATCATAACACCCTTTGAGTAAAGCTCCAGGCCTTTTTCATATTCCTTTGTATAGAAATCAAAGGGCATCTTTTCCGGAATGAACAGTATTGCATTATAGCTCACAGCGCCGTCAACACTTATATGAATATGCTTTAAAGGTTTGTCAAAGCCGTAGTGCTTTTCCGAATAGAAGTTATCATAATCTTCCTTGGTCAGTTCGTTCTTGTTCCGTTTCCATATGGGCACCATACTGTTTATAATCTGCTCTTCCTTATAGCCCTCGTATTCCTTGTCGCTGCCTTCCTTGAGACGTTTGCTGACCATATCCATTTTTATCGGATACCTGATAAAGTCGGAATATTTCTTTATAATAGCCTTAAGCCTGTACTCTTCAAGATACTCGTCATATTTCTCATCTTCGGTATTCTCTTTTATCTTTAGTATGATATCCGTACCGACAGTATCTTTCTCACAAAGTTCAATCGTATAACCGTCTGCCCCGCTGGATTGCCACTTGTACGCATCATCACTTCCGTAGGCCTTGCTTATTACCGTAACAGTATCAGATACCATAAATGCCGAATAGAATCCCACTCCGAACTGGCCTATTATGTCATGCCCGTCCTTTAGTTCAATTTCCTTCTTAAATGAAAGAGAACCGCTTTTTGCTATTACCCCAAGATTATCATCCAGTTCTTCTTTTGTCATTCCGATTCCTGTATCCGAAATCCTGAGGGTTCTGTTTTCCTTGTCAGGTACAACCTTTATATAATAACTGTCTTTATCAAAGCTTATAGATTCGTCCGTTAATGCTTTGTAATAAATCTTGTCAATGGCATCACTTGCATTGGAAATAAGCTCCCTGAGAAAAATCTCCCTGTGAGTGTAAATTGAATTGATCATGAGATCCAATAGCTTCTTGGATTCTGTTTTGAATTGTTTTTTAGCCATAAAAATTCTCCTCCCAAAGAAAATGTCATATGTATTGTTAGCACTCTGCCTATTTGAGTGCTAACCCTCTATCCATTATTTATCACAATTCAATTTCTATGTCAAGGCTTATTATGTAAAAGAAGAAGAATACGACGGGGGACACGGGGAGGACACGGAGACGTTTCTCTTGTCCCGCTTTCAGCGGGACAAGAGAAACGTCCCCGTGTCCTCCCCGTGCCTTTTCGCCGCATTCTTCTAATTGAATTTGTATATCCTGCGCATGAGCCGGTATAATTGAATTGTAATCTTTCTTCCAACCTTGCCGTAAGGATTGGATAATGTTCCTAAGAAGCGGTATCTCAGCCTGTAATAGAGCATTTCATTGCTCTTTTTAAGATATGACCACAATTCCGCTTTCTTCTGCAAATCCTCTTTTGTGGCGGAGATCTGAAGAAACACCGATGAAATTGTCATCATCATGGAAAGATAACTTCTCATATAATTTGCAAGCCGTCTGCTGGGCAGATAATCATAGGAATTATAGGCATCTATCATAAGCTTGTTTACTCGAATTTGCTGATCAATTCGCTTTATCATGTTTTTTTCATTTACCGATTGATCTTCTCTCCCGATAAAATAGCGATACAGATCAATATTCATATAATAAATGGTTCTTACATAAGGAAGCGGGTTGTACACGAATAGGTTGTCCACATAAAAAGTATGCTTGGGCAGTACCAGGCCGCATTGCCGAAGAAGCTCGGTACGATAAATAACCGAATGCATGAGAAGGTATTGAGTCGGTTTGAAGTTACCTATCTCATCCCAGCCGAAAACACGGTTCTGGGGCAATACATACTTGTAATTGACAACATGACTGCTATTGTCTGATGAATGCTCATAAACATAATTACATACCATCATATCGAGAGCAGTACCTTTTTCATGCAGCTCCTTAAGCTTGGACAGCACTTTCAGCATACCGTCGGCATCCAGCCAATCATCCGAATCCACAACCTTGTAATACAAACCGGCGGCATTTCTCAAACCGGTATTGACACCCTCGCCATGTCCTCCGTTTTCCTGATGTATCGCTTTAACAATGCCGGGATACCGGGAAGCATAATCATCCGCAATTTCACCCGTTCCATCCGTTGAACCGTCATTTACAATGATTATTTCAACATCTTCTCCTCCGAGAAGCAAAGATTCTATGCAATTCTTCATATATGCCTCGGAATTATAGCAAGGAACTGTAAAAGTTATTATCTTCATATCCCACTCTCTTTCCCGCATTATATGATGCTGTCGGCCAGCGACAATGCCCGCTCTGCTATTACATCCATGTTGTAGTATTTGTATTCAGCCAGCCTGCCAAGCAGATAAAAATCATCAATAGCCTCAGTAATCTGCTTATACTTTTCATATAATGCTTCATTCTCCGGATTTATTATAGCATAGTAGGGTATTTCTTTTCCAGCACCAGTATATTCCCTGGGATATTCTTTCATGATAGTGGTTTTATCCGGTATTATCTGACCTGTCAGATGCTTGAACTCCGTTATGCGGGTATAAGGTTCGTCAACTGTATAGTTTACAGTTCCCTTAGACTGATACCAGGTCTTTTCATGAGTTTCAAACAAAAAATCCAGAGTTCTGTATGGCAGCCGGCCGAAGCGGCAATCAAAAAGCTCGTCTATAGCACCGGTATATATTACTCTGCCGTAAAACGGGCTGCCGCAAAAATATATCCTGTTTTCAACCAGCTTAAGCACGGAAGCTGAATCAGTGTTAAGCTGCAGGCTTATGTTCGGATGATCAATCAGCCTTTCAAAAAGGGAAGTGTAGCCGTTTAATGGAATGCCCTGATATTCATCCTGAAAATACCGATTGTCATAGGAAATAAGAATGGGAACCCTTGCCGTCACTGAAGGATCTATGTTTTCCGGAGCAATACCCCATTGTTTTTGTGTGTAATACATGAAAACATTTTTGTATATAAAGTCTGCAAGTTCAAGCAGTTCGCTGTCGGTCTGCCCTCTCAGTTCAGATATTGTCACCCGCTTTTCCGTTCCATAAACCGAAATGAGCTTTTGCTCAAGCCTTTCAGCTTTGCTTTGTTCAAAAACCAGATAAAGAGAATTGAGATTGAAGGGAACCGGAACCAGTTTTCCGTGAATATCGGCCAGAACCTCGTGAGAGTAATCCCTCCACTCTGTGAAACGGGAAAGGTATTCAAATACACGGCTGCTTTGAGTATGGAAAATATGAGGGCCGTAATTATGAATTAGTATTCCGTCATCGTTGTATGAATCATAAGCGTTGCCGCCAATATGGCTGCGCTTATCAATAATCAAAACCTTTTTGCCTCCCCTTTCCGCGTGTTCCCTGGCTATCACCGCTCCTGCAAAGCCACAGCCTATGACAAGGCAATCAAATTCATTTTTCATTTGCCGGAATTACCTCCATTTATTTATATACTTCTATCAATGACTCATATAAATACACATATTTTCATCAGTATCCTTTATCAATGTCCACTATATTAAGAAGCGCTTCCCCATTTATATACCTTCTGAGATTTTCATAAACTATATTATATCTTCTTTCGGTTCTCATTTCGGATATCCAGGAATTATGGGGTGTAATAATAACATTGTTCATCTCCCATAAAGGGCTTTCCTCAGGCAAAGGCTCCTTCTCAAACACATCCAGCGCCGCTCCGTGAATATTTCCCTTCCGAAGCGCATCTATAAGCGCAGGCTCTTTTATAATGCTTCCTCTTGCAATGTTTACCAGGCATGCACCCTTTTTAATAAAACTGATGCTTTCCTCATTAATTAAGTGGTGAGTCTCCTTTGTATACGGAATTGAAAGCACCACTACGTCAGCTTGGGGCAAAATGTTATGTAGTTCATTCATTGGGTGGCAGCTGTTGAAATACTCCACTTTCCTGCCTGTGGAGTTTATTCCCAAAATATTTACATCAAATCCCTGAAGCCTTTTTGCCGCCTCAAGAGCTATACTGCCTGTACCGATGAAACAGACAGTTTTATTGTAAAGCTCTAACAGTGTTGAATCCGGTTGCCACTTTTTTTGTCTCTGATTATCGTAAAATCCCTTGCTGTTTTTTAAGAGTGCAAGAATTTTCATAACAATCCATTCACCCATTGGAATTGAAAAGCCCGATCTGTTGTTTGTAACGATAATACCTTTCTCTCTGACTTTTTGCTTAGGCAGCTGGTCTATCCCGACGCTGAAAAGCTGAATCCACTTAAGTTGCTTTAACTTTGATATGTCTAAGGCTTCAAAGGGATTATAGCATACAAGTATATCCACTTCAGAAATATCCTCCCTATAGGATACTTCATCTTCACTGATATATACAACCTCATAACCAAGTTCAGAAAAAGACTTCATTTTTTCCTCACTGAATCTTTTTGTAAATAAAACCTTCATACTAACACCTCAAATTTTTCAACTTAACCGAGTTTTCACATATAAAAAGCCTTCATTTATCGTAAATGCAGGATGTATATATTATACATCAAATTATTGCTATATAGAATACAGTATTATTTATTATCTTCAAAGACACATAGCGGGGGACATCTATCCGCCACTTACTATAAAGAAAAAAAGGAGTGTTTCTCACACCCCTTATCCATCCTGATATGAATCTGATTATCGGAATTTCCCAAGACAAATACTATGCAGACTCTTTGTCCTATTAATACTGAATTTTGCGTGGAAGATTGCCAGCCTGCTCAATCCACTTTACTATCTGTTTCTTGAAAGGCATTGCCTTGATTAGCTTTTTTTCTTGGTTTATACTTTCCATCTTTGCCAAGAGATTGTCCGGCTTACGATTTGCCAATTCCGGTACAGTATCAACGCCGGCAGCTTCCAGTAGTTCTGAGTACTGGCCTCCGATTCCCTTTATCCTGAAAAGATCGGCATGATTAGTCCACTTCAATATCAATTTTTCGCTAATACCTGTCTTTTCAGCTAATTCTGACCTGCTCTTTTTGGTTAGACAGGCTTCCAACAGCTCTTCTACAGAATTGATACCCGCGTCTTTGAGTTTCTCATTATAGGCTTCACCTATTCCCTCTATCATACTGAGCTTTTTCATTATAAGATCCTCCTTTTTAATATTTAATTTGTATACATATTTGCATACCTATTTTTTGAATAACCCACCAAGCAAGTCGCCAATATTATCCATTACATCTCCGTCATTATCAGAATCCAACAAATTAGTCACAATGCCCATTAAATTGTTGTCGCCGCCGTCCATCAAACCGCCTAACAAACCAACAACTCCGGAAACATCCAAATTCTCTTCCTTTTTCTTTTTTCCCAATGCACCCATCATAAGTGGTGCCAACTGGGTCATAATTCCAGATACTTGACTTGTATTGAGTCCGGTTTGCCTTGCCAAATTTTCCTGGACTCTTTTATTATTTCCTGAAAATATATGCTGTAAAATCTTTGCTCCGTCGTTGGTATCAACTTTATTTAAGAAACCGGTTAAATCTTCAATTTCGTCCTTCTGATGCCCATCCAAAGCTCCCAATAAAGCTTCTGCACCTTCTTTTGTGCTGGCATTGCGTCCAAGAGCTTGCAATATAGCCGGTATACCAAGCTGTGTCAGTTTCTGTGCCTGTGAGGACTCAACTCCAACAGATCCGGCAAGTTTTTTCAGTGTATCAGGGCTATTAAGCTGATTAGTAAGCAGTTTAACAATATCCATAATACTCCTCCTCTAAATATTCCTTGAATTTACTTAATTATATCATAGGATAGTATTTATTTAAATGACTTATTTATTAATAACTATTTTTGTCTATAATTACAATAAAACACATTTACTGTAAAACCATTAATGAGCTATATTTACTATATGTAAACATAGCTCATCAATGGTTTTTGTAATTATTCAGATATTGAAAGCCGTATTATGACAATTGCTACTGATGCTCTTGATGAATACTAGTGTCATTCTTTTTATAGGATAAGCTCCTTTATCGTTATGCCTTCTTTTATTTCCGGAACCCTAATTCTATTATCTACTGCCTTTTTAATTTTCATAGGCAGATTAGAATCTCCGAACACAATAGCACCGATAATTATACTATCCTTTATCAAAAGCTTTATGTATCTTCCGCTTTCAAAATCAGCTTCTGCAATCGAAAGAGAATCTTCGGAAAACACATCTCCGATTGAAAACATTGTTATCCCCTTTATCTTAAGGCTTGTAAAGGGATGAATCTCCGAATACTCTAATTTCCCTCCCGCTGCATTTGTTCCGGCAATTTTACCCTGTTCAACCGCTATAGGCCATATGCCATAGCATTTGCCGTTATATTCAGCTACATCACCTGCCGCATATATTCCTTCAATATTTGTTTCCATATATTTATCAACTGCTACAGACCTGCCCATATTTATCCCTGAGTCTTTCAAAGGTTGTGTATTTGCATTGACTCCCACAGACAATATGACAAAATCGGATTTGACTACTGTTCCGCTGTCAAGCCTGACATACTCCGCCCTGTTTTCTCCCCCGATTTCCTGCACCTGTGCGTTCATATACAGATTAATACCTTTATTAGATATTGCCTTGTATAATAGTTTTGCTCCTTCCTCATCAATCTGCTTTGGAAGCAGCCTGCCTGAATTATGTATAACATTGACATCACAGCCAAGCTGCCTTATTGCCCAAGCCATTTCAAGCCCCAAAAGCCCTCCCCCTATTATTGTGCATATTTTTCCGCCGCAGGACAAGCTTCTTATCTTATCAGCATCAGCCACAGTACGCACAGGAAAACAGTTTTCCAGTTTTGCTCCCGGAATAGGAGGAATATTGCCGCTGCTCCCTAGTGCAATAACCAGCGAATCAAAATCATAATTCCCCTTATCTGTTATTATGGTTTTATGTGCAGCATCAATTCCTGTAATCCTGGTGTCCTTTTTAAGGTTTATCCTGTTCTTTTCATACCAGCTGTCATCATAAGGGAATATTTCTTTGTATGAAGCAGTACCGGATATATAGTCGGGAAGTCTGGTTCTTACATATGTATTTGTATTCAAAGCCTCCAGTATAACAATACTGCAGTCCGGATCCTGTTCCCTTGCTGACTTTGCAGCATTCAATCCTGCAATTCCGCCGCCGGCGATTACTATCCTTCTATCCATATTAAAACTCCTTTCATTAATACCATAATTGACCATTATTCATATTTATCTTATCTTAATATATTTCCATTTTCCCGTTTTAAACCTGAAATAAACAAACATCCATCTGACAAGCTGATCTACCAATACGCCTATCCACGCCCCCATCAGGCCGTAGCCCATTACACTGACAAATATATACGCTAACACAACTCTTACCATCAATACACCAACAGAAGTGGATACCAGAGGCCAGAAGGTATCCCCAGCACCCCTGAGGGCCCCTGCCAATATGAATTGAGATGACTGGAAGGGCTGAACCAGTGCAATTATCTTCAATGCAACGGAAGAATTCTTGATAATCATCGGATCATTGGAATATAACCCTACAAGCTGCGGTCCGAAAAAGAAAAATATTATAGCCATAAATGTAGAAATAATTGACCCCATCTTTCGGGTTTTTCTGGCGTATTCTTCCGCCATATCAGGTTTCCCTGCACCCAGGGATATCCCTACCAAAGATGACGCTGCTATTCCAAAGGCCTGTCCCGGTTGAAAGGAAAGTCCCAATATACTCAGAGCAATCTGATGGGCTGCATAAATAACGGTCCCCAATTCAGCAACTATCCTGACAAAAAGAAGTACACCTGTCCTTAAGACCAATTGCTCAAAGGATGCCGGCATACCTATTTTGAATAAATTATATAAAATTCTCCTGTTTAGATTAAAGGGCTTCTTGATGCTGAATCTTACAACGCTCTTACCTTTTAAGACATATCCGAATATAAATACACTTGCAACCGCATTTGATAATGCTGTAGAGATGCCTGCTCCCGTAATCCCAAGTCTTGGAAATCCCAGCAAGCCGTATATTAATATTGCATTGCCTATAACATTTAAGAAATTGCATCTCAAGTTTATTATCATCGGCACTCTTGTTTCGCCTATTCCCCTCAGTGCCGCTGATATGGACATATTAAGAGACTGAAATACATATCCGACCATTATTATCCTGAAATAGATTCTCCCCACTTGCAGGGTATCTGCCTGGGCACCCATCAATTTCATAATGGAATCTGTAAAGACAAACCCCAATATAGACAGAGGTATTGCCAGCATCAGCATGCTTAGAAGCATTACATGCTTAAGGGTTATTTCTATCTTCTCATTCTGATTGGCGCCGAAATACCTGGCAATCATTGCTGTCCCGCCGATATTCAGAGCCTGAACTAAAGATATACCTATAAACAGCGGTTGATTTGTCATGCCAACAGCAGCTACGGAAGCAGCTGCCAAAGCATTATCACTGATTCTTCCCAGCATCATCATGTCTACCATTCCGAATAATGACCCCAAAAGAAGCTCTGCCAGTACCGGCCATGCAATCCTCATAACTTCGGCATCGGCCTTGCCCTTTATGTTCAAGAAGTTTTTCCGTTCTCTTTTGTCATTCTCTGCTTCGTTCATTTTAATGATTCCTTTTTAAATATCAATATTAATACTATTATATCATAAATCCGCAAGGATTTATGATAGCCCATGTATCAAGATAAAAGCAGCCGGAACAATCCCCACTGCTTTCCGCAATCATCAGTTGCAGTCGTTATATGCTTTATAAAACAGTTTTACATATTCATCCTTGCTTATCTTCCTTGGATTACTGTCATTAGAGCCATTCTTTTCGGACATTTCCGCCAACAGCTCGAAATCATCGGTATTGACATTTAAAGACCTTATTCCCGGCAGCCCTATTTCCTTTGACAGCTTTCTTATATGCTCGATACCTTTCACTGCCGCCGTGTAATCATCTTTTTCTTCTATACCCATTGCCCTTGCTACCCTGGCATATTTATGCCCTGCGGCAGGCAGGTTATATTCCATCACATATGGAAGCAATATGGCATTGCACATTCCATGGGGCGCATCATACATGCTTCCCAGTGCTTCTGCCATGCAGTGTACTGAAGCTACATCGGCATGACTGAAAGATAAGCCTGCCAGCAGGCTTCCAATCATCATTTTGTCTCTTGCGGCTATATTTCTCCCGTTCTTAACCGCTTCTTCAATATTGCCTGCTATGTATTCAACTGCATACAAGCCTGCTGCTTCTGCAATAGGTTCGGTACAATTTGCCGTGTAACCTTCTATAGCATGAGTTAAGGCATCTATACCCGTTGCAGCTGTTATCAGCGGCGGTACGCTTAATGTCAGCTCAGGATCTATTATGGCTGTTTTGGCTGCTATTGCCGTACTTTTTATTGTAAATTTGAATTTTTCCTTAGTATCCGTAATAACTGAAGAAAAGGTTACCTCACTTCCCGTACCGGCTGTGGTAGGTATAGTTATCAAAGGCAAACAGTCATCTTTTATTCTACCCTTACCCTGATAATCCCTAACCTTTCCTCCTTGTCTTGCTAAAACTGCCGTTGCTTTAGCCGCATCTATAGGGCTTCCGCCGCCGAAAGCCAACAGCGTATCAACTGATTCAGCCCTGGCTTTTTCAGCACATGCTTCTACATTATAATCCTTTGGATTAGCTTCGATTTCATCGTAAACTATAAAATCTATATCTTCAGCTTCGATTATCTCTGCAGCCTTTTTTATCATTCCCGCATTAACAAGGCCTTTATCGGTTATTATCATTACTTTTTTTGCTTTCAATAATCTCAATTCTTCTCCCAATACTTTCAGCATACCTGCCCCATACCTTATCTTAGTCGGCAATACATATTCAAACGGATTTATCATATTTATTCCCTCCTTAATTCATTAACCAATTATTCCTTTCCGTTCCAGCAGTACGTACAGACCTTATCCTTGCTGATTCCGATTGCTTCAATCATATCGTGGATGTTCTGGTACTTCAGCGAAGAAAAGTTGAGCTTCCTGCAGATTAGATCCACCATATTATGATACTTGTCGGTTGCCTGATTGCAATACTCCTCCAGAGAATCCGGTTCCTTGCCTTCAAGTTCTTTGATAGCCTGTCTTGCCGCCAGGTCCATTTCAGACCGGGAGGCCGAAAAGTTCAGGTACTTGCATCCGAAAACAATAGGCGGGCAAGCCGACCGGATATGGACCTCCTTGGCGCTGCATTTGTACAGCAGGTCTACCGTTTCTCTCAACTGTGTGCCCCGGACAATTGAATCATCACAGAAAAGCAATCGTTTGTCAGCCACAATTTCAGGAATGGGCATAAGCTTCATTCTTGCAACAAGGTTTCTTATATCCTGATCCTGGGGCATAAAGCTCCTTGACCAGGTTGGGGTATACTTTATAAAAGGCCTTCCGTAGGGTACCTTGGATTGGTTTGAGTAGCCGATGGCATGTCCGAGGCCCGAATCTGGTATTCCGGCAACTATATCAATTCCCAAATCCTCATTTTTAGCCATTGCCGCACCGTTTCTGTATCGCATGACCTCAACATTCATTCCCTCATATGTTGAAGAAGGATAACCGTAATAAACCCAAAGAAAAGCACATATTTTCATTTTATCTCCGGGAGGTGAAACCTGTTCAACCACCTCCGGTGTCAGAAAAACTATTTCTCCCGGGCCGAGTTCATAATCAGACTTATATCCCAGATTTGCAAAGGTGCAGGATTCAGAAGAAATACAATAGGCGCCCTCTTTGCTGCCGACCATTAAAGGAGTTCTGCCAAGCCTGTCCCTGGAGGCATAAATCCCTTTAGGCGTTAAAAGCAAAACAGAACAGGAGCCTTGAATCAATTCCTGAGCCCTTAATAAGCCCTCTTTAAAGGAATCTTCATGATCAATGATTACAGACACAAGCTCCGTAGGACTTATTATCCCTTTATTCGTTTCCAGAAAATGAATATTTCGGTTTGAGAATGCTTTTTCCGCAATTTCATCCAAATTGTTGATTCTTCCTACAGTACTTATGGCATACTGTCCCAGATGCGATCTCACTGTCAAAGGCTGAGGGTCGGTATCGCTTATGCAGCCTATACCCATGTTGCCGCTTTTTTTTGACAGTTCAGCCTCAAATTTTGCTCTAAACTGCGTACTTTCTATATTGTGAATCGATCTGTTGAAGCAGCTTCCGCCCCATATTGCCATTCCTCCCCTGCAGGTTCCCAAATGTGAATGGTAATCGGTGCCGAAATACACATCCATCACGCAATCTTCTCTTGAAACAACACCAAATAATCCGCCCATTGCAGCTGCACTCCCTTTAACATATTTTACCGCATATACTGTTAGATTTGTCGGAAAAGACCGGTATATACATTAATATAGTTGCATTTTTATTATAATTTTGCAAGAATATTTTATTTCCAAAAAATAAACAGCACCCCATTCGTCTATAGAATAAGGTGCTGTATATGTAAGTTGTTCCTTTCAGCGTTCTTCCCTGAAATATGGAATCCCGCATGCCTTCGGGCCTGCCTTTTCCCTTGACTTCCGCATGGATACCACTACAAGCACGGTAATTGTCACCAGGTACGGCAGCATGTCTATGAAATACTGGGATACATCGATACCCAGGTTTTGTATTCTGAAACCGATGATATCCAATCCGCCGAACAGATAAGCCCCAAAGAGCGCCTTATAAGGATTCCATGTTGCAAATATGACCAATGCAACGGCGATCCAGCCTCTGCCTGCTGTAACGCCCTCCTGCAGGGCGGGTACATAAACAAGTGAAAGGTAAGCTCCTCCCAGGCCGCAGAGCGCTCCGCCCAATAAAGTATGCAGGTACTTGTACAAGGTTACATTTATTCCTGCAGCATCTGCTGCTCCCGGGTTCTCACCCACCGCCCTCAGGTTCATCCCTGTACTGGTCTTATACAGGTACAGCCCCAGCAGTATAGATGCCGCATAGCCAAGGTATACAAAGGCATCCTGCCTGAAGAGCACAGGCCCTATAAAAGGAATATCGCCAAGCAGCGGGATGGTGTAAGGCCTGAAAAACAATCTCAAGCTTTCAGGAGCTATCTGACCTATCAGATCCTGACCCACAAAATCCGCAAAGCCTGTGCCGAATATCGTAAGTGTCAAGCCGGATACAACCTGATTTGCCCTCAGGGTGATTGTCAGGAAAGCGAATATCAACGCGCCGCCCGCTCCCGCAATCATTGCTGCCAATAAAGCCAAGGTCGTGCTTTCGGTGTTTAGGCCGACCATGAAGCCGATAACGGCACCCATAAGCATCATGCCTTCAACTCCAAGGTTCAGATTTCCCGAACGCTCTGTTATGATTTCTCCCAGCGTAGCAAATAAAAGGGGTGTACCTGCGACAATGGCCGCATGGAGAAAGGATATAACAGCTTCCATAATCAATCAGCCCCCTTTTCCGCAATAGCCGAATGCTTTTTTACAATTACGAACTTATAACGTACAAAGAATTCACTGCCCAATACAAAGAATAAAATTATTCCCTGAAGTATTTCTGCCGCTGCCTGGGGTATGCCGAAAACAGTCTGTATATATGAGCCCCCCTCCAGAAGAGCAGCAAAAAGAATGGATACTATCAATATAAGCGGTGCACTTAAAGCTGCCAGCCAAGCGGTTATTATTGCGGTATAACCTACACCTCCGGTAATTTCAACTGACAATGTGTAGTTAACAGCCGAAGCCTGGATCATACCGACAAGGCCGCAGAGGCCGCCGCTCAGCATTATGGCTATCAATATCGTCTTCTTGATATTAATGCCTGCATAACGTGCCGTATTCATGCTCTCACCGATTACGGCAATTTCATAACCCTTTTTTGTATGGTTTATGAATATATAGACAACGACCACCAGTATAAGCGCAATCACCCAGCCCACATGTACCCCCAGCAGCTTGGGAAGAACCGCGTTTTGGGGAAAATTGGCTATTTTGGGGAATCCCAGGGACTTTGGATCCCTCCAAGGCCCGTACTGTAAGAACATGACCCATTTAAGCGCGATATAGTTCATCATTAAAGTAACTATTGTTTCATTAGTCCCCCACTGCGCTTTAAAAAATGCGGGTATAAGCGCCCACAGCCCTCCTGCCAGCATTCCTGCAAGTATCATTACCGTAAGCATCAGAGGCATTGGCATATCATTCATGTATAATGCAAAATAACTGGCTGCGAAAGAACCTATTGCTATCTGCCCTTCCCCGCCTATATTCCAGAACTGCATTTTAAAAGCTATCGCAATTCCAAGGGAGGTAATTACCAGAGGTATCGCTTTTACTATTGTTTCTTTTATCCTGTAAGCTGTACCGAATGCGCCCTGAATCATTTTTATATAAACATCGGCGGGATTAAGGCTCAGCAGCAGTATAAAAAGTGAAGAGGCCACGAGAGCCAGGATAATAGCGCCTATTCTGATGGAAGCAGCTTTCATCCTGCCGGGCTCGCTTTTCTTAATGGCTCGTATAGTTATTGGCATTATCATGCTCGCTCTTTTCCCCCTCTTTCATCAGATTTACCGTCCCTGTCATCATCAGGCCGATTTGTTCTTTTGTCGTATATCTTGCATCAACTATTCCGGTTATTTCACCGGCACATATGACCATGATCCTGTCGCAAAGCTCCAGTAAGACATCCAGGTCTTCCCCTATATACAGAATTGCGACACCCTTCCGCTTTTCCTCATTGAGAAGGTCATATATGGTATAGCAGGAGTTTACATCAAGCCCCCTTACAGGATATGCAGTTATCAGAACCTGCGGCCGGGAGTCCAGCTCTCTTCCCAATAATACCTTTTGTATATTTCCTCCTGAGAGCATGCGCACCGGATGCTTGATTCCCGGAGTCTGAATACTGAGCCTTTCTATAATCTCCACGGACTTTTGTTCTGCCGGCTTTCTGTCTATGAAGATGCCCTTCTGTTTCTGATACAGCTTAAGCACGACATTATTTACGATATCCATTGAGGCAACCAGTCCCATTCCCAATCGGTCCTCGGGAATAAAGCTCAGGCTGACCCCCTTGGTTATTATCTCTGCAGGTGATTTGCCTACCAGGTTTTCTCCATTGAAAACAATCTCCCCCTGCTTCACGGGATGCAAGCCTGCAATAGCTTCACACAATTCCTTCTGCCCGCTGCCGGCAATTCCCGCAACACCCAGAATCTCACCGGAGTATATATCGAAGCTCATCCCTTTAAGCACTTTGATGCCTTCTGAATTTACAGCGCTTAAATTCCTTACTTCCATAGCCACATTGTTTTTCTCAGTTTCTATCCTCTTTATGGACAGGTCGGCAGGACATCCCATCATCAGCTCGGTAAGGTGCTTGGGGTTGGTATCCGCCTTGTCAACCGTCATTACTGTTTCACCCTTGCGCAGGACAGTTATGCGGTCTGCTACCTCCATAACCTCGTTCAATTTGTGAGTTATAAAGATTACGGCGCAGCCTTCTTCCTTCATCTTCCTCATAATCTTGAAAAGCTTTTCTGTTTCCTGAGGTGTCAATACCGCCGTGGGTTCATCCAATATCAGTATCTCAGCACCTCTGTACAGCACCTTCAGTATTTCCAGGGTCTGCTTTTCACCCACCGACATGTTGTAAACCTTTTTGTCCGGGTCAATATCCAGGCCGAAGCGGGCCGACATATCCCTGATCTTGTCTGAAAGAGTCTTTTCGTTCATCAGAAAACTGTTCTTTCGCCCCAGGATTATGTTCTCTTTGGCAGTCATGACATCTATCAGCTTGAAATGCTGGTAGATCATTCCTATTCCTGCTTCTATCGCATCCTTTGGTGCTGCAAACTGCACCTCTTTCCCCTTAATAAAAATAGAACCGCTGTCGGGGGTATAAACCCCTGACAGCATGTTCATCAATGTGCTCTTACCTGAACCGTTCTCTCCCAACAGGGCATGTATCTCCCCCCTGCGGACGGCCAGGTTTATATTTCTGTTTGCAACTACCTTTCCGAAGGATTTATTTATATTCTTCATTGAAATATAGTTGTTATCCATAATTATTTCCTATCCTGACTTATTTAATCTTGCCTTCTACACCCTGTACAAACCAGTCAACGCTCATTATTTCATCAAAAGTCATTGACTTGCCTTCCGGTACCCTGACAGCGCCAGTCTGATCCTTTATCGGGCCCTGGAATACATAGAATGAACCATCGATAATCTTTGCTTTCACCTTGTCAACAGCTTCCTGAGTGCCCGGAGCAACGTTATCCGTAAGAGGTGCCAGGTCAACAAGCCCGTCTTTCATATTGCCGTAGTAGTTTTCCTGCTTCCATTTGCCGTCCAATATCCTCTGTACTTCTGCCGCATAGAACTTACCCCAGTTCCATACGGGAGCAGTCAGGTATGCTTTCGGTGCTGAATCCCTTGTATCCAGGTCATAGCCGATAGCCCAAACGCCTCTTTCTTCAGCTGCCTGCTGGGTTGCTGTTGTATCCTGATGCTGTGCAAGTACGTCGCAGCCTGCATCCAATAAAGCCTTTGCCGCTTCCTTTTCCTTTGCGGGGTCATACCAGGTATGTGTCCAGTTAACCTTTACCTTTACTTTTGGATTGACTGACTGTGCACCAAGAGTAAATGCATTGATGCCTCTTACAACCTCGGGAATTTCAAAGGCTGCTACATAACCAAGGGTATTGTTCTGTGTCCTGAGGCCCGCAACTATACCCGCAAGGTATCTTGCCTCTTCCATGGCACCGAAATAATTGCTGAAATTCGGGCCACTCTTATAGCCGGAGCAGTGATAGAGTTTTATGTCCGGATGCGCCTGTGCGGCTTTTTCTGTATAGTCCATGTGTCCGAAAGAGTTGGTGAATATTACAGTACAACCCTGGTCAACCAAATCATTGATTACCTTTTCGCATTCGCTGGATTCCGGAACATCTTCCTTGTACATTGTAATAACCTTGTCTCCAAGCTGCTGTTCAAGGTAAAGCCTGCCTTCATCATGAGCCTGGGTATATCCGCCGTCTTTAGCGGAGCCTATGTAGACAAAACCTACCTTAAGGGGTTCAGCCTTTGGCTCTTCTGCCGGTGCAGGTGTCTCGGGCGCTGCCGGTGCGGGTTCGGCCTTCGGTGCGCAGCCTGTCAGCATTGCTGCAAACACCAGGACAAGCACTAAAAGAATACTAATGGTTCTTTTCATACTGATTTCTCCTCCCCAAATTTAATTTAGTGGTCTATGTAAAATCATGAAACTGGTGGAATCATAATTTTGCTTTTGTTAACCGTGCTAATCAAAAATGATGACTCCTTCGTCCATGGACTTAATAATTACCAAGGATTCAATACGGACTCCTTTTTGCCGCAGCGTCTCCCTGCCTTTTTGGAAACCTTTTTCTATAACAATTCCGATGCCCGCAACCCTGGCACCAGCCTGAAGGACAATGTCCACCAAGCCTGAAGCGGCTTTGCCGTTAGCCAAAAAATCATCAATGATAAGAACATTGTCCTCCGGAGTGATGTATTTTTTGGAAACGCGGATGTTGTAGTTCCTCTGCTTGGTAAAAGAGTATACTTCGCTTTGGTAAGTATCCGAATCAAGATTCAATGCTTCATACTTTTTTGCAAAAACCACAGGCACTTTAAAATACTGGGCAGCTATGCACGCAACAGCAATACCCGATGCCTCCACTGTCAATATCCTGCTTATCTTTTCATCGCTGAATCTTTCTTTAAATTCCCGTCCTATCTCGTTGAACAGCTCTATATCCAGCTGATGGTTCAGAAAGCTGTCGACTTTAATAATGCTGTCGCCTATGACTTTTCCGTCTTTCAATATTCTATCCTTAAGCAGCTCCATTATTATCCCTTTCTATCACGGCTGTTTCTCGATAATGTAATAGCATATTACCTGAATCGGTGCAAAATACCAGTACATTACACATTGTATTTTACCGTAAATGCCTGTTTAATGCAATAAGCTATTGCTTAACAATCAACATCCAGAGCCCTTTTCACTGCATTGAATATTTTGTTGTAACCTGTGCAGCGGCATAAATGACCTGAAATCTCACGTTTTATCTCCTCATCGGAATATTTCCTTCCGCTTTCCGTAAGAGCAGTTGCCGTAAGCACAAGGCCGGGAGTGCAAAAACCGCACTGCACGGCACCCTCGTCTACAAAAGCCTGCTGCACTTTCGACAATTCACCCTCCTTGGATACTCCTTCAATAGTAGTTATTTTCCTGCCGTCAGCCCATACCGCCAGGTAAATGCACGAATTCACCGGAAACCCGTCAATCAGCACTGTACATGCTCCGCATTCGCCTACGGAGCAGCCCTGCTTGACTCCGGTAAGATGAAGCCTGTTTCTCAGCACCTCAAGCAACGATTCTCTAATATCAACCTCAAGGGAATATGCCTTACCGTTAACCACCATACTTATCTTTTCATACTTATCCAATATCCACACCCCCGCCCCTAATCACAGCTTCTTTCAGTGCCCTGAATACCAATACCTCAATCAAATGCTCCCTGTAAGCCTTTGAAGCCCTCCAGGAGTCCCTTGCTCTTGATGCCTTTACCGCATATCTTCCGGTTTCCTTCATGGTTTTATCGGATATTTCCTTCCCAATGGCATAAGCTTCAGCTTCACTGCACCTTATCGGTACAGGGGCCGCAACTCCGAGAGCTATCCTTACATCAGAAAACTTACCCCCCTCAGTTTTGCATACGACAGATACCCCCAGCATTGCTATATCCATTGCCTTTCTGCCGCTGTATTTTATATAGCAGCCGCTGGTCCGGCCATATCCTGCCTCGGGTATCAAAATGTCGGTAAGTATTTCAGCAGGAAGCAGATTCACTTTTCCCGGCCCCGCATAAAACTCGCTTACTGGTACTGTTCTTGACCCGCTGCGGCTTAAAAGCTTCAGTTCCGCATTATAGGCAAGCAGCGTAGCCGCACTGTCTGCCGACACAGCACCATTGCATATATTCCCCCCTATCGTAGCCATATTTCTTATCTGCGGGCCTCCTACCGATACTGCCGCTTCCGACAAAACCGGCAAATTCTCGTTTATTATGCTGCTCCTGGCTATTTTGGCAAAGGCCGCCATTGCCCCGATGGAAATGGTTCCGTTGTCAAGAATTCTTATTTCATCCATCCCGGGGATATTTCTCAGGCTTAGAAGCTCAGCTTCCTCAAGAGCACCGTTACGCATCTTGATCAGTACATCCGTCCCCCCTGCTATGATTTTCAGTTCAGGATTTCGGGAAAGCATTTCCAAAGCTGCCTCCAGAGTGCCGGGTTTTTCAATATTGACAATATCAAACATTCCTATCTCTCCTTTCTAAAGCAGCCCTGATTGTTTAAACTTTTCGAAAACCTTCTGGGGCGTCATAGGCAGCTTGTTGAATGCAATGCCTGTGGCATTCAGTACTGCATTCCTTACTGCAGGTGCGGGAGAAATCGTTGTATTCTCACCCAGGGATTTTTGCCCTACCGAGCCTTCGGGTTCGTGCAATTGGACAAATGCAGACCCGATATCCGGTGTATCCATTATTGTCTGGAGTTTGTAGTCCAGGAAATTGTTATTAAGGGGCCTGCCTGTTTCCGGGTCGAACAGCAGCTGCTCGGACAATGCATATCCAAGGCTCATGCTGACACCTCCGTGGACCTGGCCTTCCGCAAGCATCGGGTTGACTATAACTCCCGAGTCATGCACATTATATATCTCGATTACCTCAATCCTTCCCGTCTCCATATCTGCTTCAACCTCGGCAAAAGTAACTCCGTATGCCATTGCATTGGTTCTCACATTGACAGAAGCATTTCCGCAAATAGGTTCTGCATTTAATCTGTCATAATAGGACCCCATGGCTATGTCTTCAAGTGTGCAGATTTCATTGCCAGACTTTCTTTCAACTATCCTTGCCGCCTTAATATCAAGCTCATCGATGCTTAATCCGGTTTTTTCCGATGCCATCTCCAGAACCTTGGATTTAACTTCCTCCGCCGCTTTTTTTACAGCCGCCCCCGATACAAAGGTTTGGCGTGAGGCGTAAGCCCCAAGATCAAAGGGGCTGATATCCGTATCCTGCTGAGATACTATATGCACCATATCATAGGGCAAACCCAGTACTTCCGCCGCTATCTGGGACAAAACGGTATCGCTTCCCTGGCCTATCTCCGTTGCGCCTACCTGAAGCTGAACCGAGCCGTCCTGGTTCATGACAATCCTTGCTCCTGAGATTTCAAAACCCTGGGGATAGGTTCCTGAGGCATAGCTGAAGCAAGCCATACCCAGCCCCCTTCTTTTTGTGCCCTTCTGTTCCTTGTATTTTTCCAGTTTTTCGTCCCATTTGATGAGCTGTTTTCCCTTTTCAATGCATTCGGGAAGTCCGAAGGTTCTCACAACGATTTCAGAATGAGGATCTGTCTTTCCGGCACTTATCAGGTTCCGCTTCCTGAATTCGATGGGATCCATTTTCATTTCCCGGGCTATATCTTCTATATGGCTCTCCAGAGCAAAGAATATCTGCGGACAACCGTATCCTCTCATTGCTCCGGCTGCCGGAAGATTTGTATAAACTGTTTTCGGCTCATACTTCATTGAATTAAAGTCATAAAGGAGCCTGGACTTACCGCCTGCACTCATTGCAATAGTATGGCCGTGGGAAGCATAAGCCCCGTTGTTGCTTATGGGCCTCATATGGAGGCTTAACAGCTTCCCTTCTTTTGTCACTGCTGTCTTCATGTAGAATTTCATTGCATGGCGGGTTCTCGTATCAACAAAGCATTCCTCCCTCGTGAGTGCATAGCGTACAGGCCTTCCATTGACTGCAAGGGACATGGCGGCTGCAATAGGTTCTACTATAATATCCTGCTTGTTCCCAAAGCCTCCTCCTATGTATGGTTTGATAATTCTGACCTTTCCCCAGGGCATGCCAAGAGCTTGAGCGACAATCCTCCTGGCTATATGCGGAATCTGTGTTGAAGAAACAATGACTATCCTTCCGTCAGCATCCGCATAGGCATATGCGCTTTGAATCTCAAGATGGCAGTGCTGTACAATACTTGTTTCATAAACCCCTTCAAATATATGGTCAGCTTTTCCGAAATCCTCTTCAATATCTCCTATCTCTTCGCTTGCATCCCCCAAAATATTATCCGGCTTTTCCTCATGAATCACCGGTGCGCCGGGCAGCATTGCCTTCTCAGGGTCAAGTACAAAGGGAAGTACCTCATACTCCACCTCAATCAGCTTAAGAGCCTTTTCCGCTGTAAATGCATCGGAAGCTACAACAGCCGCAATACCGTCACCTACATACCTGGCTTTGTCTGTAAGTATCAACCTGTCCGCCGCATCCCTGTGATCCGGTTCCAAGGACCAGGGATGGCCTGCCGTTGCATATTTCAGCTTAGGCAGATCTTCATAGGTAAATACAGCCTCAACCCCGGGCAAAGCCTTTGCCCTGCTTGTATTGATACGTTTTACAATTGCATGGGCATAAGGGCTTCTCAATACCTTCCCCACAAGCATATCCCCTTCGAAAAAGTCATCGGCATATTTCGCCCTGCCTGTCACTTTGGCAAACGCATCTTTTCTAATCGTTCTTTTCCCCACTATTTCGAAAGCCATTTTTCCACCTTCAATCATACAGATTTTTCATGATTTAAAAGCGCTTCCATACTTCCCTTGCCAATTCACGGCTTCTTGCCATCATTCTCTCTTCATCAATATTTACCAGTTTTCTGTCTTCCATCAGAATTCTGCCGTTCACAATCGTTGTATCAACAAAACGCCCGTTTATTCCAAACAACAGATGGCCGTTTATATTGCCTTCGTTTATAGGTGTAGGCGGATTATAATCAACTATTATCACATCAGCCATTGCTCCGGCTTTCAGGATTCCCACCTGTCCATCAATAAACCTCTCAACTATTTTCCTGTTGTTTGCAAACAGCATTGCGGGAATCTCACCCCAGGCAACATTTGAATCCCCTTTTACATGCTTATGAATTATATTTCCTACCTTGTAGGATTCCATCATATCCGCTGTATATCCGTCAGTCCCCAAACCAAGAAGAATTCCCTTGCCGAACATCTCCGGCACCGGTGAAGCACCTACCGCATTCCCCATATTGGATTCGGGATTATGGACCACTATTGTGTCCTTTTCCTTCAGCATATCCATTTCTTTTTCCGATATGTGGATGCAGTGCACAGCTATGGTCTTACTCCCCAGTACCCCTGAATCGTACCACCTTTCGATAACCCCTTTCCCATATCTTGCCCTCGAATCCTCCAAATCCTCAATTCCCTCGGCACAGTGTACGTGAAAACCCGTATCAAGGCCGCTTATGGCATCCAGGCATTTGTCCAGTGTTTTTTCCGAAATGGTCATGGATGCATGAAGGCCGAACATTCCTTTAAGCATATCATCCTTTTTATTGCTGCAGTACTTTATAAATTCCACATTTTCCGCAATACCTTCTTCGGCAATCTTCTCACCGTCACGGTCTGAGGTTTCGTAGCACAGGTTGCTTCGGATGCCTATGTGTTCTGCCGCCTCTGCTATTTTGAACAGGCTTCCTTTTACGGCATAAGGGCTTGCATGATGGTCAATAACTGTGGTCACTCCGCATTTTACCTGTTCAATCATCGGGCCCACGGCGCTGTAATACACATCCTCAAGGGTCAGTACCTTGTCAAGCCTCCACCACAAGCCCTTCAATATCTCGGAGAACTTTGTGGCCGGCGGGCTGTCGTTGGACATACCCCTGGCGAAGGTACTGTAATAATGCATGTGGGTGTTAATAAAACCCGGCATTATTAGCTTGCCTTTGGCATCAATGAACCTTGCCCCGCTGTATTTCTCCTTAAGCTCCGAGGTCAGCCCCAATTCCGCTATCTTATTGCCGTCTATGGCAATACATCCGTTTTCGATGATTGGAATGTCATCATCTCTTGTGATTACTCTGCCGTTTCCTACTAATATCATTTTTCCCCCTCCTTATTCAGTGGTTTCTTATGCTGTTTCTTTGCCTCTTCACTATTTCAACAGCTGTTTTATGCGCATCTGATGCCACCCGGTCAGAATCAATTGTCGTCAGCTTTCCGTCCTTAACTACGACTCTGCCGTTGACAACAGTCATGTCAACCATACTGGAATTCCCAAGGCATATGAGAGATACCAGCGGGTCATGGCAGCCGGAGTATTCGATGCCTTTCAGGTTGAACAGCACTATATCCGCCGCTTTACCTATATCCAGGCATCCTGTGTCATCCCGTCCCAACACCTCTGCACCGCCCCTTGTAGCCGTTCTGAGTACTTGGTACGCTGTAAGCCCGTCAGTGCCGTATTTCAGGTGGTTAAGAAGGTAAGCCCTTCTTACTTCCTCCCACATATTTGAACCGTCATTGCTTGCGCTTCCGTCTACAGCTATGGAAAGCTTCCCTCCTGCACGGATTATTTCCGTTGTCCTGCATATGCCGCTTGAGAGTTTCATATTTGAGGAGGGGCAGTGGGCTATGCCTGAGCCCTGAAGCCTTTTTATTTCTCCATCATTCAAATAAATGCCATGGGCGAACCATACATCATCCCCCACCCATTCCAGGTCCTCCATCAGCTCAAAAGGCCTCCTGCCGTAACGCTCCAGGCAGAATTTCTCCTCGTCAAGTGTCTCTGCCAGATGTGTATGAAGCATGACCCCCTTCTCCCTTGCCAGTTCCTTCGTCTGCACCATAAGCTCCCTGGTCACCGAAAAGGGGGAACAAGGTGCCAAGGCTATCCTCTGCATTGAATAAGGGCTGCTGTCATGATATTTGTTTATAAGCCTTTCGCTGTCGGCAAGTATTGCTTCCTCAGCTTGTACAACCTCCATGGGAGGCAGCCCGCCCATATCCCTGCCCAGGGCCATGGAGCCCCTTGTGGCATGGAACCTTATGCCGATTTCCCTTGCCGCCCTTATCTGGTCATCAATGAGTGTTCCCGGCTGGTTCTTCGGGAATACATAGTGATGATCGGAGGTCAGAGTGCAGCCGGTGCGCAATAACTCTGCAAATCCCACCAGCGCTCCGTAATAAACAGCTTCCGGGGTTATGTTCTTCCAGAACTCATATAATCCCACCAGCCACGGGAATAGGGGCTTCTCCTGTACTTCCTTTATACCTCTGAACAAGGTCTGATAGAGATGATGGTGGGTATTGACAAAGCCCGGCAGTGCGGTTAATCCGCTGCAGTCTATCACTTCAGCATCTCCCGCAGTGTCAAGTCCGCTGCCTATCTCCCTGATTGCAGTCCCGTCAATCAGTATGTCGCAGTGTTCAAAGGTCTCCTCCCTGTCGTTGAAGGTGACTATCAGGTCAATGTTTTTCAAAAGCTTCTGACTCATATTTCAAGTCCCCCAAATAACTTATTTGTACCGGTATTTAAGAATAATGCGGCGTGTCTGAAGTTCGCATTCAGCCTTCAGAGCACTAGCCTTGTATATGAAGGATATGTAAATGCCGACGTGGGGAAGCTATATTCGACGAAACTTTCCACCGACCTCGGAACGGGAAGGCTTCCAAGCAAAATAACCAGACGGACTCGCAGAGATGGGACCCGTGCCAGTGATTTTGCCGGCTTTGGAAAGTGAGGAGAACATACTTCCCCTACAGTCGGAGTACTTTGCAAACCCTTGATTTTAAGTCGCATTCTTCTTATGTGCTATCTACAGCATAAATGAATACTTACCGATGCAGGCCTTTATGATTGCAGCCATCTCTTTGGACACACCATTTTCCTGCCCTAATGCATAGTTTACTATTTGACCTTCCTCTGTCCGTACAAGGCATTTGCACGCTGCCATATCGGTTACCAGGAAGCCCTTATTGTTGCTGTCCCTGAAATCTTCCTCATTCCAGAAAACCGTAACCTTATCCTTGTACGGGTTTCCTTCATGGGGGCAGAATATTCCGCAGTTGCCGCACTCGTTGCACATACCGTCCAGATGTATAACCTGATGCCCGGAGGCAAAGCCTTCGTCAACAAATATCACTGCATTTGCCCTGTTTGGACACACATCAACACACAACTCGCATATATTTTCGCAGGAGAGGCATCTTTCAGCTTCCTTATCACTATATACGGGATTATTCAATATCCCTTTCCTTTCATAAAGAATCTTCTCATCCACGGGTAATACCTTCTTTTCAAAATCAGCCTTCAAGCCTTCCTTGCTCAATATATCCTTTGCAGCCGCCTTTCCGTCGGCTATTGCTCTGACAATGGTTGCGGGCCCGGCTTTAGCATCTCCGGCCACATATACCCCGGGTATATTTGTCTCACAGGCAGAGCTGACCTTTGGAAAACCTTTTGAATCCAGTTCTATTCCGTTTTTTGCAAGAAATATGCTGTCAACCTGTTCACCTACGGCAACAATTACCGTATCGGCATCAAGGGTAATTTTCTCTCCTGTTGGCACGGGGCTTCTCCTGCCGGAAGAATCCCTGTCCCCCAGAGCCATTACTTCACATACAAGCTTTCCTTCTTTATATGCTGCCGGCGAAAGCAGTTCCCTGAATAATACTCCTTCGGAAGCAGCAAGATGTATTTCCTCACGGTCTGCCGGCATGAGCGCCTTTGTCCTCCTGTATACTATGGATACCGATTCCACTCCGGGAACCCTCTTTGCTGCCCTTGCCGCATCCATAGCCACATTTCCTCCGCCTATGACACATACATGGCTTCCTAATTTCATATTTCCCTTTTGTGCTTTGTAATTCTCCAGGAAGGATATTGCATTTACCGTCTTTTCCGCTCCCTCCTCAAGGGATATCTGTCCGGGCTTACAAGCGCCTATTGCCAGCACAACGTAATCATATTCCTTCTTCAAAGCTTCGACGCTGAAGTTTTCATTAATGCCAAGCTTGAATCCCACTCCGCTCCTTTTGACAAGCTCAAGATCCTTTCTGACCATATCAGAGGATATCCTGAACTCAGGAATCACATATTCAACTACACCGTAAGGCCTTTCCCTCTTATCCATTACAACAGCTTCCATTCCGTTTCTCCTTAGGAACAGAGCAGTTGCAAGTCCCGCAGCCCCTGCACCCACTATTGCCGCTTTTTTATTGCTTCTGATTTCTGCCGGCCTGATACCGGCGGTATACTTATCCTGCGCCTTGAGGGCTGCTGTTTTCTTCATTTCCCTGATAAGAACCGATTCGTCATAATCCAAGCGGGTACACTTGTACTGGCATTGATGGTCGCAGATTGAGCCTGTGATTGCCGGAGAAGCATTATCGCTTACTATTACTTCAAAGGCTTCATCATATTTGCCTTCTCCCACCAGAGCAACATACTGAGGTATCTGCTGGTTAATGGGGCAGCCCATTGCACAGGGAGATACGGCACAGTCATATAAAGGAAGCTCTGAGGTCAGTTTCCTGCTGTTAACGGGTCTCAACTCTTTAAGGTGATGCTTATCTGTTAACGCGTTCTCAGCAAGGCTGCTTATTTTTGCGATGTCAATACCCGCAGCCATTCTCTTCTGCAGCCCTTCCGCCTTGTGGCCCAACTGGTTTATCCTTTCATAGCCTCCCGGCTTCAGTATCGTGGTTGCAAAGGTTATAGGCCTTACTCCGGCTTCCATTACCTTGTCGATATTAAAGAAATCAATTCCGCCGGAATAGGAGATATGCAAATCTCCGTTGAATTCCTTTGCCAGCTTGCTTGCAAGAGAAATTGAAAGGGCATACAGTGATCTTCCCGACATATACATTTCTTCTCCCGGCAGCTCCTGGTTGAGAATCTTAACCGGCAGTGTATTTGTCAATTTTACCCCTATCTCCAGATTTAGTTCTCTTGCAAGGGCTTTTAGGCGCTTCAGCATTGCCACGGCATCCGGGAACTGCAAATCATGAATGAAGTGGTGCCCGTTCAGGGTTATATACCCATATCCCATTGCATCCAGGGTATCCCTGACAAACTTTTCGCCGAGAAGTGTCGGGTTCATCTTTACAAAAGTATGCAGCTTCTTTTCCTTCAGAAAATAATTTGCTATTCTTTCGATTTCCTGGGGCGGGCATCCATGCAGCGTAGAAAGTGTAATGGAAGGGCAGACCACAGGAGAAATCATATCCAGGTCTTCCCTTGTGAAATGAGTAAATTGATTCATGGCGGAAAGCAGTACTTTCCTGCATTCCTTCCATATATCCGTATTGGCTGCATTGCGCATCCCTTCTATATATGCGTCCATTTTAGGGGACTTAATGCCCTCCAGGTCATAGCCTACACTCATGTTGAACATGAAGTCCCTTTTTTCGCTTAATCCAAGCTCCTTCATAAGAACATGCAGCAAGAACCATGCCTTGATATACTCATTATATGCATCAGGAACCCTTAATTCAGTAGACCATTCTACGTTGTAGCATTCATCCTGGGCATATATGCATGGTTTGGATACGGGCAAATCTTCTCCGTCAAGCTTTTGTACCGTTTTCAACTCAATGAAACGGCAGCCTGTCAAATACGCAGCCACAATATTCTGCGCCAGCTGCGAATTGGGTCCTGCTGCAGGGCCCAAAGGGGTCGCCAGCTTTTCTCCAAACAACTCGGTGAAGCTTCCGCTTTTATTTTTGTAAAATTTGCTTTTGTGGATACCGAAAATTGAGTCCTTTTCCTTTAATTCGGACAACACCCAGGAAAGCATCTTCTCAAAAGGTATCAGCCTCATTCTATCACTCATTCTTCTCCTCCTATTCAAGTACCATATATGATCTCAATGGCACAGTATGTTAATCAGCCAGATTCTCAGTGGTTTTCGGCATTTTATCAGCATACTTTTTTACATAGAGCGAGGGAATTGCCGCATACATGGCAGCGGCTTTCACCAATTCGTCCTTCCAGGTCTTTTCATTTGGGGCATGGGCCTGATCTTCATGACCCGGTCCAAAGCCTATGCAAGGTATGCCGTATTTACCCATTATTGAAACTCCGTTTGTGGAGAATGTCCACTTGTCCAATACCGGCTCATCCTCGAAAAGTCCTTTGTATGCTTCCAGCAAGGTACTGCATACGGGATGGTCCTCTTCTATGAACCAGGTGGGGAAATACGCTTCTGTGGGATATTCCAGCCCCGTATAGGAGGGCCTGCTGTATGGATACATTGTCACCTCAGCTTTAGCTGCTTTGACCGAAGGAAGCTCCCTGATCTGATTAAGAGCGTACTCTCCGCTTTCTCCCGCTGTCAGCCTTCTGTCTACCGAAATCCAGCAGCTGTCCGCCACTGCACATCTTGACGGAGATGTATGGAATATTTCAGATACTGTCAGGGTTCCTTTGCCCAGGAACGGATGGCTGATGAGCCTTTCATTCAGCTCTTTCAATTCCATGAGTATAGGAGCCATCTTATATATGGCGTTGTCGCCCCTTTCCGGAGCAGAGCCGTGGCAGCTTACACCCTGGGTTGCCACCTTGATTTCCATTCTGCCCCTGTGCCCCCTGTATATACGGCAGGAGGTGGGTTCAGTCAGGACCACGAATTCCGGGCGGATATTCATTTCCTTAATGATATACTGCCAGCATAAGCCGTCACAATCCTCTTCCTGTACAGTACCCGTAATCAGCAATGTGAAATCATCCTCCAGCTTCAGGTCCTTGATTATCTTACCGGCGTATACCATTGCGGCCATACCGCCTTCCTGGTCGCTGGCACCTCTGCCAAAGATTATCTCGTCATTCTCATAGCCCTTGTACGGATCGAACTCCCAATTTTTGATATTTCCGACCCCTACTGTATCTATATGGGCATCCATGGCTATCAGGTGTTTGCCGTGCCCTACATAGCCCATTATGTTGCCCATGGGATCTAACTCTACCTTGTCAAAACCGACAGCCCTCATTTCCTCGGCAATCCTACCGATAACCTCTTTTTCACCGCAGCTTTCGCTTGGAATTGCTATCATATCCCTCAGAAATTTGGACATCTGCGGTTTGTATTTCTCTGCAAGCTCAAGTATTTGTTTAAAATCATACGACATTTCATGCCCTCCTAATATCCTAAACCGGTTCTTTTGTTGAATTCCTCTATCAAGCTGTCAAGCTCAGGCGCCATTTTGTGCAGCCTTCCCCAGTAGTTGTCATAGTCGTACCACTGTTCATTCAGCTCATCCAGGTCATACATCTGCTGCTCGATCCAGGTGTAGTATTTCAGGTTATGAATACGTTTCCTGCTCTGGTAGGTCAGCTCTTCCATGGTATCTGTACCCAGTGCCAATACATACCTGTTATGGTCTATAGCTGCATCAACATTGGAGTACTTTCTTCCCCTTGCTTCTTCCATCTCCATAAGCCTTGACTGGTACATCTCTGCTGAATCTGTGAGTACTGTCATTACTATATCATTTTCTGCAAGCTCATAGTATTTAGCAAACTTGATACATGATATGATGTTTGCAGCCCCTGAAATTCCTACCCAGGACAGCTTTTCTACAACCTCATCCCTTATGCCCAGGGATTTCAGATATTCCTGTCCTGCCGGTTCATTGAAGAGGCGGAACAAACCCAAACTGTCATTATCATCTATTGCTATAACCATATCGGTATTCTTTACATTATGAATCCACGGCACGTGCTTGTCACCTATTCCCTCTATCCTGTGGTCTCCAAAGCCGTTACTGAGTAGTGTGGGACACTGCAGTGCTTCTCCTACCGCAAGTTTTGCATTTGGGTACCGATCCTTTATGAAATCTCCCGCACCCAGCGTTCCTGCCGAGCCTGAAGTCAGGCATACCCCCGCCACTTTTCCTTTTGAACCTGCCTCAGCATTGATTATGTCTTCCATTGCATGGCCTGTTACCTCATAGTGCCATAAGTGGTTGCCCAACTCGCCGAACTGGTTGAGTATAACAACATTGTCCCTGGTCCTTCTCAAGTCCCAGGTCTTGTCATATATTTCCTTTACATTGCTTTCGCAGCCCGGTGTGGCAATAACCTCACCGGCAACTGTCTTGAGCCATTCAAAACGTTCTTTGCTCATGTTCTCAGGCAGTATTGCTATGGAGCTGCAGCCAAGCAGCGTCGAGTTATATGCTCCCCCCCTGCAGTAGTTGCCTGTGGAAGGCCAGACTGCCTGATGGTAGGTAGGGTCAAACTGTCCGGTGACCAGTCGGGGAACCAGGCATGCGAAGCTTGCACCTACCTTGTGTGCCCCTGTAGGAAAGAACTTGCCCGCCATAGCAAATATTCTGGCTTTAACCCCTGAAATCTCCCTTGGAATTTCTATATAATTAGGCAATTTATTATACAGTCCGCCGTGCTTGACGGGCTCGTTCTTCCAGGATATTCTGAAAAGGTTGATAGGATCCACATCCCACAAGCCTGTGTTCTTCAATTTTTCCTTTACCTTTGCGGGTATCTTGTCGGGATCCTTCATCTGGGCAAAAGTCGGAATAACTATGTTTCTTTCCTTTACGTTCTGCACCGCCTTTTCAAGCCCTTTTTCGTTGATTGTAAAATCAATGAGCTTTCTCATTTTTTCCCCTCCTAAGCTTATTTACAATTTAAATTTACTATTACGGGAACGCCTTAAATGTGCACAATTCGTTTCAGATCATTCAGGTCAGGTTCCACATGGTTTGCTTTTCCCGCAGCTTTCACTGCACTCTTTATGTCCTTCAGCCCGCTTCCGCTGACTATGCTTACTACCTTTTCATCACCTTTTAAAAGCCCAAGCTCTTTCATCTTCATAATTCCTGCAAAGCTTGTTACCCCGGCAGGTTCTCCGAAAACCCCCGTTTTTTGCGCCAGTATTTTCATTGCTGCAAGTATTTCCTCATCGGATACATCCACCATGTACCCCCCTGATTCGTGCAGGGCGTTCAAGGCTTTGATGCCGTTCCGGGGTATCCCTACCGAAATACTGTCCGCCAAGGTATCAGGCACTCTGTATTCAAATTCATAAGTTTTCTTATTAAAAGCCCTTGTAACCGGATTTGAGTTTTCCGCCTGAACCCCTACTATTTTGGGGAACTTGTCAATGAGTCCAAGCTCAAAGCACTCCTTGAAGCCCTTCCATACCCCTCCTATGGTGCAGCCGTCCCCCACGGCCACCACAGCTATATCGGGAGCCTTCCAGTCCAGCTGTTCGCAGATTTCGTATGAGATTGTCTTCTTGCCTTCCACCAGGTATGGGTTGATTGCACAGCTTCTGTTGTACCAGCCGAATTCTTCGGCAGCCTTGAAGCAAAGCTCAACCGCTTCATCATAGGTGCCTTTTACAAGGAATACATTGGAGCCGTATATCAAAAGCTGTGTCACCTTAGCCTCCGGAGCTGTTTCCGGCACAAATATATAGGTCTTAATCCCGGCAACCGCTGCAAATCCTGACAAGGAAGAAGCCGCATTTCCCGTTGAAGCCGCGCACATGACATTCCTTCCAAGCTCCACAGCCTTTGCCACTCCCACTGCACTTGCCCTGTCCTTTAACGAAGCTGTGGGATTTCTGGAGTCATCCTTGAGAAAAAAACTGCTCAGTCCTGTTTCCTTTGAAAGGGACTTTATATTGTACAGAGGTGTCCATCCCACTTGAAGGGGCTGTATTCCGCCGGTTTTCTCCAAAGGTATTGCGGGAAGATAGCGCCACAGGGAATAATCCTTGTTGTTTTTCAGATATTCCCGGGTCAATTCCTTCCTGATACTGTCATAATCCAGTTCAACGTCCAGGATTCCATCTATGCCGCAATCACGGCACGTATAAAGTATCTCAGCTTCATTGTATTCTCTTCCGCACTTGACGCATTTCAGCTTTAATACCTTGCTCATTCCTCCACCTTCTTTCTATCATAAGGGGTTCCCTCCAGGGGGAGTTCAAACCTTCTGATGCCGTCAAACCTTTGATAGGCTGAAGCTACGGCAGCAGCCACCGGAATCAGTGATATCTCTCCAATCCCTTTTGCACCGTAGGCCAGCTCTGATTGATTCTTTTCTATGATTTTTACATCTATTTCAGGTATTTCGTCCGCCCTCAGCAAGCCAAGGGTTCCGAACCTGGATTTTAAAATTCCTCCTTCATATATCAGCCTTTCCCTCAATGCCGAGCCAAGGCCCATTACTACGCCCCCCTCGATCTGTCCTTCGATATTTAAAGGGTTTATCGCCCTGCCAATGTCATGGGCCGCCACTATTTTTGCAATCCTGCCTTCGGCATCGAGTATTGCTAAATGTGTGGCATAGCTGTATGCCACATGGCTTACAGGATTTTCCCTGCTTGAATTTATCGGATCAGTAACCCCACTATATTCACCTTCAAAAACTACACCTTCCAACTCTTCCGGAGTTTTTTCCGCCAATGCCGCCTTCAACTTGAGTGCAGCCCGTCGGCAGGCTTCACCGGTAAAAAGAGTCTGCCTTGAGGCTGTTGTTGCTCCCGAGTCGGGACACAATAAGGAATCCGGCTGACTGAAAATTATGTCAGATCCGTCAATACCGAGGGTTTCAGACACTATCTGAATCATTACGGTAGCCAGTCCCTGCCCTATGCAGGAGGCGGCAGAATATACAACAACCTTGCCCTCTTTTATTCTTATACGGCAGCGCCCGACATCAGGCAAGCCTACTCCTATCCCTGTATTCTTAAAAGCGCATGCTATTCCTGCATATCTGCTCCGGTAGTATTCATCCCTGACTGCAAGGAGTGTTTCCTTGACAGCTGTATCATCGCCGCATACCTGGCCGTTTGCCAGCACCATCCCCGGTTCTACGGCATTTCTGTAGCGAAACTCCCACCTGTCGATGCCTGCCAGGTCTGCCAGCTGATCCATGTTGGCCTCTCCCGCAAAATTGGACTGAGGCACTCCAAAGCCTCTGAATGCGCCTGCCGGGGCATTGTTGGTATATACACAGAAGCCCTCCAGTTCCACATTGGGGATACTGTATGGACCGCAGACATGAGTACATGCCCGCTCCAGAACCGCAGTCCCCAAAGACGCATAAGCGCCTGTGTCGGCTATTATCCTTGCAGTCATGAAGGTCAGCATTCCCCGTTCATCACAGCCTGTTGCAACCTCCAGTTCCATACCGTGCCGTTTTGGATGGCATAACAGGCTTTCTTCCCTGGTAAAAGTGTATTTGCATGGCTTCTTTGTATAAAAGGCGGCCAAAGCTGCATAATGCTGGGCGCTCAAGTCCTCCTTGCCTCCGAAGCCGCCGCCTACATTTTGCAGAATCACTCTTACCTTGTCATGAGGCAATCCCAGAACACGGCATAACTCATGATGGTCGTGGGTGATGCTTTGGGTAGCGGCATACACTGTCAGAACATCGACCTCATAAAAGGCTGCCGCGCTTTCAGGCTCAATAAAGGCATGGTCAACGGGAGGCGTCCTGTAGGTGTTCTTCACCACATACTTGGACTCTGCCATTGCTTTTTCGGGATTTCCCCTTTTTACATAAGTCCTGCTTAAAATATTGCCCTTCTCATGAATTTTCGGCGCATCGCTCCTCATGGCATATTTTGCGTCGGTAACAGGCTCCATTTCTTCATAGGTCACATTAATAAGCCTTATTGCAGCTTCCGCCAGTTCTTTAGTTTCAGCGGCAACCGCTGCTACGGCATCTCCTGCATAGCGGGTCATTTCTCCCACAGGTACAAAGGTGGGCCAATCCTTGAAAATATACCCCTGATAATTTTCTCCCGGTATGTCCTCTGCTGTCAGGACAGCCTTCACCCCTTCCAGGGCTTTGGCCGCGTCTGTATCGACGGACAGCACCCTTGCCCTGGGCTTCATTGCCCTCAGAACAGAAACATAAAGCATATCCTCCATGAAAACATCATCACAGTAAGTTGCTTCGCCCAGTGCCTTCTGTATGGCATCTACCCTGCGCCAATTCTGTCCGATATTGGAACTGCATGTACTCAAGCTGATATGCTTTGATTCCCTTAAAGCTTCGGCAGCAAGCCTTATTGCCTTGACAATCTTCACATAGCCTGTGCATCTGCAGATATTATTCCTGATTGCCTTCTTTATTTCTTCTTCAGAAGGATCCGGGTTTTTATCAAGCAGCGCCTTTGAAGCCAACATCATTCCCGGGGTACAGAAGCCGCATTGTACGGCCCCCGCTTCAGCAAAAGCATTTGAATACACTTCTTTTTCTTTTCCGTCAAGCCCTTCGACAGTAAGCACTTCCCTGCCCTGCAGCTTATCGGCCTTCAGTGTACATGACCTTGCTGCCTTACCGTCTATCAAAACCGTACAGCTGCCGCATACCCCGCTGTCACAGCCATTTTTAACAGATGTCAGCCTTTCTTCCTCCCGAAGGTATTTCAACAGATTGGTTCCTTCCCGTACATTTACTGCCCTTCCGTTCACCTTGAAGCTGATCAAGTGCATCACCTGCCTTATTTGCTCTATTTAACGAAATTAAGTATCATATTTTCTGCTGCATCAAAATAAGCGTCCAGATTGAATTTACCTTCATCAATAAGATACTGCATAGATGCTCCCATCATTATGGAAACTAACAAATACGGAAGCATTGCACATTGCTCAGATTTACATTCCGGAAAACCCGGCATCTGATTCAATACCTCTGTTATGTTACTTCTCCATATATTAAAAGCGCCTATGAATTTTTCCCTTATTTCAGGGTTTGCGGTTCCCTGTACCCAGAAATCAAACTGCACATAATCAATTTTTTTGTGGTTATATATGTCATCCTTCTTCTCATGAAAAAGCCCCCGGAGATTTTCTTCAAAAGACTTTTTCTCCAGATCCACTGAACTCATCCTTTTCTCGGTGAATCTCTCCTGGATTCTGTCCAGCAATGCAATCATCAGGTCATTTTTGGTAGGGTAATAATAATGCACGTTGGATTGTACCACCCCTGCCTCCTTTGCAATCAAATGCATCCTCGTGCCGCTTATTTTATTCTGCGCAACTATTTCAAGAGCTGCGTCCAGTATTTTGTTTGTAACTTCATTAGACATAACAGTACCTCGATTTTCGTTAAAAATATACCTTATCTATTTTTTGCCGGTTTATTTCCCGGAGAACCTGGGGTAATTTGAATCCATCAGCATTTCAAAGGTCTCAGGCACATTTTTGACCTTGCTCAGGAATATCATCGCAGCAATAATGTACGGCTTATAACCGGCCTGTTTATATAAAGGTGTACGATACCGGTCAAACACAGATGCGGCAACTTCCCCTTCCTTGCAGCTGACTCCGGTAATATCAGCAGGCAGGCAGTGCAAATACAGGGCTTTACCGTTCTTTGTAAGCTTCATCATTTCTTCTGTGCATTCCCAGTCCTTATGCCCGGCGTTCTGGGCAAGGAGTTCCTTTTCAAGAGCTTTGATTTCATCAAACTTTCCTTCTCCATAGAGATTCGTCCTCTTCTCCATTGCGGCATAGGGAGCCCAGCTTTTGGGATATACCACATCGGCATTTGCAAAGGCTTCCTTCATTGAATTGGTCTTGGAAAATTTCCCTCCTGATTTTGCGGCGTTTGCTCTTGCTATATCCTCAACGTCTGACAGCAGTTCATAGCCTTCCGGGTGAGCCAAAGTCACATCCATTCCCATTCTTGTCATCAGGCCTATTACCCCCTGGGGCACTGACAAAGGCTTGCCGTAGGAAGGAGAATATGCCCATGTCATGGCTATCTTTTTGCCCTTAAGGTTTTCCACACCGCCGAAATAGTTTATTAAGTGAAGCATATCGGCCATACACTGTGTAGGATGATCTATGTCGCACTGCAGATTCACCAGGGTCGGCCTCTGCTCCAGGACTCCCTCTTCATATCCTGTTTGTACGGCTTTGGAAACCTCCCTCATATATGTATTGCCCTTGCCGATATACATATCGTCGCGGATACCGATAACATCAGCCATAAAGGAAATCATGTTTGCAGTCTCCCGCACTGTTTCCCCATGAGCTATCTGGGACTTCCCTTCATCCAAATCCTGTACGGTAAGGCCCAGCAGATTGCATGCGCTGCTGAAGCTGAACCTGGTTCTTGTTGAATTGTCCCTGAACAGAGATACTGCAAGCCCGCTGTCGAATATCCTGGGAGATATATTGTTCTCCCTCATTTTGCGGAGTATTTCCGCCGCCTGGAATACTGCATGAATCTCATCATCGGTTTTTTCCCATGTTAAAAGAAAATCATTGTTGCACATAGCATTGCTGTCAAGCTTTTTGAATTGGCTAACCAGCTTTCTTATTTCTTCCATCTGCATCTCCCCTACTATCTAATATCTTTATAATTTCCATATGAACATATTGAGAAAAATTTGATTGTCTAGTCAATATAATTATAGAATGTTTAGTAAATTCTGTCAATAAAAATGCTAAGCATTTTTCGGGTACGAGGTTCGAGGTTCGAGGGAGGACACGGGGACGTTTCGAGGACACGGGGACGTTTCTCCTGTCCCGCTAAAAGCGGGACAGGAGAAACGTCCCCGTGTCCTCGAAACGTCCCCGTGTCCTCTTCTATAATCCTTACTTCCTAAAACACTTCACAAATTTGCCCCATCCGGGCTCTCCCAAAAAGGAGCCCTCCTCATACACCAGTCTGCCCCGGGAGAAGGTCATAACGGGATAGCCGCTCATTTCACAGTCTTTCCATATGGTGTAGTCTACATCGGAATGCATGTTTTCTCTAGTCACAATAAATTTCTTTTCCGGATCATATATAACTATATCAGCATCGCTGCCCACAGCTAAAGTTCCCTTTTGCGGAGCGCAGCCGAAAATCCTTGCTGCATTGGCGGAACAAACCTCTACTGCCTTATTGAAGGTAATGTTCCCTTTATTTGCCTCACTTAACATGTAGGGGTACATGTTCTCAACTCCCATGCAGCCATTGGGAATCTTTGTGAAATCGTCCTTGCCCCAATCCTTTTCATAAGACTGGAAAGGGCAGTGGTCTGTGGCAACCGTTGAAATATATCCTCTTCTCAGGCCTTCCCACAATGCCCTCCGGCTGTCCTCCCCCTTAATGGAAGGAGAGCATACGAAATTCCTGCCATCCTCTCTCTTATACACTTCATTGTTGAAATTCAGGTACTGGGGGCAGGTCTCCGCATATATTTCAAAGCCTTCGTCCCTGGCTCCTGAAATTTCCTCCAGGCCTTCCCTGCTTGCCAGATGCACGATGTACAGGGGAGCATCGAAGGTTCTGGCAAGATAGACCATTCTCCTTACCGCATCTGCTTCTACGAACTCGGGCCGGCTTTCATAATGATACCATGCCGATGTTTTCCCCTGTGACAGCAGCTTCTTTATTCTTCTGTCAATAATGTATGGGTTTTCCGCATGTACGGCAACCAAGGCACCCGTCTCCTTTGACCTTACCAAAGCATCGGCTATTACCCCGTCATCCACCATCATATCCTTGTAAACCATATACAGCTTGAAGCTTGGCACTCCGAACTCTACAGAAGCCTTGAACTCATCAAGGACTTTATCGGTCAGGTCGGTAACGGCAATATGGAAGGCATAATCAACACAAGCCCGGGACGCAACATATCCCAGCCTGCTGTCTGCTGTTTCCACAAGACCCATGCCTTTCTCCTGGGTAACGAAGTCGAATACCATCGTCGTACCCCCACAGGCAGCAGCCCGTGTACCGGATTCGTAGCTGTCCGCCGAGACGGTTTCTCCGACAGGCAGCTCCAGATGCACGTGAGCATCAATGGCACCCGGCAGTACCAATTTGCCGGCGGCATCAACAACCCTTTCACCTGCTGCCTGTATATTCCCCGAAATCATCGCAATCCTGCCGTTTTTCACAGCAATATCAGCTTTATATGACTCCGAAGCAGTAATGATTGTCCCATTCTTGATTATCAAGTCCATATCTTCACTCATAAAAGGCACTTCCTTTTATCCGTTTATTTTGCAAGCAGCTATATATCAATAAAACTGAAGCTTCCAACATCAAAGAGGCCCCTATCCGTTACCCTTAACTCGGGGATGACCGGCAGCGCAAGAAATGACAGGGTTACGAAGGGATCAATTCCGTCAGGTATTTTAAGGCTTTTTGCTGACTCTATCATGCCGGACAGCTTGTTTTCCACAAAAAATGAATCTCTGTCACTCATAAGGCCGGCTATGGGCAGCGGCAGCGTACCTGTTACCTCTCCGCCGCTCACAACGGTATAACCTCCGTTAGCTTCCTTCAGTACTTTCGCAGCCAGGAGCATGTCAGCATCGTTATCGCCGATTATGATAAGATTATGGGAATCATGGGCAACAGTGGATGCTATGGCACCATTCCTGATACCAAAGCCTTTTACAATTCCAAGCCCTATGTTTCCCGTGGCTTTGTGCCGCTCCACAACAGCAATTTTTGAAAACACCTCATCCGGTATGAAATTGTTTCCGTTGTCCTTGGGCACTGCAAGCCTTTCTTTTTTTGTAATCAGCTGATTCGGGATGATGGTTATAACATTTGCCTTATCACCTTTAATTTTTATTTTCAGGTGTTCAGGGGATAAGTTAGGGATTCTTACTGTGTTTAATACATTTGGGTCATCTATGATTCTGCTTATATCAGGCTTTTTCCCCTTTTCACAAACAACCGATCCGCGGAAAAGCACCTTTTCAATATCAAAGCTGTTTAAATCGGACAGAATAAGCAAATCAGCCGAATATCCGGGGGCTATAGCTCCTAAGCGCTTTAAATGGTAGCACTTGGCCGGATTTATTGTTGCCATTTTTATTGCTTCAATAGGGTCTACACCCAGGCTGATTGCCTTTTTTACATTGCAGCTTATATGGCCTTCCCTGGAAATATCCTCCAGGTGCTTGTCGTCAGTGCAAAACAGGCAGTGGTTCAGAGGAACGTCCCGTTCAATAAGCCCTGATATAATGTCCTCAAGGTTTCTGGCGGCTGAGCCCTCTCTTATCTGCACATACATGCCAAGCCTCAGATGTGCGATGACCTCATCAATATTTGTGCATTCATGGTTGGTCAGCACACCAACAGCCTTGTATGCACAAAGCTCATGCTCCGATAATCCCGAGGAATGTCCGTCTACAACCGCATTATCATAAAGCTCGATTTTGTTCAGGATATCCCTGTCCCCGGCCAGTACTCCCGGGTAATTCATAACTTCTCCAAGCCCGAGGATATGGCAG
>Ga0208694_1000097_pt1 | contig 127542 bp, 113 predicted proteins | sample AD_UKC078_MetaG_FD_184442 | JGI IMG/M metagenome (GOLD analysis project Ga0208694, IMG submission 184442) | Active sludge microbial communities of municipal wastewater-treating anaerobic digesters from USA - AD_UKC078_MetaG (SPAdes) (version 2) | ecosystem: Engineered > Bioreactor > Anaerobic...
GGAAGATACTCTATGAGGGCAAATTGAAGAAGACAGATTAAATGGAACAGCGTCTTAATCCTTATTCTACTGGAAGATACTCTATGAGAGATAGTTGCAAGTGTTTATAAAGCTCTGGAGAAACAGTCTTAATCCTTATTCTACTGGAAGATACTCTATGAGTCTTTTCAAAAAAGTATAATCAACCTAATTCGTAGTCTTAATCCTTATTCTACTGGAAGATACTCTATGAGTTAGTACTACAAATTTCGATAGTACGTCGCGACCTCGGTCTTAATCCTTATTCTACTGGAAGATACTCTATGAGCGTGGGCTTGGGGATGCGCAGCCCCATTTTGTTTGTTTATGTCTTAATCCTTATTCTACTGGAAGATACTCTGTGAGGCAGTCAATTGCTCAGGGAAATAATGAACCATCTAGTCTTAATCCTTATTCTACTGGAAGATACTCTGTGAGAGCAAAAAAGACAAAAGCCTATAAATCAACGCATTAGCTATGACTAAATAGAAAAATATCACCAAAACGACTAAAAAAGAGGTCGTTTTTAATGGGGTGCAAAGGTAATCAATATTTCAAAGAACGCAAATTAATTGCAATTAAAATAATTACTATATTTAAATCCGAGTTACAACTCCTCAACAAGCCACCGTAAAGCTACTCTTTTTTCACCACAAAATAAACTTTTCCCTCACTACATCGTCGTGAAATAACACCAATGCGGGTGAGCAAACGGCCAAAGTGCACAATCTTACCGGTGCTGAGGCGCAAAGCACTCTTGCGGCGAATGTGTTCCAATATGCCCACGGCAAGCAACCACTCGCCTTCTTCGTTCTTTTTGGCGGGACGGAAATATTGATGAAACAATTCTTCCAGAGGTGATACTTCCTGAAAATCTTGGTTGTGTGTGGTAACAAGTTGCTCTTCTTCGCGGTCAAACCAATAGCGCTCACCACCATAAATGGCGGCAAGGGCCTGTGAATAGAGCTGTTCGTAGTGTATGGGGCGGCTCAAATCAATCACATCCGTCACTTCGATGCAGATGAAACGACGGCTACCCGATGTGTCGGTCAGCAGGTCTTTGTGGTTACTGGTACCAATAAAAGAGGCGTAGCGACGAAGTTCCTGCACGCTGCGACCGTGGGGGCGACGGGTTTTCACCACCGGTGCCTGAAGTATGTGCTTCAGAAAGGCTTGCTGGTTAGTGGTAATCTGATCGAACTCGTCAATATTAATCAAGGCAAAACGATTCAAAAACAGTTCGGCATCACGCTTACGCCCGAAATCAATACTGTCTGTGTAATATTGTCTCAACTCGGGAGGCATGATGGACAAGCAAAAAGTCGACTTCTTGGACCCTTGCGGGCCAACCAACAAGGGCGATGTGCTATTTGCATGACGATTATCATACCCTCTCCAATGGGCCACCATGCTGAGAAACCAACGGTAAAACAAGTCGCGCCAGAAAGGGTTGTTGCAGGGAACAGCATCGGCTAGCTCGCGAATGCGGTCGCGCCCGTCCCATCGGGGCAGGTCGCAAAGGTATTCTTCTATGGGCTTGAACACAGGCACGGCATCCGAGTACACGTAACGTTTCACATCCCTGTCCCACACTTTGAGTCCTTCTTTCATCGCATTAAAAGCAATGCTATTGAGCACACGCTCCGTTATAGGCTTGAAACTGAAACAAAAGGTGTTTCGTTCGCGGTACTCCACTTCGCCCATCTGGTTGTTGTAACGCAACTCGTACCGTCTTTTCATAAACTCTTCCGTAGCTATGGCCAGCGCCATCTCCGGATTGATGCAGGGTTTGCTGCCAAAAGGGGTACGGGCAATCTCATACGTATTATGCAGCGTGGTGCGTATCAGCAATTCTTTTTCTTCCTCTCTGTAATGGTAGTAAGTCCACCGCACCGCATCGTCTTCGGGTATGCCCGAGTTATAACAATTCGTGCCCAGGCGAACCAGCAAAGCTTTGAACTCCTCCTCTCCTTCCCCGCTGCTCTGTCCTTTCAGCGCATCACTCAGTGCGTTGTCAAACAATAGCGAAAGGGTGTGATAACTGCTGTAACCCGGCAGCATGCGCTTCATCGGCTCCGGTTCCGAGGTCACGGCTTCTTTGTAACTCAATTCGGCAGGCATCTCCAGCGGTTGCTGCAACACCAACGGTTGAGCCTGAGGCGAGTAGAACGGTTCGGCATCGAACGTGAAGCGGCAGGCTCTGTCAATGACCGGCTCTTTCATTTCGATGGGGAAGCTCAGCATAGGCTGATAGATGCGGTATGCCTGTCGGTAAGCGTGGGCGTGAAACAGTTCCATGTCACGCCGGGTATCGGGCAAACTGCCGTCGGGCCGTTGAAAACGCACCCATATCTTCACACTTCGTCCGCTCGACCCGGTAAAGGCCAGCAATGTCTGAGGCAAATCGGCTACGGTTTGTTTCACCATGCGTGCTTCGTGCTCGCCCGCCAGGTCATTGACTTCGAGCTGCACCACTCCGTTGTAACCGGTTTGTTGAATAACGCCCTTGACTTTTCGATAAGTGGCGGCAGGAATTATTTGTGGAATCTTTTGCACGCAAAACGCTTGTTCACCTTTTCGGGCGTACTTCAGTTCGTATCGCATGTCATTTATCAAGTCCTTGGATTTCTTTTCACAGAGAAGCTGAACAAGTTCGTCCAGCATCAGTACACGACAAGTCTTAGTTTTGCCGTTGTCTTTTATATGTGCTATCTTCAAACGGTATATTTTTAAGGTCAATCAACGTGATTTTTCCGGCCATAAAGATACACATTTCTCTTCACAAAAACCAAACAAATAATTTAATATTGTCTAGTTTGGCCGATTTTTAGTCGTTAGTTTCGCCGACTTACATTATCGAATTTGGTTAAGAAGCTCTACGCTAAGCAAATTGGCCAGGCAAACTAAGCCATTTCCTTTTTATATACAGTTCGTCCCCGCTACCTGTGACGAATGTCCCCGCATGCGGGGCTATGAGTCACCGCATGCGGGGACGAATGGAACGGGTATGCGTGACGAACTAGTTGTCGGCAGAAAAGGGCTTAGTATCCGGTAAGTTTAGAACAACTTTATTCAAAAACGAATCAACGCAAAAACACATCGAAGCAACCAAGTATGTGCCTTAAACGAAGAACTATGAGGTCATAACAAGGACTTTTTTCATCAAAAACACTCGAAATAGCCGAAACATCGTCGCTTTTTTAGTTAAATTGGAGTTAATGAATCTATAGACTTAGTTAAAAGTGATAGATAGTGAGGGTAAAACTGCCAATTTAGTGGTAGACATTTTTTACTATCACTCCTCTGCATAGCCTACTGGCAAAGGATTTCAAGTAGGTTAGTGAGGGTAAGTGAGGGTAAACCACACTTTTTTTTCTCTGGGAGGAAGGTCGTATAAACGTGCAAGCAGGAAATGTCTCGTTTTTACAATGGCACAAACAATCAATGTTTTATATTTGTGGCGCCAAGTTACACATAATTGTCGGGCAATGTAAATAAATCATAAAAGAAGAGGGCGGAGTGTGATTTATCAGAAGTTAAATACGACAAACGGAACAAAGAGAAACAGAAAGCCGTTAACCAAGGCAAAAAAAAATTAATATTACGTGTTATAGCGTTACAAGTTATTGTTTATTATGCTACATTTGCACGCAAAAACTAGTATATATAAAAAAGTTTTCTTTAAATTATTAAATCATGAATTAGGATAGCATGTTAACTTTATGAAGTATTTTGAAAACACAAAAACAAAAACATACGTTATTAATATTAGTCCAGAATTATACAATACACTTAAGAAAGTATGAAAACGAAAATTAACCGTTCCCTTACTAGCAGAGCATGGCAACTGGCCGTTCTTGCTCTTAGTATCTCACTCGCTTCCTGCGGAAACAAACAGCAGGGTGGCATGGAAGGGCAGTTGGAGTATGCTGTGCGCACACTGCAAACCACCAATACTGAACTGCAAAGTTCGTATCCGGCTGCCATCGAAGGTAAACAGGACATCGAAATCAGACCGCAAGTTGGCGGTTTCATTACGAAACTTGGCGTTGACGAAGGTGATGTGGTCCGCAAAGGACAAACTCTCTTTGTAATTGATCCCGTACAATACAAAGCAGCTGTTCAGCAGGCCGAGGCTTCTGTGAAAGTAGCACAGGCGGCTGTGGCTACAGCAGTACTCACCGCTAAGAATAAGAAGGATTTGTTTGATCAGAAAATCATAGGAAGCTATGAACTGCAAATGGCAGAGAATAATCGAATCACGGCAGAAGCAAACTTGAGTCAGGCTAAAGCTCAACTCATTACAGCACGTCAAAACTTATCATACACCAACGTAACCAGTCCGTCGAACGGGGTGGTGGGTACTATCCCTTATCGTGTAGGTAGTTTGGTTAGTTCAAGCATTGCTACTCCGCTCACAACGGTATCTAACATCGATGAGATGTTTGTGTACTTCTCCATGACGGAAAAACAGTTGCTGGAGATGTCTCGCCAAAACGGTACGACAGCCAATGTAATAAAGAGTTTCCCGGCTGTACAACTCAAATTGGCCGACGGATCTGTGTATACTGAAACCGGTAAAATTGAAACGGTAAGTGGGGTGATCGATCAGTCAACCGGATCGGTTCGCTTGCGTGCTACATTCAAAAACCCTAATCACTTGCTGAAAAGCGGTGGATCGGGTTCTGTGGTGATTCCTTATAAATCAGACAATGTGATCTTGATTCCGCAAACGGCTACCGTTGAGGTGCAAGATAAGAAGTATGTTTATGTAGTAGGAGCCGATAACAAGGTGGTCAGCACGATGATTGAGGTGGCTCAGCTTGATAACGGAGCCGACTACCTGGTGACTGCCGGACTGAAAGCCGGTGACCGCATTGTAGTGGAAGGTATTGCTTCGTTGCAAGACGGTATGCAGATTAAACCGATTACAGAAGCTGAATCGGCAGCCAAGCAGGAACAGGCGGTTCACATGAGTGCCGGACTGGCCGGAAAGAAGAAATAAGCATTACTGCTAGTAAACGAATTAATTAGTTAAGACAGAATCATGAAATTAGATAAATTCATTAACCGCCCGGTGCTTTCCACGGTTATCTCTATCCTGATAGTGATACTGGGTGTCTTGGGATTGTTTTCCCTGCCCGTAACACAATATCCGGATATTGCACCGCCTACCATTCAGGTAAGTACCAGTTACCCGGGCGCCGATGCACAGACTGTGCTCAATAGTGTGATTGCTCCGCTGGAAGAGGCCATAAACGGTGTGGAGAACATGACGTACATGACTTCCAGTGCAACAAATACTGGTAGTGCTACCATTACCATTTATTTTAAACAGGGTTCGGACCCCGATATGGCTGCCGTCAATGTGCAGAACCGTGTATCGTCGGCTACCAACTTGTTACCCGCCGAGGTCGTAAAGGTGGGTGTAACGACCGAAAAACGCCAGAGCAGTATGTTGGTGATCTTCTCTGTTCACGGCACAGACGGCCGTTACAGTGAGGAGTTCTTGCAAAACTACACAAACATCAACATCTTACCCCAGATTAAACGTATCTCGGGTGTGGGTAGTGCACAGGCTTTCGGTGCCAAGACGTATTCAATGCGTATTTGGTTGAAACCGGATGTGATGAAGCAGTATAAACTGGTTCCGAGCGACGTAACAGCTGCATTGGCCGAACAGAACATTGAGGCGGCTCCGGGGCAGTTTGGTGAAAGTGGCAACCAGTCCTTTCAATATGTAATGCGTTACAAAGGTCGTTTGCAGGAAACAAGCGAATTTGAGAATATTGTTATCCGGGCTACGGAAAACGGTGAGGTGTTACGCCTGAAAGATGTGGCACGTGTGGAACTGGGTGGCCTTAGCTACTCGGTAGAAACATTCTCGCAAGGTACGCCGGGTGTGGTTTGTGCCGTGTATCAAACAGCGGGATCAAACGCTACTCAGATTGTAAAAGATGTACAGCAAACACTTGAGGAGGCTTCGAAGAGTTTTCCTCCGGGTGTGACGTATGATGAGATGATGAACAGTAACGACTTCTTGTATGCTTCTATTCACGAGGTAATTAAGACGTTGATCGAGGCATTTATCTTGGTGTTCATCGTGGTATATATTTTCTTGCAGGACTTCCGCTCTACACTGGTTCCGGCTATTGCTGTTCCGGTATCATTGGTGGGTACGTTCTTCTTCCTTTCGATATTTGGTTTCAGTATCAACTTGCTGACGCTCTTCGCTCTGGTGCTGGCCATAGCCATTGTGGTGGATGATGCCATCGTGGTGGTGGAAGCCGTGCATGCCAAGCTCGACGAGGGGTATAAGTCGGCCCGACTGGCGTCTATCGATGCCATGAGTGAAATTGGCGGTGCTATCGTTTCTATTACGCTGGTTATGGCGGCCGTGTTTATTCCGGTTACGTTCATGGGTGGTACTTCGGGTGTGTTCTACACGCAGTTTGGTGTGACGCTGGCTATCGCCATCGTGATTTCGGCTGTCAACGCCTTGACGTTGAGTCCGGCTCTTTGTGCTGTCTTACTGAAACCGCACCAAGAAGGTCACGGCGAGAAGAAACTTAGTCGCATAGATCGTTTCCACAAAGCATTCAACGCAGCATACGATGTAACGTTGAATAAATATAAAAACGGGGTTCAGTTCTTTATCAAACGCAAATGGCTTTCACTGGGTACATTCGTGGTAGCTACATTGCTGCTGGGATTCCTGATGATGAAAACGCGTACCGGACTGGTTCCCAACGAGGATACAGGTACGTTCTTTATCACTGTCAGTTTGCCTCCCGGTACTTCGCTGGAGAAAACTCAGGTAGTCATGAATCAGGTTGATAAGATGCTGGAAATGAATCCGCTTGTGAAGTTCCGCTCTCAGATATCGGGTTACAGCCTCTTGGCCGGACAAGGTAGTTCATACGGTACCATCATCTGTCGTCTCAAACCGTGGGAAGAGCGTGAAGAGAAAGGACAGGATGTAAACTCGGTCATCGGACTGATGTATGCACAGGTGAGCACCATCAAAGATGCTCAGATTCTGATCTTTGCTCCACCTATGATTCCGGGATTCAGTATAACTAACGGATTCGAGTTCAACTTGCAGGATAAAACCGGTGGTGATATCAATAAGTTTTTTGGCATTGCGCAGGGATTCTTGGCCAAGCTGACCGAAAGACCTGAAATTGCTGCTGCTCAAAGTACGTTTGACCCTCGCTTCCCGCAATACATGATTGATGTGGATGTGGCTAAGTGTAAACGGGCGGGTATTAGTCCGGCCGATGTGCTGACTACCTTGCAGGGGTATTACGGTGGATTGTATGCATCGAACTTCAACCGTTTCGGTAAGTTGTATCGTGTCATGATTCAGGCGGATGCCAACTATCGTATAAGTCCCGAGTCACTGAACAATATCTATTTGCGCAACGGTAGTGAAATGGCTCCCGTCAGCGAGTACATCACTATGAAGAAAATATACGGTCCGCAAAACATCAGCCGTTTCAACATGTTTACCTCCATGGGGGTAAATGGTTCTCCGGCTCCCGGATACAGTTCGGGTGATGCCATCAAGGCGATTCAAGAGGTGGCTGCCCAGACACTACCTGCCGGCTATGGCTATGAGTTTGCCGGACTGACCCGTTCGGAACAGAGTTCCAGCAACTCTACGGCTGTGATCTTCTTGTTGTGTATCATGTTCGTATACTTCATCTTGAGTGCGCAGTACGAAAGTTACATTCTGCCGCTGACGGTGATCTTGTCACTGCCCTTCGGTTTGGCCGGTACGTTTATCTTTGCCAACATGATGGGTGTGGAGAACAATATCTATTTGCAGATTGCGTTGATCATGCTGATCGGGTTGCTTGCCAAGAATGCCATTCTGATTACCGAGTTCGCTCTGGAACGAAGGAGAACGGGTATGGCCATCACCTGGAGTGCCATCCTGGCGGCTGCTGCTCGTTTGCGACCCATCTTGATGACTTCGTTCGCCATGATTATCGGTTTGCTGCCGCTGATGTTTGCATCGGGGGTTGGTGCTAACGGTAACAGCTCGCTCGGTACAGGTGCTGTAGGCGGTATGTTAATTGGTATGATTTGCCAGATTTTCATCGTTCCCGCACTCTTTGTCATCTTCCAGTCTATTCAGGAGAAGATTAAGCCGTTGCATTGGGAAGGTGCCAACCAACAGGTGATCAAGGCAGAGCTTGAGCAGTATACTAATCTACATAAGGATAAAAAGAAATGAAAAAACAGATATTATTAATGGTGTGTGCAACTGCTCTGCTGAGCAGCTGCCGCATCTACTCATCGTATGATCGTCCGGATGTTACCACAAGCGGTTTGTACCGCGATACAGCGTCAGTGAATGACACGCTGGCGGTGACCGACACGACCAACATGGGCAACTTGCCGTGGACGGAGGTATTCACCGACCCGAAGCTGCAAGCGCTCATTCAGAAGGGTCTGGAGAATAACACCGATCTGTTGTCGGCTTCACTGAAGGTGAAACAGGCGGAAGCGATGTTAACTTCGGCACGGTTGTCATTCCTGCCTTCGTTCGCACTCACTCCGCAAGGTACGGTAAGCAGCTTTGATCATGCCAAAGCAACACAGACGTACCAACTGCCTGTAAGTGCCAGCTGGGAAGTTGATTTATTCGGCAAATTGCTGAACGCTGAAAGAAGCAAAAAGGCATTGTTGTTGCAAAGCAAGGCTTATCAGCAAGCGGTAAAAACACGTGTTATTGCCAGCATTGCCAATACGTATTATACGTTGCTGATGCTCGACAAGCAATTGGAGATCAGCTTGGAAACTGCGGAAGCGTGGAAGCAGAGCGTGGAAACAACCCGTAAGCTGATGACGATTGGTAGTGCCAACGAATCGGCCGTGTCTTCCACTGAAGCAAACTATTTGAGTGTGCAGGCTTCGCTGGCGGAATTGCGCCGACAGATTCGTGAAACGGAAAATTCATTGTCGCTCTTACTGGGTCAGGTTCCGCAAACGGTTGACCGCGGTCGTATTGACGAGCAGGAGTTACCCGCTCATCTGGCAACAGGTGTACCGGTGCAGCTATTGGCTAACCGTCCGGATGTGAAGCAGAGCGAGATGTCTCTGGCTTCGGCATACTACGTAACCAACCAGGCTTATTCGGCCTTCTACCCTAGCCTCACCATTACAGGTGCGTTGGGCTGGACTAACAGTGCAGGTGCGGCTATTCTAAACCCGGGAAAGATGATTGCTTCCGCTGTGGGTTCGCTTACGCAACCGCTGTTCAACAAGGGTCAGCTCATCGCTAACCTGAAAGTGGCAAAGGCTCAGCAGGAAGAGGCGTTACTGGCATTCCAGTATTCGTTGCTCAATGCGGGTAGCGAGGTAAGCAATGCGCTGGTACTCTACAACTCGTCGACCGAGAAAAGCCGATTGGAAGCTGATCAGGTTCGCTCGTTGGAAAGAGTGGTAAGCTATACGCAACAGTTGTTCAACTTAGGTTCGGCCAGCTACCTGGAGGTGCTTACCGCACAGAAGTCGTTACTGGGTGCTCAGCTGTCAAAGGTATCGGATGATTTCTACCGCATGCAGGCGGTGGTGAACCTTTACTATGCACTGGGAGGAGGAAGATAATGTGGAACCGTTTAAACAAGGATAGATTATGATTAGTCCGCAAGCATTCGTTGACCCGAGCGCAAAGATCGGGAAGAACGTAGAGATATATCCGTTTGCCTACATTGAAAAGGATGTGGAGATAGGCGATAACTGTGTGATCATGCCATTCGTGAGCGTGCTCAAAGGTACGAAGATGGGATCGGGCAACCGTGTGTTTCAAAACACGGTGCTGGGGGCTTTGCCGCAAGATTTCAACTTCACCGGTGATGATTCGGAGCTGATTATAGGCAACGACAACACCATCCGCGAAAATGTGGTGATTAACCGTGCCACGTTCAAGGGTGATGCCACGGTACTGGGTAATAAGAACACGCTGTTCGAAGGGGTGCACATTTCGCACGACAGCAAGATTGCCGATCATTGTGTGTTTGGTTACGGTGTGAAGGTATCGGGCAACAGTGTGATCGACTCCCATGCTATCATCGGCAGCTCGGCAGTGGTACAGGGAGCACACGTGGCTCAGTGGAGTATGGTCAGAGGCGGTTGCCGTTTCGACAAGGATATTCCTCCTTACATCATCGTATCGGGTAACCCCACGCATTATTATGACATCAACAGCATTGTGCTGACCAAAAATAATTTCCCTGAGAAAATTCAAAAGCACATAGCCACGGCTTACCGCTTGATTTATCACGGAAATACAAGTACTTTCGATGCGTTGATGCGTATTCATGATCAGGTTCCCATGAGCCCGGAGATAGAAAACATCATCAACTTCGTGCGTGAATCGGAAGAAAATAACAACGGTATCTTGATTTAAAGAAGAACCGGACTTCAAGGCGGTGCCGACTGATGCTTCTACTGAGGCAGCTGTTGGCACTGCTTTTTTTATGTGGCCTCTGTGTAAGTGGAATATTTATTGTATTTTTGCGCTCTGAATTTGGAAAAGGATTAAAATGGGATTGGAAAAAGGTATCTTCAAAAGAACGGAATTGTTATTGGGCGACGAGGTAATGAATCGCATCGCCAACGTGAAAGTGATAATTTTCGGCGTGGGTGGGGTTGGAAGCTGGTGTGCGGAAAGCCTTGTCAGATCGGGAGTAAGCAAACTGACACTGGTGGATTCCGACCGGATATGCGTTACCAACGTAAACCGTCAGCTCATGGCTACCACCAAAACAGTGGGGCAGGTCAAAGTGGAGGCGTTAAAAGAACGGTTACTCGACATAAACCCTCGAGCGGAGATTCGTGCTTTGCAGCAGATTTACAGCGAAGAAACGGCCGACTCGTTTGAACTGGATACGTATGATTACATTGTAGATGCCATTGACAGTCTAGAAAACAAGGTTCATCTCATTCGTACGGCGACTCGTACACCGGCGCGGTTTGTCTCTTCCATGGGGGCTGCATTGAAAATGGATCCAACCAAGATAAATGTAGCTGAATTCTGGAAAGTGAAAGGTTGTCCGCTAGCGGCTGCGTTGCGCAGGCGACTGAAAAAGGGGGAAAAGCCGGCCAAAAAGTTCTTGTGCGTGTACAGCGAGGAATTGCTCGAAAACAAAGGAGGCAACAGTGCCTGCGGAACAGCAGCCTGCCTCTGTCCGAAGACAAAAAACGGTCCCGGTGATCCGGAGCTGGTCAATCACGAATGGTGCAGCAAAAAGGCACGCATCAACGGAACGGTGGCTCACACCACCGCCATTTTTGGTTTCACACTGGCCGGCCTCATCATGGAAGATATTTATGCTTCCTTCTGCTGATCCATTTTGGTCAGCATATTTTCGAGAGTGGTCTTAAAATCCTGATACTCTTCAAGCGTAAGTGATACACAAGAACCGAGTTTAGCCGGTATCGGTCTGGCTTTCTCTCGGAGTTCGCTGCCTGTCTGGGTGAGTTTCACACGAACGGAACGCTCATCTTCTTTAGAGCGTTTGCGTTTGACCAGTTTCAATCCTTCCAGTCTTTTAATAAGAGGAGAAATGGTGCCGGTATCCAGCTTTAGCCGTTCGCAAACAGCAGAGATGCTAAGGTTGTCTTCCTCCCACAAAACCAGCATAACCAGGTATTGCGGATAAGTAAGTCCCAGTTCCGCCAGCAAAGGGCGGTACCGGGCATTAATTTCTCTGTCCAATCGGTAAACCAAAAAGCAGAGTTGATTGGATAGGAGTAGTTCTTCGTATGCCATAAGTCTTTTTATTTAATCAACAGATGAAGCCAGAAATCGTTCAATATCTGCCTCCAATGAGGCTGGATCTGTTGTCGGTGAAAAGCGGAGAACTCGTTTACCACTGCGGTCAACCAGGAATTTCGTAAAATTCCACTTCACTGCCGAAAAGATAAAACCGGGTGCTTTCTTCTTCAGAAAACGAAAAACGGGATTGGCATCCTTACCGTTCACATCACTCTTTGCCATCAGAGGAAAAGTGACTCCGTAATTCAATTCACAAAATGCAGCTATCTCGCTGTCATTCCCTGCCTCTTGTTTGGCAAACTGATTGCAGGGAAAGCCAATTACCACCAGTCCTTTGTCTTTATACTTTTGATGCAACGCCTCCAACGCTTTGTATTGGGGAGTAAAACCACACTTACTGGCTGTGTTGACAATCAGCATCACCTGATTCTTGTACTGAGAGAAATCGACTTCTCCACCTTTGTTATCGGTTGCTTTTAAATCGAAAATTGTTGCTTCCATATAAGTTGTTTTATAATTAATGGCTCAAAATTATATTGTACGCAATACAAAAGCAAATTTTCATGGTTAATAAATCTAATCCGAAAGAAAGCGGGTAATAAAAAAAAATCGGGTACATTTGCCACACAAAGTAAAACGTATTACAGTTTGATATAGATACCAAATCATTATGAGTAAGAAATTCAATCCGGAAACCTTGTGTGTTCAGGCGGGATGGACGCCTAAAAAAGGTGAGCCGCGTGTGTTGCCCATCTATCAGAGTACGACATTCAAATATGATACCAGCGAGCAAATGGCCCGACTTTTCGACTTGGAGGAGAGTGGCTACTTTTATACTCGCTTACAGAACCCAACAAACGATGCTGTTGCTGCTAAAATAGCAGCTCTGGAAGGTGGTGTAGCAGCCATGCTTACGGCAAGCGGACAAGCGGCCAACTTCTACGCTATCTTTAACATTTGTCAGGCGGGCGATCATTTTGTGTGTTCATCATCCATTTACGGTGGCACGTTTAACTTGTTTGCCGTTACACTCAAGAAACTGGGTATTGAGGTTACGTTTGTGAGTCCCGATGCTCCGGATGAGGAGATTGAGAAAGCTTTTCAGGCTAACACGAAAGCGTTGTTCGGCGAAAGCATCTCTAACCCTTCTTTAGAGGTACTTGATATTGAAAAGTTTGCCCGCATTGCACACAAGCAAGGAGTGCCGCTCATTGTTGACAATACCTTCCCTACTCCCATCAACTGCCGTCCGTTCGAATGGGGAGCAGATATCGTGGTGCATTCAACTACCAAATACATGGACGGACATGCCACCTCGGTTGGCGGCTGCATAGTAGATAGTGGCAACTTTGACTGGGATGCGCATGCCGATAAATTCCCGGGCCTTTGTACTCCCGACGAATCTTATCACGGATTAACTTATTCAAAAGCTTTCGGTAAGATGGCTTACATAACCAAAGCTACCGCACAATTAATGCGTGATTTGGGAAGTATTCAGAGTCCGCAAAATGCATTCTTGCTAAACATCGGATTGGAAACGTTGCATCTTCGCATGCCTCAACATTGTAAAAATGCACTCGCCGTTGCTACCTATCTGCATAACAATGATAAGGTAGCCTGGGTTAATTATTGCGGCCTGCCCGATAACAAGTATTACGAACTAGCACAAAAATACATGCCCAATGGTTCATGCGGGGTAATCTCTTTTGGCTTAAAAGGTGGTCGGGAAGTGTCCATTCGTTTTATGGATGCCCTACAGCTGGTAGCCATCGTTACACATGTGGCCGACGCACGAACCTGCGTACTGCATCCGGCCAGTCACACACACCGCCAGCTAACCGATGAACAGTTATTGGAAGCCGGAGTCCGACCCGATCTCATCCGTTTGTCGGTTGGTATAGAGAATGCCGATGATATCATAACAGATATTGAACAAGCATTGGAACAGATTTAAGTCCTTCGAAAGGATAGATACATAGTATATAAGGACAGGGCTAAATAATTTAATAAAATTTAGCCCTGTTTGCATTTAAATTAAAGCAAAATAAGGCAAAATAAAAACAATTCATCGCATTATTTGCTAAATTTGCGGGTAGATACTAATTTAAGCAATTATATTGGAATATGGCAAAAATTACAAAAGAAGCAGCCTTGCTTTACCACTCTCAAGGCAAACCCGGAAAGATTGAGGTTGTACCTACCAAACCTTACAGTACACAAACAGACTTATCACTGGCTTACTCTCCGGGTGTGGCTGAACCCTGTCTGGAAATAGAAAAGAATCCTCAGGATGCGTACAAATACACAGCTAAAGGAAATCTGGTCGCGGTTATCTCTAATGGTACAGCCGTACTGGGTTTGGGCGATATTGGCGCACTGAGCGGTAAGCCTGTAATGGAAGGAAAAGGATTGCTTTTTAAAATTTATGCCGGTATTGATGTATTCGACATTGAAATAGAAGAGAAAGATCCCGATAAATTCATTGAGGCTGTTAAAGCCATCGCTCCCACCTTTGGTGGTATCAATCTGGAAGATATAAAAGCACCGGAATGTTTCGAAATTGAAAGAAGACTTAAAGAAGAGCTGGACATACCGGTGATGCACGATGACCAGCATGGCACGGCTATTATATCGAGTGCCGGATTGATTAATGCTCTGCAAGTAGCCAACAAAAAGATTGAGGATGTGAAGATCATAGTGAATGGTGCGGGTGCCTCGGCTGTTTCCTGCACCAAACTTTATGTTTCACTCGGAGCTCGTCTGGAAAATATCGTCATGGTGGATAGCAAAGGTGTAATCAGCAAGAATCGCACCGATCTGAATGAGCAAAAACGGTATTTTGCTACAGACAGAACAGATATACACACGTTGGAAGAGGCTATAAAAGGTGCCGATGTGTTTTTGGGCCTTTCAAGAGGCAATGTGTTGTCTCAGGATATGGTAAGAAGCATGGCTGCATCTCCCATTGTGTTTGCGCTGGCCAATCCGGTTCCTGAAATATCTTACGAAGATGCCATGGCATCACGTCCCGATGTGCTGATGTCAACCGGCCGTTCCGACTATCCTAATCAGATTAACAATGTAATTGGATTCCCTTATATTTTCCGTGGTGCTTTGGATACTCAAGCTTCCGCAATCAATGAAGAGATGAAAATTGCTGCCGTCCACGCCATTGCGAACCTCGCCAAACAGCCGGTACCTGATGTGGTAAATGCTGCATACCATGTGAATAACCTGACTTTCGGTCCGGAGTACTTCATTCCCAAACCGGTTGATCCCCGACTGATAACAGAAGTATCTATGGCTGTGGCTAAAGCTGCCATGCAATCGGGTGTAGCACGCAAACAGATTGAAGACTGGGATGCTTACAAACTGCGTTTACGCGAGTTGATGGGTTATGAATCAAAGCTAACCCGCCAGCTATACGAAACAGCACGCCAAAACCCTCAAAGGGTGGTATTTGCAGAAGGTGGTCACCCGAACATGTTGAAAGCTGCTGTTGAAGCCAAGGCGGAAGGTATTTGTCATCCCGTTTTGTTAGGTAACGACGAAAAGATAGAGAAGTTGGCCAAAGAACTTGATTTGAACCTGGAAGGTATTGAGATTGTGAATTTGCGACACGACCGTGAAACGGAGCGCCGCGAACGTTACGCTCACATATTAGCCGAGAAGCGCGCTCGCGAAGGTGCTACCTACGATGAAGCTAACGATAAGATGTTTGAGCGAAACTATTTCGGTATGATGATGGTGGAAACGGGTGATGCCGATGCTATGATAACCGGCTTGTACACCAAGTATACCAACACGATAAAGGTGGCAAAAGAAGTAATCGGAATCAGGTCTGAATATAAACACTTCGGCACCATGCACATCCTAAACTCAAAAAAGGGAACGTACTTCTTGGCCGACACACTGATTAACCGCCATCCCGACACGGAGACTCTGATCGATGTAGCCAAGCTGGCAGAGCACACCGTGCGGTTCTTCAACCACACTCCCGTAATGGCTATGCTTTCTTATTCGAACTTTGGTTCCGACCAGGCGGGCAGTCCGGCAAAAGTGCACGAAGCGGTTGCCTTTATGCATAGGAATTATCCTGAATTAGCCATAGATGGAGAGATGCAGGTTAACTTTGCCATGAACACGGAATTAAGAGACGCTAAATACCCGTTTACTCGCTTGAAAGGTAAGGATGTAAATACGTTGATATTCCCGAACCTAAGTTCTGCGAATTCCGGTTATAAACTCATTCAGGCAATGACGGACACCGAACTCATTGGCCCTATTCAGATGGGGTTGAATAAACCGATTCATTTCACAGATATTGAAAGCTCGGTTCGTGACATAGTGAACATTACTGCAGTTGCAGTGATTGATGCCTTAGTTGATAAGAAAAAAGCCAGTATCAAATGAAACGTAAATTGTCGAAAACACAAATAGTATGCATTATCCTTTTATGGGTGGCATTGTGTTACCTGGTTTTGGTTAATGCAAAGCAAATTGATGGACCAACGATTGTTATGTTACTCATATCGGGTGGATTCGTCTTTATTCCGGTTTACAAGTCTCTAAAGAAAGGATAAATAGTATCTATTTTATAACTTAAAGGCGATTAAATGTACTAATTGACATTTAATCGCCTATTTTATTTATAAATTGTTTGAGAAAACATTTTTTATATCTATTTTTGCAACCGCTAACTAATTTACAACAACCAACAAAAGATTTATTCTAATGAATGCAGCTAAAGTTTTAGACACTCTGAAGCTTCGTTTTCCGAACGAACCAGAGTACCACCAGGCAGTAGAAGAAGTTCTGGCTACCATCGAAGAAGAGTACAACAAGCACCCTGAGTTTGACAAAGCGAATCTGATTGAGCGTTTGTGCATACCCGACAGAGTATACCAGTTCAGAGTTACTTGGGTAGACGACAAAGGTAACGTGCAAACAAACATGGGTTACCGTGTGCAGCACAACAATGCGATTGGTCCGTACAAAGGCGGAATCCGCTTCCATAGCTCTGTTAACTTGTCAATCTTGAAATTCCTTGGTTTTGAACAAACGTTCAAGAATGCACTGACTACTCTGCCTATGGGAGGTGGAAAAGGAGGTTCCGATTTCTCGCCGCGAGGTAAAAGCGATGCCGAGATTATGCGTTTCTGCCAAGCGTTCATATTGGAACTTTGGAGACACATCGGTCCTGACATGGATGTACCCGCCGGAGATATTGGTGTTGGCGGACGTGAAGTGGGCTATATGTTTGGCATGTACAAAAAGCTAACCCGTGAATTTACCGGAACCTTTACCGGCAAAGGACTTGAGTTTGGCGGCTCATTAATACGTCCGGAAGCAACCGGATTCGGAGGCTTGTATTTTGTCAATCAAATGCTTCAAACCAAAGGCATTGATATGAAAGGAAAGACCGTAGCTATCTCCGGTTTTGGCAACGTAGCTTGGGGCGCAGCAACCAAAGCGACTCAACTGGGTGCTAAGGTAATCACTATTTCCGGTCCCGATGGCTATATTTACGATCCCGACGGTATAAGTGGTGAAAAAATAGATTATATGTTGGAACTCAGAGCTACCGGAAACGACATTGTGGCACCTTATGCCGAAGAGTTCCCCGGAGCAACCTTTGTTGCGGATAAACGCCCGTGGGAAGTAAAAGCAGACATAGCACTGCCTTGCGCCACACAGAATGAATTAAACGGTGAAGATGCTGCAAATCTCATAAAAAATAACGTTATTTGCATCGGAGAAATTTCTAATATGGGCTGCACACCGGAAGCCATCGATTTATTCTTGGAAAAGAAAGTGATGTATGCACCGGGCAAAGCAGTGAATGCCGGCGGTGTTGCTACTTCCGGATTGGAAATGTCTCAGAATGCCATGCACCTGAGCTGGAATGCAGATGAAGTTGACCAAAAGCTGCACATGATTATGCATAACATCCATGCCCAGTGTGTGAAATACGGCACTGAAAAAGATGGCTACATCAACTACGTGAAAGGGGCAAACATAGCCGGTTTCATGAAAGTTGCGCATGCCATGATGGGTCAAGGTATTGTATGAGAATAAAATCAATTATAACACTTTTGTTTTTAATGTGCGTTACCTGCCTCTTTTCACAAGAGACAGGTAATGCTACATATTATCACAAACGCTTTCACGGATCAAGAACTTCAGACGGAGGCGTTTACCACAAAGACAGCATGACTTGCGCGCATCGCACCTATCCGTTAGGCACTTTACTTCATGTAAAAAACCCCCGAAACGAAAAAGAAGTAGTGGTAAAGGTCACTGACCGGGGACCCTACAGCAAACGCCTGATGATTGATTTATCTTATAAAGCAGCCAAGGAGCTCGACATTATACGCTACGGAATTGCTCCGGTAGTAGTGACTCCCATCAAACAGATACGCATTCCTTATAAACCCGACGACGAGTTTAACCCTGCCGAATTTCTGCATCTTATCATAGATGAAAGCACTCATCCCCTGCCCCTGCATAGGTAATTATTCAGGCTAAAAAACATCATATTATATAAAAACGTTTAACTTTGCATCCCGAACTAAAAATAATACGAGATGCTATTACCAGAACTTAAATTGCGCCGCGATAAAATTCGCTCGCTCATGGCTCAGCAAAATATTGATGCCGCCATTATCACTTGTAATGTAAACCTCCTCTATACTTACGGCCAGGTTGTTAGTGGTTATCTTTACCTACCCCTGCACGCACCGGCCCGTTTATTCGTAAAACGTCCCAATACACTAATAGGCGAACATGTACATGCCGTCCGCAAACCGGAACAGATCATCGAACTGCTGAAAGAAAACGGATTGCCCATGCCGCAAACCATTATGTTGGAAGGCGACGAATTGCCTTACACAGAATACATGCGTTTGGCCGGAATGTTTCCCGAAGCGACTGTAGTAAACGGAACCCCGTTGATTCGTCAAGCCAGAAGTGTAAAAACTGAGATGGAAGTCATCATGTTCCGCCGTGCCGCCGCAGCGCATGCCAAAGCTTACCAACAGATTCCTTCTGTTTACCGTGAAGGGATGACAGACATGGAACTGTCTATTGAAATAGAACGTTTGATGCGTTTGCAAGGATGCTTAGGCATATTCCGTGTATTCGGTCAAAGCATGGAGATATTTATGGGTAGTGTACTGACGGGCGACAATGCCGCAACTCCTTCTCCTTACGATTTCGCATTGGGTGGTCAAGGTATTGACCCGGCACTTCCCGGTGGGGTGAACGGCACCTTGCTAAGCAAAGGGCAAAGCGTAATGGTTGACCTGGGAGGAAATTTCAACGGATATATGTGTGACATGAGCCGTGTCTTTTCAGTTGGTAAGTTAACCGATGAGGCTTATGCAGCACATCAGGTGTGTTTGGATATTCAGGAAGAAGTTGCCAACATGGCCAAGCCGGGAGTTGTTTGCGAAGACTTGTATAACAAAGCCATTGACATGGTAACCAAAGCCGGTTTTGCCGACAACTTCATGGGAATTGACCAGAAAGCCAAATTCATCGGTCACGGAATCGGATTGGAAATCAACGAGGCTCCGGTGTTGGCTCCTCGTGTTAAACAAGAACTGGAACCGGGCATGGTATTTGCGCTCGAGCCCAAGATTGTTCTTCCGGGCGTGGGACCTGTGGGTATTGAGAACTCGTGGGCAGTTACTGCCGAAGGAGTAGAAAAGCTCACGCTATGTAACGAAGAGATTATCGAGTTTTAAGAACCCGAATACGACTATATATGCTGAACCCCGGAAATCTTTAATCAGATTTCCGGGGTTCAGCATATATATAAGGAAAAAGAGCCGTCAAAACATCACTCAGGATTTTATAGGTTTCAACCCCATCTTCCGGGCACGTTCCAACATGAATGCATGCGCCTCATCGTAATCGTTGGCTATCAGTCCGTCGAGAATGGCATCCTTGATGGCACTCTTCAACGTTCCTACCTGCTGACAAGGTTGAAGATTGAATATCTGCATAATTTCCTCACCGCTGATAGGCGGTTGAAAGTTACGCACCCTGTCTTTCTCCTCAATATCTTTCAGCTTCTGTCTTACTAGTTGGAAATTATTAAGGAACCGCTGCTTACGCTCCATGTTCTTCGATGTGATATCCGCTTCACAGAGCGTCATCAAATCATCAATATCGTCACCTGCCTCAAAGAGCAACCGGCGAACGGCCGAGTCGGTCACCACATCATCGGCTATGACAATGGGGCGCATGTGCAGACTAACCATCTTTTGCACATACTTCATTTTTTCATTCATCGGTAACTTCATCTTCCGAAAAAGATTAGGAATCATTCGTTCGCCAATGAAGTTATGATTGTGAAACGTCCACCCCACCTTCGGTTCCCAACGCTTGGTCAGCGGCTTGGCAATGTCATGCAACAAAGCAGACCAACGCAGCCACAAATTATCAGTTACCCGACTGATGTTATCGAGCACCTCCAGCGTATGATAAAAATTATCTTTGTGCGCCCTTCCGCCTCTGCTCTCCACGCCCTGCATGGCTGCCAGTTCAGGAAAGATAAGCGGTAGCAACCCCGATCGTTCCAGATCAATAAAACCTTTGGAGGGAATAGGCGAAAGAATAATCTTATTCAACTCATCGGCTATGCGCTCCTTCGATATGATCTCAATTCGGTCTTTGTTGCGACAAAGAGATTCGAATGTTTCATCGTCTATATAAAAATTCAATTGAGTGGCAAAACGGATGCAACGCATCATGCGCAAGGGATCATCACTGAAAGTAATGTCGGGATTGAGCGGAGTACGAATGGTTTTCTCCTTCAGATCGGCCATGCCACCAAACGGATCAACCAACTCCCCGAAGCGTGCTTTGTTAAGACACACCGCCATGGCGTTGATAGTAAAATCCCTTCGGTTTTGATCATCCTCCAGCGTACCATCTTCAACGATAGGCTTTCTCGAATCGCGCTGATAAGATTCTTTTCGTGCCCCCACGAATTCTATTTCTATCTGGTGATATTTAAGTTGTGCCGTACCAAAATTCTTAAAAACCGAAACATAAGCTCCTTTTCCTAAGCGCCGGCCCAATGCCTCGGCCATTTCAATTCCGCTACCCACTACCACAACATCTATATCTTTTGAGGGACGCTGCAAGAAAATATCACGTACATATCCTCCTACCGCATAACATTCCAGTCCCAGTTCGTCGGCCGTTTCTGAAATCTGCCCGAATATCTTATCACTGAAATGCGCTTTCAACTCCTCATTAGTCAACTCTATCATGCTTCTTTATTAAGTTTTGAACTGCAAAAATACAAAAAACTGATATTATTTGTATTTTTGTTGTCCATAAAGAAAGTATAAGTATGAAGAAACTGGTAATATACCTCTGCCTTGCCGCCCTTTTTGCTTGCGGAAATGATGTAGAAAAGAAAGCTACCGAGAAATTGGAAGAAGCCCGCGCTGCTTTTCAAAAAGGAGATTATAGTGCAACCAAACTGCTGGTCGACAGCATTAAGATTCTCTACCCCAAAGCTTATGAGGTGCGTAGAGAAGGTTTAAAGTTAATACAGCAAGCCGAGTTGAAGGAACAAGAAAGAAGTATGGTGTATCTCGACAGCATGTTGCTGGTAAAGCAGAAGGAGTTTGAAACCATCAAGCCCCGGTTCACTTTTGAGAAAGAGGCCGAATATCAAGCCATTGGTAATTACCTCTGGCCAACACAGGTAGTTGAGAAGAACCTGCACCGTTCATACCTTCGTTTTCAGGTAAACGAAAAAGGTGTATTGGTGATGACTTCCATTTATTGCGGCAAGAACAACATTCACCACAACGCAGTGAAAGTAATTGCTGCCGATAAAAGCTTTGCAGAAACACCTCCCTCCAGAGACAGTTACGAGACAACTAATCTGGGAGAAAAGATAGAAATGGCCGACTATAGACAGGGAGAAGACGGTAGCGTAATGGACTTCATCTACCTCAACAAAGACCAGGCATTGCGGGTGGAGTACAAAGGAGAACGCAGCTACGCCTTTGCTCTATCAGCAGCCGACCGGAAGGCTTTGGTCGAAACGTACGAGTTATCCAAAACTCTTTCCTCTATCGAACAAATCAAAAAGGAAATAGAAGAGGCCAAGCTGAAGATAGAGTTTGTAACGCGCAAGATGCAACACACCGCCGAAAAAGAAAAGGCTCAATAATCAAAGCCTTTTCAAAGCAAGTTTAATGACTTGTTCAACCGGGATAGACGGCTGTTCCTGCAGAATGGCCGTAACCACCTTTTGCGAAGCATTGGCAGCAAAACCTAACATGGACAAAGCAGCAACCGCTTCGTCGTTCACTTCCGTGTTCATGGCGGGCATGCCTCCCGCCATACCGGCAGCAGCGCCCCCTGTTTTAATCTTATCTTTGAGGTCAACAATAACACGTTGAGCTGTTTTCAGCCCAATGCCTTTAACGGTTTTCAGCATATTGACATTCTCTGAACTGATCACATTGCACAGTTCGGCCGGCGACAAAGCCGACAAAATCATACGTGCGGTATTGCCACCGATGCCCGACACGGAAATAAGCAACAAAAACAGCTCCCTCTCCTGCTTATCGGCAAAGCCATAAAGCACATACGCATCTTCACGAATCGCCTCATAAATATATAACTTACAGAGCTTCTTTCCCTGTATGGCCGAATAAGTATTTAATGAAATACCTGCCATATAGCCTACCCCGTTGCATTCAATCACCGCGTTAGCGGGTGTTAATTCTGTAAGCTCACCTTTGATGTATTCTATCATAATTACTGTTTTATTTTAAAAAATGTAGCTTTATGCTTTTCGATAATTGTATCACTGATTTTTTTATTTACTTTTGCATCTGCAAAAAAGCAAAAATATTAATAGCAACCAACAAATTTATGAAAAAATTCAGAGCTGCCATTATCGGATATGGCAATATTGGTAAATATGTATTGGAAGCATTGCAAGCTGCCCCCGATTTTGAGGTAGCCGGCGTAGTGCGTCGCAACGGAGCAGACAATAAACCTGCTGAGTTAAATGACTATCCTGTTGTGAAAGACATCAGGGAACTGACAGATGTGCAGGTTGCTATTCTCTGCACACCTACACGCAGCGTTGAAAAATATGCAAAAGAAATTCTTGCGTTGGGAATCAATACGGTAGATAGTTTCGATATTCACACAGGAATTGTTGACCTTCGCCGCGAACTGTCGGCTTGTGCCAAAGCAAACAATGCCGTTTCTATCATTTCGGCAGGCTGGGATCCGGGAAGTGATTCGGTAGTTCGCGCACTGTTGCAGGCTATTGCTCCCAAAGGCATTACCTATACCAACTTCGGTCCGGGTATGAGTATGGGACACACGGTAGCTGTTAAGGCTATCGAAGGTGTAAAAGCTGCTTTATCAATGACCATTCCTACCGGTACGGGAATTCATCGCCGCATGGTATACATTGAACTCAAAGACGGTTATAAATACGAGGAAGTAGCAGCCGCCATCAAATCGGATGCATACTTTGTCAATGACGAAACTCACGTGATACAAGTTCCTTGTGTAGACGAACTGCTCGATATGGGGCACGGTGTAAACCTTACCCGCAAAGGGGTATCGGGTAAAACACAGAACCAATTGTTCGAGTTCAACATGAAGATTAACAACCCCGCCCTTACGGCACAGGTATTAATTTGTGTTGCTCGTGCATCAATGAAGCAGCAACCGGGTTGCTACACCCTAATTGAAGTTCCGGTTATCGACCTGCTCGAAGGAGATCGTGAAGACCTCATTGCTCATCTCGTATAAGCAACTGAGTCAACCTATCATTCAAAAGGAAGAAGGTATCCCCTCAAAAGGATGCCTTTTTTTTGTTAGTAGCCACGCTTCTTCTACATAAAATGTATGAAATAAAGTATCACCAAGTATCACCAATCTCGTAAAATACTGAAAATAAGAATATTACGTGTGACGCTTGCCTAAAAAAAAGCCTCACCAAGTATCACCAAGTATCACCAACTTTTTTTGCAGTTATTCCTTACAGTATAACACTAATTAAATCTTTCACATAAAGGATTTCAATCAGCCTGCTTATGCGATTTATTTTGCAGGTTAGCCATTCTCGTCTCCACCCGGATGTACACACTTTGCACACCCCCATGTACACGGCTTGTAGACCCGGGTGTATACGATCTGTACACCCGGGTGTACGGAAAGTTTTGCAACGAGCTTTATTAGAACTCTCTGTTTTACGAGAAAAAGGACCCACTTTCGAATGATTCACCCCGTTTTTAATAAAAAAAGAGCATAACTGAAAAATTTATCCTTTGAAAGCTTTGTTTTCAAATATTAATACTTACATTTAGACCTTCTAATCTTAAGAAGACTGATTTTATGAACAAAACAATCTGTTTACAAAAGGCTATTGCGCTGCTAGTCCTCATTCAATGCTGCACAGCAATAGCCGCACAAGAACTAAGTACCAAATTTGGTAAAGTAACTAACGACGAACTGCTCATGAGTTCTTATAGCAATGACAGCACAGCCAGTGCCGTTGTATTGTACAAAAAAGGAAGGACGCTCTACGAGTACATCGGCAACAAGTTTCGCATCTGTTATAACATTGAAAACAAAACAAAGATTTTAAAGAGTGACGGAACGAGCTACGCCAACGTAACCATACCTTATTATGATAGCAATAAAAATACCATGAAAGAGGTGGTGATTGACATTGATGCTTTTTCCTATAATCTGGAAAACGGCAAAGAGGTTAAAACCAAGATGAAGAAAGAATACATATTTAAAGAAAGGGTCAGCGATAAGTACATGCAGGTAAAGTTCTCAATTCCCAACGTGAAAATAGGTAGCGTCATTGAATATAAATACAAGGTACTGTCGGACTTTTATTACCAGTTACCCACATGGGTTATGCAAGGCGAACTGCCGGTTGTTTACAATGAGTACGACATTACCATTCCGCAGTACTTTAAATTCAACATGGAGATGCGTGGTTCCGACCGGATTGAAACCACCGACGAATCTGTGCCGGTAACGTATACCGTTCAGGGTGGAGCCGCTTATCAAGCCGAGCCCGTACACGCTACCGCCCGCAACATTATATTTGTAGGTAAAAATCTGCCCGCTATTAAAGACGACTCGCAAGTTTGGTGCGCAGACGATTACAAAGCTCAAATTATCTTTGAACTGTTGGGGCTCGACTTCCCGGGATCTGTTTACCAGCCCTTCACCACTACCTGGGAGAAGATTGATGAACTGTTGCTGGAAGACGAAGAATTTGGTGGTTTATTGAAACTCAAAAACCCCTTCAGGGAAGAAATGAGAAGTATGAATCTCACGCAAATGAGCACCAAAGATAAAATTGCAGCCATCTTCTGCCTGCTAAAGAAGAAGATTGCCTGGAACGAAAATTATGCCTTGTATGGAAAAGACATCTCTAAGGTTATAAAAACCGGATCGGGCAGTAATGCCGATATCAATTTCATTTTGATGAGTATGCTTCGCGAAGCAGGCGTTGCATGCGACCCGCTTGTGATGAGCGCCCGAGACAGAGGTGTTCTGCCGTATACACACCCCTCTATTCAGAAACTAAACACCTTTGTTGTGGCCGCACAAGAGACTGATAGCACCAAGGTTTTCCTCGACGGATCCATCACTTGCGGCTATCTCAATGTGCTACCGCCCATATTGTTGGTCGACAGGGCACGTTTAGTTAGTGCAACCAATAACCAAACAAAGTGGTTTGCACTAAACAGAGTTTGCGAAAGTCAGGTACGCGCCCTGATTAGCGCCACAATCATGCCCGACGGAAGCATTGTAGGCGAACGCAACACCGTTTACAGCGGACAATTTGCCGGTCGGCACCGCAAACGGATGAATGCCGCCAAAGACAGCACCGCCTTCATCACCGATTTGGAAACCGAAGATGACTTCAAGATTCTCCAATACCAACAAGACAGTAAGGAGGATTTCAATTCGCAAATCAGAGAAAAAATTTCATTCACCAAACAGGCGTCCGCAACCGATGAATATATCTACATAAACCCCATGGTATTTAAGCACATCAGCACCAACCCTTATATGCAAGAAAACCGCAAGTTACCGGTGGAAATGCCCTATCCATACTCTTTAAGAATCTCAAATTCACTAACTATTCCCGAAGGCTATCAGGTAGAAGAGTTGCCCAAACAAGTGCAATTCAGCATGAGTGATGAAGGGGGTACTTGTCGTTATCTGGTGCAGGTAGTCGAAAATCGTATTCTGATGACTTATATTTTCAACATGAACAGAATATTCTTCGGAGTTGAGGAGTACGACCTCCTGAAAGAATTCTGGGCTACAATAGTCAATAAGAACAATGAGATGATCGTTTTAAAGAAAAAAACACTGTAAAGAAAGAGTATGAATAAACATCTTGCCATCTTTGGGCTTTTATGGATTTGTTTTTCCGTAAAAGCTCAAATAAAAACATCTTTTCCGGCCGAGATAACCGAAAAAGCCTATGCCGTTATACAGAGTAATGAAATTGATTTTATATGTGAATCGGCAACAAACGCTCTCAAAAAAGAGAGCTATACCGTTACCGTTCTTGACGAGAAAGGAAAAGAGGCTGCGCATTTTCTGTGTATGTGCGATCAGTTTAGTTCACTGAATAAATTCTCCGGAGAGGTTTACGACCGAGCAGGCAACCTGATACGGAAAATCAAAAAGTCCGAGTTAAAGATGTCTGAATATTCATCGGGACTTACCACCGATGATTACATGTATTTCTTTGAATGTAATATAGGTCAGTATCCCTATACCGTAAAGTATGAATGGGAAATAAAGTATAAAAACGGATTAATTAGCTTTCCGCCATTTGTACCACAGAGTCGGTTTAACCTATCGGTCGTGGAGGCCAACTACCGCCTGCACGTGCCCGCCGAGGTTACATACCGTACCAAAATATTGAATTCAGGCAATAAGTTTCAATCCAAAACAACTCCTAAAGGGGCTACATACAGCGAAATTTCTTTTAAGAACCTCAAAGCTATCGAAAAAGAATTATACGGAGCACCACTGGAAGCATTGATTCCCATTGTTTACCTCGGTCCCGATAACTTTATATTCGACGGTAGCCAAGGTGATATGAGCAGCTGGAAGTCATACGGCAACTGGCAATATGGTTTGCTGAAAGACAGAGACATACTGCCTCCCGAGTTGAAAGAAAAAATTCACCAGTTAACGTCCGGCTGCAACAGTGAAAAGGAAAAAGTGAAAGTGCTTTATGATTACCTGGCGGCCAACACCCGATATGTAAGCATACAGTTGGGAATTGGCGGTTTGCAGCCAACTCCCGCAACCAACGTTTACAAAACCGGATTTGGCGATTGCAAAGCACTATCCAACTACCTCAAAGCCATGCTCCAAGAAGTGGGCATTAACTCTAATTACGCTGTAATAAGTACTGATAGGGTAAAGCTTTTGAAGGATTTTGCAAGTGTGGGACAAATGAATCACGTCATCCTGCAAGTACCTCTGAAAGAAGAAACCCTTTGGCTGGAGTGCACCAATGCCCAACTGCCCTTGGGATACATCCATAGTGACATTGCCGGGCATGATGCCATTCTGATCAAAGAGAACGGAGGTGAGTTATGCACTTTACCTTCCTATCCCGACTCTGTGAATACGCAAATACGTACCGCACAAATTACGCTCGATAATAATGGAAAAGCGCACATCCAGACGACACAAAAGTGCGACTTGTTTCAGTATGAGCACCTATCGGCCATTACGCACATGCAACCCGATGAACAGAAAGATTTGTTACGTTCGCAAATCAGACTGACGCAAGCCAGTGTCAACAACATATCCATTCAGGAAAGCAAGCGGGCTAATCCGCAAATAGATGTTCAGTTTCAAACCGAATGCCAGCAATTTGGAAATAAAACGGGCAACAGATTATTCATTCCGGCCAACCTTTTCCGAAACTATTTCACTGTTCCCAAACAAGAAAAACGCACCAGTGACATATACATCAAATACGGATATGCTGACACCGACAGTGTGCTTATTACACTACCCGAAGGTTTCGTACTGGAGGCAATGCCCAAACCCACATCCGTCAGTTGCCGATTCGGTTCTTTCGAATCATCTATCGAAAACAAAGGTACACAGATATGCGTACGACAAAGATTGTTTCTAAAAAAAGGTAAATTCCCGGCCAATACATACGAAGAGTTCGCTAACTTTGCCCAAACAATATCCGACTTTTATGGAGGAAGGATTGTTTTAAAGAAGGAATAAAACGTTCAAACTCTTCAAATGACAACAAAAAGATATACTGCCGGCGAAGAGCTGGCCAACAGCATCTCCCATGGAGTAGGCATATTCATGGGACTGATTGCTGGTTATTTCTTATTACACAAAGCGGAGAACAGCTCTGACTCTTGGGCCTCCGCTTGTGTCACCACCTATTTATTCGGAATGCTGGCTTCTTATATTACCTCCACGCTGTACCACAGCAGTGATCCGGGCAAACGAAGAGATTTGCTTCGCAAGGCAGATCATGCGGCCATTTACTGGCACATTGCCGGTACGTACATGCCTTTCACCTTACTGGTACTGCGCGATGCCGGTTATTGGGGCTGGGGCGTCTTCGCATTCGTGTGGTTGGCTTGTTTGGCCGGCACCCTGCTTAGCTTCAGAAAATTAAAAGAACACAGTCACCTGGAAACGATCTGTTTCGTAACGATGGGGTCTGCCATATTAGTGGCACTCAAACCCCTGTCGGACTCACTGGAAACCATTCACTCCATGGCGGCACTCTGGTGGCTCATCGGCGGCGGGGTTTCTTATATCATAGGAGCCTTGTTTTATTCACTCCGCAAAGTGAAGTACATGCATTTTGTTTTTCACCTCTTTATTTTGCTGGGAAGTGTATGCCACATCTTAGCTATTTGGAGAATTCTATAAGCCAAAACTTTATCAAAGTTTCCCAAAACGGAAAACTTTGATAATCAGGCCCAAAGAAAAATTATCCGTTTCCGGTTTCAATTTTAACACTCACTGCGCTACAAGATATTGCAATAAGCATTACCTTTGTAACAGTTCTGGTACTAAAAAGAGGTTTAGTAAAAGGGAATGCCGTGTAAATCGGCAACAGTACCCGCTGCTGTAATTCTCTGTGAATCTGAGACATACATGCCACTGTATCTATTAAATATGGGAAGGCGTTTCAGAGGAGAGATAAGTCAGAAGACCTGCCAAAACAATCATGGAATATTTACGCTTTCGGGAGTTAAAGCCAGTGAAGTTCTTCGTCAATGCTCATGCACATTGAACAAACAAGAGAATGATGTGTCACAACTCATCCTGTTTGGTATGCACAAGCATCACCTTACTGCCTCACTACCCCACAGCGTAATCATACTCCTGAGAGTAAAAAGATTACTTATTTATTAAAGCATAAGTTATGAATTACGCTGAGATTTCTATCGTTAAAAGAGATGGGAAAAAAGAAGATTTTTCCATCAGCAAGATTAAAAACGCAATCACCAAAGCGTTCAATGCCACGGGCATAACGAACGAAGACAAACTGATTGCTGATATTACCATGCAGGTAATTGCCCATTTTACATCTTCCACAATCTCTGTCGAAGCTATTCAGGATCTGGTAGAAAAGGAGCTCATGAAGGTTCGTCCCGAAGTTGCCAAGAAGTATATTATTTACAGAGAATGGCGAAACACAGAACGTGACAAGAAAACTCAGATGAAGCATATCATGGATGGCATTGTGGCCATCGACAAAAACGATATCAACCTGAGCAATGCCAACATGTCGAGCCACACTCCCGCCGGACAAATGATGACCTTTGCCTCGGAGGTGACCAAAGATTATACGTACCGCTACCTATTGCCCAAACGTTTTGCTGAAGCACATCAGTTGGGCGACATACACATTCATGACCTCGACTACTATCCAACCAAGACTACTACTTGCATACAGTATGATATGGATGATTTGTTTGAAAGGGGTTTTCGCACTAAAAACGGAAGCATACGAACTCCGCAAAGCATACAGAGTTACGCCACACTGGCAACCATCATCTTCCAGACAAATCAAAACGAGCAACACGGCGGACAAGCCATTCCGGCTTTTGACTTCTTTATGGCCAAAGGGGTTTACAAGTCTTTCATTAAGCATTTAATGTCGGGTATAGACTTTTACATCAGTCTGCTAACCAACCATACGCAGCATGCTGAGATAAAGGAATGTGTATCGCAACATGTATCTTCAATAGATACTGATTCGGCAGGACGCCTCAAACTGTGCCAGGCATTGGCCGACGCAGGAGTCACCATTGAGTTACCGGCCATGAATATGATTTTTGAAAAAGCATACGCCCAAACACGCAAGGACACGCATCAGGCAATGGAGGGATTTATTCATAACCTCAATACCATGCATTCGCGCGGGGGTAATCAGGTCGTATTTAGCTCCATCAATTACGGCACAGATACATCGGCCGAAGGTCGCATGGTTATTGAAGAACTATTGAAAGCAACAACAGAAGGATTGGGGGCACGAGGCGAAGTGCCTGTATTCCCGATACAGATATTCAAAGTAAAAGACGGAGTTTCTTACTCAGAGCAGGATTACAAACGGGCCATGGAGAATTTTGGAGAAGCTATCGACGGCAACATGCAGTTTAATGCGCGTAACTTTGACTTGTTCTTGAAAGCATGCCGCACAACGGCTAAAGCTCTTTTCCCTAATTTCATGTTCCTGGATACTCCTTATAACACAAACGATAAGTGGCAAGCCAACGATCCCAAACGCTACCGTTATGAACTAGCCACTATGGGATGTCGCACGCGCGTTTATGAAAATATAGCAGGAGAAAAGTCTTCTCTCGGACGTGGAAACTTATCGTTTACAACCATCAACATGCCCAGACTTGCTATGGAGGCACGGATCAAAGCCGAAAACATGGAAGAGAGCGGCAACAAAGATGCGATCGAGCAAAAAGCAAAAGAATACTTTATCGAATCGGTGCGTCAAATGAGTTGCCTGGTTGCCGACCAGCTCCACACGCGTTACCAATATCAACGCACCGCCTTGTCTCGTCAGTTTCCGTTCATGATGGGCAATGATGTATGGAAAGGCGGAGCTGCATTGGAACCTAATGAAGAAGTGGGCGACGTGCTGCGTAGCGGAACACTGGGAATTGGTTTCATTGGCGGACACAATGCCATGATGGCGCTTTACGGTGCAGGACACGGACACAACACCCAAGCATGGAATACGCTGTATGAAGCGGTACAAGAAATCAATAAAGTTGCTGAGGAATACAAAGCCAAGTATCAACTCAATTACTCTGTATTAGCCACTCCGGCCGAAGGCTTATCGGGCCGGTTTACCCGAATTGACCGACGGAAATACGGAATTATTCCGGGGGTAACCGATAAGGATTATTATGTAAACTCTTTCCATGTAGATGTTAAGGAGCCTATCAGCATCATGGATAAGGTAAAGTGCGAGGCGCCTTTCCACGCCATCACCAAGGGAGGACACATAACCTATGTGGAGCTGGACGGTGAAGCACAGAAAAATATAAAAGCCGTAGCCAAAATCGTAAAAGTAATGCACGATGAAGGCATTGGTTACGGTTCCATCAATCATCCGGTAGATACCTGTCATGCGTGCGGATACAAAGGCGTTATATACGATAAATGTCCTGTCTGCCAAAGTGAGAACATTCTGCGTATGCGGCGCATTACGGGCTACCTGACCGGAGACTTGAATTCATGGAATTCGGCCAAGCGTGCGGAAGAGAAAGACAGAGTTAAACATCATTAAGCTGCATATCTTTTATGTTGTATTTATTGCAGACTTATCCTGAAACCATTGTTGATGGCGAGGGCATCCGTTATGCTATTTATCTGGCCGGGTGCGCTCACTGTTGCCGTGGTTGTCACAATCCGGATAGTTGGAATCCGCAAGCCGGACAACCGTTGACGGAGGAGTTGACGGCAAATATCATTCGGGAAATCAACGGCAATCCTTTATTAGACGGGGTTACCTTTTCGGGAGGAGACCCCTTTTACAATCCGGCTGCATTTCTATCCCTTATACAAAGAGTCAAACAAGAAACGCAACAGAACATTTGGTGTTACACCGGTTACCGGATAGAGGAAATTGAGGCAAAAGAAAGTCTCTCAGCCCTATTACCGTATATTGATGTATTGATAGACGGTCGTTTTGAAGAGGCATTATATTCCCCTCATCTGAATTTCAGAGGAAGCAGCAATCAGCGCATCATCTGCTTAAAATAAGAAAACCGTGCATCGAGAGTGTTTTAACACCTCCATGCACGGTTCTTTTTATTCAATCAGGTTCTATTAAAAGAAGAACCGCAGTATATCATTGAAGTTAGCCCAGATAAGCAAGCCAAACAACAAGACCATACCCACCATTTGTGCATACTCCATAAATTTATCGCTAGGTTTACGTCGGGCAATGATTTCATACAGCAAGAAAAGCACATGTCCGCCATCCAAAGCTGGAATAGGAAGAATGTTCATAAATGCCAGTATGATTGAAAGGAAAGCCGTCATGTACCAAAATTGATGCCAATCCCACGTAGCCGGAAAAATGCTTCCAATCGTACCGAACCCTCCCAATTGCTTAGCTCCTTCTTTGGAGAACAAATATTTCATATCGCCAACATATCCCTTCAGTGTTTTTACTCCAAGAGCTACACCGGCGGGGAACGACTCGAAGAAACCGTATTTCACTTCTACAGACGGCAGTAACTTCGCTAAATCACTTTGAGCCGTCACTCCTATCTTATAAGAAGCATCAGCTTTTAATGAAATAGTATCCGCAACACCTGCCCGATAATAAGCAATAGTCAATTGATGAGGATCCAGACTGTCTGCTTGTAAGCTTGCCTTATTCTTTCTCAGCGAATCCATCTGGTTCATGAAATCATAGTAAGCAACGGGAGTACCGTTCAGGGCAACAATGCTGTCGCCTTTCTGCAAGCCGGCTAATTGAGCCGGTGAGGCAGCTACAATTGAATCAATTACAAAAGGGAAACGGTAATAGGCAAACTTCACAGAGTCAGTCATTAACTTCTGCATCATCTCTTCAGGAATGTAAACCGATACTTTTTCGTTGCCACGAAGTACCGTTACTTCACGCGCATCGACTACCTTGCGGAGCATGTCACCGTCATAACGAACCAGTTCCTCACCGTCGGCAGAAAGCAATATATCACCGTCACGGAATCCTATGGATTTGGCTGTTTCGTTAAACTGCATACCCATTGTTGCTTTTTGAACAGGGATATAAGAATCACCCCAGGCAAAAAGAATCATGGAATAGATGAACAGAGCCAGTATAAAATTAAACAAAACTCCCCCCACCATGATAAGCAAACGTTGATGAGCCGGCTTAGAGCGAAATTCCCAAGGTTGTTCGGGTTGCTTCATCTGTTCCGTATCCATTGACTCGTCAATCATGCCGGATATTTTCACATAGCCTCCCAAAGGCAACCATCCAATGCTGTATTCTGTGTCACTGTTCTTGGGCTTATACTTAAACAAAGAGAACCAAGGGTCAAAGAATAAGCTGAACTTTTCAACTCTTACCTTAAAAAGACGTGCAAAAAGAAAATGCCCTCCTTCATGGATAATAACGAGCAAAGACAAGCTCATAATCAGTTGCAGGGCACGAATCAAGAATGTTTCCATTTTCTAAATGATTGTTTTTATCCGCCGCCAAGTCCTTGTAATCTGCTACAAATACCTTAACAGCGATTTTTTGTTTATACTCTATTCATTATTTATATAAGTCCGGCAGCAATACGACGGGCTTCGGCATCCGTAGCCACATAATCATCGTAGTCGGGCTGATTAATATAAGAGACTTTGCACATGGTTTGTTCAATTACATCACTCATTTGCAAAAAGCCTATTTCATCACGTAAGAAAGCAGCCACCACTACCTCATTGGCCGCATTGACAATACAAGGCATGTTTCCACCTTTATTCATAGCCTCATAGGCTAAAGCCAGATTACGGAATCTCTTCGTATCAGGCTGCTCAAAAGTTAAGTTGGTGCATTTGGTAAAGTCAATCCTCTCAAAGGAAGACTGGATGCGATAAGGATAGGAGAAAGCGTACTGTATGGGCAGCCTCATATCGGGCATACCTAATTGAGCTTTCACCGAGCCATCTTCAAATTGCACCATGGAATGAATAACCGACTGAGGATGCACTACCACTTCTATCTGGTCCGGGCGTACACCAAAAAGCCATTTAGCTTCAATAACCTCAAAGCCTTTATTCATCATTGAAGCCGAGTCAATCGTAATTTTAGCTCCCATCTCCCAATTAGGGTGTTTCAAAGCTTGTTCCTTCTTTACCAGACTTAGCTGTTCTAAAGAACACGTTCGAAAAGGGCCTCCGGAAGCGGTCAATATTATTTTCTCAATCGGATTATTGAACTCACCTGCCAGGCATTGGAAGATTGCCGAGTGTTCAGAATCAACCGGCAGAATAGGCGCTTTGTATGTGTTTGCCAGTGAATTGATTAGCTCACCCGCTACAACCAATGTTTCTTTATTAGCCAATGCAATTTGCTTGCGGGCTTTGATCGCGTTAATGGTTGGTTTCAATCCGGCATAGCCCACCATGGCACTAAGTACAATGTCTATCGGACCCGACTCAACGACCTGGCAAAGTGCTTCCACACCGGCATACACTTTAATAGGTAAACCAGCCAAAGCCTGCTTTAACTCTTCATATTTATTCTCGTTTGCTATCACAACAGCTTCGGGCATGAATTGACGGGCTTGTTGAATCAATTGTTCAACACTATTATTTGCGGTTAACGCATAGACCTCATACAAATCAGGATGCTCGGCCACAACTTGCAAAGCTTGTGAACCAATAGAGCCCGTAGAGCCTAGTATAGCTATTTGTTTCTTCTTTATCTCTTTTGTCATCGTTTCTCTTAATAACCATTAAAAAACAATGTAATTTTCGGGATTTACCGGTCGGCCTTTCAGCCAAAGTTCAAAGCGAACAGGTATATCTTTCTTTTCTCCCGTGTTTTTTTTCGCCAGGCCAATCACTTCTCCGCTCTTCACAGATTCACCAACCGGCTTCAATAATGACCCGCAGTTTTTATAAATAGACATAAAATCATGTGTGTGTTGAACCGCTATTACATAACCGGCCTCAGCCGTATAAGTACTGAGTACAACGGTGCCATCGAGCACGGAAACAATGCTTGCATTTGTTCCCGCAACAAGTTCTACGTCCAGATGCCCCAAAGCACTGTTAAAGCGTGAAAGTAAAATGCCGCTTACCGGAGACGAGAACGTGAGTCCATGAAGATTTACAGTTTCTCCGATGGTCGTCAGATTGTATTTCTCGGCGTCTTCATATTCTTTCCTGAATTCCTCCTCGCGCAGAGACGCCTGCATCAATGAATCTTCGCGGATGGCCAGCAACGAATCAAAAGATTCGGTCTGCTCTGCTTTTATTTTTCCGCTAAAGATATCCTGCAGATTAAGAATATAGCTATTCTGGCGATGAACCAACTGTTCAAGAGAGTCGAGTGACAAGGCGTTTCGAACTACTTGCTGGCGGACTTCACTATTCATATAGCCCGGCAGATAGTTACGTAGAGGAGTAAATGTGATAATAGTTGCGGTAATCACAAATATAACAATCACGGTAGAAAGAAGAACCGAAAAACCATTCAGCTTTGAAACACGAAGCCCCACCACCTCTTCGAGTGTATTCTCATTGATGATGGTCAACTTGTATTTGAACTTAATATTGTTCCAAAAAGCTTTACTACGTTTCTTTTTCGGCATTTTTATAAACTATATACGGCAAATGTAGGAATTTCAACTAATTCACCGGTAGTTTCTTCATTCAATTTAACTTTATATACGAGTTATTCGTCTTCGTCGGGAGCTGCATGATCCAGATCAAGCAAACCATCGGGCAGTTCAACCGTAATCAGCTTCTTTTGCGGATCAACGCCCCGAATGAATTCTTCCTGAGCCGGCAAAAGAGTTTCTTCTCCGTCGTTTTCTATGATAAAAAGCGTATTGATGGTAGTCGTATCAACATCCACAATATCGCCTATGTATCCGTTATTGACATCCTCCACACGAAAACCTACAAAGAAATCCCACGACACATCCCCGTCGACGGCTGCATCTTGAGCAAACTTCAAGGGAAAATAAACGGGCACGTTAGTAAACATGCGTGCTCGTTCGGAAGAATCAACACCTTCTAATTTCACCAACGCCGTTGAATCCGACCGGAAACGGTATTCTTCCACATAGAAAGGCACAAGTATTCCGTCGAGCATGCATACCAAGTAATCGCATTCTACCCTGTCAAATATATCATCAGTAAAGGTAAAAGACAATTCCCCGTGAATACCGTGAGGCTTATTGAAAATACCTATTTTATATACCTCGTCTTGTTTTATCATACAACTATTTTAAATACGGGTAATTCTTGCTCCCAGAGCATTCAAACGACCTTCTATATTCTGATAACCTCTGTCAATCTGCTCAATGTTGTGAATGCGGCTGATACCTTCCGCACTCATGGCAGCAATAAGCAAAGCAATACCGGCACGAATATCAGGAGAGGTCATGTTCCCTCCACGCAATTTAAATTCATGATTATGTCCAATTACAACCGCTCTGTGCGGGTCACAAAGAATAATCTGCGCTCCCATGTCAATAAGTTTATCAACAAAGAAGAGTCTGCTTTCAAACATTTTTTGATGAATAAGCACACTGCCTTTAGCCTGAGTAGCCACAACGAGCAGCACACTCAATAAGTCGGGTGTCAATCCCGGCCAGGGTGCATCGGCTATAGTCATAATAGATCCGTCAATAAAGGATTCTATTTGATAAGAGTCTTGAGAAGGAATAAATATATCATCGCCACGCTGTTCAAGCTTGATACCCAGACGTCGGAAGCTTTCCGGAATAATACCCAGATTCTCATAAGATACATTCTTAATACACAGCTCGCTTCCGGTCATCGCCGCCATACCAATGAAGCTACCCACTTCAATCATATCGGGCAACACCGTATGTTCCGTTCCCGAAAGGCTTTCTACTCCTTCGATGGTCAATAAGTTAGAGGCTATTCCACTAATCTTAGCTCCCATGCGGTTGAGCATCTTACACAATTGTTGCAGGTATGGTTCACAAGCGGCATTATATATAGTGGTAGTTCCTTTTGCGAGAACAGCAGCCATCACAATATTGGCAGTTCCGGTAACAGACGCTTCATCGAGTAGCATGTACGTTCCTTTTAATTCCGAAGCCGATATTTCGTATATTTCTCTTTCACTATTATAGTTGAAATCGGCACCCAGATTTTGAATGCCAACAAAGTGAGTGTCCAAACGGCGGCGTCCAATCTTATCGCCACCCGGCTTGGATATTAGTGCTTTGCCAAATCGAGCTACCATAGGGCCAATTAGCATAACAGAGCCTCGTAAGCTAGAGCACTTCTTCAAAAATTCGTCACTTTCCAGATAAGCCAAATCAACCGCCTCTGCTTTGAAACTATACGAATCAATGCCTTTCTTGGCTACGGTAACTCCCATATCCCTCATCAGTTGAATCAGGTTATTGACATCCAGAATATCAGGAATGTTATTTACTATTACCTCTTCTGCCGTTAGCAGAGTGGCACAAATAATTTGTAAAACCTCGTTTTTTGCACCTTGCGGATAAATATCACCACTAAGTCGGTGACCACCTTCAATTACAAATGAAGCCATAGATATTATTTTTTAGGAAATACAACGGATTAGAATAAATCAACTAGATATTATTTATGCCCCCTCCTCTGATTGGTATTGGTGTTCTGACGAGGGCGACGGTTGATAACCTGACGATTCTCCATTAGTCGGAAAATATCTGTTGTTAACTGTAGCTTCCCTTCTGACAGTTCGTACAAATCATCGGCAATTTTACGGTCATCTATTCCGTCTTTATTCCAAGCCTGATAATCTTTTCTCATGTGATTGGCAATCATGGCTACCAGGTTTAGCTTTTCATCTCCTTCGGGAAATTCGCATGCCTTCTGAATAAGCACTTCAATGGTGCGACCATAGTGTCGGTAGCGAATACGGGTCTTGGGATACAAAACCGAATCGGGTTTGGTAACCAAGTTATCTTTCTGAATCACCGTATACGGGTAGTCAATATCTAACTTAAAGTCAGACATAATAGCCAAATGATCCCATAATTTATGCTTAAAATCGGGTACATCACGCAAGTGAGGAAACAGACCTCCCATGATGTTGATTATCGTATTTGCACAACGCTGACGTTCCGCTCTGTCCTGAATGGTCAACGCATGGTCAACCATATTCTGAATACTTCTTCCGTACTCCGGCAACGGCATTCTTTTTTGTTGGGTATTGTATATCATATATTTATTTGTTTACAGAAGTTTTTTGGGCTGTGAAGCTATAAATTCTTTCAGGTAGAAGGGTTCAAAGTAAGCAACATCCTTATAATCTTTCAAGGCTACGGCTTTTTCTGCTAAAGGAAACATCATTTTAGCCAGCGGGTGAATGTCATCTATAAAGTGCGCATTAGGATGCAGTATTTTATCGCGGCATTTGGCGGCTCCATTACCAAAGAAGTAAACGGGCTGTTTCTCTAAAAATTCAAGAAAACTATTTTCATCAATGATCTCAGCCGTTATGTCGCGTTTCATTTCTAAAGCCCGATCATAAACGGCAGCGTACACTTCCATTCTGCGAGCATCAATCATGGGACAAAGCAATGCGTTGTCGGGTAATTCATGATATAACAAAATCGGTACACAGAGAATTTCCACCGTAGGAATACCAATAAGTGGAATGTCACGACCGTAACAAACACCTTTTGCCATAGAAACTCCGATACGCAAACCGGTGTATGATCCCGGACCGCAACTTACCGCCACTGCATCAAGCGGAATGGCATGACTATCGGCAAAAGACAATGCTTCATCAACAAAAACGCCCAGAGATACTCCATGAGAACAGCTCTGAAAATCTTCCTTTACAAAAATATTTTGTCCGTCTTCACTTAACGCAACCGAACAAACAGTTGTAGAAGTTTCAATATGTAAGATACATGACATAATTTTCGGGTTATAATTCATGCAAAGATACGTATAATTACGAAAAAACACCTACTTTTGCACAAAACTAATGTGATATGATACAATCCATGACGGGATACGGAAAGGCTACAGCCGAACTTCCCGATAAAAAAATTAATGTAGAGATTAAATCGCTCAACAGTAAGGCACTTGACTTGTCAGTTCGCATCGCTCCTCTTTACAGAGAAAAGGAGATGGAGCTACGCAATGAGATTACCAAAATCCTTGAACGCGGAAAAGTGGATTTCAGTCTTTGGATTGAGAAAAAAGAGTGTACCGAAGGAGCTACTCCCATTAATCAAACCCTTGTAGAAAGCTACTATAATCAGATAAACCAGATTTCTAAAAGTGTGGGAATTCCTTTACCAACCGATTGGTTTCAAACACTACTCCGCATGCCCGATGTGATGAGCAAAACAGAAGTTCAGGAGTTAACCGATGAGGAATGGGCTCTAGCACGCCAGGTTATAGAAGAAGCAATCGGACACCTGATTGATTTCCGCCAACAAGAAGGAGCTGCACTCGAGAAGAAGTTCCGTGAGAAAATTCAAAACTTACACTCTTTGCTTGATTCTGTTGAGCCTTTTGAAAAAGAAAGAGTAGACAAAATAAAAGAACGAATCAGCGATGCACTCGAAAAAACCATTAGTGTTGATTATGACAAGAACCGATTGGAGCAAGAGCTTATCTATTACATAGAAAAGTTAGATATAAACGAAGAGAAGCAACGTTTAAACAATCACCTCAAATACTTTGTAACAACTCTTGAGAGTGCAAGCGGACAAGGAAAGAAATTGGGTTTCATTGCTCAGGAAATGGGACGTGAAATCAACACATTGGGCAGCAAATCCAACCATGCGGAAATGCAGAAGATTGTTGTTCAGATGAAAGATGAATTGGAACAAATCAAAGAACAGGTTTTAAATGTACTTTAATTGATGATGAACGGAAAACTAATCATATTTTCAGCTCCATCGGGTTCTGGTAAATCAACAATTATAAACTTTCTACTTACCCAAAATTTAAATCTGGCCTTTTCTATTTCGGCTACCAGCAGAATGCCAAGAGGTACAGAGCAAAATGGTGTGGAATATTTTTTCATCTCTCCGGAGGAATTCAGGAAACGCATAGAAAATCATGAATTTCTAGAGTATGAGGAGGTATACAAAGACCGTTATTACGGAACCCTGAAAGAGCAAGTAGAGAAACAATTGCAAGCCGGACAAAATGTAATTTTCGACGTAGACGTGGTAGGTGGTTGTAACATCAAAAAGTTCTATGGAGAGAGAGCACTATCTGTCTTTATTCAGCCACCGTCTATCGAAGAACTAAAGCAACGTTTGATTAATCGGGGCACCGACTCTGCAGAAGTAATTGATAGCCGGGTCGCAAAAGCTGAGTATGAACTGGGCTTTGCCAATCAATTTGATCATGTTATTGTAAACGATAACCTCGAAAAAGCCAAAGCGGAAGCACTGGAATTAATTCGTCATTTTTTAATGAAATAAAATGAAAACCGGGATTTTCAGCGGTTCATTTAACCCCATACATATAGGCCATCTGGCTCTGGCAAATTACTTGTGTGAGTTTGCCGGACTAGATGAAGTATGGTTTGTGGTAAGCCCGCTCAATCCGCTGAAAAATGAAGCCGATTTGCTGGATAATGACCTGCGGCTGGAAATGGTATCTTTGGCTATTGGAAACTATCCCAAATTCAAAGCTTCCGATTTCGAGTTCACACTTCCCCGCCCGAGCTATACGGTTCAAACTTTGCGGTTACTCAAAGATCAATTTCCCGATAGAGAGTTTCACCTGATCATCGGGGCAGACAATTGGCAGCAATTTCATTTATGGAAAGAGTATGAAACAATTATAAACACAACTCCGATACTTGTTTATCCTCGTCCCGGCTACGAAGTACAAGAAAATAAACTTCCCCATACAATTAAAGTAGTCAAAGCTCCCCTGCTCGACATCAGTTCTACATTCATCCGGCAATCACTTCAAACGGGAAAAGACATTTCATTTTTCCTTCCCCGTGAAGTGTATCAGTATATCAAAGAAAAACAGCTCTATGTAAACCGTTACTAAAACGGTTACATAGAACTGCAAATCTCAAGTCTATTCAATTACTAATCAGTTGTCGAAGAATTTCGGGTTATGTAATTGCTGGAACCGGACGACCAAACCACATATCCTCTTGAATGTAGCAGTTTAATAATAGGAACAGGTCTAAACGAGACTGTCAGTTGCAGGATTTCACCCGGTTGCAAACAGTCGCACTGTTTCAATATATCATCCATCGGATTTTGCCCCTTGGCAATCACCGCATCCGCATCAAAGTGCTTCACAACGAAAGATTCGTCAAACCACCCGGGTTGAGGCATACCTTCGGCATCCATCTCTGCTTCATCTGTTTCGAATGGAGAAAACCCCGCAGCCTCACGCAAACGATTAATTAAATCTACCGGAGGAATTCCACCAACTTCCGCAACCTGCTTAAGCGAAGTGACCCGTGCCACTGTCTTTCTCAATATCGGGTTACTCAGTTTCTTAAACATGGGAGATATTTCATAAAGAGTTTGCTCCAGTTGCGGATAGGCCTCCAGCAAAGCACCAACCTTCACATCAAGCGTGATATCCATAACTTTATTCTTTCGAATAAGAGAGTAACCGCTGATCTCCTTCCAGATTACGCAAATCGGTAATGTCCTGCGTCACTTCAATCACCCCCAGATACTCATTGTCTACTCCACGTAAAGCAGTATATTCAATGTATATGAAACGACCTTTAAAGGAAGATATCCAAAAAGCAGCTTTATTTTCCTTTCCTGCTTTAAAGTCACTAATGATTTGTTCTACAATGTGTACACTGTGAGGAGGATGACATAAACGCACGTCTCTACCGATGATGGAACGATTACGTTCAAAAACACGTTTGGGACTGTGCGAGAAGAAACGCACTTTATCATTCTTATCTACAAAAGTAAGATCAACAGGCAGAGTCACAAATAATGCTTCCAGCTCTTCGATAGCAAAACTACCGGACGACAAGCGTATCGCTCCCGAAGGTTGATAAACAGGCTGTTGCACCACTACATTTTCGGGCTTCCATTCCACCTCAGGGTCATACAAACAATAGCCGTATTCACCTGTTTCCTGATAAATTTGATACCAATTTTCATCACTCAGTACATCAAGTGCCATAGGCAACAAGATCTCTTCTTCTTTCATGATCATGCCTGCCACAGCCTCAACAGCAGGGCGCAAAACCATATTGATCAACGTAATCAGTTCAGAGGCTTTAACCCCTTCTGTCATCAACACTTCATGAGCATTTTTAAGCATCTCTCTGGTTTCATCATGCTTACCCCACATCACAGTAGGAGGACCAGTAATTCCATTCTTCTCTAAGAAAGGAAACAATAAATACTCTTTGCGTTTATAATGTTTGTCCACATCAGATAAAGCATTGAAAACACCTTTCAACTCCAGCAGATAATTACGTACAGCTTGGTCGTCAACCAAAGCCACATGATCAAATAATACGTTGGCTGCTTCTATGAAGTTCTCGAGAGCGCGGTTCTCACGTTTAAACGTATCAACAGGATGCCCTTGAGGAACCTGTTTAGCCGTAGAGGTATCAATATTGCCTTCCAATACATCCGTGTGAATGTCACACAGACGAAGAACTTCCGCTTCGGGTAACCCTTCGGCAATGAGTTCCTGCTCCACTTCTACTACTTCATTATATGGAATAGACTGTAACAGTTCGGTAATTCGTTTCCGTACTATCTCGGGAGCCTCGTTATGATGTAGCTGAAGAATCAAATGCTTCAGCATTTCTTTTCTCTGTGCAGAATTGTTAATAATTTCACTCATAGTATTTATCCTTTAATCATGGTTAATAACATTTTAAAACGTTCCACTGCATTCAGCGCATGCGGAACATTGGCTGGCATTATGATTGTTTCGCCTTCTTTCAGCAAATGAGGAACCCCATCGAGTATCACTTCTGCTTCACCATCCAGAATCTGTACCACTGCATCAAACGGTGCAGTGTGTTGACTCAACCCTTGCCCTTTATCAAAAGAAAACAATGTCAGGTTACCCGAATTGTTTTTCACCACCTGCTTGCTAACAATTCCTCCTTCAGAATAATCAACCGACTGTTTCAAATTTAAAACAGACGCTTTTTTAAATAGCTCACTCATACAAATATCTGTTTAAAAGTTATTAAATCAAACCCACCTGTCTTCGAGCTTCTCTCCTTTAAGACTAATTCGTATTAATTTCAAAGGCACATTGCGAGACGCCAGTTTCCGAGCCTCCTGGCAAATAGAGAGTAAGCCTCCACAACAAGGAACTTCCATAATCATGACTGTCAACGTATTAATACCCCCGTGATCAATCATATCTGCCAATTTATTGATGTATACATCTTTTCCATGATCCAATTTAGGACATGCAATCACCAAACGTTTTCCTTTCAGATAAGTCTGGTGAAAATCACCCACACTAAATGCACAACAATCGGCAGCAACCAACAAATCGGCACCTTTAAGAAAAGTAGCTCCGGGAGATACCAAATGTAATTGCACCGGCCACTGTTGTAATTCACTCGGTTGCGAACCAGTTGCTACAACTGGCTGAACAGAAGAAGGAGTAAAACTCATCTCTCGACTTCCGGGGCAACCCGAATGTTGGTGACCAACAAGGCCCGTTATATTTGGAACAACTTTTTTCTTCAATTGTTTATAAAGCGGAACAGATACATTATTAGCTTTCAACACACTCTCAGCCTCTGCCAGAAAATCATGCTGATCATGCTCAAACAAGTGTTTGAGATGGGCCAGGATAACAGAATCACCCTTTTTCATCAACCTTGTCATCACCGCAGTTTCATCATATGGTTCTGATTCTCTTTCTTCTAATGTAATGGCGCCTACCGGACAATCGCCCAAACAAGCACCCAGACCATCGCAATACAACTCACTAACCAACATTGCTTTTCCATTGATGAGTTGCAAAGCTCCCTCATGACAACCTTTTACACATACACCACAACCATTGCAGAGTTCTTCATCAATCTTTATAATTGTTCTCTTCATACCTTATTTCTTTAATTTGGTACAAAATTCAGCATTTTAATTTGATTATATTTGTAACAAATGCAACAATGAGCAAAAAACTTTTTTATTGCAAGGCAACTAGTCGTATAAGAACCACCTCACTGGGAGCAAAAAGTCGCACCGACTTACGAGATGTACCAATACCATTGGTTATTATTACTGGAATGCCCGCTGTTGTATGACGCAGACCGGAACGAAATCGCTGACCGTACGCCGAAGGAATCACCGGAGCATAAAGTCCGAAAAGAGTAACCTGTCCTCCATGAGTATGTCCGGCAAGTACCAAATCACTGTTGGGTATCGGTACTTGTTCTGCATAATCGGGGGTATGAGTCAGTAATATCACAAAATCATCCGGAGAAAGATTGGTAGAAGGCGACACACTATTTGCCTGCAGATCAAACGGATTGCGAACGCCGGCAATTATAATACGACTATTCTCTTTGCGAACCGTATCGAGTTCATGTTCCAATATTCTGATTCCGTGCGTACGCATTCCGTTCACAATATCATCATAACAACGTTCATAGTCATTGTTACCCATTACTCCAAGAGTTCCATACGGAGTCTTTATGTCTGAAAGGCACGCACATAACTCGTTAACGAATTGACAACCTTCCTGATAATCACCTCCCATTAATAACAAATCGGGATGTAGTTTATTAATTGTCTTCACCAAACCACGCAATCGTTTTTCTGTGAACTTACTCTTGTAATGTAAATCAGAGATAAATGCAATAGTAAAACCATTGAAACTAGCCGGAACATCTTTATGCGCAAAATCATATTTCTTCACACGCCCCAATCCGGGGTGCGTTACATTCAACGTTGCACACGACGAGAACAAAAGCAAAACACAACTACAAAGCCAAACAATCCTTTTCATGTAACCATTCTTTGTTTGCAAAGATAAGATTGTATCTTTGCATCAGTTTAAATTCGATATTTTTTTCGTGTATTTACAATAGAATAACATGTCAGACTCCATTCAACCTAATTCCATAAAAGCCTGGATATTGGCTGCCCGTCCCAAAACTCTTGCCGGCGCATTGACACCGGTCCTTATCGGTTCGGCCCTTGCCTTCATGCACGGTTCTTTTCATTGGCTACCCGTATTCATCTGTTTTCTTTTTGCCGGGTTCATGCAAATAGCAGCCAACTTCATCAATGACCTGTTCGACTACCTAAAAGGAAGCGACCGAGAAGATCGCCTGGGGCCTGAAAGAGCCTGTTCGCAGGGATGGATTTCTCCCCGAGCCATGCGTTGGGGCATACTGACTATCCTTATCGTAGCTTGCCTCACAGGCAGTACGTTACTTTGTTATGGAGGAATGCAACTCATTGGAGTGGGACTGGTGTGTGTACTCTTTGCTTTCTTATATACTACAGGTCCTTACCCGCTCTCTTACAACGGGTGGGGCGACATATTGGTGCTTGTCTTCTTCGGCTTTGTACCGGTTGGTGGTACCTATTACGTGCAATCTTTGAACTGGAATAACGATGTAACAGTTGCATCGCTACTTTGCGGTTTGGTAGTCGACACCTTGTTGGTGGTCAACAATTACCGTGACCGCGAAGCAGATAAGAAAAGTGGTAAACGAACGGTCATTGTTCGTTTCGGCGAAAAATTTGGCAGTTATCTCTATTTATGGCTAGGTATTTCAGCAACATTAGGCTGTTTGTGGTTTCTTCGTGATCAACGTTATTATGCAGCTTTGTTCCCTTTATTGTATGTAATTCCTCACGTACTGACATGGCGCAAAATGGTTAAAATACACAGCGGTAAAAAATTAAACAGCATATTAGGAGAAACATCTCGTAACATGCTGTTATTCGCAATTCTTTTATCGCTAGGAATGATTTTATCGTGAGCCGTACATCTTATCGTAATAATGTTGATAATCACCACTTGTTACCTCCTCTACCCACGATTGATTATTTAAGTACCATTCAATGGTCTTAACAATTCCGTTTTCAAATTTGGTTTCCGGATACCACCCCAACTCCCGGGTAATCTTTGTAGGATCAATAGCATAGCGCAGATCATGCCCCAAGCGATCTTTTACAAATGTAATAAGACCTTCGTTGATCCAGTCAATGGAAATTGCACCTTGCGCATCCTTTTCTTTCTTCTTAAGAACGGTACGATACTCCGGTTTCTCAGTCATCAACTGACGAATCGTTGCTATCGTTAACTTAACAATATCAAGGTTTGTTTTTTCGTTATGACCACCCACATTATATACCTCTCCATCGGTACCTTGCCTTACTATCAAATCAATAGCCTTGCAATGATCCTCCACATAAAGCCAGTCGCGCACATTACTTCCATCGCCGTAAACAGGTAACTTTTTCCCTTCCAGAATATTTTTAATGATGAGCGGTATCAGTTTCTCGGGGAAATGAAAAGGACCATAATTATTAGAACAGCGTGAAATTGTGACCGGCATCTTGTACGTGTCATGATATGCCATAACCACCATATCAGCACTTGCTTTCGAAGCACTATACGGACTGTGAGGGCAAAGAGGGGTCTCTTCCGTAAAATAGCCATCGGTTCCCAATGAGCCATACACTTCATCGGTCGATACCTGGTGAAATCGTACGCCTTTACGCCACAAAGGATAACCTTGCGTATCTTTCCCGGCAACCCACGCACGACGTGCGGCATCCAACAGATTCTGCGTGCCCAGAATGTTAGTCGTCAGAAACAGTTGAGGATTCTCAATACTTCTGTCAACATGACTTTCTGCAGCAAAATTGACCACATAATCAAATTTATATTTGGCAAAAAGTTCTTCGGCCATCGAACGATCACAAACATCCCCCTTTACAAAAATGCAGCGGTCGTTATCAATATCTGAGACGATCGTTCCCAAATTGCCTGCATAAGTAAGTGCATCAAGCACCACTACACGCAAATCACTGTGTTTGCCTAGAATGTATTTTATATAATTGGCACCGATAAAACCGGCAGCCCCGGTTACAAGATAAGTTTTCATTGATCTATGACGTTTGTTTATTCAATCTCTTATTTGTTATCATTGGCAGCAAGTTCCAACAAGTAACAGCCGTACTCCGTTTTCTCGAGTCGGCGACCTAAAACCTGAAGCTCCTCAGTCGATATCCAGCCATTTCTCCAAGCAATTTCTTCAATACAGCTCACATAAAACCCTTGTCGGTTTTGAATGGTTGCAACAAAATTCGATGCTTCCAATAAGCTGTTGCAATTTCCGGTATCCAGCCAGGCAAACCCTCGTCCAAAGAGTTGCACATTAAGCGTACCTTCGTCCAAATACAATTTATTCAAATCCGTGATTTCATATTCGCCTCTTGCCGAAGGCTTGAGTGAGGCAGCTTTTTGAGTAACTGTTGAATCATAAAAATACAGGCCTGGTACAGCATAATTGCTTTTAGGAACATCCGGTTTTTCTTCTAAAGAGACCACTTTCCCTGTTTCATCAAACTCAACAACCCCATACGCACGAGGATCTTTTACGTAGTATCCAAAAATACAAGCTCCTTGAGTTAAACCTGCAGCCTGCTTCAACATAGCCGAAAAGTTCTGCCCATAAAAAAGGTTATCACCTAAAATCAAACAACCAGCCTCCCCCTGCAAAAAATCGGCTCCCAACACAAATGCCTGGGCCAAGCCATTAGGTTGCTCTTGCATTTGGTATTCAAACGTCATACCAAGTTCTTCACCGGTACCCAACAGATTGCGAAATACAGGGAGATCACGAGGAGTAGAGATAATCAATACTTCACGGATACCGGCAAGCATTAATGTGGAAAGAGGATAGTAAATCATCGGTTTATCATAAACCGGCATGACTTGTTTGGAAATGGCTTTTGATAAAGGATAAAGACGCGTTGCGCTTCCTCCCGCCAAAATAATACCTTTCATAATCAGCTATTGTTATTCATACAAATCAGTCATCAAACCAATTTATGGGTTAAAACATCATTTTTACACAAACCGCACACGAAGTTACTGAAATATTTTTATTTAAGAGGTAAACTCTATCAGTAATTTTATTCTTAAGCATGCGACACACATTAAAAGGTTCCTGCATGTATACATACCGGTTTGTTAACCGGCTATTTCTATAACTTCCAAATCCTTAAACACGCCGTTATCTATCACAAAACGAACCATGGTACGAACTTTGTGAAAACCGGATATACCGGCAGCACCCGGATTAATGTGCAACAAATTGAGTGTTTTGTCATATTTCACCTTCAAGATATGAGAATGTCCGCTAATAAACAACTGAGGCGGACGCACCAAAATACTTCCCCTAACGGAAGCGTCATAATTTCCCGGATAACCTCCTATGTGCTTCATCATCACATCGGCTCCATCAATGGTAAAACGGTTTATGAGAGGAAACTCCTTCCGAATGTCTTGGACATCAATATTGCCATACACCGCACGGAGCGGGCGAAAAGCAGCCAGTTTTCGGGCTATCTCCAGCGAACCTATATCACCGGCATGCCATATTTCATCACAATGCTCAAAATAAGTCAGGTACTTATCATCCCAATAGGCATGTGTATCCGACAACAATCCAATTCTTGTCATAATTCCTTTGTTTATATCTGCAAAGATATTATATTTGAGGCAAATTAAGTTGATGGAAAACAGCTATAATTACTTCAAGCGAGATATCAGTTGGCTATCGTTCAACTATCGGGTGTTGCTGGAGGCAGAGGATGAAAATCTTCCGCTTTATGAACGCATTAACTTTATTGCCATCTATTCGTCAAATTTGGAAGAGTTCTATAAGATAAGGGTGGCCGATCATAAAGCAATTGCCAATGGAGGTGCACGCAATTCGGAAGAATCAGTAGAAAGTTCCCTTCAATTACTCGAAGAAATCAGTGCCGAAGTAAACAGACAACTGGAAAAACGCGTTGAGATATACGAAAACAAAATTCTTCCGGCCCTTCGTCGCAAACACATTGTGTTCTATCAAAACCACCGTGTGGAAGCCTTTCACGAAGAATACATCAAAAGTTTCTTCAAAGAAGAAATTTTCCCCTACTTGCAACCCGTTCCTTTGTGGAAAGATAAAGTAACCTCATTCCTTCGAGACAACCGCCTATATCTGGCCGTACGGCTCTATCTGAAAGGAACTGCGCCCGAAGATCCCAGCCATACGCAATATTTCGTGATGAAACTGCCCTACTCCAAAGTTCCACGCTTTATTGAACTGCCCCGGCATGGTGAAGAGCATTATATTATATACATAGAAGACATTATCAAGGCCAACATAAATTCCATTTTCCCGGGCTACCAGGTAGACAGCAGCTATTGCATCAAAATATCCAGAGATGCCGATATTCTGATAGACGATGCATCCGAAGGAGACATTGTTGAACAAGTAAAGAAAAAAGTCAAGAAGCGTAAGATAGGAGCCGTTTGTCGTTTCGTATACGACAGGAAAATGCCTGACGACTTTTTAAACTACCTGACGGATGTTTTTCACATTGATAAAAATGAGCTGGTTCCTGGCGACAAACATCTTAACTTAGAAGATTTGATTCATTTGCCCAATCCATTGAAAGGAATAGAAGAAAACCCCAAGCCCAAACCCATGAGGCTCAACTGCCTGGACAATAAGGAATCCATTTTCAGATACGTAGCCAAGAAAGACCTGTTATTGCATTACCCTTATCATTCGTTCGGACACTTCATTCATTTCCTGTATGAAGCCGTGCACGATGCACGCACAACCGAAATCATGGTCACACAATATCGCGTGGCCGAAAATTCGGCAGTGATCAACACATTGATTTCGGCTGCTCAAAACGGAAAGAAAGTAACTGTATTTGTTGAACTCAAGGCCCGATTCGATGAAGAGAATAACCTGACAACTGCAGAGATGATGAAAGATGCAGGGATCAACATCATCTATAGCATACCAGGCCTCAAAGTACACGCTAAGGTGGCCCTCATACTCAGAAAAAACAAAAAAGGCAATCCCATCAGAAGTTATGCGTATATCAGCACCGGCAATTTCAACGAACAAACAGCCGATGTGTATGCCGATTGCGGCTTGTTTACCTGTAATAAAACCCTCGTAAATGATTTGCATACACTCTTTTCAACGTTAGGCGGAAAACAAAATCCTGTTTTTAAACGCCTGCTGGTAGCACGATTTAACCTCATACCCGAACTTCACAAGCTGATTGAACATGAAATTCACTTAGCAGAAAGCGGTCAGAAAGGAAGAATCATACTCAAAATGAACGCTCTTCAAGATTCGGCTATGATCGACAAGCTTTACGAAGCTTCGAGCCGGGGAGTGGAGATAGACTTGATTGTAAGAGGAATCTGCTGCCTGATACCCGGACAGCCATACAGCAAAAACATTAAAATAACCCGTATCGTAGACAGTTTTCTGGAGCATGCCCGTATTTGGTATTTCGGAAACAACAATAGTCCTAAAGTCTTTTTGGGATCGCCCGATTGGATGAGAAGAAATTTATATCGTCGCATCGAAGCCGTAACGCCGGTTCTTGACATCGACTTACGAAATGAAATAATAAACCTGCTAAACATCCAGCTTAATGACAATCAAAAGGCTTGTTTTGTAGATGAAAACTTAAAAAACGTATTCAAGAATGACATATTGCAACCTCCTATACGGGCTCAATATGCCTTTTATGCATACTTGAAAGACAAAAATGAAACATTTCTGTAACATGTATGCAACTTATTTGCAATAAAAAACTCATTATCTTTGCAAACCAGAAACAGAAAACATATTTATGGAAACAATTTACCTGGGTATTATTATTTTCTTATTCGTTTTGGCTGTATTCGACTTGATGGTCGGTGTTAGTAATGACGCAGTCAACTTTCTAAATTCCGCTATCGGCGCCAAAGCCGCTTCCTTTAAAACGATCATGATCATCTCGGCAATCGGTATCTTTATCGGAGCCTCGTTATCAAATGGCATGATGGACATTGCCCGACACGGAATTTATCAACCGGAACACTTCTACTTTGAAGAAATTATGTGCATTCTACTGGCAGTGATGCTCACGGATGTAGTTCTGCTCGATGTGTTCAACTCCATGGGAATGCCAACCTCAACCACCGTATCGATGGTGTTTGAATTGCTGGGAGGTACATTCGCTCTGGCTTTGATTAAGGTGTACGGCGACAGCTCACTGGAATTGGGTGACCTCATTAACACAGACAAAGCGCTATCGGTCATCATGGCTATTTTCGTGTCAGTGGCTATCGCTTTCTTTTTCGGTATGTTGGTGCAATACATAGCCCGCGTTATCTTTTCCTTTAATTACCAAAACAAGATGAAGTACAGCATCGGCCTTTTCGGAGGAATTGCCGCTACTGCCATCATCTATTTCATGCTGATTAAAGGATTGAAAGACAGTTCATTTATGACCAAAGAAAACTTGGCATGGGTGAAAGACCATACGGCTCAGTTGGTTCTTACCTGCTTTGTATTCTTCACCGTTTTGATGCAAATTCTGCATTGGTTAAAAATAAACGTATTCAAGATTGTCGTTTTGCTGGGAACCTTTGCTTTGGCACTTGCATTTGCCGGCAATGACTTGGTTAACTTCATCGGAGTACCTTTGGCCGGTTATTCTTCTTTTATTGACTATACAACTAACGGTGCCGGATATGCACCAGACAGTTTCTTGATGACTTCACTGCTCGGCCCGGCAAGTACTCCATGGTATTTTCTGGTAGGCGCCGGAGCCATCATGGTATACGCCCTATTCACCTCTAAGAAAGCTCATGCAGTTATCAAAACATCGGTAGACCTCTCTCGGCAGGATGAAGGTGAAGAAACATTCGGAAGTACCCCCATTGCCCGTACACTAGTGCGCATCAGCCTGAACATGTCGAACAGCCTGTCACGCATCATACCCGAAGGTACCAAAAACTGGATTGACTCACGTTTTCGCAAAGACGAAGCGATTATTGCCGACGGAGGAGCGTTTGACCTTGTCCGTGCAGCCGTGAATCTGGTATTGGCAGGATTACTTATCGCCATTGGTACCTCATTAAAACTTCCCTTGTCAACCACATACGTAACGTTCATGGTGGCAATGGGTAGCTCACTGGCCGACAGAGCCTGGGGACGTGATTCGGCCGTATTCCGCATTACCGGTGTGTTGTCCGTTATCGGTGGCTGGTTTCTCACCGCAGGTGCTGCATTTACCATCTGTTTCTTTGTAGCTCTTATCATCCATTTCGGAGGAACTGTTGCCATTGTGCTACTTATTGGTTTAGCAGCCTTCACACTGATTCGTAGTCAGGTTCTTTTCAAGAAGAAAAATCTCAAAGGAAAAGAGAACGAAACATTCAAAGAAATTATGCGTAGTACCGACAGCAATCAAGCTCTCAATTTAATGCGTGTACTCACTCGTGAAGAATTGAACAAAGTATTACTCTATGCAGAAGAGAACTTTGACCGTACCGTAAACTCTTTCATCAATGAAAATCTCAGAGGACTAAGAAAAGCAATGGGTGCCAGTAAATTTGAGAAGCAACTGCTGAAACAGATGAAGCGTACCGGTACGCTAGCCATGTGCCGACTCGACAACAATACCGTTCTCGAAAAAGGTTTGTATTACTATCAGGGAAATGACTTTGCCAGCGAACTGGTGTATAGCATCCACAGATTGTGCGAGCCCTGCCTGGAACACATTGACAATAACTTCAACCCGCTGGATGTGGCTCAGAAAAATGAGTTTAGCGAAGTATCTGCCAAAATCACGGCACTGATCAGTTCATGCCGCGAGAAGCTGAATAACAATGCTTACGAGGACTTTGAAACGGATTTGGCCACAGCAAATGCTCTTAACGCGCAATTGGCTCATCTGAAACGCGAAGAACTAAAACGTATTCAGGCTCAAACGGGCAGTATCAAGGTAAGCATGGTTTATCTTACCATGATACAAGAAGCACAAAATGTGGTCACTTATACTATTAATTTGATGAAGGTAAATCGTAAATTCCAAATGGATTTTGAGATATAAGACTTTAACAGACATGATAATAATGGGTCGGACTAGTTGTTAGCTCGACCCATTATACTTTAACATCTCCTACCAAGTTAACCCCGGAACATATTTTTTCAGGCTGTTGCGCAAAGCCATCAGAGTGATGGGTTTGACTAACACCTCGGTGGCACCTGCCACCATGGCTTGCTGCTGATCTTCATAAAAGGCATACGCAGTCTGCACAATAATAGGAATATCCGGAGAAGATTGCCGAATGATACGTGTAGCTTCCAGTCCATCCATCAGTGGCATCTTGAGATCCATTAACAAGACATCGGCCTGTTCACCGTGCTGTTCATACAAATTCAGCATTTCCTGTCCGTTACGCGCCCATAAAACATCGCACCGATTATTGATTATCGCCTTAATCAGTTTGAAATTACTCTCATCATCCTCTGCTACAAGAATTAACGGACGTTCTTTATTAGGTATTTTGCTTTCCATATATCCGGATTTATTTCATGATAAGTCATTTATATTATTCTCCTTGATAAAGCGAAGGTAACAAAAATAAATTATCATATACCTGTTGGCGCGATTAAAAAGTGAAGAGATTTATGCTTGGAAATTTGCGCATTTTTACAAACACACCCCTTTAAATCATGAATCAGAGGAATCTTGTCAAGAGCAGATTTATATATTATTAACGGGTAAACCGGGAAGCAACAAGGAGCGGCAAGACTTTGGTAAAACATAACCAACTTTTTAAAAAACATAACCGACTTTTTCAAAAAGATAACCAGCAATTTTAAATCATAAACCGTCTTTTGGGTCATGAGCAACCGTCTTACGGCCATAACACGGTTGCTCAGGAGCCTTTTGCTACCGTGCAAACCGGCGCAAGACACCGTGTGAATGCAACAATAAACCGTTAAGGCATAAAAAAAGGCAAGAGTAGAACTCCTGCCTTTGCGCCTATAATAATTTGAATATACTATAAGATTATAAGTACAAAGATAATACATTATCCTGTCAATTCCAAATCATTGTGGTTCTTTTATCAGGTTATTATTAGGGCACAAACCGTGGTGTTTCGAATGTAATGAAAATAGCCAATCCGCAAAATAAAGACATAAAGAAACCAACGAAAACACCCATATACAAACAACAAACAGATAGATGCTTATAAGGAATAATCACCAAAAAAGTTGGTGATACTTGGTGATACTTGGTGAGGCTTTTTTTTAGCCAAGTGTCACACATAAAAAACTGATAATCAATTCATTGCAAGATTGGTGATACTTGGTGATACTTTATTTCATACTTTTCATGAGGCAAAACGACACTTGTGCAAGTATCCGTTGGCGGAGTTACATGTGCACCCATGTAGCCGGAGTTAAATATGCGCTAAGTTAATTCCGCAAACGGGTTATTATATGTATCTTTGCCGCTCAATTTTAAAAAGCAATACATGATTTCAGTAGACGGACTGACCGTAGAGTTTGGCGGGTCCACCTTATTCAGCGATATTTCATTCGTTATCAACGAAAAAGACCGCATTGCCCTGATGGGTAAAAACGGTGCAGGAAAGAGTACTTTACTTAAGATTTTGGCCGGCGCGCGTCCCGCTACGCGGGGCAAGATATCAGCTCCCAAAGAAAGCGTAATTGCTTACCTGCCTCAGCACCTGATGACCGAGGACGGACGAACTGTTTTTGAAGAAACATCATTGGCCTTCTCACATATACACGATATGGAGGCCCAGATTGAACGTTTGAATAAAGAGCTGGAGACACGTACTGATTACGAATCGGACAGCTACATGAATCTGATTGAAGAAGTGTCTGCCCTGAGCGAAAAATTCTATGCGATTGACCTGACCAATTACGAAGAGGATGTTGAAAAAGCATTGCTGGGATTAGGATTTGAGAGAGAAGATTTCGGACGTCCTACCAAAGACTTTAGCGGCGGCTGGCGCATGCGTATTGAACTGGCGAAACTACTTTTGCAAAAGCCCGATGTATTGCTACTCGACGAGCCGACCAACCATCTTGATATTGAATCCATTCAATGGTTGGAAGACTTTCTTATTAACAGTGCCAAAGCCGTAATTGTAATCAGCCACGACCGTAAGTTTGTTGATAACATCACCACACGTACCATTGAAGTAACCATGGGGCGTATTTACGATTACAAGGTGAACTACTCTAAATATCTTGAACTGCGCAAAGAACGACGTGAACAGCAACAAAAAGCGTTCGAAGAGCAACAGAAGTTCATTGCCGAAACCAAAGAGTTTATTGAACGATTCAAAGGAACCTATTCAAAAACGCTACAGGTACAAAGTCGTGTAAAGATGCTTGAGAAACTTGAGATTCTTGAAGTGGACGAGGAAGACAGTTCGGCTTTGCGCCTAAAGTTCCCGCCTTCTCCCCGTTCCGGAAACTATCCTGTCATCATGGAGAATGTTGGCAAACAATACGGTGACCATGTGGTATTTAAAAATGCTAGTCTGACTATTGAACGCGGTGATAAAGTAGCCTTTGTAGGACGAAACGGAGAGGGTAAATCAACCTTGGTAAAATGCATCATGAAGGAAATTGAGCACAACGGCACTCTTACCTTAGGGCATAATATTCAAATAGGATATTTTGCACAGAATCAGGCATCCATGCTCGATGAGAACCTCACTGTTTTTCAAACGATAGATGACGTAGCTAAAGGTGATATACGAAACAAGATACGCGATTTGCTTGGCGCTTTCATGTTTGGCGGTGAAGAGTCGACTAAAAAGGTTAAAGTTCTTTCCGGAGGTGAAAGAACCCGTCTGGCCATGATCAAACTATTGTTGGAACCCGTCAATCTGCTTATTCTGGATGAGCCCACTAACCACCTTGACATGAAGACCAAAGATATTTTGAAACAAGCACTAGCCGACTTTGACGGCACATTGATTGTAGTTTCACATGATCGTGATTTCCTCGATGGGTTGGTAACCAAGGTATACGAATTTGGAAACAAGAAAGTAACCGAACACTTGTGTGGTATTTATGAGTTTCTTGAGAAAAAGAAAATGTTATCGCTCAACGAACTAGAGAAAAAATAGAATAATCTTTTTTATACATTGATAAGGTTTATATCGAACTTTATTTGCAGTAAATATGTTTTCTTTGCTAATGTGATTTAAAAACAATGATTATCCATTTTAAAACGAAAAGAAAAATGAAAAGACTGTTTTATTGCGCTGCATTTGTTGCAGCAATGGGCTTATTCACAACTGCTAATGCTCAGAATACCGCTCAGAAAAAAGAAGTAAAGAAAGAGCAATGCGATAAGAAATGTGACAAGAAAGACGGTAAAGCTTGTAGTAAAGCCGATGCAAACAAATCTTGCTGCAAAAAAGATGCTGCTAAGAAATCTTGCTGCAGCAAAGAAAAAGCAGAAAAGAAATAAAAACGTTACCAATGCGTAACTAATAATGAAAAGCCGACCTTTTACAGGTCGGCTTTTTTTGTTCATAGACGAATTACCATAACCATTTTTTATGAACATTAGTTGTTTGAGAGCAACAGAGTTTCTATCTTTGCCTTCATAAGAAATGTACATGCAAAAAAAGAGGAAATATATATCTTTGTTTCTATGTATGATCAGCTTGTTCTTGCTGGTTATTTCTTCTTTACCTCACCACCACCATGATGAAGGCGGTATTTGCTTTAAGAAAGATCTGGCCGAACATCCTATTCATCATCATGCTGATGATACGTGTTGCAATGATCAGTGCATCGCACAAATACAACCTCTTCACCCTTCAGGCGCTGAAAAGATTGTCTCGCCTGATTATTTTCTCATCCTTACACTCTTTACCGTGCCACTTATTGAGTGGCTGCTACAACCACAACAAAGGGTACTCAAAAACCAAGCATATCATTACCTAGAGAGGCTTCACAGCTCTCCGGTCACTTCGCATAACCAACTTCGCGCCCCTCCTGTGCTTTCTGCGATTCTGTAAAATACAGATTTTCTTATCAGTTAGCTGGGGTATTTCAGATCGAAATACTCGTTTATACGTATACTATTAATATTATAGATAAATAAACGATGAATAAAGTTATATATACAGGCGGCTTATTGCTGTGCCTGCTGGCATTGGGCGGATGCCGTTCAAATAGCGAAAGCGATCACCGTCACGAGCACGAAACAGAAGGTGAGCATGAACATGAAGATCATGGCGACGAGATTATTTCCACAAAGAAAAAGCAGAAGCAGCCGGGATTGAGGTCAGCACCGTAAAAAGCGGAACATTCTATCAGGTTCTTCAAACAAGTGGTGAAATTATGGCTGCTCAGGGGGACGAAAAAACGTTAGTAGCATCAGTATCAGGCATTGTCTCTTTTCAAACAAAGATAGTGGAAGGTATGAAAGTAGGTGCAGGTAGTATGCTGTTGAGACTTTCATCAAACAACATTGCCGATGGTGATCCGGTGCAGAAGGCCAAAGTTGCTTACGAAACATCACAAAAGGAGTTTAACCGGATGCAGGTGCTGGTAAAAAGCAAAATTGTATCCGAGAAGGAGTTTAACACCGCTCGTCAGAACTATGAAACAGCTAAGATCAGTTACGAATCTCTGGCTTCCGGGCACTCCAGGTACGGACAAGCCATTCAGGCACCCCTAAGTGGTTATATTAAAAACATTTTAGTGAAAGAGGGTGATTACGTATCAACCGGACAGCCACTCATGCAAATAAGTCAGAACCGTCGACTCTTCCTCAAAGCTGAGATCTCAGAAAAGGATTATGCACATCTGCCTCATATTACCACAGCCCGTTTCAAAACAGCCTACAACCCAAAGGTCTACTCCCTGAATGAGTTGAACGGCAAACTGCTTTCATTCGGCAAGAGCACTAACGGTAGTTCTTATTTTATACCGGTAACATTTGAATTTGACAACAGAGGCGGTGTAGTTCCTGGCAGTTACGTGGAAGTTTATCTGCAATCGTCTCCGATAGAAAATACAATTGCCATTCCTCGAAGTGCGTTGACAGAAGAACAAGGTATTTACTACGTTTACCTGCAACTCGACGAAGAAGGATACGCCAAACAGGAAGTGACGCTGGGAACCGATAACGGCGAATTTGTTCAAATAACGAGCGGACTTAAAAATGGCGACCGTCTGGTTACCAAAGGTGCCATGCACATTAAACTAGCCTCCGCAAGTAATGCGATCCCTGCTCATTCACACGAACATTAAGAGAGAACGGTCATGCTAAATAAAATTATTCATTACGCATTGCACAACAGGTTAGTTGTGCTTGCCGCCTCGTTTATTTTACTGATAGCGGGGCTATACACGGCTGTTCATACAGAAGTTGATGTCTTTCCCGATTTAAATGCGCCCACGGTGGTAATTATGACCGAGGCAAGTGGTATGGCGGCCGAAGAAGTTGAACAACTGGTTACTTTTCCCATTGAAACGGCCGTAAATGGTTCAATCGGCGTAAGGAGGGTACGTTCTTCCTCTACCAATGGTTTCTCGGTAGTCTGGGTGGAATTCAACTGGAACACTGATATTTACCTCGACAGGCAAATTGTATCCGAAAAACTAGCTGAGGTCAGCGAATCATTACCTCCTACTGTGGGTAGGCCTACGCTGGGGCCACAATCGTCTATTTTGGGTGAAATGCTTATTGTAGGACTTACAGCCGACTCAACTTCCCTGCTTGATTTGCGCACAATAGCCGACTGGAGTATAAGGCCGCGTCTTCTTTCGACCGGTGGTGTAGCTCAGGTTTCTGTTTTAGGTGGTGACATCAAAGAGTTTCAGATTCAACTAGATCCGGGATTAATGAAACACTACGGTGTTAGTGTTGATGAAGTGGTTGCAGCTACCAAGGATATGAACCTAAATGCAAATGGCGGTGTGGTATACGAATATGGCAATGAATACATTGTAAGGGGTGTATTGTCAACCAACAACGTAGAGCGTTTAAAGAAAGCTCTGATTCGAAAAACCAACGAAATGCCAATATACCTAGGCGATGTGGCCGAAATTAAAATAAACGGCAAAGCACCCAAGCTGGGTTGTGCTTCCTTACGTGGTCACGAAGCTGTGTTATTAACCGTAACCAAACAGCCTAACACAAGTACGATTGAACTAACCGAGAAGTTAGAAGAAGCCTTGAATGATATACAAAAAAACCTGCCACGTGATGTCAAAGTGTCTACCGATATATTCAGACAAAGTCAATTCATAGAATCATCTATCCACAATGTACAACGTTCTTTGTTGGAAGGCGGTATTTTTGTAGTTATTGTTCTGTTCTTGTTTCTAGCCAATGTGCGAACGACACTTATCTCTTTAGTAACCCTTCCTCTGTCATTGCTTGTATCCATATTGGTACTACATTATATGGGAATGAGTATTAATACCATGAGTTTGGGAGGAATGGCCATCGCTATTGGTTCGTTAGTCGACGACGCCATTGTCGACGTGGAAAATGTATTTAAAAGGCTACGCGAAAATAAATTAAAGCCTGTAGTCGAACAAGATTCCGTTATTAAGATAGTTTTTGAGGCGTCCAAAGAAGTACGAATGCCCATTTTGAACTCAACGCTAATTATTGTTGTGAGCTTTGTGCCTCTTTTTTTTCTAACAGGGATGGAAGGGCGTATGTTGGTTCCGCTAGGCGTTTCCTTCATCGTATCTTTATTTGCATCGACCATAGTGGCACTCACTCTCACCCCAGTGTTATGTAGTTACTTGCTGGGCCGAGAAAAAGGAGACAAACTGCCTAAAGAAGCTTTCGTTGCTTTATGGATGCAGCAAATTTACCGTAGAAGTTTGATGTGGGCATTAGCCAATAAACGCATTGTGCTGGCAGGTACGGCTGTTTTATTTATTGCAGCGCTAGTGACATTCCTGAATCTGGGAAGAAGTTTCCTCCCCTCTTTTAACGAAGGTTCATTTACTATCAACGTGAGCTCGCTGCCGGGAATTTCGCTCGAAGAAAGCAATCGTTTAGGATTACAGGCCGAACAAGCCTTGCTCTCTATTCCGGAAATACAAACTGTGGCCCGTAAAACCGGTAGAGCAGAACTTGATGAACATGCATTGGGAGTCAATGTATCCGAAATCGAAGCCCCTTTTATTCTGAAAGACAGGTCGCGTAACGAACTGATTGCCGATGTACGCAAGAAACTATCAATTATTTCAGGAGCAAATATCGAAATAGGTCAGCCCATCAGTCATCGTATTGACGCTATGTTATCGGGAACCAGAGCAAATATCGCCATTAAACTTTTTGGTGATGATTTGAATAAGATGTTTGTTATGGGAAATCGCATCAAACAAGCTATTGCGCAGATAGAGGGAATAGCCGACTTGAATGTAGAACAACAGATAGAACGCCCACAACTAACCATTGTGCCTCGCAGAGAGATATTGGCCAAATATGGTATCACTCTGCCTGAGTTCTCAGAATACATCCGGATTGCATTGGCGGGAGAAACCGTTTCTCAGGTATACGAGGGGGGAAAAGCATTCGACTTAACGGTGAAAGTGAAAGAGAACAGCAAGGATGAAATGGCCAAAATAGCAGCTTTGACTATTGATACATCCGACGGCAAAAAGGTTCCTCTTAGTTATGTGGCCGACATTTCTTCCACCGCTGGCCCCAACACCATTAACCGGGAAAATGTAAAGAGAAAGATTGTTATTTCAGCCAACGTGGAAAACAGAGATCTTCGTAGTGTGGTAAACGATATACAGAAGCAGATTGACGAAACCATTACCCTACCCGAGGGTTATCACATTGAGTACGGTGGTCAATTTGAAAGCGAAGAGGCGGCTAGCAGAACGTTGGCATTAACCTCCTTCTTGTCCGTGATCGTCATCTTTTTACTACTCTATCATCAATTCAAAAGTAGCACTCAGGCGGGAGTCATCCTGCTTAACCTGCCACTTGCATTGATTGGTGGGGTATTTATGCTAGCCGTAACAGCCGGTGAACTAAGTATTCCGGCTATCATCGGTTTTATATCACTATTCGGAATTGCAACGAGAAACGGTATGTTGTTGGTGAGTCATTACCAGCATCTTCAAGAAGTAGAAGGTTATTCTTTGCAGGAAAGTATCATTAAAGGTTCGCTCGACCGACTTAATCCGATATTGATGACGGCACTTTCATCGGCCTTGGCGCTAATCCCGTTAGCCATTAATGGTGATCTGGCAGGCAACGAGATACAGAGTCCCATGGCAAAAGTTATTTTAGGAGGGTTGCTGACATCCACTTTCCTCAACGGATTCATTGTGCCCATTGTATACCGGTTCACCGCAGCTAAAAAGAAGTCTAATCATTAATACGTATTAAAGATGAGAAAAATAAAAATAGTCCTCTACCTCGTTATTTGTTTCGGTAATATTTCAGCCAGCGGACAAATAACTCGTGAGACGGGTTCCATAAACGAATTACTTCGTAGCGTGGAAACTCACAATACTGAACTGAAGGCCTTTTCTCAACGCATGCGGGCCCAGAAAACGGAAAACAAACTGAGTAATAACCTGCCAGATCCTACTGTGAGCTATTCACATCTGTGGGGAGCTGATAACAGTAGTGAAACAATTGGTGAATTGATTGTGTCGCAAAGTATGGACTTTCCTACATTGTACCATACTCGGCGGCAACTTAACAGGCAGAAAAATGTAATGGCCGATCACGAATATCAATTAAAGAGAAGAGAGATTCTGCTCAAGGCACAAGAAATCGGCTTTGACATTATTCTGCTCCGCGAGGAACAACTTCTATTAAAGGAACGCCATCAAAATGCTTCTGAACTAGCTATTTTGTATCAACAGCGGATTGAAAGTGGCGATGCCAATGTCATTGAACTTAATAAAGTTAAACTGGAATTGCTCAATGCTAAAACTGAAGCAAGTATAAACGAAACGAATCTTAAGAGGAAAGAAGAGGAACTGATTATATTAAACGGAAACACTCCCTTTCAGACAGAGCAGCTGACTTACCCAGCAATTGTTTTGCCTACTGATTATGCCGAAATAAAAGATGATGTACTGAACGGAGAATTGGCACTGGCAGCTTTAGAACAGGAAAGCCGGGTTGGGCACAACTTGCTGAAAGTAGCCCAAGAAAGCTGGTTGCCTAAATTGGAAATAGGATACCGCAGAAATACAGAATCGGGTGCCCCGTTTAACGGGTTTGTAGTAGGATTCAGCGTTCCATTGTTTGAAAACAAAGGCAAAGTAAAAATGGCCCGGCAGCAATTGCTCAGCACTGAGTTGAGTAAAGAGCAGGTTAAAAGCGAAACTTCCTACAACGCATTGCAGAACTTTCGCGAAGCACAAAAAACAAAACTGCTCATGGATGAATATGCTTCGCTATTCAAGGAACACTCCGACTTACTTATTCTAAAGGAAGCATTAAAAAGTGGTCAGATATCATTGATAGAATATTTTTCCGAAGCAGCAATTATCTACCAAAGTCAACTCAACTATCTCCAGCTAGAGAACAAATATCATAAAACAGTAGCCAGCTTGTTTAAAAACAAATTATAGGGTGCGTACTATCTCGGGTAAATAACCGCTTCTTATCCTCCATTCTTGGGGATATAAATTATTAGCTCTGTTCCCGATATTTTTCACAAATCCTAATGGCAATTGTTTGTAAGTGAGCAATACATATCCGCGAGGGGCTGTTACATCTAATGTGACAGCCTCTTTCCTCAGGTAGGCAATGGCCTGTTCATAAGCGACTTCTACCCGAGGAAAAATGTCGGAACGAAGAACGGAGCTCATAGCTAGAGAGTGATCGGGAATCAGGTCCTTGCCTTTCACTTCTCCGATAACAACACCTGCAAAAATAACATGCAGATATTTCTGGATGAGCTGTAACTCATTTTGGTACTGCATTGGAAAAGCATATAGCGTTGAGGGATTAAGAGACAGAAATTGATATTGCTCATTCTTGTCTACCCATGTTTTGGCCTTTTCAAAAAACTCCTTCAAAGGTGCAACTCCTCCTTTGTTTTTGCTTTTACCGGACTTGGGTCCACCAGCAGAGAGAGTCCGCTGGTTTTCTTCTTTTCCGTACGGTTTACGTAAAACAGCTAAAAAGAATCCTTCTCCTTTGGTTATATGGGGCATAAAACGGTAAACTGGTAATTTCGCATCGATAAGACACCCTTTAATACCCCATTCTTCATGGGTATCAACAGGCAATACCTCCGCGCCCAATTCATGTTGCATCCACAAAAGATTTTCTTCATCTTCGTGTGTATTATAAGTGCAGGTACTGTAAATAAGTAGTCCACCCGGCTTAAGTGAAGGCCAGATATCAGCAAGTATCCGTCGTTGTCTTTTCCAGCACACATCAACGTTTTCTTGGCTCCATTCGGTTACTGCCGTTGCATCTTTACGGAACATACCTTCACCCGAACAAGGTACATCAGTAAGAATCACATCAAAGAAATGCTCCAAACAAGTGAAATCAGCCGGATCATTATTAGTTACCACCACACGCGGGTTGCCCCACTTTATGATATTCTCAGCTAATATATTTGAGCGTGAACGAATCACTTCATTGGCAACAAGCAAACTACCTTCGGGTAAAACTCCCAAGCAATGCGTTGATTTTCCTCCGGGTGCTGCACATAGGTCCAGCATCACAGACGGAACATTTACATATTGTTTCAAAGCTTGCTCCAAAAACATGGAAGAAGCTTCCTGCACATAGTAGCAACCGGCATGAAACAACGGGTCAAAGGTAAAGGTAAAACGTTCATCCAAGTAATAACCGGTAGAACACCATGGAACACTCTCCAGACGAGGGTCATTCCTATACCCTGCCATTGATTTTAAGGGATTGAACCGAATACTAACAGGGGTTTCCTGTTGCAAGGCTGTGTAAAGTTTATCATACTCCTCTTCGCCCAATAAATGGCGCGTATATGCTATAAAGTCGGCAGGTAAGTTCATTTTGTTCTTTTAAAGAATGCAAATATCAAAAATATTTCGTCTCTTTGCAACTTTCAGTCGCACATAATCCGTCTAAAACACAAAGAAGAAATTTAAATTAAAAAATAAGAAGCATATGAAACGAATCATTTTTGTATTAATGGCCAGTATGGCCTTGTGTTCGCTGACTCTGGCTCAGAACAAAACAATCGCAGCAAAAGACAGCGTAGGAAAAATAAAAGTCACAGTTACTCAAAGTGGCACTTCTACTGATGATGAAAACTCGGATACGACCTTCGTTGCTGAGTATACGGACACTCCCGATACCTCTTCAAACAATGCAACAATGTCTTTTGATAATGATTTTCCTTTTCAAACAAATGGAAAAGGCTGGGAAGCAGCTTTATTAATACCCATCATTGCTATTGTAATGGGCATAGGTCTTCCAATGTTTATTGTCTTTATAGCTTTTTACTTCAGGTATAAAAACAAGAAAGCGCAATACAGACTTGTAGAACAGGCTTTAGCCGCCGGACAGCCTATCCCGGAAAGCATGTTCAAGCAGAATTTGGATAGCGACATTCGGGTAAAGGGAATTAAGAATACCTTTTTAGGACTGGGACTTTTTATCTTCTTGTGGGCACTAACCGACGAATTCGGACTAGGGTGTATAGGTTTACTAATTATGTTTACCGGGTTGGGACAGTTGGTTATTCACTACACACAAGAATCGTCATTTAAGGGAAGCACGACTAACAGACCGATAGCTCCCAGACAATGTGACGAGAAAGCGGAAGAAAAAGAAGCCAAGCAGTCAGTTGAAGAATGAGTCAGCTTAACGACATATCATTAGTAGCGCAGGTCGTGGTGTTTAAAAACACCAAGGCCTTCGACGAGTTGGTTAAAAAGTATCAGTCGCCCATCAGGCGCTTCTTTTTAAATCTGACGTGTGGTGATAGCGAATTAAGCGATGACTTGGCACAAGACACATTTATAAAGGCATACACAAACATTGCATCTTTCAAAAATTTATCGAGTTTCTCAACTTGGCTGTACAGAATTGCATATAATATTTTTTATGACTATATTCGCAGCCGGAAAGAGACTAACGATTTAGATGCCAGGGAGGTAGATGCTATTAGCAGCGTAGAGCAAGATAATCTGGGCCAGAAGATGGACGTTTATCAGTCGCTTAAAACTCTCAAGGAAATAGAACGGACTTGCATAACACTATTTTACATGGAAGATGTAAGCATAGAGAAGATAGCAGGAATCACCGGATGCCCTGTTGGTACGGTAAAGTCACACTTATCAAGGGGAAAAGAAAAGTTAGCTAATTACTTAAACAAAAACGGTTATGACAGAAATTGATGATAAAATGCTAAAACAATTCTTCAATGACAATAAGAATGAGGTTGAAGATAACGGATTCAGCGAAAGAGTAATGTCACATTTACCGGGAAAAGCCCAACGCCTGGCTAAACTGTGGACATTGATTTCTTTCCTTTTAGCAATTACTTTATTTGTGATACTTGACGGTTTTCAAATTATTGCAGGTATCTTGAGAAATGTATTTGTTTCTCTTGTACAAAATGGAGCCGAGAATGTAGATCCCAAATCACTTCTCATTGCATTAATTGTACTCGTGGTAATAGGTATACGCAAAGCATGTTCCATTGCCTGATTGAATGATATATATTTTATTATTTTGACGTATACAAAAAGAGATATAAAACTATTGCTTATTTTATTCATTTCTCTCTTGTGCATGCAAGGTTATGCACAAGAGAGAAATGATTCTATTTATACGACCGATTCGTTACTTAATAACCAAAGAAGCGATTCAATTCTGGTTCACTTTCTACAGAAAATACAAATTCCAATAACTGACACCAATGAAGTGAAACTTTTAAAGAGTGGAGAAGAAAAATTTCTCTGTCTCTTTTCTGAAATAAAAAAAGCTAAGCATCACATTCACCTAGAGTACTTTAATTTTCGCAACGACTCTATAGCCAATGCTCTTTTTGAGCTTTTAAAAGTCAAAGCCAAAGAAGGCGTTGAAATACGTTTGATTTTTGATGCATTCGGCAACTGGTCTAATGATAAACCGTTAAAGCAAAAACACTTGGATTCCATAAGTAGCTACGGGATAGAGATTACTAAATTTGATCCGTTCAGATTTCCTTACCTAAACCATGCATTTCACAGAGACCATCGAAAGATAGCCATCATTGACGGAACTATTGCATACACAGGTGGAATGAATGTGGCCGATTACTACATAAAGGGACTACCCAAGATAGGCAGTTGGCGAGATATGCACATCCGTATACAAGGAAAAGCCGTGAAATACTTACAAGATATTTTTCTGGAAATGTGGAATGAAACAACCAAACAGCAGGTTGAAGGAGCTGCTTATTATCCCCAATTTTCTGGAGACACAGCCATATTTGATAAAAGCATCGCTATTGTTGACCGCGCACCGCGCATCCGTTCCAAAGAAATGCGGAAGACTTATGCAGCATCCATACGGTCGGCCCAACACTGCATACAGATTGTAAATCCTTACTTTGTTCCTACACATTCTATTCGTGAAGCCCTGAAAGATGCACTTGCCAGAGGTGTAAAAGTAGAAATCATGATTTCATCCAAATCGGACATACCTTTCACTCCGGAAGCGACATTCTACCTCGCTCATAAACTAATGAAACGAGGAGCTAACATATACTTATTTAATAAAGGTTTCCATCATTCCAAAATTATGATGGTGGATAGTTTATATTGTACCGTAGGTTCGGCTAACCTCAATAGTCGGAGTTTACGCTATGATTACGAAACCAATGCTTTCATTTTCAGCAAACAAACCACAAAAGAGTTAAGCGATTTATTTGAAAAAGATAAAAAAGGAAGCATCTTACTTACTCCTCAAAGATGGAAAGAACGCTCAAACTGGAAAAAATTTCTCGGATGGTTTGCTAACTTACTCACTCCATTTATTTAAAATTCGTATAGCAAAAAAGAAACATTCTGCGTACATTTGCATACATAAGCAATATTCACTGAAACATGAAACAATATTTGGAACTTCTCGACAGAGTACTAAAAGAAGGAATCAGAAAGGAAGACCGAACTGGTACCGGAACGATTAGCGTATTCGGACATCAGATGCGGTTTAACCTCGAAGAAGGTTTCCCATGCCTTACAACCAAAAAGCTTCACTTGAAATCAATTATCTATGAGCTTTTATGGTTTCTCAAAGGAGATACCAACATCAAGTATCTGCAGGAAAACAATGTTCGTATTTGGAACGAATGGGCAGATGCAAACGGTGATTTGGGACATATTTATGGATACCAATGGCGTTCGTGGCCCAATTACGAAGGAGGGTTTATTGACCAAATCAGCGAAGCTATTCATACCTTGAAAACCAATCCAGATTCTCGCAGAATCATTGTAAGTGCATGGAATGTTGCAGACATTCCCCATATGAATCTGCCGCCCTGCCACATCCTTTTTCAGTTCTATGTAGCCAATAATCGTTTGAGCATGCAACTGTATCAACGAAGTGCCGACATTTTTCTAGGTGTACCTTTTAATATTGCTTCTTACGCCTTACTGTTACAGATGGTAGCGCAAGTCACAGGTTTACAGGCAGGAGATTTTGTGCACACATTAGGTGATGCACATATTTATCTCAATCATCTGGACCAAGTTAAACTACAACTATCACGTGATCCGCGTCCACTCCCCCAAATGAAAATAAACCCGGATGTGAATGATATCTTTAAATTCGAATTCGAAGATTTTAGTCTGGAAAACTATAACCCGCACCCACATATTAAGGGAGAAGTATCTATATAAGCTGATGAATGAAATTATTATAATAGCTGCTATTGATAAAAGGAATGCCATTGGTTTCCAAAATAAGCTCCTTTATTGGTTGCCCAACGATTTGAAACGTTTTAAGACGCTAACAACAGGCAATACACTCGTTATGGGAAGAAAAACGTTTGAGTCACTTCCCAACGGAGCGCTTCCAAACAGGAGAAATATCGTAATTTCTTCCAATCGGGATTTAAGCTACGCAAATGCTGAAATATTTTCAAATTTGGAAGAGGCCATACGGAGCTGTCAGGACGAGAAAGTATTTATAATTGGCGGTGAGAGCATTTATAAACAAACTATTGATTGGGCCGATCGCTTGTGTATGACTGAAATACATGCAGAGGCAGAAGATGCAGATGCCTATTTCCCCACTATCAAACCTGATTATTGGAAAGAGGAAAGCAGAGACGATCATCCTGCTGATGATAAACATCCCTGCTCTTATTCGTTTGTCAATTACGTAAGACGAAATTAATCCTCATCAATATCTACCATGATGGGCATCTGTCTTTTAATTGCTTCATGGAAAGAAATCAGCGTTTCAGTTCTAGCCAAGCCCAATGGTTGTAATTTATCATGAATAATGCTCAATAAATGATGGTTGTTCTTGGCATATATTTTAATAAACATATCATATTGGCCGGTAGTAAAATGACATTCAACCACTTCAGGAATATGCTCCAATGCTTTCGCTACAGAATCAAAAGATTCAGGATCCTTCAAATATAAACCAATATAGGCACAAGTTTCATAACCTATCTTTTCCGGATCAAGAACATATTCAGAACCTTTTAGTATTCCTAAGTTTGTAAGTTTCTGAATTCGTTGATGTATGGCAGCACCGGAAACGTTACAAGCTCTGGCAACCTCTAAAAAAGGAATCCGGGCATTGCCAGCTATAAGTTTCAGAATTTGTTCGTCTAATGAATCCAATTGATGATGTCCCATTTAAATCAAATTATATAAGTATAAAATTACACATTGCATTTTTTCGCAATGAATATGCAAAGTTAATCATTTATTTCACAAATAATCATTCAATTTATTACTTTTATTTGCAAAATAAAGATAAATCAAAAGAAACAGAAAACAAAAACACAGTCTATGTATTAACAAGAATAATGCATACCTTTGCAATATTCAAATTGTTATATTATGAAATTACTATTAAGTATCCTTGTAGCTATTTTGTGCATCGGTAATACCTACGCACAGAAATTCGAAGATTATTTCGTCAACAAAAGTATAAGAGTTGATTACATATTTGCCGGAAACAGTTCGGCTCAACAAATCTATCTGGATGAACTATCGGCCTTGCCTCAATGGGCCGGTAGAAAAACACATTTAAATGAAGTGCCTCTGAAAGGGAACGGGCAAATCATTATGAAAGATATTAAAACCCAGCAAGTAATTTACAAAACATCCTTTTCTTCTCTTTTTCAGGAATGGATAACTACAGACGAAGCAAAACAAATAGCTAAATCCTTTGAAAACAGTTTTGTTCTGCCGTATCCTAAAGATAGTGTGGAAGTGGAAGCATTATTGTTCGATAGCTACGGAAAAGAAACGAGTAAACTAAAACACATCATTGATCCGAAAGACATATTGATACACCAAAAAGAATCTGCGCACATCCCATACAAATACATCATACAAAACGGCGACTATAGCCAATGCATTGACATTGCTATTCTTGCAGAGGGTTACACGGAAAAAGAGATGCAACAATTCTATGCTGATGCAGAAATTGCCTGTCAAAGCCTTTTTGAGCATGAACCTTTCAAATCAATGAAAAGTAAATTCAACGTGGTAGCTGTTGCATCACTTTCGACTGATAGCGGGGTAAGCATTCCCAAAGATTGTTTATGGAAGAAAACTGCTTTTTCATCACATTTTGATACTTTTTACTCAGAGAGATACCTGACTACCAGCAGAGTGAAACAAATTCACAACGCCCTGGCAGGCATACCTTACGAGCACATCATCATTCTAGCTAATACCAAACAATATGGAGGTGGAGGAATATTTAATGCCTTTACACTTACTACAGCACATCATCCTCTCTTCCGCCCCGTTGTTGTACACGAATTTGGCCATAGTTTCGGTGGATTAGGAGATGAATATTTCTATGAAGATGATGTCATGAATGACACGTATCCTAAAAGCGTAGAGCCTTGGGAGCCCAATATTACCACTCTAGTAAACTTTAGTACGAAATGGAAAAGTCTACTGAATACCTCTACTCCGATACCTACGCCGGTAGATAAAAAAGACAAGTACCGCATTGGCGTTTATGAAGGGGGTGGTTATTCCTCCAAAGGGATATATCGTCCTGCATACGACTGCAGAATGCGTACCAATGATTGCACAGAATTTTGTCCGGCATGCCAAGACGCATTGCGTAAACTAATCCTTTTTTACACTGAAAAATAAAATGATTGAGATTGTCCGTATCACAGATTGTTCTACCCAAGAATATCAGTTTACAGAAGAATTATTAACCGCGAGCTTTCCCGAAGAAGAACACCGGGAGTTAGATATGCTGAGAAAATATGTAGAGAAGGAAAAATACTTTTACTATCACATTATTTTGCATGACGAAGAGCCCATTGGTTTGGTTTCATTTTGGCAACTAAGCAACTATTACTACGTGGAACATCTTGCTGTTCATACCAATAAAAGAGGGAAAAATTATGGAGGACTGATTCTAAGTCTACTGAAAGAGAGACTGCAACAGATTATATTAGAAGTGGAGCTTCCAAACGACGAAACATCCATGAAAAGAATCAAATTCTACCAAAGAAATGGTTTCCATCTTTTAGACTATGATTATCAGCAGCCTCCATATAGAAAAGGAGGCAGATGGATTCCCATGAGACTGATGACAAACAGTGTTTCATCGAGTGAACAGATCCCACAAATTGTGAAAGAAATACATCAGAAAGCATACCACTGCATCAAGTAAGTGATAATTATATAAAAAAAGAGATAGCCGTTTGACTATCTCTTTTTTTATATAATTAGCTAACTGATTACTGACGCGGCTGCGCAGAATAGTTAATCTTAAGAGCGTAAGCTTGACGAAGAGCCTGTTTAATATCAGTTACAACACCCATCTTAGTTTCTTTGTCAATTTTCAAAGATACCGTCATAAAGGGTTGATCCTCTTCTTTCATACTTGATCTCTCTTGCGTAATATAGTCTTGAATCTGACTAATTTCAGCATAACTATCATTTAACTGGATACGGCTTTCAGAACCGAGTTTCTTACGAAATTCAGCGGTAGGCTTACCCACATAGATGAAAGTTACAAGAGACTTCTTCTCTAATTTTTCCAATTCAGTACCCGTAGGAACCTTGAACTCAACCTTTAATGTAACTTCACGCATTGTTGTTACAATCATAAAGAAGAACAACAAGGTGAAAATAAGGTCAGGTAGAGAAGAAGTATTCAGCGCTGGTATTCCGCGCTTACCGGTTTTATTAAATTTTCCCATTACTTCTTTCCTCCTCCGTAGTTTTTAGGTTCAGCCTCAGATATCTTCTGAGGATAAATGTCACGAATCGCTTTTTGCTGCTCTTCATCCAAATCAAGATAATTTTTCTGCCATTTTTCCTGAGCGAGTTCATCTCTTAACTCATTGTATGCAGCAACTAGTTCATTTTGAACATCAATATATGCCTGATAAGTTGAATTACGGTCATTTTGTAAAGAGATCACGTGTTTCTCCGTAACCTGAACATTTCCAAAGAAAGGAATATCCTTATTGTACTTTTCAGGCAATGACTCGTCATTGTACGGATTCGCAATGAAATCTTTTGCTCTTTGTCTTAATTGCTTAATGCTGATATAATCCTTACCACACATAAGTTGGTCTTGGAAGTTCAGATAAACAACAAGAACATTTCGTTCTTTAACTATCACATCATCTTGTTTTTGATCCTTTTCGGGTGGAGGCGGCAAGCGTCTGGCCAAACCACGGTCAGTATCCATAGATGTTGTAATAAGGAAGAAGATAAGCAACAAGAAAGCAATATCCGCCGTAGAACTTGAGTTAATCTCAGGTACACTTCTATTTCCTTTTGCCATTTTATGCTATCTCCTAATTATTTAAATTTCTTAGAAATCCCGAATCCTAAAATCAATAGGATCAGAACAGCCATCATTATGTAAATAGTATATAAGAACATATCTGTCAGCTTCAACCAGAAGGGCACATTTTCAGCACCATCATAACCCGGCATTACCAACGCCTGCTCACTACCTGCAGCCCAAGTAACGATTAAAAGACCTACAAGAACTATAATACTAGCTAACGATTTAATAGCAGCTTTTGGTGAATCAATAAAGTTCATCACAAACTGGTAAACAGCCGCAGCCAAAGTTATAACAATTGTTATACCTAATAGAACATACATCAAATAGATCAGAGAATCCGTATATACTGGCTGTGACATATCCGGTACAAGTGGATTGGGATCTTCCCCGCCAAAGAAGAAGAGGCCTGCCACAATAATCGTAATAGCGAGTATTACGTAAAGTACCGAACCTGAAACTTTCTGAATTTTCATTTTCATATCCCTGACTAATTATTTTTTGTATTTCAAATTGTATTTAATTACCATATCAAGCAATGTAATAGAAGAATCTTCCATATCACTTGTCAAGGCTTCAATTTTAGAAAGGATGTAGTTGTAGAATAACTGAAGAATCAAAGCAACGATCAAACCGAAGATAGTTGTGATCAAAGCCACTTTCATACCACCAGCAACAACTGTAGGAGAAATATCACCAACTTGTTGGATTCTGTCGAATGCCTGAACCATACCAATAACTGTTCCCAAGAATCCCAAAGAAGGAGCCATTGCGATGAACAGTGTGATCCAAGAACAACCTTTTTCAAGGTAACCAGCTTGTACACCACCATAAGAAACTACTGATTTCTCAACCACGTCGATACCTTGATCAACTCTCATCAAACCTTGATAGAAGATTGAAGCAATAGGACCTCTTGTGTTGCGACATACGTCTTTAGCAGCTTCAACATCACCTTTTTCCAAAGCAGCCTCAACAGCAGCAATCAGTTTCTTTGAGTTAACTTCAGCCAAGCTCAAGTAGATAACTCTTTCAATACAGAAAGCCAAACCGATAACTAAAGCGATAGCTACGAAACTCATGAAGAATGCAGAACCCTCGATGAACTTAACTTTAAGTTCTTTGTGAATACCACCTTCTTCAGCACTAACAGGTGCAGCAGCAGCTTCGTCAGCCGGAGCAGCAACTTCCTGAGTAGCAGCAGAATCAGTAGCAACAGCTTGTTCAGTTTGTTCAGCCGCAGGTGCATCTTGAGCCTGAGCAAGTTGAGTTGAGCCAAATGTAAGGACTCCCATCACAGCAACAATTGCAAATAACTTTTTCATTGTGTGTCTAATTTTTAAGATTAATTAATTGAATTATTATTATTATATTTACTCACGTTCTATCATTTAATAACAGCGGAGAGAGCGGGATTCGAACCCGCGATACACTTTTGGCGTATACACGCTTTCCAGGCGTGCCTCTTCAACCACTCGAGCATCTCTCCAACAATACATCCATCAAAAAAACAGATGTCTTGGTGATGCATCCGAATACCTTTTGAGGATTTCAGGCACAAATGTATTCTTTTTTTTCTTTTTCCCCAGCATTATCGCTTTTTTATATTTAAGTTTCCCACAAAATTAATAAACTTTAAAATCTGAATGGAGTTATTTGAGCATTCCAAACACTTTTAATGCATTCTCAGACGTGAGTTGGGAAAGGTGTTCTGGACTTACTTTACACACCTCTGCCACTTTCGTCAAAGTATCCTTTATAAAAGCACTTTCATTGCGTTTACCTCTGTGTGGTACAGGGGCCAGATAGGGAGAATCTGTCTCCAGGACAAGCCTATCGAGCGGAATAAGAGGTAGTATCTGAGGCAAAACAGATTTCTTGAACGTTACGGTTCCATTGATCCCAAACATAAATCCGCCAAATTCCATAGCTTGATTCAATTCTTCAGGTGTGCCCATAAAACTATGAAATATGCCTTTCAGCGAACTGCCTTCGTACTCTTTCAGCACCTTATATATATAGCTAAAAGCATCTCTACAGTGAATAACAATTGGCAAGTTATATTGCAAAGCCAATTCTATCTGAAATTTGAAAGCCTCAATCTGCTCATCAAGAAAAGTTTGATCCCAATACAAATCCATGCCCACTTCACCCACAGCAACATACGTTTCATTTTCCTTCAGCTGCCGGCTGATCTCTTGTAGTTCATGTTTGTACATACCATTCACACTAGTAGGATGTAATCCAATCATAGGGAAGCAATAACCTTTGTATTGGTTACAGACCTCTAATAAAGGAGTTACCGTACTACTGTCAATATTGGGCATAAATATATGTGAAACACCTGCCATACGGGCTCTTTCAATCACTTGAGGCAGGTCTGAGGAGAATTCCTCCAAAAACAGATGTGAATGTGAATCGATGACAGTCATTAATCTTTCTTTTCTCCGGCTCTATAATAATATACAATACCGTATTCACGGCATAAATCTAATCTCTTATCGACATCGGGCATGTCTTTATAATAATCTTCAATTTGATTCCACGCGTCCAAAATCAATTCATCTACCTGCGGCCTCATCAAAGTCACATCTTCCAGACTTTCTGCCGTCAGCCGCTGCAAATTCTTTTGCCTCTCGTTGCTTTCAACAAAGATATCATAACGGACCTTCACTTTGGCTATTGTGGGATTATAAATAGGTATCCCACCTTCGGATGTACGTTTCATTTCGCCTACGATAATTTTCTCTCCCCACTCCATTAACGCAGTTTCGCTGATCAAGTCTGGGACATTATGTACATTGGGCTGTAATCCATAATAGTTTTTTTGTGCAGGTTTAATTTCCATACGCAACGCAGCCAAATTAAGTACCTGAATAAAATGAGAAATGTACAAGCGTGCCAATTTCGTATTTTCCTGATGCTTTCTACTAGCTTTAGACTGATTATCAAAACAATCTTTATAGTACTCACTCAATCGTCTGAAACGGTTTAGCAAGCCTCTGATCTTTGATATGGTATTCAAAGACACCGCCATTTCGGAAACAGAGATCATTCCAATTTTTTCCAGAAGCTTTTCCATGGCTCTAATTCTGGCTTGATCGGTATTTGGTAAACGTCTGTAGGGCATGAAACTATAAATTTAGGTCACACTTCTCTTTCTCTTAAATTATAAATAATATCTTTTAATTGCAATTTGCGTTCGTCGGGCACATTCAATTGCGTCAAACAATTTTCGGCCCGTTCGCAATACATTTCTATTTGCTGCTCACAATACATTCTGATCCCCAGCTCGTCATAAACAGACTTGACTGCAGCAATCTTCTCTTGAGGAACATATTCTGTAGCACTCAACCACTTTTGCAAGATTATTTTTTGCTCATTATTACTCTTTACCAAAGAATTGATGAGTAAGAACGTCTTTTTGTTGCACAAAATATCTCCGCCTATATTTTTGCCAAAAACTTTAGGATCACCATATACATCAAGCAAGTCATCTTTCAGCTGAAAAGCCAAACCAATATTGATACCTACTTCATATAATAAATCAGCATCTTTAATAGAAGCTCCTGCGAGAATAGCCCCCAGTTTTAAGCTACAAGCCAGTAAAACAGCCGTTTTCAACCGTATCATATCAAGATATTCCCTTTCAGAGACATCATTACGGTTTTCAAACTCCATATCAAACTGTTGGCCTTCACAAATCTCCAGTGCCGTGCGACTGAAAAGTGTCATAACCTCTTGCAATTGAGAAGAGTCACAGCTTCCTACCAGTTGATAAGACAATACCAACATGGCATCGCCCGAAAGAATAGCAGCATTATCATTCCATACCCGATGCACAGTGTCTTTTCCACGTCGTTTATCGGCCCGATCCATCAAATCATCGTGCAGCAACGTATAATTGTGATACATTTCAATGCCCATCGCCACGGGCAATATGTTTGCAGCCTCCTCCTTATATATATTATGTGCCATCATCATCAAAACGGGCCTGATGCGTTTTCCACCCAAAGAAAGTACATATTTTACTGGATCATATAAACTTCTCGGCGATCTGTCGAAAGAGTAGGCCGACAAATACTCATTAAATAAATCAAGTAGTTGAGATTGCGAATACATCATTTTCGGGAAAGGTTAATAAAACGGTTATTTATGTAAAAGGGCTGCTTTTGGCAGCCCTTACACTTTAACAATATAAAAATTATTGTAGTCTAAACATTACAGGCACCGTGTACTTAACACGTACTGCCTTTCCTCTTTGCATACCGGGTTTCCATTTAGGCATGGTACCAATCACACGCAAAGCTTCCTTATCCAAGTAAGGGTCAACACTACGAACAACCACCGGGTCAACAACAGAACCGTCTTTATTCACAACGAACTGAACGATTACGCGTCCTTGAGTTCCGTTCTCCTGAGCAATAGTAGGATACTTGATGTTTTTAGCAAGGAACTGCATCAATGCAGCCTGTCCGCCCGGGAAATCCGGCATCACTTCCACTACTTGGAAAATGGTTTGTTCTTCAGGTTCTTCTTCCACCACCTTAATAGGTACATACTTGACTTCAACTTTAGCACCAGTCTCTTCAGTAGATGCAATTGCAGTTTCCTTAACATCAGTATTATCATCAACAATACTAAGCACTTCAGCTACAGCAGGCGCATCGGGTGGTGGAGGCGCTACTTTCTCTTCTTGTTGAGTGATAGGAATAATTTCCTCTTCAAAAACGACATCGGTCAAAGCCTGGCTGGTATCAATCTTTATGTCACGTTTGGTCCATTCGAACGCTACGAACATAAAGGCTAAAACTACCACGTAACCGACGAGCAACCAGGTAGACTTTTTATTCTCCAGGTCCGCTTTAGGCGATTTTTTAACTTCCATAATATAATTATTAATAAACGTGTGTCTTCTTTGTGGCAAATATAGTACATTTTCAATGATACGATAACACCTTAAATTCCTTTTTTTACTGCTTGCCCCTTATTTTTCGTTTTTTTAAGGTAATCAGAAGTTCTCAATGCAAACATGGCGTTGATATCTATAAAATGAAGTATATTTGACGCCGAAAACCGATCTGTTATATCATATTAAAAAACAATGAAAAAGATTACAATTGCCATAGACGGCTTCTCTTCCTGCGGTAAGAGTACAATGGCCAAAAGCCTTGCCAAAGAAATCGGATATATCTACATCGATAGTGGTGCCATGTATCGTGCCGTAACTCTATATTGCATAGAAAACGGGCTGATAGAAGACGGCGAGATACGTACAGAAATACTCAAAGAAGACCTAAAAAGAATAAACATATCGTTTAAGATCAATGCAGAAACCGGACAGCCCGACACATACCTGAACGCTGAGAACGTAGAAAACAAAATTCGCACAATGCTTGTTTCTTCCATGGTAAGTCAGGTTAGCGCTCTTGATTTTGTTCGTTCGGCCATGGTTGAACAGCAACAAAAAATGGGTAAAGAAAAAGGTATTGTCATGGATGGCCGCGACATTGGGACTACTGTTTTCCCCGATGCAGAACTTAAAATATTTGTTACGGCATCGGCTGAAGTACGTGCGCAACGCAGATTTGACGAGCTCAAATCAAAAGGCCAGGAAGCCAGTTATGATGAGATATTGCATAACGTGAAGCAGCGCGATTACTTGGATCAAAACAGAGAAGTAAGTCCGCTACGCCAAGCCAGTGATGCCATTTTATTAGACAACAGCACCCTAACCATAGAAGAACAAAAAGCCTGGCTTATCAATCAGTTTAACCGGGTGGTTAATCCATAAACAGATTAGCTGCCACAAAGCACAGGTATTATGATTAAAGTAGAAATAGACTCAGGATCCGGCTTCTGCTTCGGAGTGGTCAATGCCATCAAAAAAGCAGAAGAGGAGCTTTCAACAGGAGAAACGCTGTATTGTTTGGGAGATATTGTTCACAACGGACGCGAAGTGAACCGACTGAACACGAAAGGATTAATTACCATTAATCACGAAGAATTCAGCCAACTTAAAAACGTAAAAGTACTGCTAAGAGCTCACGGAGAACCACCCGAGACCTACGAAATAGCCAGAAAAAATAACATCGAAATCATTGACGCCACCTGTCCGGTAGTTTTGAGACTCCAAAAGAGAATCAAGCAAGAGCATGACGGTAAACAAGAAGTAACTACTCCTGCGCCAAATGAAGATATACAAATTGTTATTTACGGTAAAAACGGACATGCCGAAGTGTTGGGATTGGTCGGACAAACAGCCGGAGAAGCCATTGTTATAGAGCATTTTGACGAAGTCAAAGAGTTGAATTTCAATAAAAGCATTAGGCTGTACTCGCAAACCACGAAATCACTGGATGGCTTTAAACGAGTAGTGGAATACATACAAGAGCACATATCCCCCGAAGTTACTTTTGAGTATTACGACACTATCTGCAGGCAGGTAGCCAACAGAATGCCCAATATCAGAACATTTGCGGCCTCGCACGATCTTGTTTTCTTTGTTAGCGGTAAGAAAAGTTCCAACGGCAAAGTGTTATTCAACGAATGCAAAAAGATGAATGAGAACACTTATTTTATTGAAAGTGCTGATGAAATTGATCTTTCGGTTCTAACGAAAGACATCCGGTCCATTGGTATTTGTGGTGCCACATCTACCCCAAAATGGCTAATGGAAGATATTAGCATGTTTATCAAAGAAAAGGTCAAAGAACTTGAAAATTAACGTTATTTATTAGTAGATAGTTTACTTTGAGTGCAAAGCGCCCTAAATAATCTGGCTTTTTGCTATCTTTGCAACACATTTATATCTTAAAAAGGTTGTTATGGGAACGATTAAATGCATAGGTATTTTAACATCCGGAGGAGATGCTCCGGGCATGAACGCGGCTATCCGCGCAGTAACACGAGCTGCTATTTACAACGGACTTCAAGTCAAGGGTGTTTACAGAGGCTATAAGGGACTCATCACCGGTGAAATTGCTGAATTCAAGAGTCAGAATGTAAGTAATATCATTCAATTGGGAGGAACGATCTTGAAAACCGCCCGTTGCAAAGAGTTTACTACGCCCGAAGGTCGACAAACCGCATACGAAACGATGCAGCGAGAAGGTATTGACGCGCTTGTCATTATTGGAGGAGACGGTTCACTCACTGGAGCCAGAATCTTCGCGCAAGAGCACAATGTTCCATGCATCGGATTGCCCGGAACCATTGACAACGACCTTTACGGAACCGATACCACCATTGGTTACGATACTGCGTTGAATACTATTTTGGATGCTGTTGATAAGATACGTGACACGGCAACTTCACACGAACGTTTGTTCTTCGTTGAAGTGATGGGAAGAGATGCTGGTTTCCTTGCATTAAACGGAGCCATTGCTTCGGGTGCCGAGGCAGCCATCATACCTGAGTTCAGTACGGAAGTTGACCAACTGGAAGAATTCATCAAGAACGGTTTCCGCAAGTCAAAAAACAGTAGTATCGTTATTGTAGCCGAGAGTGAACTAACCGGAGGTGCCATGCATTATGCCGAACGCGTAAAGAATGAGTATCCCGAATACGATGTAAGAGTAACCATTCTGGGTCACTTACAAAGAGGTGGAAGCCCTACGGCGCACGACCGCATTTTGGCCAGTCGTTTAGGTGCTGCTGCTATTGACGCATTAATGGAAGACCAGCGAAACGTGATGATTGGAATTGAGAACGATGAAATTGTTTACGTTCCCTTTACCAAAGCAATCAAGAATGATAAGCCGATTAAGAAAGAGTTAGTGAATGTACTTAGAGAACTTTCCATCTAAATTGATCAGGGATATATACTAAAAAAGGCAACCTAACCGGTTGCCTTTTTTAGTATATGCCTATCGCTTCTTTAGCGGAACATATTCGGCTACATCAAGTACATTCTTGTACGCCGGACGAATAATGCGCTTACCGTCGAAGTTTAGTTCTTCGTTTCTGTGTGCACACCATCCAACGATACGAGCCATGGCAAACAGGGGAGTATATATTTCCTGGGGCAAACCTATCATCTCATATACAAATCCCGAATAGAAGTCCACGTTACTGGACACTGTTTTACCGTTATTCTTTACTTTAGCAAACATCGTAATGGCACGATCTTCGAGCAATTCAAGGAAAGCGAATTCCTTGTCGCGTCCTTTTTCTTTGGCCAAGTCGCGAGCCAATTCCTTCAGCAGCAAGGCGCGAGGGTCAGAGATGGTGTACACCGCATGACCGATACCATAAATCAATCCGGTTTTATCGTAAGCTTCCTTGTTGAGCATACGAGTAAAATAGGTATCAATCTCATCAACATTGGTCCAGTCCTTGATCTTTTCTTTCAGGTGATGAACCATATCAATAACCTGTAAATTAGCACCACCGTGGAGCGGTCCTTTCAATGAGCCGATACCCGCTGCGATAGCAGAATAAGTATCTGTACCCGTTGACGAAGTAACGCGAACAGTAAACGTAGAGTTATTACCGCCACCGTGTTCTGCCTGCAACACAAGCAATAAATCGAGCGTGCGAGCTTCCAGTTCCGTATAATCCTTCTTCAACATGAACAAGAAATTCTCGGCAATGGAAAGATTCTCCTGCGGGTGACGAATGTGCAGAGACCGTCCAAAAGTAGCATGCCTCAACATGTTATAGGCATAAGCTATGATGGTAGGGAATTTTGAAATCAGTTCAATGCTCTGCCTCATCAGGTTATCGCGGGAGTTATCATCGGGCTTTGAATCAAAGGTGTAAAGTTCAAGCACACTTCTAGCCAGAATATTCATAATATCAGAACCCTCCAGCTCGAGAATATTCATTTTCGTTTTCTGTTCAAGCGGCATATTATCATTCAATAGCTCCAGAAAACCGGCCAACTCCTCTTTATCGGGCAAACGTCCCGACAGTAACAAGAAAGCCACCTCTTCGAATCCAAAACGTTTTTCCTTGATCGTAGAGTGAACAAGGTCTTCTACATCATACCCCCTATAAAACAATTTACCGGGAATAGGCTGCAAGCCCCCACCGGGAATTCGCTCATAGCCCACTACGTTGCCAATCTTTGTAAGACCCACCAGCACTCCGGTGCCGTCTTCGTTGCGCAAGCCACGCTTCACATCGTATTTTTGGAAGAGTTCATTATCAATTTTGGTGCAACTCTTCATCTCTTCAGAAAGTTTGTATATAATATACTCCTTTTTCATATGGTTCATTGTTTTAGGGTTATTATTTCTTTTGTATTTTTTCCGTTATTTCTTTCGCAAAGACCGAGGTAGGCAACGCCTTTCCTCCGGGCATGAAACGAGCCAGATCATTGGTAGCCCTGCCATCGGCAAAGCTTTCTTCCAAAGCCTTTTCGATAACGTCTGCTGCTTCTTGCCAGCCGAAGTACTCCAACATCATGACTGCCGATAAAATCAGAGAGCAAGGATTGACCACATCTTTTCCCGCAATATTGGGAGCCGTGCCGTGTGTCGCTTCAAAAATGGCGTGACCTGAGTCATAATTAATGTTTGCCCCCGGCGCAATGCCAATGCCACCTACCATAGCGGCCAACTGATCGGATATGTAATCGCCGTTGAGATTTAAAGTAGCAATAACGGAATATTCTTCGGGAACTAACAAGGTGTTTTGCAGAAAAGCATCGGCTATGCAATCTTTCATAACCAACTGGCCTGTACTGATGTATTCACCGAATTCTTTTTCCGCCAGCTCGTAACCCCATTTCTTGAAGCCTCCTTCCGTGTACTTCATGATGTTACCTTTGTGCACCAACGTTACCGAAGGTAAATGGTGCTCAATGGCATACTTACACGCCGCACGCACCAAACGCTCAGTGCCCTCACACGAGACGGGTTTCACACCGAAAGAAGAAGTTTCCGGAAAGCGTACTTTTGTTACGCCCATCTCCTTGTGCAGAAACTCGTAGAATTTATTTGCTTCGGGCGAACCTGCCTCCCACTCTATGCCGGCATATATATCTTCCGTGTTCTCGCGAAAGATGTGCATGTTGACCTTCTCGGGCTCTTTCACCGGAGAAACGACACCTCGGAACCAGCGAACCGGACGAAGACACACATATAAATCCAACGTTTGTCGCAAAGCCACATTCAAAGAGCGGATTCCACCCCCAACTGGAGTAGTGAGTGGCCCTTTAATACCTACCAGGTATTCTTCAAAAGCCAGCATCGTCTCGTCGGGCAGCCATGAACCGGTTTGGTTAAAAGCCTTTTCGCCGGCCAATACCTCCACCCAGTCAATCTTGCGTTTACCTCCGTACACCTTCTCAACAGCCGCATTAACTATCAACTGCATCGCCGGAGTTATCTCGGCTCCTACTCCATCACCCGTAATATAAGGTACGGTCGGGGTATCGGGAACCAGTAATTTACCATCTTTTTGCTTAACAATCTTGCTCATTTTATTTTGTATTTAAAGCAGATCCTGCCTTAAACCAGGCAATCTGCTGTTCATTGTATGTATGTTGCACTTCAAAACTCTCCACCGTACCATCTGCATGCAGAAGTGTGATGGTGAAGTTTTTGCCGGGAGCAAACGCTGTCAATCCCGATAACGTGATAACATCCGCCTCACGAATGCGATCGTAATCATCTTTATTCACGAAAGTAAGTGCCAACATGCCTTGTTTCTTGAGGTTTGTTTCATGAATGCGCGCAAAGCTCTTTGCTAAAATCACTTTCACATTCAAGAATCGCGGTTCCATAGCCGCATGTTCCCGACTAGATCCTTCGCCATAATTTTCCTCGGCTACTACGATGGACGAGATACCCGCCTGCTTGTATTGTTTGGCCGTGCCCGAAACGGTTTCATAAGTCTGTGTGAGCTGATTGAATACCTTGTTCGTTTCACCGTTGAAGGCGTTGACTGCTCCCATCAGCATGTTATCGGAAATGTTTTCGAGATGCCCTCTGAAACGTAACCACGGACCAGCCATGGAAATATGATCAGTAGTACACTTACCCGCAGTCTTGATGAGCAGTTTCATTGAAAGCGCATCTTCACCGTTCCAGGCAGCGAAAGGTTCCAATCGCTGCAAGCGCTGTGAATCGGGACTGATAGTCACCTGCACATGACCTCCCTTGGGAGCCAGGTAACCGCTTTCGCCGGGCGCAAAACCCTGCAACGGAAGTTCATCACCTTTGGGCTCGGTCAGTTTCACCGCTTCACCTTTTTCATTCACTAACGTATCAGTAAGTGGATTAAAGCCCAAGTCGCCTGCAATGGTCAGCGCCATGGTCAGTTCCGGAGAAGCGACAAAAGCAAACGTATTGGGATTACCGTCGGCACGTTTGGCAAAGTTACGGTTGAATGAAGTTACGATGGAGTTTTTACGTGTAGGGTCATCGGTATGACGTTTCCACTGTCCGATACACGGGCCGCAGGCATTGGCCATAATAACCGCCCCTACCTGTTTGAATGTATCAATCATACCATCGCGCTCCACAGTAGCCCGTATTTGTTCAGAGCCGGGGTTCACGATCAGCGGTGAAGCCACTTTTAAGTTCAACGCCACAGCCTCTTTCGCTATCGAGGCGGCACGACTTATATCCTGATACGAAGAGTTGGTACACGAACCAATCAGTCCCACTTCCATCTTCCGCGGATAGTCATTGGCCTTTACTTTGGCGGCAAATTCAGAGATAGGCGTAGCCGCATCGGGCGTAAACGGACCGTTAATGTAAGGTTCGAGAGTGGAAAGATCAATCTCAATCACCCGGTCGTAATACTGTTCCGGGGCAGTCATAACTTCAGCATCGGCACACAGTTCATGCGCCACGCTGCTTGCCATTTCGGCTACACAGGTTCGGCCTGTTGCTTTGAGGTAAACAGCCATGCGTTCATCATAAGGAAACAACGAAGTAGTAGCTCCTACTTCGGCACCCATGTTACAAATGGTGCCCTTGCCCGTTGCCGACAAACTTTCCGCGCCGGGACCAAAATATTCTATAATAGCATTGGTACCTCCCTTTACGGTCAAAATACCTGCCAACTTCAAAATTACATCTTTCGGCGAAGCCCAACCGTTGAGTGTGCCGGTAAGCTTCACGCCAATGAGCTTCGGCATTTTGAGTTCCCACTCCATGCCGGTCATCACATCAACCGCATCGGCACCACCCACACCGATGGCAACCATGCCCAGTCCGCCGGCATTGGGCGTGTGCGAGTCTGTTCCTACCATCATGCCGCCCGGAAAAGCATAGTTCTCCAGTACCACCTGATGAATAATTCCCGCACCGGGTTTCCAGAACCCGATACCGAATCGGGAAGAAACATCACGTAAGAAATCATACACCTCACGGTTCGTTTCCGTAGCCGTGGCAATATCCTCCTTTGCCCCTTTATAGGCTTGAATAAGGTGATCACAATGAACGGTAGACGGCACCGCCACGGTTTCTTTCCCCGCATTCATAAATTGCAGCAACGCCATCTGAGCTGTAGCATCCTGCATAGCCACACGATCGGGACGAAAGTCGACGTAGTCTTCTCCCCTTTGAAATGATTTCAGCTTGTTTTCATCGTAAATGTGAGCATACAGAATTTTTTCGGCTAGTGTGAGCGGGCGCGCCAAAGCCATCTTTGCCCGTTTTATTTTCTCCAGATAAGAGCCATAAAAGCTCTCTAACATTTCCTCGTCGTATACCATTGTCTCTTATATTTATAAATCTACATTATAACGAGCCAAAAAGCAGTAATGTTTAAGAAATAGGCTGTTTTTTGCGATTATCTTTCAACAAAAGACGTACCTTTGCAACGAATTCGAATAAAAATACAGGTGAACAAGATAAATACAAGCACTTTGTGCGCACAAACCTCTTTGCAGCAACAACAACTGTTGTTACGCATGGAATATGAATACGAAAAAGAAGAATTCCAACGTTTGACCCAGACCATGGGCATTGGAAGAAAGATAAAACGCGGGCAATGCTGGTATCCTGCTTCTACGGGAAGAAGTTATTACAACTCTCTGAATCAGTTCGTTATAGAAATAGAGCGCAAAGAGGATAAAGACATTGAACATGCTTTTGAATACGGTAAGCCGGTTTGTTTCTTCACACAAGATGCCGGTAATCAGATAAAATATTTGCCATTTACCGCCCAGGTAAGCTATGCCGATGACGAACGAATGGTAGTGATCCTGCCCGGAGCTTCGGCACGCATTGAGCTGGAAGGAGCACATCAACTGGGGGTTCAGCTTTATTTTGATGAGACCAGTTACCGAACTATGTTCGAGGCATTGGCCGATGTGATCAGGGCAAAGGGCAACAGACTGGCTGCTTTGCGAGACATCATGCTCGACAATCAGTTGCCTGCCGAGCGACAAATTTTCCCTCAACGCTTTCCCTGGCTCAACAGTACACAAGAAGAAGCAGTCAACAAGGTGTTACGGGCCAAAGATGTGGCGGTGGTGCACGGGCCTCCGGGTACTGGCAAAACAACCACGCTGGTGGAGGCCATATACGAAACATTGCATCGGGAGAATCAGGTGCTGGTTTGTGCGCAAAGCAACGCGGCGGTTGATTGGATTGCCGAGAAGCTGGTTGACCGCGGTGTGGCTGTGTTGCGCATTGGAAACCCCAGCCGGGTGAACGACAAGATGTTGTCTTTTACCTACGAGCGTCGCTTTGAAAGTCATCCGTTGTACAGTGAATTGTGGAGCATCCGCAAGGCTATTCGTGAAACGAGCCGCAAAAGGCATGAACGCATAAGCGAACTGAAGGATCGGGCCACACAAATTGAGATACAGATCAACGAAGATTTGTTTTCGCAAGCACGTGTCGTAGCCTCAACGCTGGTCAGCTCTAACCATCGCGTGCTGAGCGGACGCAAATTCAGCACGTTGTTTATTGACGAAGCAGCTCAGGCATTGGAAGCCGCTTGCTGGATTGCCATCCGAAAAGCCGAACGGGTAGTGTTGGCGGGCGACCATTGTCAGCTGCCACCCACCATTAAATGCATAGATGCGGCCCGCAGCGGACTGTCGAACACGCTGATGGAAAAGATCGTGACCGGTAAACCTCAAAGTGTGTCTCTGCTCAAAGTGCAGTATCGCATGCATCAAGCCATTATGCACTTTCCTTCGCATTGGTTTTACAGCGGCGAAGTTTATGCCGCTCCTCAGGTGCACAACCGAAGTATTCTGGATTATGATACTCCGCTGGTATGGCTGGACACGTCGGGACAGGACTTTCAAGAGGAGTTCGTGGGCGACAGTTACGGACGAATTAACAAATCCGAGGCGAACCTTTTGCTCACCGAACTGGAGAACTACATCAAACGCATCGGGCCCAAGCGCATGCTCGACGAGCGTATTGACTTTGGCATCATATCGCCATACAAAGCACAGGTGCAGTACTTGAGAAATGAAATAAAACGCAGCCGTTTCCTGCGGCCGTTCAAAGCGGCCATCACCGTTCACACCGTCGACGGCTTTCAGGGACAAGAACGCGATGTCATTTTCATCAGCCTAGTACGCGCCAATGACGATGGACAAATAGGTTTTCTGAGTGATCTCCGCCGCATGAACGTGGCCATTACCCGCGCACGGATGAAGTTGGTTATTTTAGGCGATGCCTCTACCCTGACCAAACATAAGTTCTACCGGGAGTTATTTGAGTACATTAAGTTGCTTTGATGGGGCGTTTTCATTAAAATACCTTTACTCCAACACCGCTTTACGTGCTAATCTTGTCAAGAGCAAGTTTATGTATTATTAACTAATGGTCAGGTTCGTACCGACCATTGGGAGGAGTTGGGCAAAACATAACCAACTTTTTGAAAAACATAACGGCCGATTTGAAAAAGATAACGAGCAATTTGAAAAGAGAAACCGTCTTTTGGTCCATGAGAAACCGTCTTACGCCCAAGAGACGGTTTGTCGCAGACCTTTTGCTACCGTGCAAAACGGCATAAGCAACCGTCCGGGTGAAAAATGGAACCGTGCAAAACAAAAAAAGGCAAGAGTTTGAGCTCCTGCCTTTGCGCCTATATTAATTTGAATATACTATAGGATTATGATGACAAAGATAATACATTATACGATCAAAGTCAAGTATTAAAGCAATTATTTTGTATGTCAAGTCGGAATAGCATGAATAAAATGGACCTTCAAAACAAGCATTGGCTTCCATTACCAACAAAAAAACCGCCCCCAAGCCGGGAGCGGTTCCTATCCATCAACGAATGGATTGATTTATGTTAGTTGTTTTCAGGGCGAAGTTTACGAACCACTGCACCGGCTTGCCACATTTCACTTTCGCGAAGCTGACGAAGTTCTTCATTCAGTTTCTCACGGTAATCGGGTTGTGAGTTCGAGTCAATAGAACGTTGAGCCTCATTACCTACTTTTACTTCGTGATACAATTTCTCGAATACAGGCTTTGTTGCATCGTGGAACGGACCCATCCAGTCGAGCGCACCGCGTTGAGCAGTAGTTGAGCAGTTAGCATACATCCAGTCCATACCGTTCTTTGCAAACAAAGGCATCAATGACTGAGTCAACTCTTCTACTGTTTCATTGAAAGCCTCCGAAGGAGTGTGACCGTTTTCACGCAAAGTTTCGTACTGAGCCAACAAGATTCCCTGAATAGCACCCATCAAAGTACCACGCTCACCTGTCAAGTCAGAGTACACTTCGCGTAAGAAAGTTGTTTCAAAAAGATAACCCGAACCTACGCCGATACCCAAAGCAACCACGCGCTCAAATGCACGACCTGTTGCATCTTGGAAAATAGCGTATGAAGAGTTCAAACCGCGACCTTCGAGGAACATGGTACGAAGTGACGTACCTGAACCTTTAGGAGCCACCAAAATAACATCAACATCTGCCGGAGGAACAATGCCTGTACGTTCTTTGTAAGTGATACCAAAACCGTGTGAGAAATAAAGAGCCTTACCGGCAGTCAGGTTTTTCTTCACTGTAGGCCATACTTCAATCTGTGCTGCATCTGAAAGCAGGTACTGAATAATTGTTCCGCGTTGACAAGCTTCATCAATATCGAAAAGAGTTTCGCCAGGTACCCATCCGTCGGCAATTGCTTTTTCCCAAGTCTTTCCACCTTTACGTTGACCAACAATTACGTTGAAGCCATTATCGCGCAGGTTCAATGACTGACCGGGGCCTTGTACACCATAACCAATTACGGCAATCACTTCGTCTTTCAATACTTCACGTGCTTTCTCCAAAGGAAATTCTTCACGGGTTACTACATTTTCAGTAACGCCACCAAAATTCATCTGTGCCATTTTGTTTTTAGTTTTTTATGCCTCTCTTACGCATTCTGTTTTACGTGGCGAAAGGCGGTTATTAATTATATAATTCTCTTTATTATCTGTTATACGAATATCACTTTCGAACGACAAACCACCTCGTCATCGTTCTTCTTCACCTCCACATGATATTCATCGGGCCCGGCCTGCTGCATGGCAAATGCCAGCTTATCTCCGTAGTAGCTCTCGGCTACATAAGCCATTTCAAAGCGGCGGATACGCTTCGTTTGATACATTTCAATAGGAAATAAGTCGAGTATGTGCTCTATGTAACGAATACTATTAACGTGTCCGTTGATGTCAATGTCACTGTAACGTGCCTCCAGCGTACCGGCAGGCGGCACATCGGCATCCACTTTTATGCGCGAAGGCTTCTCAATAGGGCAAGGTTCCTGGCACACATAATCAACAATGCCGCCACCGTGCAAAGTAAGCAAGTCGGCAGGCTTGCGGGTTGAGAGGTTAATCATAGCCCAGATAGAACGGGCATAGCCAATCTTCTTGCCGTCTTTGTTAATGATGGCAAAGTTACGGTCTGTAAAAAGGCGATACACATTCTCAACCCAGGTTTGTATGCTGAACTCTTCGTATTGATAAGGCATTTCGTCGAGTTCAACGGCCAAACGTGAAAGAACCCACGTGTAATTGTCTTCATTGAGCGTGGCAATTCCAAAGCCACGGTCGGTAGCATGGAAGCCGGCACAGTTCAGTAAATGATTGCCCAGCACACCCATGGTAAGCCTTCCGTTGAAGTCAACATGAAACGGTTCGGCAACAAAACGATAGGTTCCTATTTTATTCTCCGGTTCACTCATTCTTCACAATTCTTTTTACTGCGGATATGCTTCTGTTCTCTTTCGGTCAGATACTCACTCAGCTTTTCCACGCAACTCTTCGTAATGGCGATGCGGCCCGAACGAACAAATTGCAGTATGCCTATTTCCTTCAGGTCATCGTACAATTCCTGCGTTTCCTCCGTTGTTCCCGATTTCTGAATCACCATGTAAGTAGGATTGATTTCAATGATACGGGCATTGTGACGGCTCACGATGTACTCCACACGGTTACTGTCAAGCAACTCCTGCGTAGGGATCTTATAAAGTGCTATCTCGCGAAAGAAGATTTCATCATCCGTAAAGTAATGAGCCTGAACCACATCAATTCGTTTTTCAATCTGTTTGGTTACTTTCTGAATCGTATCTTCATCCGTACAAGTAGTGATGGTATATTTATGAATACCCTTGATGGAAGAAGCCGACACATTGAGGCTCTCTATATTCAACTGTCTGCGGGTAAATATAGTAGTAATCTGATTAAGAATACCAGCTATGTTCTCCGAATAAACGTTGAGGGTGTATAATGTTTTATCCATAATGTTTTAATGATTAGCCTAACATCACATTGGTTACCGTATCTCCTGCTGGTACCATGGGATAAACCATGCCTACCTGCTCTACTTCTACTTCAAGCAGATAAGAGCCGTCGGTAGCAAGCATTTCTTCAATAGCACCGGCCAGTTCTTCGCGCTGCTGCACCTTACGTCCTTTGATGCCGTAAGCCGAAGCTATTTTCACAAAATCAGGATTTATCATAGGGGTGTTAGAGTATCTTTCCTTAAAGAAAAGCTCTTGCCACTGACGAACCATGCCTAAGAAACTGTTGTTCAGCAAGATGATCTTCACGTTGGTACCGGTTTCCATGATGGTTCCCAGTTCCTGAATGGTCATCTGCAACCCACCGTCACCACAAAAGAAACAAACGGTTCTGTTCGGTGCTCCGAAAGCAGCGCCAATAGCAGCCGGTAAGCCGAAGCCCATCGTTCCGAGTCCGCCCGATGTAACCATGCTGCGTTTCTGCGAGAATTTAAAGTAACGGGCAGCAAACATCTGATTCTGTCCCACGTCAGTAACAAGCACTGCCTGGTGGTTGGTCGCCTCCGAAACGGCATGAACAACCTCACCCATGGTAATTTGTCCTTCTTTAGGGTGAATTTCCTTCTCCACAACTGCCTCGTACTCTTTTTCTTCGCAAGGCAAGAAGCTATCTCTCCATTCACGGTGGTTGTTTTTCTCAAGAAGTTCGGTTACTGCTGCCAGTGTTTCCTTGCAATCGCCCAATACGGCTACGGTAGTCTTCACGTTCTTATCGACCTCCGCGGGGTCAATATCGAAATGAATAATCTTGGCTTGTTTGGCGTATGTTTTGAGGTTACCGGTTACCCGGTCATCAAAACGCATGCCGATAGCAATCAGTACATCACATTCATTGGTCTTTAAGTTGGGGCCCAAGTTACCATGCATACCCAACATGCCTTTGTTTAGCGGATGGGCTGATGGTAAAGCCGAGAGGCCGAGCAATGTGCATCCGGCGGGAATATCAGCTTTTTCAAGGAACTCTACCAGCTCGTTTTGTGCTTCGCCTAGTTCAACGCCCTGGCCGACCAACGCCCATGGTTTTTTAGCTGAATTGATGATAGCAGCTGCTTCGGCAATGGCTTTCGGGTCCATTTCGGGAACCGGAACATAACTACGGATGTAGTCAATTGTACACGGCTCGTAAGCAACCTTTTCTATTTGTGCATTCTTGGCAAAGTCGAGCACTACCGGACCGGGCCTACCGCTGCGTGCTACGTAAAAGGCGCGCGCTACCGCCCACGGTATATCTTCAGCTCTACGTATCTGATAGCTCCATTTGGTAATGGGCTGCGTTAAGCTAACTAAGTCTATTTCCTGAAAAGCATCCGAGCCGAGCAATGAGCTGACTACCTGTCCGGCAATCACCACTATCGGCGTACTGTCAAGCATGGCATCGCCTATTCCGGTAATGGCATTGGTGGCACCCGGACCGCTAGTCACAACGCAAACACCAACTTCGCCCGATACTCTGGCATATCCTTGAGCTGCATGTGCGGCTCCTTGCTCGTGGCGAACAAGAACATGCTGCAACTTCTCTTTATAATCGTACAAACAATCGTAAACCGGCATAATCGCTCCTCCGGGGTAGCCGAAGAGGGTATGTACTCCCTCATGGATCAATGAGCGAACTAAAGCTTCCGATCCGGTGATGAGTTGTTTTTCCATTGTTTTATCTATTTCTTTTTTGTTTTTACTGGTTTTAATCAATCAACCGAACGGCGCCCTTATCGGCCGAGCTCACCATGCTGGCGTATGCTCTCAGGCTCTTTGAAACGTTGCGCTCACGGGTGACGGGTGCCATAGGCCGTGCAGCCAGTTCTTCGTCGGTCAGTTTCACGTTGATTGTTCTCTCGGGTATGTTTATTTCTATGATGTCACCGTCTTTAATCTTTCCGATATTACCTCCGGCAGCAGCCTCGGGTGAAACGTGTCCGATGCTTAACCCCGAAGTACCTCCGCTGAATCGGCCATCGGTTATCAAGGCACACTCTTTACCTAAGTGACGTGATTTGATGTAGGATGTAGGGTAGAGCATTTCTTGCATTCCGGGACCGCCTTTAGGGCCTTCGTGGGTAATGACGACGACATCGCCACTGACGACTTTGCCTTTCAGGATGCCTTCGCAAGCAGAATCTTGAGAATCGAACACTTTAGCAGGACCGGTAAACTTCCAGATGCTTTCATCCACACCGGCTGTTTTAACAACACAACCGTCTTGCGCTATGTTTCCTTTCAAAATGGCCAATCCACCATCTTTAGAATAAGCATGTTCCATGTCACGGATACATCCCGAAGCACGGTCGGCATCCAACTCTTTGTAATAGCATTCCTGCGATCCCATTACCAAGTTAAACTTGCCGGCAGGTGCGCTCTTGTACTTTTTCAAAGCTTCATCGCACACATGGGGACTGGTAATACTATATTTATCAATGGCTTGGGCAAGAGTCATACCATCAACACGATGTACGTTGGTTTCAACCAATCCGGCGTTAGCCAGTTCGTGCATAATGGCCATAATTCCACCTGCCCTGTTTACATCCTGAATATGATATTTTTGTGTATTGGGAGCAACCTTACACAAGCAAGGGCTTTTGCGAGAAAGCATGTCGATGTCATCCATCGTAAAGTCAACTTCCGCTTCGTGAGCAATTGCCAATAAGTGCAACACGGTATTGGTTGATCCACCCATGGCGATATCAAGTGTCATGGCGTTTAGGAAGGCCGCACGCGTAGCAATGCTGCGGGGTAATACGGTTTCGTCTCCTTCACCGTAATATTTATAGGTATTTTCTACAATCAATTGGGCTGCATCCTGAAATAAGGCAGCACGGTTGGCATGCGTTGCCACGATGGTTCCGTTGCCGGGTAAAGCCAATCCGATGGCTTCGTTCAAACAGTTCATGGAGTTGGCCGTAAACATGCCCGAACAGCTTCCGCAAGTAGGACAAGCACTACGTTCTATCTTCTCCACTTCTTCATCGCTCACGCTGGAATCGGCCGATTTAATCATCGCATCAACCAAATCAAGGTGCTGACCGTTCAATTCTCCGGCCTCCATCGGACCGCCCGATACAAAAACGGTGGGAATGTTCAGCCTCATCGCTGCCATCAACATGCCCGGAGTTATTTTGTCGCAGTTGCTAATGCAAACCATCGCATCGGCTTTGTGCGCATTAACCATATACTCTACACTATCGGCAATTATATCTCGTGAAGGAAGCGAATAAAGCATCCCGTCATGTCCCATAGCAATACCATCATCAATGGCAATGGTGTTGAATTCGGCAGCAAAACAGCCCAGTTTCTCAATTTCAGCTTTCACCTTTTGGCCTATTTCGTGCAGATGCACATGCCCCGGCACAAACTGGGTAAATGAATTCACTATAGCAATAATTGGTTTACCCAATTGTTCTTTCTTCATACCATTGGCTGCCCACAATGCACGAGCTCCTGCCATACGGCGTCCTTGTGTACTAAACGAACTGCGTAACTGCTTTTTCATAATTCAAATCATTTTATAATTAAAGAGCCTCTCTCACACAGTGAGAAAGGCTCCAAATTAATATCTATACTATACTGACATACATATATAACCTTCCTCACGCTCTTGATGGGACCACCACGACGCTAATAATATCCAGCAGAGACAGGTTAATAGATGTACTTGTAATCATATTCTTCTTATTTCTTAAATCATGTTGCAAAGGTAGCGGCTTTTTTATAAACTCCAAACAAATCGAAGAAAAAAAACGTTTATTAATTCATAATCGTAAGAAAAAGAGGTCTCAAAACCTTATTCTATTACAATTAGTTTCAGAAGAAACCTTTTAGGAGGGTATTATAAAAGAAGTTTCAGAACCACGGAAGTGCTTAATAATCTGAAATTTACGCGTCAAGATACCAGAATCGAACTAAATAATTAGTATATTTGCAAACTCTGTTATGGAGGTATTATTAACCAGCTATTAAAATTTGAAAATGGAAACATTAGGAAACAAGTATATCACTGTAGCGTATGATTTGTACACTACAGAAGATGGAGAAAAAGACTTGGTAGAACAGGCTACTGCAGAGCGTCCGTTCCAGTTTATCTCTGGACTCGGAACAACTTTGGATTCTTTCGAGAGCCAAGTTGCAGGACTTGCCACAGGAGATAAGTTTGAATTTACATTAACTGCCGAAGAGGCATACGGCGAATACGTTGACGAACATGTTATTGAATTACCTAAGCATGTCTTTGAAATAGACGGCAAATTTGATTCGGAAAGAATTTTTGCCGGTAATCCTATTCCTTTAATGGACTCAGAAGGTAACCGTCTAAACGGTACTGTAGTTGAAGTAAAAGACGAAGTTGTTATTGTCGACATGAATCATCCGTTAGCCGGTGCCGATTTGACTTTTATCGGTCAGGTAATCGAGAGCCGTTTAGCAACTAACGAAGAACTGCAAGGCATGGTAAACATGATGAGTGGTGAAGGTGGCTGCGGATGCGGTGGCAATTGCGGATGCGGTAGTGGCGATGAAGAAGGTGGCTGTGGCTGCGGAAGCAAAGAAGGCAAAGAAGAAGGTGAAAGCTGCGGATGCGGCGGTGGCGGTTGTGGCTGTCACTAATCGGATAAGCTATACTTATTATAATAAAAGCCGTGAAAGTAGTTTCGCGGCTTTTATTTATATATATAGGTGTTTATCAAATAGCAGAACGCTACTCTTTGTGCGTCATAATATCAAGAACTAGTTTATCAGTTTCATTCATTCCCTGCGAACCAATAAGGGTGAGGTTGCGAATGCTGCGATCAACATCCTGATCAATAATACCCTCTACAGAAGTTACGCATCGATTCTCCATGGCCATCATAGCCGACAAAACAGCAGTTGATACGCCACTCGCTACTTTCAATGCGCAACTGGGCTTGGCCCCGTCACAAATCATTCCCGTCAGGTTGGCTATCATGTTCTGGACTGCAGAGGCAACTTGCGGAAAGCCTCCTCCCATGAGCCAGGTTATACCGCAACTGGAACCGGTCGCTGCCACCACGCAACCACACAAAGCCGATAACCGACCTAAACTTTGCTTAATGTAGATAACCGTAAGATGGCTCATCATCAGTGCACGTATCAGTTCTTCTTCTGTTTTTTCGTTTTCCTCGGCATAAATCACAACCGGCAGCGTAGCCGAAATACCCTGATTACCACTGCCGGAGTTACTCATAACAGGAATCATGGCTCCTGCCATACGAGCATCACATGCACCGGATGTATACGAAAGAATACGCGAAAGCGTACCGTTTCCCATCATTCGTTTCTCGGAATCACCTTTCAGCATTCTGCCTAAAGAATGACCGTAGTTTCCTTTAAAGGAACTCTCGGCAGCTGCTTTATTTAACTTTGCCGTATCTAAAATAAAGGCTATTTCAGCGAGTGGGGCCGTTAATGCAAAATCATACACCTTGTGTAAGGTCAGATTCAATGTTTTTTCTTGGGCGGAAGCATCTGCCACAACATCTTCTTTCAAGAGCACATCGGCATCTTTAGAAACAAATACAAAACGGGTGTGTTCACCCGATATAATTGCGCATGAGTGTGATGAACCAGCCTCACACACAACCTCAACATATAGCTTCTCCGTGCAATCGTCTTTCAAAGCAATGGATATACGCTTTTCGTTTAAGTAAGCCTTTCCTTCTTCCACTGCTTGAGGAGTGCTGTCTTTAAGAACTTCCAGCTGATAGCTTGATTTACCAATCAAGGCTCCTAGAGCAACTGCAATAGGCAAACCGATCATGCCTGTTCCGGGAATACCTACTCCCATTGCATTTTTAAGTATGTTGGCACTTAAAAACACACTAATCTTTTCGGGGCGACACCCCAATACCTCAGTTGCCTTCGCCACACACAAAGCAACGGCAATGGGCTCTGTACATCCAATAGCAGGAATAACCTCCTGTTTCACCAGGTTTATAATTTGTTGTCTCTCTTCTTGTGTCATAGGGAATATTACTATACGATGCAAAAGTAGGCAATAATAAAGAGGGTGCAAAATAAAGGCATAGAAATACGGTCCGAATCTTTTTCTCAAAGACTCGAACCGTAGAAATCAATTAACCTTAATGAAAAAATATTATGAAAAACTAATTCGAAATATTATTTATGAGTGATTTTAAAAGTTACCTGACCTTTTAATGGATTCTCTGTTAAGAGCCATTTATCTTGCTGCTGTTTTATCTTCAAGTGATGCAAACGATTATCCGATGGGAAACAAACACTTCCCTCAGCAACAGAACTATCGGCGGTAAAAAGGCGAAGTTCAATGTTACTCCAATCCATTTTATCTGTACTCTGCGCCAAAGCAATGTGCGGCAAAGCTACACCATCACGTACTAAAATAACCGCAGGAATCTGTCCGGCTTCAATTTCATTCCAACCCGGTTGATATACTTTGCCCGATTGGTAATCAATCCATTTACCACCGGGCAGGTAAACATTTCGTTTATTTCCTGCTTCCATCAAAGGAGCCACCAACAAATCGCTGCCAAACAGATATTGATCTTCGATAGTCCACACAGCAGGATCGGTCGGAAATTCAATGCAAAGAGCACGCAACATAGGCAATCCTTTCTCCGTACATTCTTTGGCTTGTGCATAAATGTAAGGCATCAAACGGTATTTCATTTCGGCGCTCTCACGGAAAGCACGCACAAAAGAATCGTTGTATAACCAAGGTTCTTTAGGAGGTGCACCGTGTGCACGACTATGTGAGGTTAGGAATCCGAATGGCAGCCAACGTCGATAAAGTTCCTCAGGGGCCTTCTGTACAAAACCACCAATATCATGACTCCAAAAACTGAAACCGCTTAAACCGAGAGAAAGTCCGCCCCGAATTGTACCTAGCATACCAATATCCGTATTAGCAGCATCTCCTCCCCAATGAAGCGGATAACGTTGAGAACCCGCCCATGCACTTCGTGCCCAAATAATGTTTTCATCTTTTACTTGCTTGGTTATTTCGGCTACCGCTTTATTATATCGCAGCGGATATAAGTTATGTTCGTACAATCCTCCTTTGCCCGATGCATAAAAACCGTTAAGCGGTGCTGCTTCGCCAAAATCAACCTTTATGGCACCTACACCCATAGAAAGCAACCCTGATAACTTTTCCTGGTACCAACTAACGGTCTGTGGATTTGAAAAGTCGAGTACGGCATCTTCATAAGGCAACGTACCTGCAGCATTCTTCACTTGTAATCCTTTCTCTATTATTTCATTGAAATAGCGATTTTTAGGAGTGAAATAAGGAAGCTGCCACAACGAAATATGAAAACCATCGGACAGTAAGTCTTTTATCATCTTCCGGGGATTCGAAAAACGACTGGGTGCAAAGACATAATCACATTGCCAGTCCGTTTCAAACCAACCGGTATCAAAATGAATGACGTCGGCAGGTATCTTATATTTCCTTAGGTTCCGCGCCACATCGTACCCTTCGGCTTCACTGAAATAGGTAATGCGACTCATCCAAGTACCAAAGCTCCACAACGGAGGCATGGGTGACTTACCGGTCAGGCAGGTATATTCATTAAGAACCTCTTTGGGTTCTCCGAAGAAAACAAATAAGTCGAGCGCTTCATCAGCCATAAACAGTTTATTGATACCGATGTAAGTAGATCCAAAGTCGCAAGTCACAGGTGCCGAAGTATGCATGAACATACCATAACCCCTATTACTCATAAAGAAAGGTATTGGTTTATACATTTGATCCGTTTCCGGGCCTTGCGGATCAGTCACAAACAAATTCACTTTCTGCCCCACTTTATTAATGGAAGTAAAAGACTCTCCACAACCCACAATCTTTTCACCCGGCGACAAAGTAAATACAGGATTGATGCTGCGTGAGTTATCCACCCCTCTTTTGATAAAGTTGAACGGCAGGCTTTTCACTTGGGTAGAATCATTGTCGCACCACCGCCAAGTGTCTGTCAGTCGGCGACCGGCAGCATCGTAGAAACTAATTCTCCAAGGGTTCTCCTCAATAACGATGCAACCAAAAGCACTTTTATATTGGTGTGCACCCTTTAACGCCGTATATTTCCAGCTAGTATCCTTACTAGGGGCTCCTGCCAGCATAAGAGAAGGCGCATCTGCGGGTGCAGCAGATGATGTCACCATGCGAATACGCAATGTACGCGGTGTAACAAAATCAACAGAAAAATTCAGTCGGGGATTGTTATCATAAGCAGCTTCAGGAAAATCAAGCATCTTTAAAGTTTGCGGCAACACAGTATTCACATTAAAAGCTTGCCGGGTATATAATGAATGACGTTTCCACTCAATGGTTCCCTGAGCTTTTTCAGTATCAAAAGCCGATAGCTTGTCGGCAAAGAAAAACAGATTGGTAAAATCGGCAAAGTCGGCGCTCATATCTTTGGCCTGACTTAGCAAATAGGGTGTTCCCCCATTAGTAGATAACTGAGCAAAGAGTGGTAATGAGAGCGAGAAGATAAAAATCAAGACAGTTATTATTTTCCTATTCATATTTATTGCATTTAAGGTTGTTAACAAGAATGCGTAAAAGTAGAATAAATAAACGGCTCGGGTAGTAGTCCTTTGTTTTATTATGGGGAATGAAATGTTGCATTGAGAAAAGTTTGTTATATTTGCAAGATAACGTAACATTAAAACCACAACTATATGTTTAATTCATTCGGCAATATTCTCAGACTCACAAGTTTCGGCGAGTCGCACGGTAAAGGTGTAGGTGGAGTCATTGACGGCTTCCCGGCCGGTGTGGAAATCGACATGGAATTTATTCAGCAAGAACTAAATCGCCGCCGTCCCGGACAATCGGCCATTACCACCGCCCGTAAAGAGCCCGATGAAGTAGAGCTTCTTTCGGGAGTATTTGAGGGAAAAACGACCGGATGTCCCATCGGGTTTATCGTTTGGAACCAAAACCAACACTCTAACGACTATAACAACCTCAAAGATATTTATCGCCCATCGCATGCCGACTATACGTATGCAGTTAAATACGGAGTTCGCGATCACCGCGGAGGAGGTCGTTCCTCGGCACGCGAAACAACGTCGCGGGTAGTAGCAGGTGCTTTAGCCAAGCTGGCGCTGAAACAATTAGGGATCAAGATTACCGCCTATACAGCCCAAGTTGGTGAAATCAAACTTGAGAAAGATTATACGGCATACGATTTAAGTACAATAGAAGAAAATCCTGTTAGATGCCCGGATCAGGAAAAGGCAAAAGAGATGCAGGAACTTATTTACCAAACAAAAGGTGAAGGTGACACCATTGGAGGTATAGTTACGTGTGTAATCAAAGGTTGCCCGGTTGGGTTGGGACAACCTGTATATAACAAATTGCATGCAGCATTAGCCAATGCCATGATGAGCATCAACGCAGCCAAAGCCTTTGAATATGGAATAGGCTACAAAGGCATACACCAAAAAGGCTCTCAACAAAATGATATCTTCTTCAACGACAACGGTACCATAAATACCCATACCAACAATTCAGGAGGTATACAAGGCGGTATCAGCAATGGTCAGGACATCTACTTTAACGTATTGTTCAAACCCGTTGCCACCGTATTAATGGAACAACCTACTGTGAATGCCGACGGTACGGATACCACTATCAAAGCACGCGGCCGTCACGACCCTTGTGTGTTGCCACGTGCAGTGCCCATTGTTGAAGCCATGTCTGCTCTGACCATACTAGATTATTATCTGCTTGATAAGGCTACCAGATTATAATCAGAGCCATAAATAAAGAAACGATCATGAATAGAATTCAAGAATACATCAAAAAGAATGAAGAAGGCATGATGAACGATTTGTTCAGCCTAATCCGCATTCCCAGTATTAGTGCTCTTCCCGAGCACAAAGACGATATGATGGCTTGTGCACAAAGGTGGAAACAACTTTTGCTCGAAGCCGGTGCCAACGAGGCAATGGTGATGCCTTCAGCCGGCAATCCTATTGTTTATGCACAAAAGCTGGTAAACCCGCAGGCCAAAACCGTATTAGTATATGCACACTACGATGTGATGCCAGCCGAACCATTAGAATTATGGAAAAGCCAACCTTTCGAACCGGAAATCAGAGACGGATACATCTGGGCAAGAGGAGCCGATGATGACAAAGGACAGTCATTCATTCAGGTTAAGGCATTTGAATATTTGGTAAAAAACAACCTGCTAAAGAATAACGTCAAATTTATCTTTGAAGGAGAGGAAGAAATTGGATCACCTAGTTTAGAAGCATTTTGCGAAGAACATAAAGAAATGCTCAAAGCCGACATCATTTTGGTAAGTGACACCAGTATGCTCGGAGCTGATTTGCCCTCACTGACTACCGGCCTACGTGGCCTTGCCTATTGGGAAATTGAAGTGACCGGACCTAACCGTGATCTTCATTCAGGTCACTTTGGAGGTGCCGTGGCCAACCCTATCAACACTCTCTGCGCCATGATCAGCCGTATTGTTGATCACGACGGACGCATTACCATCCCCGGCTTTTACGATGATGTGGAAGAAGTACCGCAAGCAGAAAGAGAGATGATTGCGCAAATTCCGTTTGACGAAGAGAAATACAAAGCCTCTATCGGCGTCAAAGAATTGTTTGGTGAAAAAGGGTATTCCACATTGGAGCGCAACAGTTGCCGTCCGTCTTTTGACGTTTGTGGCATTTGGGGTGGTTATACCGGTGAAGGCTCCAAAACTGTATTACCTTCAAAAGCTTATGCAAAAGTTTCTTGTCGATTAGTTCCGCATCAAGACCATCACAAAATATCCAAGCTGTTTGCCGAATATATTACCAGTATAGCTCCCCAAAGTGTGCAAGTAAAGGTCACACCTATGCATGGCGGTCAAGGATATGTATGCCCCATCACACTCCCAGCCTATCAAGCAGCTCAAAAAGGATTCGAGATAGCGTTCGGCAAAAAGCCATTGGCCGTTCGCCGAGGAGGAAGTATTCCTATCATCTCTACTTTTGAACAGGTATTGGGAATTAAAACCATTCTAATGGGATTCGGTCTGGAGTCTAACGCCATTCATTCTCCCAACGAAAACTGCTCACTAGATATTTTCAGAAAAGGCATAGAAGCCGTAGCCGAATTTCACTTGGCGTATCAGGAATAATATATTATTTTGAAAATGGAAAGCTTAACAATTCAAGCAATAGGCCTCATGTCCGGCACATCACTAGATGGGCTGGACATTTGTTGCGCCACCTTTCAACAATCTACCACTCAAAGATACACTTCGTACTTTTTATGAGCATGCAGCTTATCAAATTTCCCGTATTGCTAAAGGCGGAAATTTATTGATTACCGGAGGAGGAGCATTCAACTTATTCCTTGTAGAACGAATAGAAGAGTTAACTGCCTGCCGCATTGTAATTCCCGACAGGCAGATTATAGAATACAAAGAAGCTCTTATTTTTGCTTTTTTAGGAGCACTATATTGGAACAATGAGCCCAATTGCCTTGCTTCCGTTACCGGTGCCCCTTTTGATAATATTGGAGGAATGTTATTTAAAATGAACCATTCACGTTAAAACGCGTCTTCATTCATCGTATAATGGCCTCAGTCAACTCCTCCACGGAGAAACCGGCAAAGAATTCAGCTGTATTAATGCTTTCAAGAGCACTGTGCACGTCCTCAACCGTATACCTCACTCCCTTTAAAGCATTCTCTACTGGCGAGAGATCACCGTTATTGCCAAAGAACGTTCCGTAAAATTTAATATTTTCAATCACCGAATTCTTTACCGTAGCAAAGACCTGAATTTTACCGGCAGTAAAACGAGTGGTGAGTGTAATATTAAACTGAGGCGAATGACCGTAATTCCATTCCCAAGAAGAAAATTTATCCTGACTGACCCGTTCTATTTCAGCCAATTCCTCATCACTGAATACATACTCCTGCATATCCGGGAATTTACGCTTCATGTGTTGTAAAATAGTCTCCGAGAATTCCTCAACCGTAATTTTCCGGGGCAAGTGAGGCAATATATTTGTTACCGCACTACGAACTGATTTGACACTCTTCGAGTCAATCAGATCCTTAGGAACCTCCAGCGCCTTAGATAAAACACCCAAATTCGTATCAAACAAAATGCAACCATGATGCATGATGCGCCCATTAATATATGCTTGAGCATTACCACAAATTTTTTGTCCCCCAATCACCAAATCATTTCTTCCGGTGAAGCTAGCCTCAACGCCCAACTCTTTCAACGTTTCAATAACCGGTTCCGAGAAAGTTTTAAAGTCAAATTGACTTCCTTTTTCCTCATTAGATATGATGGTATAATTGAGGTTGTTGTGATCATGATAAACAGCCCCGCCGCCCGAAATTCGTCTCACCACATTGATGTGATTCTCACGCACATATTCTGCGTTAATCTCTTCCAATGTATTCTGATGTTTGCCAACTACAATAGTTGGTTCGTTGATCCACAACATGAACACCTTTTCGTGATTCAGCAACTTTTTGAAACAATACTCCTCAAGTGCAATGTTATACTGAGGCTTATTTGATTTACTGATAATATAGATCATACTGCATTATTTATAAAAAAGAAAATCAACTTACTGCATCCAAAGATAAGCAGAAATTGATTTTCTTTATCATGTATAGTAAAATTCCGGTTAAGATTTCTTTTTCGGGATATGTATAGACTCACCCAACACATCGGCAAAAGCCTCATATAAAGCTTCTGAATACGTAGGGTGTCCATAAATCACCTTCACAACCTCATCGACTGTTATCTCCAATTCCATCAATGCAGCAGCTTGATTGATCATTTCAGCAGCTGTAGGTCCAACGATATGAACCCCCAGAATCTCACCGTATTTGGCATCGGCTATTACTTTTACAAAGCCCAGATTATCACCGGAAGCCATGGCACGTCCGTTAGCTGCAAAGTCAAAACGTCCAACCCTTACATCATACTTTTCACGAGCTTGTTCTTCGGTCAATCCAACCATGGCAACTTCCGGAATAGTATAGACTACAGAAGGTGCAGAAGCGAGTTTCACTTCACGATGATTACCTTTCACTGCATTTTCGGCAGCCACTTCACCCATACGGAAAGCAACATGCGCCAACATCTTAATACCGTTCACGTCACCCGGTGCATAAATACCTTTTACGCTAGTTTCCATAAACGAATCAACCTTAATCTTTCCACGCTCGGTTTCGAACTCAATTTCGCCTACACCTTCTAAATCAGGAACACGTCCGATAGAGAGAAGAGCTTTATCAGATTCAATCACCTCACCATTAGCCAACTTGACTTGAAGTTTGTTATTAGCTTCTTCAATACCCACGATAGAGACGGAATTTAGAATTTTGATACCTTTCTTTTTCAACGTATCCGCCAATACTTTAGACGCTTCGGAATCAATTGCCGGAACAATTCTATCCATCATCTCGACAATAGTAACTTTGCTACCGATAGCATGCATAGCCAAAGCCATCTCCACACCAATCACACCACCACCAATAACAGTCAGTGTTTCAGGTACCTCCTTCAATGAAAGAAGTTCATCACTTGACAGAATACGAGGATTGTCAATGCCGGGAATATTGATTCGAGAAACCTTAGAACCACCTGCTAAAATGATTTTATCAGCCTTAATGATTCGGTTACCGTCAACCACCACATCTTTGTTCTTATTAATTTTGGCCACCCCACGGAAAACATCCACACCATTACTTTTCAGTAACGCTTCAACGCCCATGGTAAGCCTCTTCACTACACCGTCTTTGAATTTCACCACCTGATTCATATCGATGGAGTATTTTGTGCTGGCAAAATTAATACCGCGGGCTGCTCCCATCTCGATAGCCTCAATAATTTCAGCGTTCTTCAAATACGTTTTGGTCGGTATACAACCCACATTTAAACAAGTACCTCCGTACCATCTCTTTTCAATGATAGCCACCTTGGCTCCCAACTGCGCAGCACGAATAGCAGCAAAATATCCGGCAGGGCCACCTCCGATCACAGCCACGTGATACTCGTCATCGGCCACCGAGGCCAAAGGTTCTTGTTCGGCCACCGGTTTAGGGGCAGGAACCTCTTCTTCCGATAAATTCTCCAATGATTCACCCGGTTGTCCAATATAACCAATCACTTCAGTTACAGGGACCATATCGCCGGCATGGCGGAGTATTTTCAACAAAACTCCAGAAGCCTCAGCTTCAATCTCCATACTCGTTTTGTCGGTCATAATCTCAAGAATAATCTCCCCTTCTGCGACCGTATCACCTTCTTGTTTCAGCCATTTTACGATTTGCCCTTCGGTCATGTCAATTCCCGCTTTAGGCATAATTACTTCAAAAGCCATATCTTTTTGTTTTTTATATTATCATGAACTAGTTACCCATCAAATCAATAACGAGAACGGATTTTCAATCAAAGCCTTTAAATCCGTCATAAATTTAGCCGCCACCAAACCGTCAATCAGTCGGTGATCACTTGTCAGACTCATGTTCATCATCGGACGAATAACGATTTCATTATTGATAACGACCGGTTTTTTCACAGTTGCCGCTACACTAAGAATCGCCGCATTGGGTTGATTGATAATAGCAGAAAAATGACTCACACCATACATACCTAAATTACTGATTGTAAATGTACTTCCCATTTGTTCGTCGGGTAACAATTTTTTAGAGACAGTACGTGCAGTCAAATCTTTGATAGCGACCACCAATTCGCTGAGTGACATTTTTTCAGCATGTTTTACAACGGGAACAATCAATCCTTCTTCCAAGCCTACAGCAACAGCCAAGTTCACGTAATTGTGAAAAATAATTTGATTGCCGTCTTCCGAGAGACTTGAATTGATATACTTATGTTTCAACAGCATACGTACCAGTGCCAATGAAAGCAAATCCGTGACTGTGATTTTCTTTCCCGTCTTCTCCATAATGGGTTCAATCAGTTTGGCACGTAAAGCATTCATCTCCGTCATGTCCACCTCCCAAGTCTGCATGAAAGTAGGCGCACCAAAATAACTCTCAGACATACGCCGCGCTATCACCTTTCTCATCATACTCATCGGAACCATTTCCGTTTCATCAGTAGAGTTACTTACAGTAGCAACTTGCTGAGAAGCTTGTGCATTAGTAGCAGCTTTCGCAGCAACAGCGACTTTTATCCCGGCAGGAGGTGTTCCATACAACTCATCACGGGTAAAGAAGGCTTTCACCTGCGGATCAGACACCAACGCAAGCACATCATCCTTCATGATTTTACCGTTGTGACCAGACCCGCTAATACCGTTCAAATCAATATGTTGTTCTTCTGCAACGCGACGAGCTAAAGGAGAAACATGTATTTTTTTCACATAATTAAATCCCGCTACATCGTTTTTATGTATACGTCCTTTTGGCCCTGTACCTTCTACGTTTAGGAGACTGACTCCCAAACGCTTGGCCAAAGCACGTGCCGCAGGGGTTGCTCTAAATTTTATTTCTTCCATCTTCCTCCTCCTTTACCTATTGTTCACTAATTTGAGGATATATTTCTTTATACGCTCAACACTCGGGATCATAGCCGTTTCAAGAGCCTGATTATATGGGACCGGAATATCTTCTGCAGCCAAACGTAAAATAGGGCCATCCAGATAATCAAAAGCTTCACTTTCTGAAATAATAGCAGACACCTCACCGATAAACCCGTTTGTTTTGTGTGCATCATTCACCAATAAAACGCGTCCGGTTTTCTTCACTGACTCCAAAATAGCTTCTTTATCAAGAGGAATCAGCGTACGCAAATCAACCACTTCAACACTTACTCCTTCGGCATCACGAAGCTGGTCGGCTGCTTGTAACACCCTATCAAGCATACGTCCATAAGTAATTACTGTTACATCTTTTCCTTCTCTTTTTAAGTCAGCTTTTCCCAAAGGAAGTACAAAATCAGGATCCAGTGGCACTTCACCTTTCATATTGTACTGGGCTTTGTACTCAAGAAAAATAACCGGATTGTTGTCGCGAATAGAAGCTTTAAGAAGCCCTTTAACATCAGCGGGAGTACCCGGAGCAACAACCTTTAATCCGGGAATGTGGCAAAACCACGACTCAAGTGACTGCGAATGTTGCGCCGCAGATCCCACACCAGAGCCAGCTGCACAGCGAAACACAACAGGTACCTGCCCTTTTCCTCCAAACATATAACGCGTTTTAGCTGCCTGATTAACAATGTTATCCATCATGTAAACTACAAAATCCATGAAAGTAACATCAACAATGGGACGCATACCAGTCATGGCTGCACCGATAGCACAACCCGAAATGGCATTTTCTGAAATAGGTGTGTCACGTATACGTTCCGCACCGAACTCTTCGAGCATCCCTACCGAAGTACCGAAATCTCCACCGAAAATACCGACGTCTTCACCCATGAGAAATACGTTTTCATCGCTACGCATTTCCTCAGACATAGCCATAATAATGGCATCTCTGACAGACATTAATTTGGTTTCGTTATTCATTTATATCGTATTCTTTTTATTATTTATACAACTTGCAACCTTAAATATGATGCTGAAAATCAATCGGCAAAAACATCTTCAAAAGCCGATTCATAAGATGGTTCCGGGCTACTCAATGCAAACTTAACAGCATCTTCCACAGCCGTTTTCGACTGCACATCCAGCTCATCAAGTTCTTGTACGGTAGCGAGGTTATTATCAACAAGATAATTCCTGAATTTCACGATAGGATCTTTCTTTTTCCAACTATCAACCTCCTCCTTGGTACGATATTTACCAGGATCCGAAGTAGAGTGCCCAAACCAACGATAGGTAAGACTTTCAACCAATACAGGCCCATTACCGTTGCGCACATACTCCACAGCCTCTTGCATTTTCTCGTACACAGCAACTACATCGTTACCGTCCTCAATAAAATGCCCGGGAATACCGTAAGCAGATGCTCTTTGATAATTATAGTCAACATTAATAACGTTCTTTATCGGAGTACTGATACCATAGAAGTTGTTAATGGAATAGAAGATAACAGGAAGTTTCCAGATAGAAGCAAGGTTGAGTGTTTCATGAAAAGTACCTTCATTACAAGCCCCGTCGCCAAAGCAACAGAGCACAATTTTCCCTGTGTTTTTCATTTTTTGAGTTAACGCAGCACCAATAGCCATTCCCATGCCTCCGCCTACAATGCCATTGGCACCAAGATTGCCATTATCCAAATCAGCAATATGCATGGAGCCGCCTTTGCCTTTACAAGTTCCGGTAGCTTTGCCCATAATTTCGGCCATCATTCCGTTCAGGTCAATCTCCATGGCTATACTCTGTCCATGTCCACGGTGATTGGAAGTGATGAAATCTTGTTGTCCGATTGCCGCAATAGCACCCACATTGGCAGCTTCCTCGCCCACAGAGAAGTGAGTCATTCCAGGTACCTGCCCCTTTTTAACCATTTGGTTCACTTTATTATCAAAGTTACGAATGTCAAGCATCAGCCTGTGCATGTACAGTAACTTTTCCTTTGGTATTTTTGCCATAAACTAATCGTATTACAATAGATTATATAGAATCATTCTACATAACGAACGGTAAACGATACAGATTGTTCAGACTCTTTTATGATTTTAACAGTGGTATAGGTATTTTGGATAAACTAATCCAGCGGATGACGGAAGCTACAACCGTTCCGCCATTCCGAGCAACCGTAAGCTGTTTTGCCCCGAATGATAGTTCCCTTACCACAAAGCGGACACACTTGTCCCGCCGCTACAGACATAGAGGTTGGCAATGATGCGGCAGCTTTCTCTTTCTTCGGTTTCGGAGTTGTGGCCTTGCGCTCACGCTTCTTGGGTTCCTTTTCTTGCAGAGTAACGGCTTCCTGAATCGTAATGCGACGGTTGGTATTATCTGCCAACACCGTCATCACCACTTCCGTAACCATTTGCTTCAACTCCTCTAAAAACTGATGTGCATCATACGTGCGCTTCTCTATTTCCCGCAGTTTTTTCTCCCACAAGCCAGTTAACTCAGCCGATTTTAATAGCTCTTCGCGAATAAGCTGAATCAGTTCCACACCCGTTGGAGTGGCAATGAGGTTTTTTCGTTCTTTGCGAATATAATTGCGTTTAAACAACGTTTCTATTATAGCAGCACGAGTAGACGGGCGACCTATACCATTTTCCTTTAAGGCATCGCGTAATTCATCATTATCGACCAACTTACCTGCCGTTTCCATGGCACGCAATAACGTTGCTTCGGTATACGGACGCGGAGGTTGAGTCCATTTCTCGTACAAATCGGGCACATGCGGTCCGCTCTCTCCTTTCACAAAGGCAGGCAATACATTTTCCTCCTCCTCAAGCTCTTTTTCTTCAGAAGTTTCCTTGGCAAAGACCACGCGCCACCCCGGATCCAGAATCTGCTTTCCTGTAACTTTGAATTCAATCTGATCCACCTCGCCCAATACGGTAGTGGTAGCCACCTTACAGTCAGGATAGAACACAGCGATGAAACGGCGGGCAATCAAGTCGAACACGCGTCGTTCCATATCCGTTAATGCCTGCGGATGAACCCCTGTAGGAATAATAGCGTGGTGATCGGTCACCTTCGCATTATCGAATACTTTTTTTGATTTAGTCAACGGTTTTCCCTCCAAAGGAGCCGTGTAGACAGTATAATCACGCAAACCCTTTAAAATACCGGGGCACTTGGGATACATATCATCGCTCAGAAAAGTAGTATCCACGCGCGGATAAGTAGCCACCTTCTTCTCGTACAGAGCCTGAATCAACTTCAATGTTTCGTCTGCCGAGTAGCCAAACTTTTTATTACATTCCACCTGCAAAGAAGTAAGGTCAAACAAACGGGGAGGAAACTCTTTTCCCTCTTTCCTGTTCACGCCGGTTACTTCAAAAGGAGCCTCTTTGATTTGTTCCAACAGTGCCATGCCCCGATCCCGATCCTCAATAGGATCGATACCCGGATTGGGCTCCACTTTCTTATTGGCAGCATCACCCTTCTTCTCTTCCTCAAGCAACACCTCCTCCTCACTCTTCTTAATGATAGCCGAGAAAGTCGTATCCCGATACACCGTTTTGAGTTCCCAGTATTGCTTAGGAGTAAAATTCTCAATTTCAAGCTGACGGTTCACTATCAGCGCCAACGTAGGAGTCTGCACCCGTCCGATGGAAAGCACTTGTTTGCCTTGCCCATATTTGATGGTGTACAAACGAGTAGCATTCATGCCCAGCGTCCAGTCACCGATAGCGCGTGACAGTCCGGCTTCATAAAGCGGCTGGAACTCCGATTGATCCTTTAGTTTAGAAAAGCCTTCGCGAATAGCCTCCTCCGTCAGTGAAGAAATCCACAAACGTTTCACCGGACACTTTGCTCCCGCCTTTTGCATGACCCAACGTTGAATAAGTTCCCCTTCTTGTCCGGCATCACCGCAGTTGATAATTTCATCAGCCTGCTGCATCAATTTCTCGATGGTGTGAAACTGTTTCTCATAAGTAGGATTACTGATCAGCTTTATACCAAAGCGAGGCGGAATCATGGGTAAACTGCTTAAGTTCCATGATTTCCAGGAAGGAGTGTATTCGTGCGGCTCTTTTAATGTGCACAAATGACCAAACGTCCAGGTAACCTGGTATCCGTTTCCTTCTATGTATCCGTCTTTTTTGATTTTAGCTCCGAGTACATCGGCAATATCACGCGCCACTGAAGGCTTTTCGGCAATGCAAACTATCATTCTGTCTTTTTATTGTAGAAGCAAAGGTATGGAAAATAGGGGATAGTTGAAAGGGATGGACAAAAAAAAAGGAGTCACGCCTGACTCCAACCTTTGTTAACCTTAAATCTAATACTATGAAAAACACATTGCAAAGGTACGCACTTTTTTGGCATTTGCAAGCTTCGTGTGCGAAAACGCATGCTTTATAACATAGTTTAAGAGTTACGCCCTATTTAATTAATTTTATAGCAAAGAACAAAAAGAGGTAGCAAGTTTACCCTGCTACCTCTTCTATTTATCTAAAACCCGAAAGAGTTTTTAGTCTTCCATGAGTATCTCCAGAATCTGACAAGCAGCCTTGGCTACCGGAGAACCGGGACCAAAGATAGCCGCTACACCCGATTTGTAAAGGAAATCATAGTCTTGAGCCGGAATTACACCGCCGGCAATAACTATAATATCTTCGCGACCCAGCTTCTTAAGTTCTTCAATAATTTGAGGAATAAGAGTTTTGTGTCCCGCAGCCAGTGAAGAAACACCTACTACATGCACGTCATTTTCAACGGCTTCGCGTGCAGCTTCGGCCGGAGTCTGGAACAACGGTCCCATATCCACATCGAATCCGCAATCAGCATAACCTGTTGCAACAACCTTGGCACCACGGTCGTGACCGTCTTGTCCCATTTTTGCAATCATGATACGAGGTTGACGTCCCTCTTTCTTGGCAAACTTATCGGCTAGTTCACAAGCACGCTTGAAGTCTGCATCGTTTTTACTTTCTGATGAATACACGCCTGATATAGTTCTGATTACTGCTTTATAACGTCCTACAATCTTTTCGCACGCATAAGAAATCTCACCTAAAGTAGCACGTACACGAGCTGCTTCAACAGCCAGTTCAAGCAAGTTACCCTCTTTTGTTTCCACACATTTGGTGATGGCATCGAGAGCAGCCTGAACTTTTGCTTCGTCACGACCTGCCTTGAGTTCCTTCAAACGCTCAATCTGTTCTTTACGAACAGCCGTGTTATCAATCTCAAGAATATCAATAGGAGCCTCTTTTTCGAGACGATATTTGTTAACACCTACAATGGTTTGCGAACCAGAGTCGATACGAGCCTGTGCACGAGCAGCAGCCTCTTCGATACGCATCTTGGGGATACCTGTTTCGATAGCCTTAGCCATACCGCCTAGCTTTTCAACTTCCTCAATCAATTCCCAAGCCTTGTGTGCCAACTCGTTTGTCAGGCTCTCTACATAGTAAGAACCACCCCATGGGTCAACGTTCTTGCAGATGTAAGTTTCTTCCTGAATATAGATCTGAGTGTTACGGGCAATACGAGCAGAGAAATCAGTAGGCAAAGCAATAGCCTCATCGAGCGCATTGGTGTGCAAAGACTGAGTATGTCCCAAAGCAGCAGCCATAGCCTCGATACAAGTACGGCCAATGTTGTTGAACGGATCTTGCTCAGTAAGTGACCAACCCGAAGTTTGCGAGTGCGTACGCAAAGCCAATGATTTAGAGTTTTTCGGGTTGAACTGTTTTACGATTCTTGCCCAAAGCATACGTGCAGCACGCATCTTGGCAATTTCCATAAAGTGGTTCATACCGATAGCCCAGAAGAAAGAAAGACGGGGAGCGAAAGCATCGATATCGATACCCGCAGCCACACCGGCACGAAGATACTCCAAACCGTCGGCCAACGTGTAAGCCAGCTCGATATCGGCAGTAGCACCTGCTTCCTGCATGTGGTAACCCGAGATAGAAATAGAGTTGAACTTAGGCATCTTTTGAGAAGTATACTCAAAGATGTCAGAGATAATCTTCATAGAGAATGCAGGTGGGTAAATATAAGTGTTACGCACCATAAACTCTTTCAAGATATCATTCTGAATAGTTCCGGCCATTTCTTCCAATTTGGCACCCTGTTCCAGTCCGGCATTGATATAAAACGCCATGATAGGAAGCACGGCACCGTTCATTGTCATTGAAACAGACATCTTGTTCAAAGGAATACCATCGAACAAAACCTTCATGTTTTCCAATGAACAGATTGAAACACCTGCCTTACCTACGTCGCCAACCACACGTTCGTGATCGGGGTCGTAGCCACGGTGCGTAGCAAGGTCGAACGCTACAGAAAGACCCTTCTGACCAGAGGCCAGGTTACGGCGATAGAAAGCATTTGATTCTTCTGCAGTAGAGAATCCGGCATACTGACGGATGGTCCAGGGACGCAACGTGTACATCACCGAGTAAGGACCACGTAAATAAGGAGGAAGACCAGCAGCATAGCCCAAGTGTTCCATTCCTTCGAGGTCTTCTTTTGTATAAACAGGCTTCACATTGATGTGCTCCGGAGTTTTCCAGTCGGCCTGAATACCGTTTGCCTTTTGCCATTCAGCACCATTCACAGGCTGAAAAGCAGCATATATATCTAAGTTTTTAAAATTTGGTCGCATGTTCTTATTTCCTTTTTATTTCAACAGCTTTGCGTTATACTCTCTCAGTGTTTCAAGCACATTAACACGTACGTGAATAAAGTTCTCGATTCCGGCAGCCTTGAGCTCGTCCATGTTGGCAGGTGCTCCGGCTACGATAAACATGGCACGGCCGTTGAGTGCCTTAAAGGCAGGAACTGCATATTCAACGTATTCGTCATCGCTTGAACAAAGAACCACAATGTCTGCATTGGCAGCCACAGCCGCTTCAACACCGGCTTCAACAGATTCAAAGCCGAGGTTATCAACCACCTCGTATCCGGCACATCCCAAGAAGTTGCAAGAGAACTGAGCACGAGCCTGACGCATAGCCAAGTTACCGATGGTAAGCATAAATGCTTTCGGACGTTTGGCAGCTGCTTCTGTTTCCAGACGTAAAGCCTCGAATTCACTTGCTGCACGTTGCAATTTCACCGTGGCAATTTCCTTATGCTCGCATCCGCAAGAACAATCGGCATCAGCCGGTTTCTTTTCGCCTGCTTTTTCAGAGAAGTTAGGGAATTGATTGGTTCCGAGCAACACTTCCTTGCGTTGTGCTACTGCTTTGTGGCGAGCTGCGCAACTTGCGTTAACAGCAGCCTGAACAGTTCCGGCAGTTAATGCCATGTAGAAACCGCCTTTATCTTCTACTTCAAGGAAAAGATCCCAAGCCTGCTGTGCAATGGCAACAGTTAGGTTCTCAACATAATAAGAACCGGCTGCGGGGTCAACCACCTTGTCGAGGTGAGACTCTTCTTTAAGAAGCAGCTGTTGGTTACGTGCCAAACGTTCTGAGAACTCATCGGGATTTTGGTAAACCTTATCAAACGGAGTTACCGTGATTGAATCTACACCTGCCAACGCAGCACTCATCGCTTCAGTCTGAGTACGCAACAAGTTTACATGCGCATCAAACAAAGTCATATTGAATGTACTTGTTTCAGCATGTACTTTCATTTTAGCAGCACAGCGGCATTCATCGTTTTCACCTTTATTATCGCAGTCGCGCAAGCAAGTTGGTTCATAAGAAGCAACGATATTGGCCCACAACATACGAGCAGCACGGAACTTAGCTATTTCAAGGAAATAATTAGAACTGATACCGAAGTTGAATTTGATTTTCTTAGCTACCACAGTTGCAGGTAAACCGGCATCAGTAAGCTGACGAAGATATTCATTTCCCCAAGTGAGCGCATAGCCCAGTTCCTGAGAAATATAAGCACCGGCATTGTTCAAGGTAAGTGCATTCACATTGAGCACTCGGTAGAAAGGAAGAGGTTGAACGGCTTCGATAAGAGATTTGGCTGTTTGAATCAAATCACCCTTTTCTTTACCGTCAACAAGCATCTTATTAAAATAATCATAGTTAATAGATCCTTGCAGCTTCTTCAAGTCATAGTCTTTCTTCTCGAAATAAGCCACCAGAAGTTGAGCCAGCTCTACCACATGTCGTTGGCAAGTTGAGAAGTTCAGCTCTACGCTCTCTGCGCAAATATCCTTCAACAGAGTTTCAATCACTTCTGCTTTCAGATCTTTGGAGTCGATACGGAAAGAAAGAGAATCGATTCCTTTCATCAGAATGTCCAGCGCTTTTTTGTTAGCCTCTACCGGATCAACCACATTGATATCCTGACGCACCAACCATACATTGCTTTTCTTGGTACCTCTCAGGTAAGGAAATTCACCCGGAAGTGCATCAACGGTTTTCAAGCCCTCGAGGTCTTCCATGCGGTAGAAAGGTTTCACTTTAAAGCCTTCGTTTGTTTTCCAAACGAGTTTCTTCTCATAATCAGCCCCTTTAAGGTCGGCTGTTACTTTCTCCATCCACTGCTCAGTGGTTACGGGAGCGAAGTCCGAGAAGAGTTTTTCTTTACTGTCTGCCATAGTTTATTTAAATATTTAAATATAATAATAGTATATTTATTCTTTAATCTGCTTATTGAATGAAACGAATAAGGCTTGCAAATATACTGAATAACTTAAAACGAGGTACTTATTTTATAGAAAATTGATAATGAGAAGCTACCTGTGAGGCTCTTTTGGCATTTGTAGATTGCAAATTGACGTAATTTAGCGCTGGGATCATTTTTATTGATTAATCAACATAGAGTAGTGTCCGAGTCATTATGTTAATAAATTCGATAAAACAGAACTAGTTTAGCAATATATAAAATGCTTGCATCTGATATTTTTCAGACTCTAATAAGATAAAAGTCACGTTTTCTACGTAATAAACATGACTTTTTACATTGATTTACTACCGATGTCACTCACATAATTACTCAAACGGATATTACAGCGCTGCAAGATGATATCTATACCCTATTCAGCACGCTGCAATCAAAAATCCTTCTACCGTAAAAACGTACCTCTTGGATGATTCATTCAGGAATAAAGTTGCCTTTTATCAGATCCTTTTGTAAGACAGTAGCGGCCCAACACGCATCCTTTATATGACAGTTTTACTGCTAGGAAGCTGCTTGATAAAACAGGGATTCACAAGTTCAATATAAAAATCACTACATAAGCACACAGCAGATGGAGATCCAAGTACTTTCCATTACCACTTAGCCTACTGAAATGGTATACCAAATAGATCACGAAGGTGATTGATTTCAGGAGTCAAACACCAGAACGTTCTTCTGTTTTACCACCATTCTCTTTGATAATTTACATAAACACACTATCCTCATGCACATCAAGACCAAATACGTTATTCATAATTAGTTCTTTTATGGCTACACTTGAAAGATACTATATTTTTGGGAGTATTTAATGAATGAACGAACCAAGTGAACTTTATTTTTATTTAGTACACATCTAAATCAATATTTTTATGTAGGTTTGTGATATAATATACTAATCCAACATTTATAACAAGTATATAACAGCTGTTGATTATCAGTAACTTGCAGATAATACGGTAGAAAAGTCCTGTGTATTTGATACGAAGGACTAAAAAAGTGAAGATTTAACGATTTTAACCTTTATTTCATGCGAAATGTGGCAAGTTGAATGATTTTTTAATGCGATTACCAAGTTTATGGGTTCGGTTCAAACGACCCCATAACAAACATACTATTAAAAGGGGGTGGTTTCAACCCACCCCCTTAGGAATGCGTACTAAAAGTGAGATTGAGATTCTGAATGGTCAAAGTGCAATAGATATAGATGGTGTGTGTTGAAACCACCCCATCACACGAAACTTTGCACAACTATTCTTTGAGGCAAGCGGGTACGGTTGAATCGACACCCTTAGAGAAGAGTATTTCTCTGAATTGCTGCAATAAAGTTTTTTGTTGTTGATTAAGCATCAAAATCAATGTTGTCAAATATCCAAGCAAATAATTTCTGCAAGCCGACAATATACCACAAAAAAACACTAACTTTGTGGCAAAATATAAAACTATGGGTGCAAACAGTTCTTACAAGGCGATGCACGATATTGTGGAGCAGACAAAAGAAGGAACAATACTTATTCCTGATGATTTCACAACGTGCGGCACTCCCGATGCTGTACGGTCGGGACTAAGCCGCTTGTGCCGTAACGGATTGTTGTATCGCTTTGCAAAAGGTATTTACTATAGACCTTTGTATGACAAGTGGGACGGCACATTGCGTGAGCCGTCATTAGATGCCATTGCCTTGAAAATAGCTCAACGGGATAATGCGCGTATTATTCCGACCGGAGCATACGCACTTAACAAACTGGGATTATCTACTCAGGTTCCGGCTAACATTATCTATATAACGGACGGCTCTGCACGGCAGGTCAAGTTCGGAGAGGGAAAGAGTATCACTTTTCGGCACAGTAATGACTTGGGAAATTTTGCCTATCAATCTCAATTAATGCAACTGGCTGTTCTTGCCATGCGCGAGATTGGCGAGAAAACCATAACTGAAGACCAGAAGGGAATAATAAAAAATATGATAACCAGCCATGTCTCGGAACAAGAATTTAATCATGATATAGTTCTTGCTCCTACATGGATAAAAACGATATTACAGCGATGAAATTCATTGATTTGTCAAAAGAAGACCGTGTGGATATACTTGACCGTGTTTCCTCGGAATTGAACATCCGCCAGCGGGAGGTCATAGAAAAGGATTGGTGGGTCACGGCGGTTCTCCGTGCCATGTTCGGTTTACCTTACGCCGACCATTTGTCTTTTAAGGGCGGAACATCGCTGAGTAAGTGCTGGCATTTGATTGACCGCTTTTCAGAGGATATAGACATTGCCATCGACCGAGAATATCTTGGTTTCAGCGGGACATTATCCAAAACGCAAATCAGTGACAAGTTGCGCCGTGCAGCCTGTGCCTTTGTCCGTGAAACCATGCAACACGATTTGGCAGAGCGGTTATACCAAAACGGCATATCAAGAGAAAAGTTCAAGGTGAATGTGGATATAACTCCTGTCACCACCACCGACCCGGAAATCATAAACATCAATTATGATTCAGTATTGTCTTTCTCCATTGATGGTATGGACGGCAATCAATATGTCCTGCCAAAAGTAAAAGTGGAAGTCAGCGGAAGATCAATGAATGAGCCTGTAAGTGAGATTGCGCTTGATTCAATGATAAACCAGATATATCCGAAAGCACCTTTTGCTGAACAGAAGTTCATGGTACGTGCCGTGCTTCCCGAACGCACTTTTCTTGAAAAGGTATTCCTGCTTCATGAAGAATTTGCCAAGCCAAAGGATTTAATCAGAGTAGAGCGAATGTCGCGGCACATGTACGACATCGGGCAGATGTTGAAAACTCCAATAGCAGAACGAGCCATCAACGATGCAGACCTTTACCGTCAGGTGGTAGAACACCGACGTACATTCATCGGTTTGCGTGGATTCGATTATGATACTCTTTATCCGGCAACACTCAATATCATTCCCCCTACTTCTGTCATTGAACAATGGAAAGCCGACTATGAGAATATGCGGTTGCACATGATTTATGGTGAGTCGGTATCATTTGAAGAGTTGATAAACACTCTCAAAGATCTGAATGATAAAGTTAGAGAAAATAAAATACTATGGAAATAGTAAAAGAAAGCAAAAAACCATATCTGCGAGGTATAAATGAAAAGCTGGCAAAAAAGTTCAAAGAATCATCTTTGTGTACTCTTGTTAAAGAAGACAAGGACTTGCTGGCATGTATTCGCAACAATGCCATCGGTATTTATCACCTTGCAGACAAAGTTGCAATGGTACACTGTAACAGAGAGGGAGAATTGGTGTGCGATGTTAATGATTTCTATGTGTCAGGAAAGCATACCGGTAAAGAACATCAGTATAAGGCAGGGGTATTATGTACGAAAATCAGAGATATAAAAGCAAACAGTTTAAGTCGTAGTACTCCGGAGAAGAATGCCCAGCATACCCTTGTATCCAATAATAATTCCAATCCTGATTCCGAATGGTTTTGTACAGATATCGAATATCGCCAATCAGAAAAGGTTCAGGAATTTACGTGCCAGAAATTTAAAGGCCGGTTTGATATTATTGCCGTATCAAAGAAAGCCCCACACCGAATAGCGGTAATAGAACTAAAGTATAACTCGTCTGCAATAGCGGGAACAGCAGGCATCGTGAAACATATTATGGATTTCAAGAGATTTTCCCAAAAAACGGAATGTTTGGAAAATCTCTGTTCGGAAATTGTATGCCAACTTCATAACCTGCATCAGATTGGTGTAAATGTTCCCGAAAGACTTTTAAAAACGTCTTATAATTTTTCCGGGAAGATAGAATTTTATGTAATAACGCTATGGGATAACAAGAGCACACATAATCCCAAAGAGACAATGGGACGGTATCTTTTCAATGACTTGCGCAAGAAGTGGGTTGAGGAAAACTCGACATGCGTATCTAAGAAAAATGCCATGAAAGAAACGGGGATTGATGTTGAAAACAATCCTCCATTTGATATTAAGTTCCTATTCAAGAAAGTGCAAAGTCCAACAGACTTTAATATTGACGACATTTTACAAGATACATTATACGACTGTGTCCTATGAAACTAATCATTCATCGCGGAACAAATCAGATTGGAGGCTCAGTCACTGAGTATGAGCATAACGGATGGCGACTGTTTGTTGATTTCGGTGAGCAGTTGCCGGGAAGTGTTGCATCCGAACCACTTGGTATTAATGGTTTGACTAAAGGCAACCTGTCAAAGAGTGCTATGCTCATTACGCATTATCATGGCGACCATATCGGCAACATTCATCTGTCGCCAGATACTATTCCCGTCTTTATGGGGAAATTAGGCCTTGATATTCAGAAAATAACATCGAATCACCTGAAAGGCGTTGATGAGATACAAGCACGTTTGTTTGAACGCCTTGAAAAAGTGACTCCATTTAAAGCAGGGGTGTCTTTTGCGTTTGGACCATTCAAGGTGATGCCGATAATCATTGACCATTCGGCTTTTGACGCTTGCGCATTCAAGATTGAAACAGAAGATGCGACCGTATTTCATACAGGTGACTTCCGTACACACGGATTTCGTAGCGGAAGATTGCGTGAAGTGATTGATAAATACATAAGAAAAGTGGATTACGTGATTTGCGAGGGCACAAATGTAAAGCGTCCCGATGCCACATCACAATCTGAGCATGATTTGCAAAAGCAGTTAGAAAAAGAATTTCAACGATATAAATACAACATTGTTTATCTCTCCTCCACCAACATAGACCGCTTATTCTCAATTTACCATGCTGCATTACGGATGGGCATTCCCTTTATTATTGACTCTCATCAAAAACGGATAATGGACGTTGTGGTCAACTCCTCCCATATTTGGGCAAAGTCAAGTCTTTATAAGTATGGGAAGTATGAACCTGTAGTCTTGATGTATAACAAGAAGAATCCAAAAGAGTTTCTTATTAGTGAAAGACTTATATCTTTCTTTCAGGAAAAAGGATATATACTAATAGCCAGAAATAATCCGCGATTTTACCATTTCATAAACAAAATTCCGGGTGCTCCCAAACAATATTACCTCTCTATGTGGAACGGATATGTAAACGACCCAACATCACCCTCATACAACAAAGAACTTGCAACTGCACTTGGAAAAGAATACCTTTATCGCCATACCAGCGGACATTGTGACATGAAGAACTTGAGCAATCTCTTTACATGGCTTTCTCCCAAAGCGATAATCCCAATTCATACAGATGCGCCAGAAGAGTTTGCCAAATACTTTAATAACCAATGGAGAATAGACCTTTTACAAGATGGTGATTCATTTACGTTACACTCTTAAAAGATTTTTCTAATGAAAATACTCCATATATCAGATACTCATGGACGACATGAAGAACTGACAAATCTACCAAATGCAGACATTGTCGTTCATTCGGGTGATTTCTGTTTTTCGGGAGCTGAATCCGAAGTACTTGATTTCCTGAATTGGTTTATCGCATTGCCGTACAAGCATAAAATTTTCATTGCCGGCAACCATGACGATTGCTTGTGGGACGGTAATATTGAAGGACTTCCAGACAATTGCCATTTCCTGCGATATTCATCTATAACCATAAACGGAATAAAATTTCATGGCATTCCAATGTTTATGCACGATTGTATCACAGATATAAATATAAAGGGAATAGTGAAAATACCTGTTGACACAGATGTACTGATAACCCATAATCCTCCAATCAACATCTTGGATTTCGATGACAACATACACTATGGCTCTCCCGAATTATTGACTAAAGTCAATGAAATCAATCCTCAGTTTCACCTGTTTGGACATATTCATGCTTCAAACGGTGAAATAACTATTGGTGCAACAAAATTTGTTAATTCGGCTATCGTAAGCGAAGATTACTCGTCGTTACAAGATTATCATATACTTCAGATAAGCCAAACAGAAAAATATTTATAACTTATGGGCAAATTGGGAAGCAAACCGGCAGAAATACAATATATAGAAGTCAGACCTGACGATCATATCGTATGCCTAAATATATCAAAGACATATAAGAGTAAAGAACGAGCAGATATCTATGATTGCGTTAGACATTATTGGCGTTTGAATGTCGGACGAGCAGAGATGGCGAACCTTGTGTTTGCTATTGTGGATGGTATCATTGTAGGGGTATTTCAACCTATTCGTTGGTATAAATCCAATCACCCTCAATACACGAATAGATTTGAATTTGAGGGAGTTGAAAAAGAGTGTCCGTTCTATTTGGGTAGGAGTGTATTGAATGTACTGAATCCCAAAAGTCAAAATCCAGTATCATACATTAACCTTTAATTAATAGATACTATGAATTTGAGTTTTCTTAAAAATATACAAAGGGAACATTTTAATGAGATTGCAACAGAACTAATGAATCACTATTGCATTCTTAAGCATGATTCGAGAGATAACTGTGATGTTATTTATCGTTTTGCCGAAGTAGAGTTCTATCTATATGATGCTAATGAACAGGACATAGACATAAGTACATACTGTCGTGATTGTAAATGCGAAGAATGGTTTTTCATGCCAGCGGTGTAGATTATTGCTTTTGAAACAATTCAAGATGACAATGAATTGATACGGTTTGGAGGTATTCTTATTCGTGGTATAGAAATATACAAACAGGACGAACAGAAGCAATGGAAACAGATTGGTGTCGTCGGTGGCCCTAAGCTATCAATGTATGAGATATTCAATCATTGTTCTAGGATGCCTGATATAATTGCTATTCCTGACACATTCAATAAAAACAGACAAATTGGTAATGCCACAAAACGCATAGGCATAAAAGACAACTTGTACCAGCGATTTGTTTTTAATGACGTAAATTGGGATAAGCCTACCAAGAGAATAGTCGAGACCAAAGATAAAACAGGAAAGTATCACGTTATACTGGAAAGTACAACAAAAAAATATAATCCAAAGCCATAATTATGATAACAGATTTCCAGTGTAATAGGGTTTATTTCTCTTCTTTGCTGCAAAGAGTTTCTCCCAAGACATATGCATCCATGGTCTCTGCACTCGAAAAACACTGCGTTGAATATCGATTACTAGTCAATACGAACGATGTTTGGTGCAGAGACTATATGCCTATTCAAATTGCAACAGATACATTTTGTGGCTTTGATTATGACCCCGATTATTTGCAAGAAACGAAAGAACTGCTTGCAACACGGACTGATGGAAACCAAGTTTGCAATGATTTAGGGTTTGAAGTAAAACAGCCTATAATGCCTTTAAAAATAGATGGTGGTAATGTGATTCGTTGCGATAATAAAATCATTATGATAGAAAAGGTGTTCAAAGAAAACAGAACATCTTGGAAAGAACTGACCAAAGCAATAGAAGAACATTTTATGGCCGAATTGGTTGTTCTACCTTGGGATGAGTCTGAATTTTATGGTCATTCAGATGGCTTAGTCAGATATATAGGGAATGACCGCGTTTTGATAACCAATTACGACCGATTTGACAAAAATTTCACCTCTAAAGTTATTGAGATTCTGCGACAACACTTCAATGAGGTTTTCAAACTGGAGTATAACACCCAACGTCAACATAAACATAATTGGGCATACATCAATTGGCTTCAAACAGACAAAGTGTTACTCATTCCTTCATTCGGTTATCCGGAAGACAAACAAGCCTTTGAACAAATAACGTCGCTTATGCCAATCTATCAAGGACACGCTGAAATGATAAATGCAAAAGACTTGATTTGTCACGAAGGCTGTTTGAATTGTGCAAGTTGGACAATATATCAAAAATAAGTACAAGTGTTTAATTTTATCGTTTTATTCCACTACTCTTTTTCTTCTCACCCCACGGCATATCAGACTGTGAGCCACCGCCACCTGCACCGACATGAACCTGTGCAGGGCCACCACTTACCAGAATGAATCGGATTTTTTAAGAATGAAAATTGGAATTGCCGGTTTGCTTGGGTCTGTCAAGTTTGATATGTCCCTTGTCTGGGTCGCAGGTCAGGCTTCTGGCCAGCGATTCGGTTTCCACAGCCATAAGTTCAACCGGGAACAGGCTTTTGATAAATCCGGCTTGCACCATTACCGAATACCCGTTCTCGAATCCGAGTCGCACACCGATGTTCCACACCAGATGCTTGAAGTCCGATGTCTTCAACCTGTCTTTCGGGTTCGGCATACGTTTGAGGGTGACGTCTTTGGGAGTATATGCAGGATTGTCACACCACGCTTCAATCTCGCCACAGAGTAACACCAGGTTTTCTTCTGTAGTGAACGGTGCCATCTTCCTTTTGACATAATCAAGGATGGAATTGACAAGTAGCAGCCTGTTGTCTTGCTGCTTCTGTTTAAAATCCGCACAATAAGTTCGGTATTCTTCCTTGGTTACAACAGGGGCAGATTCTGCGGTAGATGTAGCTGCAACTGTCACCTGTTCCGGCTGGTCTTCAATCAAAGGTACATCAGTATATTCCTCTACTACCAATGTCTCAACTGGTTCAGTGTTGTTCCCGTTCCTTACCTTCTTCACCATCAAGGTACAAAGTGTTACCAAATCGGCAAGCATGTATTGGCAGACAGCAAGATACAGCAGCCACAACAGACCGTTGCAGCCTAAAAAAGAAACTGTCTTGATGAAGGTATCTCCGCCGAAATCGGAACTGATTCGGGTGGACGCCATTAATGAAAGGGCAAGTATGATTATGCCGGGCAAGCCATAAAAAAGGCAATTCTCTGTATTGACAATCGTGTTCTGATCCTTCATTCTTATACTGGTTATTGCGCCTTGTCAGCGGTTGTTTGTCACAAAATTACAATAGACCTTATCGTTATGCCAAAAGAAATTGCAGATATGAGCAATTATTTACGACTTATTAGTGTTTAGGGCGCATTTCATACTTAAAATCATACTTTGAACAGCCAAAAGACTGCGATTTTACTCTACCTTACGTTTCAGCGTGATGCGGTTTGCCGCCTCCTTCTTCCTGCTACTCACACTGTCGAGATAGCACTGGGTGGTGGCGAGGTTCTTGTGCCCGACAAGTTCCTGCACGGTTCTGGAATCCGTTCCTGCTTCCAGTTGCAGGGTACAATAGGTGTGCCGGCTTGAATGGTAGGTGATGTTCTTTGTGATTCCTGCCGCCTTTATCCATTGTTTGAGTGCTGTCTGTGTCATGCTGTCCTTGAAACCGGGGAACACAAGTCCCATTCTTGAATCACTGTCTATCAATGCCAGTGCCTCCTCCCCGATGGGATTATGTACAATCTGCTTTGTTTTCTGCATACGGGTGGTGATATAGAGCGTCCCGTCCGCTTCGGGCTGTATCATTTCCCATGAGAATGCCTTGACATCGCTCTTCCGCAGTCCCGTGAGGCAGGAGAAAAGGAATGCGGTTTTCAGTACGGGCTCTTCACACGGAGTTTCTGCCAGTTGTATGAGTTCCTCCGCAGACAGCCCCACTTTGTCTGTCGGGATGCTTTCTGTGCGTTCCAGATAGGGACAAGGATTCTCCTTGATCTTCTTGTCTCGATGGGCAGCATGGAGCGTACCGAGGAACGCAGACCAATAGCTGGCAATGGTATTGGGATGCAGTTTGCGCTTTTGATGGATGACCTGATGCGTGGTGCGCAGATATTCCAGGAACTTGTTGCACAGCTCTACGGTAATTTCGGCAAAGGTGCATTTGCCGCCTGTAAACAGGTTGAAGTGCAGGAATGCCTGCTCATAGCGAGAGTTTTTCTTTCCTGCGTACTTCTTGAAGTAATCAATGAAACTGCCGTTCAGTTTGTTCTTGTCAAAGAACTCGTAACGCTCGTTTACAATCTCCTCGTAGCGGCGGCATCGCAAAGCTTCTGCCTTCTCCGACAGCCGGGCATTGTAGTCCTTCTCACGCTGTGTCTTCGGATGTGCGTAGATGTAGATACCGAGCGATTCATGACGCAGCACTTTGTTGGTGGTCTCGTCACGGTAGCCGGGATAATAGTCGAGGAAGAAGGGCAGCATTTTGCCGCCTTTGATTTTCCGTGTATAAAGGTTCACGGTCTTGCAAATGTTTGCCATAATCTTTCTTTGTTATTGATGGATATTACTCGGTGGAGACCTTCTCCACGCTGCAAAGGAATGGAATGATGTGGCGTTGGTGGCAGATAATGACGGTAATTGACCAATAATCGGCCAATAATCAACGGTCACAGCCCTTTGGCGGCTCTTTCAGCCATCACACGCTCCACATCCGCACGGAAAAGCAGGTTTCTCACACCGACTTTCCGTTTCCCGATACCGTGTACTTTGGCGATATGGTGAATGTTCGCTTTGGACAGTCCGTATTTTTCCGACACATATTCCACGGTACAGTAGCGTTCATCCTCCATCAAATCAGTCTGACGGAGCTCGTCAAGGTGTGTCTTTGAATAATAGAGTATGCCGTATTCCTTTTTGGTTGGGATGCGGTGTCGGTAGGCATAGGCATGGATGGCGGTCGGTTTCATGCCGAACACCTCAAACACTTGTTCTGTGGTTAGCCACTCAGTGATGGAGGCTATATCAGCGGTCAGCCCGAGACATTCCTCCACGTGGCTTTTACTGTAATAGTTCTTTCCTGCAATCTTACAAATGGGGATTTGGTTGCGCTTGGCGGTAGTGTAAAGCCATGACTGCTTTACCTTATAAGTGGAGAGGACTTCCTCGCCGGAAATGTAAGAGAGGATTTCTTCAGAAGCCGGAATAATGGTCTTGTTCTCCTTACCGGATTTCTTTTGGATACTGTTTTTTTGACAGATGGACTCGGATCTCTTAGGGCGTGTGCCGGGTATCACCCTGTTATAAGGGTTGTCCTCCAGCATCCTCTCTATATCTGCTCTGCGTATAAATGCCATGCGGCTGCTGATGCGTGAAGCCCGCAGTCTGCCTTGTGCCACGAGCTTATAAACGTACTGGCGTGAACATCCCATTAGGATGGCAGCCTTTGAAAAGGTGAGATACTCCTGACGCTGTATCTCTAAAACAGGTTCTACGGCATTGAGCAAATCCCGCTGTCGTTTCTTCTTCGCTTTCTTGGCTTCATCGGCGCAATGCACGGAGCAATACTTCTGCATACCACTGTTGGCTATGAATGTCCTGCCACAGAATGCACATTTCTTGGTTGCTTTCATTCTTCCCTTTGTTTGATGTTGAACACTCTTTTCTGTGTATTCCATCGGGGAGTGAACGGAAGTCAATCATTGTCACCTGTTGTCAACCGGGTAAATATCTGTGGCAGTCTTCGTATTTCGTCCTGCCGCTTGTCACTCCTTGTGAACTGTTGTAAACCGATGTCAACGGACTGCGATTTTATGGCAACAAAAAAGTCCCGTACATTCACCGCGATAGAAATACGTTACAAAAATATGCGGAAAATGACGGAACACCAAATACGGACTGCGAAGTGTTAAATTTGAAACAACATTGATATTCAATGGTTTAATTGCAGATACTACTCGTTACTTGCAGATGGTTACACCTATCTAAATACAAGTTGTAAAAGTATGAAAAGGGAAAACATAAATGAAACTCAAATTTTAGTTTTGAAGGAGCATGGTGGTTATCTTCAAGTCTCCTCAATACCAATAGAAGATTGTTCTTTCATTATTAATGAAATCAATTCTGCGGTAAAAAACCCCAAAAAAACATTGTTGGACGTGCAATGCATATTTCTCAACAAATTTAACAGCATTTGTAATTATTATGATTATCTATATCCATATCTATATAGTCATTCTTATGTTTCAAGAGCGATTAGACCTAAAAAATATACATATGATGAGTATAAAGCAACTTTAGATAAAGCGATAAAAGAAAAGATTAAAGATAAAAACATTGATAATGTAACTAAGATTATAACCGATGAGACTAAATCTCTCAAACAAGATTATGCGTCATCATGTATTCGTCACATTAAACAGCAAATGTTATATAAAACATTTTTGAAAGTTGCTAATGATCCCTCCATTAAGATGTATTCTCGCGAGTCAATAGGATGGAATAATTTCGAATATATTATTACTGATGATTTAAAAGTTTCTGTTTATACAAATTTAGGATATGGATCTGCAAGTTATTTTACTATGACCATTTCATACAAAGGTATTATCATAGCACCGTGTTCACACATTGTTAAGTACTATAAAGCGAATATGACAGAGATTATTCACTGTACTAGAGATTATTATGTGGATAAAGACAGTTGGCAACCTATGTTTGAATTTGTCAATGATTTCACTAATCGTTCATTATCAAATCCCGAATCTATTGTAGAAAGTTATATAATGAATGAAATCGATGAAATGATGGAAGGGCTTAGAAACATTATGTCCAACCCATCTGAAGTTATCAATATGTTTAAAACCCAAAAAACCAATCTTAGTGACTATCTCCACCTTAGATTAATTAACCCGCTCAATAACGATGAGAAACTACGATTTGACGTGTTCCCTAACGAAATGCCTATAATTTTCAAAAGTGAAAAATTGGCACAAGCGACCAAAACATTGGAACGGCTTAAAGAGTTAAGCGAGATTCACTCTAAAACAAATACTTATATTGAAGAAATATTAAATATGGTCATTAAACTAAATCCCGATATTGAGAAAACAATTAAAAACATTCAGATAGATATTGATAAATTAATAAGCCAGAGAATACCTAAAGAGAATCTTAAAGAATCTCTTCAAACTCAGATAAATAAGTTCGAATTGGAGTTGGATAATATTTTAGAAAAACTTCCTAAAGATGCTGATTGGATGGAAAAATTCGCTACCCGTAAGCAGTATGAAGAAGAACATCCTATGTATGTCGACACAAAAGAAATGCTACAAAAAACAATAAATGAGATTTCAGAAATTAACTATAAAATCTACTCTAGAAATTCTCTTATTGAGAGATTATCAAGTTGCGCCAATGATTTTACTCTTTGTCTACTTAAAGCAAGTTAATTGTGCTCAAGAGCTGGGGTTAGCATTAACTTTATGCATGTCTGCTGGAGTATATTAATAAGGAAAATGAAATGACTTTATTTTCCTGCCATTCGTTTTATTTGTGTGTAATTACATCCATAAAAGTTGGCCGATATTCATAAGCATATGCATTCAACAAAGAATATCAATTGAAATACTTTTACCAAAACACCATTCCCCACCCCTTTTCGGCCGATTTTTGTCAAGAGCAGGTTTATACATTATTAACTAATAAAGCAAGGAGCAACAATCATCAGCAAGACTTGGGCAAAACATAACCAACTTTTTGAAAAACATAACCGCCGATTTGAAAAAGATAACGAGCAATTTGAAAAGAGAAACCGTCTCTTGGCCGTAAGACGGTTTGTCGCGGACCTTTTGCTACCGTGCAAATGGCAATAAGCAACCGTCTCAGCGAGAAAATGAACGGCACATAACGAAAAAAGGCAGGAGTTTGAGCTCCTGCCTTTGCGCCTATAATAATTTGAATATACTATAAGATTATAGGTACAAAGATAATACATTATACTGTCAATTCCAAGTAAT